>Ga0307474_10000777_pt1 | contig 23041 bp, 13 predicted proteins | sample atmos_gasesECM1C_2_FD_203312 | JGI IMG/M metagenome (GOLD analysis project Ga0307474, IMG submission 203312) | Hardwood forest soil microbial communities from Morgan-Monroe State Forest, Indiana, United States - atmos_gasesECM1C_05 | ecosystem: Environmental > Terrestrial > Soil > Temperate... | reverse complement strand
GACGAAACTCGGCTATGAGGTGACGCAGAATTTCGGCCTCGGGCTGGTGGCCCGGTATACCGACATCCACCTGCACGACACCGGTGAGGATTATCTCGCGGTCCCGCCGTACAGCGGCTACCCGGCGCCGCAGCAGAGCACCGCAGCGAGTGACGAGTACGCCGGCCGCCTCAGCGCGCACCTGCGCTCCTTCGACGGGACGCTGGAGCAGACGCTCGGTCTTGCTTACAGCCACGATCGCACTGATACCGTGGAGCCGCAGACTCCTTCCTCCCTCAACACCGGCGAGCGCCGCAAGGCGGACTGGCAGGGAGACATCAAGGCTGCCGCGGGAGAGACGGTCGTGGTGGGCGCCGAGTACGAGCGCGACGAGATCGATCAGCCGATTGCAGCCGACGTGCATATCGCTTCAGGCTACGCGGAGCTGCAATCGCATATCGGCGAGCAGTGGTTCTCGGCGCTCAACGTGCGCTACGACGACAACAGTCGCTTCGGCAGCAGGGCGACCTGGCGTTTCGCGCCCGAATGGGTCATCAGCGAGACGGACACGAAGCTGCGTGCGTCCATCGGCACGGGCTTCAAGGCGCCGACGCTCAGCGAGCTGTATCAGAGCTTCCCGGCATTCTTCTTCTTCGCGAATCCCAACCTCAAACCCGAGAGCAGCACCGGCTGGGACGCCGGCTTCGAACAGGGACTGGTGCCCAACGTCCTGCGCTTCGGAGCGACCTACTATTACAACCGCATTCGCGATCTCATCACCACCGACGTCACCGGCACGACCTGGGCGAATGTCGGCCGTGCGACCACCGACGGCATCGAGAGCTTCATCGCCTACCAGCCGGTGCGCGAGCTCACGCTGCGGGTCGACTACACCTACACGGAAGCCGAGGACGATGTGGCGCAGCAGCCGTTGCTGCGCCGGCCCAAGCACCGCGGTACCTTCATAGCGACCTGGCAGGCAACAGCAGCCTGGCAGTGGACTGTGAACGTGCTGTCGGTGAGTGACTGGGTCGACGTCAGCCGGGACGGCCTCACCTCGGGACTCGAGGCGCCGGGCTACACCACGGTGAACCTTGCGACCAGCTACGATCTCACGCCTCACCTGGCTCTCTTCGGCCGCGTCGACAATCTGCTCGATCGGCACTACGAGAACCCGCTCGGCTTCCTGCAGCCGAGCATCGGTGCCTACGTTGGCGTCAAGGTAAAACTCTGAGAACGGCGTGCGGTCCCACGTGCATGGGATCAGCCGGACACGGGATCAGTCATGCACGGAGAGTGGCGGGAACAGTGATACGCTTCGCGCCTCATGAGCGACCCCGGTTACCCGAGTGACTCTCCGGCTTCGCCCGGCCCACCCACGGAGAATGAGCGCACCTGGGGCATGCTGGCCCACCTGTCGGCGCTCATGGGGTTGGTCTTTCCCCTGATCGGCAACATCCTCGGGCCGCTGTTCGTGTCGCTCGCGCGCGGCGACCGCTCGCCGTTCGTCGCCGCGCACGCCAAGGAGGCGCTCAACTTCAACATCACGATCACGCTGGCCGCCGTGGTGAGCGCGTTGCTGATGCTCGTGCTCATCGGCTTCCTGTTGCTGTGCGCGCTGTTCATCGTCTGGCTGGTCATGACGCTTCTGGCAGCCATCCGGGCGAGCGAAGGCGGCCCGTACCGGTACCCGTTTGCGTTGCGCTTCCTGAGCTGACATCCGGCAAGGCCGGCTGGCCGCGCGAGAGCCCTGGCAGTGCGTGCCTCGCGGTCGGGCACGCCGACCGGTCACGCCGCTTGGCGAAAATCGCCCATCTGCGCATCGAGCGCGCGCTTGAATGCGGGTCGCGAGGTGCAGCGCTCCAGGTAGGCTGAGAGCCGCTCCTCGCTCGAGACGAGGTCGGTCTGGTCGAGGATGCGCAGCACCGTGGCCATCATCAAATCGCCTGCAGAGAATCGGTTGCCGTCGAGGAACGGCTTGTCGCCGAGCGATGCGGAGAGCGCGGCGAGGCGGCGCTGAACGAAAGCTACCGCGCCCGGGCGTCGCAGCTTTGCCCACTCTTCGTTCGCGTAGAAGAGATCGATCAGGGCGACGTTCATCGCGAAAGGCTCGATCGAGTTGAGCGCTGCGATGAGCCACTGCACGGCGCGCGCACGCGCAGCCGCTTCCTTCGGCAGCAGCGCTTCGCTGCGCTCGCCGATGTGCAGCACGATCGCGCCGGTCTCGAACAGCACCAAGCCGTTTTCCTCGAGAATCGGCACCTGGCCGAATGGCTGCAGAGCCCGGTACTCGGGCTTGTCCTGGTCGCCCTGCTCGAGGAGGCGGGTTCTGTAGGGAAGCCCCGCTTCCTCCAGTGCCCAGCGCGCGCGCAGATCGCGCACCTGACCGCGGGCGAATTCCGGTACCCATCTGAATGCGGAAATGGTGATCACTTCGTATACCTCCACGAACAACATACCGGCGCGTACCCGTACGACGAGCTTGCCCGCAAAAATTCGACATGCGAATCCGGTTGTCGTAGGCCGCGCTGAGGGTGCCGGGCTCGCAGGATCTCTGACGCCAAACCTCGCCTTCTCAACCATATGATTCTAAAGGCCATTGCCAATGGTATCTGTATATGTATACAGTCTGGAATGCGCCGCACTATCACGGGCCGCCATTCCGTAAAGAGTAGGGGTGCGCTCTCCAACCCGCCGGGCCGCTTCGAGCGGCAGCAGGTCGAATCTGTGGACGACGGCTGGTACCGGGACGAGGTGCCCGACACGGTCGAAACGACCCTCGAGCCCGATCGCGCGCGCGAGGTGATCAGCAGCAACGACTCGCCGGACATTCCCTTCGAACAGTCCATTAATCCGTACCGAGGCTGCAGTCACGCCTGCGTCTATTGCGCATCAGGCGATACCCGCGTCCTGATGGCGTATGGAGGTACCAAAAAACTTGCGGACCTCGAGCAGGGCGATCTGATCTACGGGACAGTCCGCTCAGGTTCATACCGTCGGTACGTACCCACCATGGTTCTCATGCAGTGGTCTGTCATCAAGCCCGCTTACCGTGTCACGCTCGAGGACGGGACGGAGCTTATTGTTGGTTCCGACCATCGCTTCCTCAGCAACCGCGGCTGGAAATTCGTGACCGGCGCCGAATGCGGCAGCGCGCGACGACCGCATCTCACTCCCTCAAACGAGTTGATGGGCACCGGCGGATTCAGCCAGCCGGTGCGGCAAGACAGCAGCTACCGCACCGGGTACCTGTGCGGGCTGATCCGCGGCGACGGCACCACCGGCACGTACACGTATTGGAAACCCGACGGCAAGCGTCGTCAGATAGATCTCTTCCGCCTTGCGTCATGTGACAGCGAGGCCCTCGAACGAGCGCGCAAATGGCTTGCCTACGAGTTAGTCGAGACTCGGCAGTTGCGGTTTCGGTGCCAATCGGTGCGAATGATGCATGCCATCGACACAGCGTCGCGTGAGAAAGTGCAGCGAGTCAGAGAGCTCATCGCGTGGCCCGACCAACCAGACCGGGAATGGCAAGCCGGCTTTCTCGCGGGGATTTTCGACGCGCAAGGCAGCTACAGCCGTGGCATTCTGCGCATCTGCAACGCTGATCCGCAGATCATCAACCGTACTCGCGACGCGTTACGTACGTTCGGGTTTGCTTCGAGTCTGACCCACGTCTCGCCTGGGAACGGGAAGTGCATCGACGTCGTGTACCTGCTCGGCGGCTTGCACGAGCACCTGCGCTTCTTCCACCTGACCGAACCTGCAATTTCCCGCAAGTGCGATATCTCCGGCAGGGGCGTAAAGAGTACGGCGCGGCTTCGCGTGGTGAGCATCGAGCCACTCGGCAGGGCGATGCGCCTCTACGACATTACGACGGGTACCGGCGATTATATTTCCAACGGAGTGATCAGCCATAACTGCTACGCGCGCCCGAGCCATGCCTACATGGGTTTGTCGCCCGGAATCGATTTCGAGACCCGTCTCTTCTACAAGGAGGACGCCGCGCGAGTGTTGGAATCGCAGCTGGCGAAGCCGGGCTATGTCTGCAAGTCCATAACTCTCGGCGCCAACACCGATCCGTACCAGCCGGTCGAGAAACGCATGCGCGTTACGCGATCGATCCTCGAGGTGCTGGCGCGCACGCGCCACCCGCTCACGATCATCACCAAGAGCGCGCTCGTGCTGCGCGACCTCGATCTGCTGTCGGACATGGCTCGCGATCGGCTCGCGAGTGTCGCCGTCAGCGTCACGACGCTCGATAGTGACTTGAAGCGCGCGATGGAGCCGGGCACCGCCTCTCCGCAGGCTCGGCTGCGTACGCTTGCCACGCTGAACGCGGCGGGAATCCCGACCGCGGTGATGGTGGCACCGGTGATCCCCGCGCTCACCGATCACGAGCTGGAGGGGATTCTCGAGGCTGCCGCGCAATGCGGCACACGGCGGGCGGGCTACGTCCTGGTGCGTTTGCCCTATGAGATTAAGGATCTGTTCAGGGAGTGGCTCGAGGCGCACTACCCGCAGCGGGCCGCGCACGTTATGTCACTTGTTCGGGATATGCGGGGCGGGCGGGACAACGACCCGCGCTTCGGCTATCGCATGCGCGGCACCGGGCCGTATGCTGAGCTTCTCAGCAGGCGTTTTCGCCTCGCCTGCACTCGGCTCGGCCTGAATTCCACGCGACGCGATCCGCTGGAAACCAGCCTTTTCAAGCGGCCAACGGCCGGGCCACAGCTTGAGCTGGGCCTGTAACGTGTTGGTCTGACGACGAGTTGCAACACAGTCTGCGGCGCTGCCGCAAGGCTGTCGCCGGGAGGCATCACTCGTGCCGTCAGCCTGTTGGTGCCCGACCCGCGCAGCGTCTACGATGGGCACTGTCGAAGCGTGCGGGCGCGGGCGCCGAGCTGACCATGGGTCATCGAGGCGCGGTGTCGCACGTTTAAGCTCAGAGGGATCTTTGGGCGCGCAACAACACGTGATGGAAACTGCTACCGCAATACCACCGCGGCAATCCGCCGCGCGCTACACACTACAGGATCGCCTTGGCGGAGGCGGCCAGGGCGAGGTATGGCGCGCGCACGACCCGCGGCTGGGCATCGATATCGCGTTGAAGATTCTGCGGCCGCCGCCCGGACGCAGTGAAGCTGCCTGGCAAGCGCTGCTGCACGAGCACGCGAGCGCGAGCAGCCTCCATCATCCCCACATCGTCAAGGTCTACGCACCCGAGCGTGACGAAGAAGCTTTCTTCCTGCCGATGGAGCTCGCCGCCGGTGGTGACCTGCGCAGACTGCGACGCGGAAACTATCTCGCCATCGTACCGGTGCTGATCGAGGTGGCTCAGGCTCTCCAGCACGCGCACGAGCAAGGCGTGATTCATCGCGACTTGAAACCCGGCAACGTGCTGTTCGATGCACGCGGGGAAGTGAAGCTCGCTGACTTTGGCATCTCGGGCCGCGCGCTCGATCCGGGCACGGATGCGCTCATCCGCGGGCTCTCGCCGTTCACTGCCAGCCCGGAGCAGCTGCGCGGCGAGCCGCCGTCGGTCGCGGATGATATCTATGGTTTCGGCGCGCTCGCTTATGAGTTGCTTTCCGGCCATCCGCCCCACTATCCGAATTTCGATGCGCGACGAGTGCAGGAGCAGCCGGCGCCGCGGCTCGTGCCCGCCGAGCCGATTCCACCGCAGCTTGACGACCTGATCGGGCGCATGCTCGCCAAGGACGCGCGAGAGCGACCGGCTTCGATGCGCGAGGTCATCGATGAGCTGGAAGCCTCGGTCAACGACACACTGACCTTCGACACCGAAGACGACGAGGCGGTGCACGACGTGTTACCGGTCTCCCGCCCCTCCGCTCGGGCCGAGGCAACTCCGCCGCGTCGCGATCCGCCGGCAGTCGCCGCAATCGCCAAGCCAATCAGCCCGATTGCCAAGGCCACCTCGACCGCAACGGCGACAGCCCCCCCGACCACAGCGGCCGCGCAAATCGGAACGGCCCGGCAAAGCGCAAAGCCGATAGAAACCACAAGCGCTACGCAGGCCGTAAAGGCAGCTCGCGCGATAAGGGCCGTACCGTTACCGACTCCCCGTATCAGCCAGGCGTCAATGGCTGCGGAGGTCGCGACCCCTCCACAAGCCCCGCGTCCTGCACAAGGTTCGAGCTCTCCACAGGCCTCGCGTCCTGCACAAGCTCCGCGTCCTGCACTGGCGAGAAGCCCTGCACTGGCCCCGAACCCTGCACTCGCCCCGACCCCTGCAACTGAAGGCTCCGCGCAATCGGTGAGCCCCGCTCGGCAGCGCGCGCCCGAGATCGTTCGAGCCGAGCCTGCCGGCCCTGGAGCGCTCGACGGCGCAGCCTTGTGGGAGGAGGTGCGGCACGCACCACTGCCAGTTGGCACGCGGCTCGAGCCGATGCGAAGTGCGGCGCCACGCGTGGTCCTGTTGCTCGCGGGACTGGCGGCAGCGGTACTCGCAGCGTTCATGTGGTTACCCAGCTACGTGAGCATGGATCCCATCGCGCGCTTCCTGCACGCTGCCGCGCTGGGCGACGGACGCGGCAGCGCAGAGGCACCCAACACCGGCTCTCAGCCCACTGTGCCGCCCGCTCCCACTCACGAGACCAGCCCGGCCGCGATCGGCACCCCAAGCGGCGAGTCTGGCCTGCGTGCCGATGCGAGCGCGCAGGGCGCGAGTCCGTCCGGTAGCACGACTGCGCCCGACGAGGTCGCGCGGTCGCGAGGGAGTTTTACCGAGGCACTCAGCACTTTCGATCGCCGCCTCGATGCGCTGGTATCGCGTGGCGCAACCGCCTGGGCTGGACCCGATTTCGCCGCCGCCCGGACAAGAGCGGCAGAGGCGGTCGATGCGCGCGATGCAGGCCACCTCGACCTCGCACAGAAGCGGCTGACTCAGGCCACGAAGCTCCTCGACAATGTCGAGCGGGCGGCGCCTGCCGCTCTTGCTGCCCAGCTTGCGGCGGGCGATCGCGCGCTCGCAGCCGGTCAGCCTGAGCGCGCGCAACAGGCGTTCGACGTGGCCATACGCATCGATCCGAAGAGCGACGCTGCCCGCGACGGGCTCGAGCGCGTCAAGTCAGCACTCGACGATCAGCGCTACACGAAGGCTGCCGCCGAAGGCTACGCCGCGCTCGGCGCCGGCAAATTCGATGAGGCACGCGCTGCATTCGAGCACGCCCGCGAGCTGCGTCCCGACGGCTCCGAAGCGCTCACTGGCCTGCACCGCCTCGACTCCGCCGGCGACGGACGCACCATCGGCGCGATGCGTGCGCGCGCTGCCGCGCTCGAATCGCAAGAGCGCTGGGACGAAGCGATGCGCGTCTACGAGGACCTGCTGCGCCAGGACCGCTCACTGACCTTTGCGCAGGAGGGCCGGGAACGCGCCGCGGATCGGATGCTGCTGAATGAGTCGATGCAGGAGTTGATCGACCGTCCCGACCGGCTGTCCGCGCCGCAGGCCCGTGATCAGGCAGCGGCGCTGCTACAGGAGGCCCAGGAGGAATCGGACCCGGGGCCCGAGCTGCGCGGACAGGTCGCGCGACTCAGCGCCCTGCTTCCCGGAATCGACAAGCCCGTGCACCTCTCGTTGATGTCCGACAATCTGACGCAGGTCGCCATCCCGAGCATCGGCAGCTTCGGTAGCTTCAGTCGCCGAGAGATCCAGCTCAGGCCGGGGCACTACACGGTGATCGGTACGCGCGCGGGGTATCACGACGTACACCGCGACATCGTAGTGAGTCCGGGCGAGGAGAGCGTCACGGTCAACGTGAGCTGCGACGATCCCATCTGAGACGTCGCAGCGGCGGGCCGTGCTTTCGAGCGACAGGCCGGAGCTCATCGCTGTGCCTGCGGTTGTCCCAAGCTGAGCTGGAGGTTCGTTCCCGCTGCGGCAATGCTCTTGCCGCGGCCCGCGGCCCCTCCTAAGCTCGTCACGAAAACCAACAACGATCGGAAGTGCCTGATGGCGGAACCGGACGCGAGGATCGCACTGCTCGCCGGCGCCAGCGGACTGGCTGGCGGCCATGCGCTGGAGGCGCTGCTCGGCGCCCCCGAGATCGGGCGTGTACTTGCCGTTTCGCGTCGTCCGCTTGGACGCGAGCATCCCCGGCTCGCCAACCGCATCGTTCAGTTCGAACGCCTCGAAACGCAGCTGCAAGGGGTGAGCTGTGACGTCGCGCTCTGCTGCCTCGGTACCACGCGACGCCAGGCGGGCTCCGCGGAAGCCTTCCGCGCCATCGATCTCGACGGCGTGCTGGCGTTCGCACGCGCCGCAAAGGCTGCCGGCGGCCGCCGCTTCGTCGTGATCTCGAGCGTCGGCGCCAGCGCCACCGCGCGCAACCTCTACCTGCGCACCAAGGGAGAGATGGAAGACCAGCTCACGAACGTTGGGTTCGAGTCGCTCGACATCCTGCAGCCCTCGCTGCTTCTCGGCTGGCGCCGCGAGGTTCGCCCGCTCGAGGTCGCAGCGCTGGCCGTCGTGCCGCTGCTTCGCCCGCTGCTGCGGGGCAAGTACGTACGGTACCGCGCGATCTCAGCGCGTGCTCTCGGTGCCGCAATGCTCGGCGCGACGCGCTCCGGCCGGCGCGGTGTGCAGCGCTACGACTGGGAGGGACTGCAGGCGCTCGCGCGGGTCGGCGCGACGCGCCCGGGTTCGTCGCCGCAGCCGAAAGCACCCGCGCGCGCGCGCTAGCGGTCGGCACCGGGGACCGAATGCGTACCGCGCCGCGGATCCTCGGCCTCGTCGCGGCGCTGCTCATTTCGGCCGTGCTCGGGGTGGGCTGCGCAACGCATCCAACGCATCTGGCAACTCCTGCGCCGTCGCCACTCGCGCCGGCCGATCAGGGTGCCGTCATCGCGGCTGTCGCCGCATCGCTCGTTGGTACGCCTTATTACTTCGGCGGAGCGGACGCGACTGGCTTCGACTGCAGCGGGCTGGCTCTGTACGTTCATCAGCGCGCTGGGCTTGCGATTCCTCGCACCGCCGCCGCTCAGCAGCGCGCAGCCCGGCCCGTCTCGCTTGCGGAGCTTGCTCCGGGTGACCTGGTTTTCTTCCGTATCCGTGCGCGGCGTGCGATCGATCACGTCGGCATCTACGCCGGCGCCGGGCGCTTCATACACGCGCCCCGCGCCGGGCAAACGGTCACCTACGCGGATCTCACGCAGGGTTTCTACGCCCGCCGTCTACGTAGCGCGGGCCGTTTCTGGTGAGCGCCGCCGTAAGCGAGCGCGAGCTGCGTATACGTGGAAAGAGGGCTGCGACATAAACTCGGCCGCCACCGCGTGTCGCCGATTTGTGACAGTACTTGAGAGGAGGGACACATTTTTAGGGCTTGACTGCAATCCGCGACAATTTGAGACTATGCGCCGAGTGATAACGGCAAACCCGTCGAAAGGCGGGGACGCAAAGCCACCGGTCTAAAGGGAGCTCGGTTCCTATGACGGCGGGGCCGCCACGATCGCGCCTGCGAGCGTGCACCTCCCGACTTCCGTCGCGAATCTGCTGTTTCCCCGGGACCCCGGCTGTCGATGGTTTTGGTTCGGGGAACCTATGACACCAATGACCAAGATTGCCTCCGGCGCCCGCGCGGCTGCGGAGGGCGGGGATGCAGGCCCGAAGGCGGCGAGCACGCCGAGCACGGGGCCGTTCGTTCTCAATCTGTGTTCGTCGACGACCCCGATGGCGCTGGCGCAGACCGACCTGCCGGAGCTCAAGCGCTTCAACTTCTTCGTTAGTCGGCGCTTCGAGGAGGGTCGCGAGCGCTTCCGGCTGCACATGGGGTATTTCGCCACGCTAGCCGAAGCCGAGGAATGGCTGGGCCTGGTGCGCGAGATTTATCCTGGTGCGTGGGCCGGCGAGGCGCCGGGCCGAAAGATTCGCGAGCGTGCCGCTGCCGCAGCGGCGGCCGCCGCACAGCATGCGGCCGGGCCGCAGACTCACGCGACAGCGTCCGCCGCGCCCGGTGGCGCTTCGCAGTCGCCCGTCTCGAATGCTTCTCCCGTTGCGCCGAGGCGCAGTACGCCTGCCGCGGCCGCGACCAGCAGCGCGTCGCCGGCACGGGCGCCGGTGTCGGGCACTTCCGCCACGCAGTCACCGTTGCGGGTACCGGTCGTGCACGCCGCGCCGCCGATCACCCGCGCGGCGACGCAGGTCGTGTCTTCGGGCGCGCTTCGTCCACAGCCGGCCACGAAACAAACACAGTCGGCCACGAAACAGACACAAGCGGTCGTCAAGGCACAGCCGGTCGTCGCACGGACCCAAGCCGCGCCGGCGGCACCTGCCAACACCGTGCGAGCGCGGTCCGCGTCCAACGCCGCCCCAGTCACCGGTGCCGTCACGTTGCCTGCTGCGGTCACGTCGCCTGCTGCGGTCACGTCGCCTGCTGCGGTCACGTCGCCTGCTGCGGTCGCGCCGCCTGCCGCGGTCGCACCTGCCGCTGCGGTCGCACCCTCCGCTGCTGCCCGTGCTCCGCGCGGCGGGAAGCCAGCCGTGAAGCAGGTGTTCGAGGACTCGAACGTGCGCGAGGTGCTCAAGGCGCTCGGCGATGCCAGCGCGACCGGCGAGACGCGCCTCATGAAAGCACCGCCGCCGCCGCGCGAGATCGCAGCTCCCGAGAGCGGCTCTCTCAGCGACACGCAGGTGCTGCGACTCCTCGAGGCACGCCGCCCGGAGAGTGGCGAAGCGATCCCTGAGGAGCTTGCGGGCGGAATTCCCCTGCTCAAGCCGGACGACACCGGTACACGACGCGCGCTCAGGGAGGCGGTCGTCAGCAACGACGCGGTTTCCTTTGCAGTGCAGTTGCAGTGGTCAGTGCAACCGGTCGAGCTCGAGAAGGTTCCGCCGTTGGCGATCTTCAGCGCCTACACGCTCTACACAGTCGAAGGAAGCCGCGACGGGCGCAAGTGGTATGGGCTGCGCCTCGGATTCTTCAGCGATGCGATCGCAGCAAAACAGGTTGCGCAGTACGTGCGCTCGGAGTTCACCTCGGTCGCCGTCGTCCCGGTAAGCCCCCAGGAGAGGGCGCGCGCGACCGACGATGAGCAGGCGGCGGCCACCCTGGCCGCTCCCGCCGCTCCGCGCGTGCGCACCGATGAATTCAAGCTGATCGATGACGACGCTGCCGCGCTGCCCAGCTCATCGCAGCGCCCGGGTGAGCGACCTGGCCCCGTGGCCCGGTCCACCAGGCCCACTCAGCGGCCCGCCATCGGTCGCGCACTGCGGCAGGCCGACGCTGCGCCGCGCGTGCGCGAGCGTCCCGCCGGGAAGGTGGGGGCGCGCGACCGCCGCGGAGCGCCCTCACTCGAAGAGACGCTCGAAATCCTTGGCGCAAGCGAGCTATCGATCGACAACGGCACGGGTGAGACGCTCAACGACTCGGGCGTGCGTCACCTGCGAGTGAAGGTGCAGAAGGAATCACCCTTCACGCGCTTGCTCGAGCGTCTCAGCGAGCGGATGAAGAAGGCCTAGTCGCATTCGGCGCGGGCGCGCTCGCGAACTCCACCAGCATCCAGCGTCGGTAGGCATCGAGGCTCGGCTCGCGGCCGAGAAAGTCACGCGCGAGCTGCGCAGCGGGCGCAGTGGACCCCCGCGCGAGCACGCTGCGCTCGTAACGCATGCCGGCAGCGCCCCCGAGCAAGTTGTGGGGATCGAACTGCGCGAAGAAGTCCTCCGCGATCACCTTGGCGAGCACGTAGCCGTAGTAATTCGAGCTGTAGCCGTTGAGGTGGGTGAAGTTCGCCCAGAAATGATCTCCCGGGACGAATGCGAAGGAGTTGTAGCGCTCGAAGTCGTGGCGGTACACGGCGTCGAAATCGAGCGTCGCAGGCGGCAGACTGTGGAAGTCGAGCGACACCGCCGAGAAGGTCAGTTGCCGCTGCTGGGCGCTGGCGCGGCCATAGGCGTCGGCGCGGTCCATGCGCGCGTACAGCTCGCGCGGCAGCACCTCGCCGGTCTGGTAGTGGCGCGCGAAGCTGCTGAGAACGCCGTAGTCATGGAAGAACTCCTCGAGCATCTGCGAGGGTGCCTCGATGAAGTCGCGCTCGACACCGAAGGCGCCGGCGCCCGACCAGCTCACCTGGCCGCCGATCACGTGATGCATGAGATGACCGAACTCATGGAAGAAGATCACCACGTCGCTGTACTGCATCAGGCCAGGGTCGCCGTCCGTGCCGCCCGGGAAGTTACAGACCAGCACGCCCTCGGGCAGCTGACGTCCGTGCATGCCGGGGGCGAGCGGCTGGGTGGAGAACCACTTGTCCTTGCCTTCGCGCGGATGCATGTCCAGGTAGATGCGGCCGAGCTTCGCTCCGTTCTGGTAGACCTCGTAGGTTGTCACTGAGGGATGCCAGGTTCGCACGCCTGCCACCGGGCGGATCTCGAGATGAAAGAGCTTCGAGGCGGTATCGATTACTCCGCGCTCGACCTGCGCGTAGGGGAAGTAGGGCCGCACGCTCTGGGAGTCGAAATTGAACTTGGCGCGCCGATACTGCTCCTGCCAATAGCGAGCATCGGCAAAGGAGATCTTCTGAATCGACTGATCGCGGCTGCGCGCGAATTCGAGCAGGGCTGCGTCCTCGCGCGCGGCCGGCTCGCGTGAGGCGGCGTCGATCTTGTCGAGATACTGCTTCAGATTCGCGGGCGAGCCGATCATCTGGTCGGCCATGGCGTAGTCGGCCCAGGTGCGATAGCCGAGCAGTTGCGCAAGCTCCATGCGCGCGGTGAGGAGATTGCGCAGCGTCTGGGTGTTGGCCGGGTAGCCGACCGAACCGGCAGCGAGGAACAACCTGTGGCGCAGCGCCGCGCTGCTCGCAAACTTCTCCGCCGGCCACGCGTCCGGCGGGTCGGTGGTGATCTTGACGTGCCCGGCAGCATCTGGCCGATGGGAAGCCAGGTAGTCGGAGGGCAGCCCGTCGAGCTCGCCCTTGCTGGCCACGACGGTGCGTACGTCGTCGTGAACGGCGCGCTCGAAGGCGAGACCGAGCTCCGTGATCTTGTCCTGCAGCGACTTGATCTTCGCACGCGTCGGCTCGTCGCGGTCCACGCCCGCGAGGCGATACTCGAGCAGGGTATGCTCGAGGTAGTAGCGCGTCGCTGTGTCCGGGGGTTGCGGCAGGGCGGCGAGCGCCCGGTAGACCGCCTGGTTGAGGGAGAGCGCCGTAGCGGCATCGCTCGCCTCCTGTGTGAGCGCCTGGGCTTTGTCGCGCAGCGCCTTGGTTGCGCCAACGCCATAGAGCACCTGGGCCTGCGCCTGCGCCAAAAACAGCTGGTTGTTGGCATCGTCGTACGGGCGCAGTGTATTGGCGATGGTGCGTGCGCCCTTCACCGCGACCAGGCGTGCGACCTGCTCGTCGGCGTTGTGCATACGACGGTGCACCCAGGTGGCGAGCGCTGCAGGATCATCGCCATTCTCCCAGGCATGAAGCTCCGTGCTCGCCGGCGGCGCAGTGGCCGCAGCGGGAGCACCCGGCGCCGCGGCCGCGCCCGGCAGTGCCGCGCTCGCGAGCAGGGCGATCGCCACGGAGAGGGAGCCACGGTGTAATCGCGCAGTCATGGTGTTGCCTCGGTTGGTGCTTCTACTTGGCCGTCAGCTCGTTCGCTCGCCTCCGCAAGCTCGAGGTAGCCGATCTCGAGGAAACGCCGCACCAGTGAGATGCGGATGTCATCGCCGACTTCGCCCGGGATGTCGCGCACCCTGAAGCGGGGAGTGTTCACGATGTGCTCGAGGGCCTGCTGCGCTCCGCGGTGGATGTAGATGTGTCCGCCCGGGTAGCTCACGTCGATGCGCTCGGGACTGCCGGTCAGCTGACAGAACGCCATCGCGGCGTGCACCACCCCGGTATCGAGGTCGATGGCCGGCAACGCCCGCGGTGCCGGAAGCGGCTTGAGAGCCGCGACCACGCGCGAGGAGCGCGTCTGCAGTGCGCTCGCGAGAAAACCCGGCGCCTTGCAGGCGGCCGCGAGGTTCGTGACCGCCTCGAGAGTCGGCGAGTTGAATCGCTCGAGTCCCGGTCCCCGCAGCAACAGCGCCAGCGGGCCACCGAAGCTCATGCGCCAGCCGCGGTCGAGATCGGAAAGTTGATCGAGCGCGGCAATCACCGCTTCGCGTACTGTCAGGGGGGTGAAACCGATCGACAGATGGAGTGACTCGTCGTCGGAATCGACGGTGTGCAGCGTGCCGCGCGGAAAGTACAGGAGATCTCCAGGTCGAACGTCGACGCTATGATGCGGCCCGAGGTCGGGCGCGCCTTCGGGGATGCCCTTCCAGGTGTTGTTGAGCTCGGAGGCTTTGCTCGAGACATGCCAGCGCTTCGTTCCGAGCAGCTGCACGACGATGAGATCGTGGTCGTCGTATTGAACGGGGGCGCGCATGCCGCCGCGGCTCCAGAATGCGGAGGCGGTAACCTGCGTGTGCAACAGCATCTCCAGCGCGCGGGCGAGTCCATCGAGCGCAGCCGACAGCGGACGCAGCTCCGGGAAGCGTACCGAGTAGTTGCGTGCGTGGAACTGCTCGATGCGCTGGCGAAAATCGGCGGCATCCGCTACGGACTCGAGACTCGGTGCGGGACCTGAGGGGTTCGCCGAGTCAAAGGTCAGCTTCGGCGCCAGATGTGCCGCGGCGGCGAGCAGCGCTCGCGGATCGGAGCCGAGCAGTGTGGCGCGCGGCGCGCCGGGATCGCCCTCCACCTTGCGGAAGCCACCGACCAGCGTGCGGTCGAAGAACTCCTCCGGCGACAGAGGGGCCAGGAACTGCTGCAACCGGACGAAGGCTTCCCGGTAATTCATTCGAATCGTCCTCTCGGATCTAACGCTTGCCGAACAGCCGCTCGAGCTCCGCACGCGACTTGTCGACTTCGGCTGTGTTGGGCGGCACGTAGGCCGCGGCGCGCGGCTTGTAGTGGTCGCAGAAATTGGCGCGAGTCTTGTCGCTTACCTCCTCCGCGGTCGGCTCGCGGCAGTGTTTCGCGACCCGCGTGTCGTAGTCGACGCACATGCGACAGACGTGCAGCTCCGCGCGGCACTTCGGGCATTCATCGAGCCGGCGCAGCGGCAGGGTGAGCTCCGCGAGCGCCGTGCCGCACTTCCAGCACACCAGGCCGTGAGCCATGACTGCGAAGGTTACCGCCTTCAGCGGGCCCGGGTCAGCCGATAGGAAGCGAATGTCGACCAGCCGCCGTCTTTCGCCTGCGACTCGAGCAGCAACGTGCCGCTCGCACCATCCGCCGCCAGGGTGAAGGTGTCGCGGAATGCGCCCGCCGCGTACGGGAAGAGCAGCACCAGAGTCTGGCCCTCGCGCTTGCCGGTCGCCACTACTCGGGCCCCCGGCGCTCCGAACTGGTCGAGCCAGTGCACGATGTAGTCGTGTTGCTTGCGATCGAAGCCGAGATAAACACTGGCGACGTATGCCGGCGGACTGGCGTCGTCGACGATGCTCAGGCACAGCCACGCGCCCTTGAGCACCCAGCGACCTTCGCCGTGCTGATGAACCGCCTTGCCGCTCACCGTTCCCGTCATGTCCCACCGGCCGGCGAGCTGTGCGAGAAAAGGATCGGCGGGACGGGCCACGGGCGCCGCCGAGGCCGCGCCCGCAGCGAGCCCCAGCGCCAGGACAAGGGACAGCGGCACGCGCTGCGACCTGTTCCTGCGGGACACGCTATCGAGGAGTCGATGGGTCGGGATCATGTGTGGCTCCCATAATTCCCGTGATTCGCGTTACTCACTTCGCCGGCTTCGGTGCGCTGCGGGTGCGCTCGCGCAGGAATTCACCGAGCACTGCGCCGGTGTGTGAGCGCCGGTGTCGGCGCGCGATCTGGGCCGGCGGACCCTGGGCGACGATGCGGCCCCCGCCTGCGCCCGCCTCGGGCCCCATGTCGAGGATCCAGTCGGCCTCGGCAATGACATCGAGATTGTGCTCGACCACCACCGCAGTATTGCCCGCGGCGACCAGCCGGTGCAGCACGTGGACCAACTTCTCGACATCTGCCATGTGCAGTCCCACGGTGGGCTCATCGAGCACGTACAGCGTGTGCTTGCGTGCCGGACGCGGACCCGGCGACTCGTCGGTGCGCACCTTCGACAGCTCGGTCACCAGCTTGATGCGCTGCGCCTCGCCGCCCGAGAGCGTGGGGCTCGGCTGGCCGAGCGTGAGGTAGCCGAGCCCGACGTCCTGCAGCAGCTGCAGCGCATGATGCAAGCGCGCATGTGCGGCGAAAAAGCCGAGCGCATCGTCAACGCTCATCGCGAGCACGTCGGCGATGCTCGCTTCGCGCCAGCGCACGGCGAGAGTCTCGGCGTTGAAGCGCCGCCCGCCGCAGACGTCGCACAGAACCTTGACGTCCGGCAGGAAGCTCATCTCGATGGTCTTCACTCCCTGGCCTTCGCACGCCTCGCAGCGCCCACCCGCGGTGTTGAATGAGAAGCGGCTGGTGGTGTAGCCGCGGATGCGCGCTTCCGTCGTGCCGGCGTAGATGCGGCGGATCTCATCCCAGAAGCCGATGTAGGTCGCGGGGCAGGAGCGTGGAGTCTTGCCGATCGGCGTCTGATCCACCTCGAGAACCCGGTCGAGATGCTCGACACCGAGCACCGCATCGCAGCCGATGAATTTGCCGGCGGGGCGGCGGCGCCGGTCGCCGCCGTTGCGGGAAGTCTTGCGGCCCGCGCGGTTGCCGATGCGCGCGCTGCTCTGCGCGAGGAGCGCGCGCAGGTTGGCATACAGTACATCGCGCGCTACGGTCGATTTCCCGGAGCCCGACACGCCGGTGATCACCACCAGCCGGCCGAGGGGAATGCGCACGTCGCTGCCTTTGATGTTGTGCAGCATCACGTGCTCGAGCGTCAAAGTCGCAGCGTCAGACTCGACGGAGCGGTGCGGTTGCGCCGGGTGCAGCAGCGGGGCGCGCAGGAAGCGACCGGTGATCGAGCGCGGGTTCTGCATCAGCTCGTGCACGGTTCCCGCGCCGACCAGCTCGCCGCCCAGCGCCCCGGCCGCAGGACCCAGATCGAGCACGTGGTCGGCGCGACGGATCGTCTCCTCATCGTGCTCCACGACGACGAGCGTGTTGCGCTTTCCGGCGAGCTCGGTGAGCGTGTCGAGCAGTACGCGGTTGTCGCGCGGATGCAGTCCGATGGTGGGCTCATCGAGCACGTAGCACACGCCCTGGAGGTTCGAGCCGAGCTGCGCGGCCAGGCGGATGCGTTGCGCCTCGCCCCCGGAGAGCGTCGGCGCGGCACGGTCGAGCTGCAGATAGCCGAGCCCGACGCGTTCGAGGAACTTCAGCCGCGAGCGCACTTCGGCGATGAGGTCGCGGGCGATCTCGCGCTCGCGCGGGCCGAGACGCAGTCGCGCAAAAAAGGCAACACTGTCGCTCACTGAGGCGGCAGCCAGTGCGGCAATCGAGCGCTCGCGAAAGCGGACGTTGAGCGCGATAGCGTTGAGTCGCTGCCCGCGGCACGCTGCGCACGGCTGTGGCTCGTGCGCATACCATTCGTTCCACCACAGCTCCTCGCCGCTCTGCTGCTCATCGAAGCCCGGCATCTCCACCCCCGTGCCATAGCAGCTCTCGCACCAGCCGTGCCGGGAGTTGAACGAGAAGAGGCGCGGATCGAGCTCGGCAAAGCTCTTGCCACAGGAGGGGCAGGCGCGGCGCGTCGAGAATACAGTTGCGCGCGTCGCGCCCGCCGGCAACACGTGCACTACTCCTTTGCCGAAATCGAGAGCACGCGCAAGCGCCTCGCGGAGCGCACGCTCGTGGCGCACGCCGACGAGCAGCTCCGCGACGGGAAGCTCGAGAGTATGCTCGCGGAAACGCGACAGGCGCGGCCAGGGCGAGGTGGGCAGGAGCTTGCCGTCCACGCGCAGCGCGCGGAAGCCCTTCTTCGCCGCCCAGCGCGCAAGCTCGGTGTAATAGCCCTTGCGAGCGAGGACGAGTGGCGCGAGCAGGGCGATCGATGAGCCGCGGTACTCGCGCAGCAGCCGCGCGGCGATCGAAGCCGGGCTCTGCGGCTCGATGGCGGCGTCGCAGTCCGGGCAGAACTGCGTGCCAAGCTTGACGTACAGCAGGCGCAGGAAATGGTAGATCTCGGTCAGCGTCGCGACGGTGCTCTTGCGGCCGCCACGGCTGGTGCGCTGCTCGATCGCCACGGTGGGCGGAATACCGAAGATCGCGTCGACATCGGGACGCGCAGCCGGCTGCACGAACTGCCGCGCGTAGGCATTGAGCGATTCGAGATAGCGGCGCTGGCCCTCGTTGAAGAGGATGTCGAAGGCGAGCGTCGACTTGCCGGATCCCGATACGCCCGTGATCACCGTGAAGCGGTCGCGCGGAATCTCGACATCGATGTTCTTCAGGTTGTGCTCGCGCGCCTTGTGGATGACGACCGCGCGCGAATCGTGTCCGTTACCGCGGCCGTAGCGGGGAGACGGCTCGGACACGGAGACCGCAGAAAGCACCGCCGCAGCAGGCCGCGACAGCGCTGCCTCGTAGGCGACCAGCGCCCGGCCGGTGTGCGAACGGGCCTGCCCACGCACCTGTGCCGGGGTGCCCGCGCACACCAGCTCGCCGCCGCGCTCCCCGCCCTCGGGGCCGAGGTCGATGATCCAGTCGGCCGCGCGGATGACGTCGAGATTGTGCTCGATGACGAGCAGCGAGTGGCCCGCCACCAGCAGCTTGCGAAACGCCCGCAGGAGTTTCGCCACGTCATCGAAGTGCAGTCCGGTCGTTGGCTCGTCGAACAGGAACAGCTTGCCACGGTGAGTCACGCTCGAGAGCACCGAGCCGGCTTCGGCGAGATGCCCCGCGAGCTTCAGTCGCTGCGCCTCACCGCCCGAGAGGGTGGGAACGGGTTGGCCGAGCTTGAGGTACTCGAGCCCGACGTCGGCAAGCGGCGCGAGCCGTGCAGCCACTTCGGGAGCATCCGCGAAGAAGGCGCGCGCCTGCGTCACGGTGAGATCGAGCACATCGGCGATGCTCAGTCGGCGACCGTCGGCGCCTTCGCGGCGGATGTCGAGCACTTCCTCGCGGTAGCGGCGGCCGCTGCAGTCGGGGCAGCGCAGGTAGACGTCGGAGAGGAACTGCATCTCGACGTGCTCAAAGCCGTTGCCGCTGCAGCTCGGGCAGCGGCCGTTGCCCGAGTTGAAGCTGAAGGTGCCGGCGGTGTACTTGCGCTCCTGCGCCCCGGGCTCGGCCGCGAACAGCGTACGGATCGCATCGAATGCGCCGACGTAGCTTGCCGGGTTCGAGCGGGTGGTGCGTCCGATCGCGCTCTGATCGACCATCACGACATCGTCGATGAGCTCGGCGCCGGCGAGCCCGGCGAATCGGCCGGGTGCCTCGGTCGGCTTGCCACGATAGCGCAACAGCGCCGGATGGAGCACGTCCTCCACCAGTGTCGACTTCCCCGAGCCGGATACGCCGGTGACGCATACCAGCCGCTTCAGCGGGATGCGCACGTCGAGATTCTTGAGATTGTGCTCGGCGGCACCTTTGAGCTCGAGCCAGCGGTTGGAGCGCGCTTCCGCCACGATCTCGCCGACTGCGTCGCTGGACGGCGCGGCTGATCGCGGCGCCGCTGCGCGCGCTGCGGCAGCGGTACTCTCCGCCGTCGGGCCGACGCTGCGCCGGCCGCTGAGATATTCGCCGGTGAGCGAGGCGCTCGTGCGAATCTCGCTTGCCGGACCGAAGAAAACCACTTGTCCGCCGCGTTCGCCGGCGCCCGGACCGAGGTCGAGGATGCGGTCGGCCTCGAGCATGATTTGCGGATCGTGCTCGACCACGACCAGGGAATTCCCGGCGTCGCGCAGACGTTTCATCACTCCGATGACTCGCTGCATGTCGCGCGGGTGCAGACCGATCGAAGGCTCATCGAGCACGAACAGCGTGTTGACGAGCGAGGTGCCGAGGGCAGTCGTCAGATTGATGCGCTGAACCTCTCCGCCCGAGAGGGTGCGCGACTGACGGTCGAGCGTGAGATAGCCGAGGCCTACATCCACCAGGTAACGGAAGCGCGCACGGATCTCACCGAGGAGAAGATCGGTGGCCTCATCGAGCGGCCGCGGCAGCTCGAGCTGGCGGAAGAACTCGTAGCTGCGCTCGATCGGCAGCACCACGACATCGTGGATCGAGAGCCCCGGCAGCCCTTGCAGAGTTGTCTCGCTCCACTCGGCGTCCCGTGGCCGGAAGCGAGTGCCAGCCCCGAGGACACGCTCGGCGAGCTCACCGCTGCCGAGCCGCCACAGCAGCCCCTCGGGCTTGAGGCGCGCGCCATCGCAGGCGGTGCACGGCGTATAGGCGCGATAGCGCGACAGCAGGACACGGACGTGCATCTTGTAGGCGCGCGTCTCGAGCCACGCGAAGAACCGCTTGGCCCCGTACCAGACTTTCCGCGACCAGGCGCCTTCGCCTTCGATCACCCAGCGCCGCGCCTCGGCGCGGAGCTCGCGCCAGGGGACGTCGAGCGGAATGCCGCGCAGTTTCGCGAATTTTTCCAGGTCCTCCTGGCATTCGGCGTAGGACTTGCTCTGCCACGGTTTGATCGCTCCGCCGCGCAGCGTGCGCGTCTCGTCGGGGATGACGAGCCCATAGTCGATGCCGATTGTGCGGCCGAAGCCACGGCAGGTATCACAGGCACCCAGCGGCGAATTGAAGGAGAACATACTCGGCGTCGGCGCGTGATAGCCGAGATCGCAGTCTGCGCAATGCAGCTCGCTCGAGTAACGCCAGGTCTCGAGCGGGCGCGGTGGATCGCTCTCATCGACGACGTGCACGTTGAGGCGGCCACGGCCGACCCGCAGCGCCGCCTCGAGCGAGTCGAGCACCCGAGCGCGCTCGGCGGAGGCGAGGCGCAACCGATCCTGGATCACCTCGAGCGTCACGCCTGCGGCAGGCCGGGCGGCCGCGCCGCGTCGCCTCCGCGGGCGTGGCGTTGCGGACTCGAGAAAACGCGTATACCCCTGGCGGGCGAGCAACTCGCGCACTTCGTCGACACTGAAGTTGGCCGGCACCGGAACCGGAAATGTCAGCAGCAGCCGCGGATCGCCGGCGGCGCTTGCCCGCCTGAGGATCTCCCCGTAGACGCTTTCGCCGCCATCGCGGCGCACCGGTTTGCCACAACGCCGGCAGAAGAGCGTAGCCGCACGCGCGAACAGCAGCTTCAGATGATCGTTGAGCTCGGTCATCGTCCCGACGGTCGAGCGCGAGGTGCGCACCGGGTTGGTCTGGTCGATCGCAATGGCAGGTGGGATCCCGGCGATCGAGTCGACCTGGGGCTTGTCCATTCGATCGAGGAACTGGCGCGCGTACGGAGAGAACGTCTCGACGTAGCGGCGCTGCCCCTCCGCGTAGAGCGTATCGAATGTCGAGATCGAGATTCTTCAGGTTGTTCTGGCGAGCGCCACGCACGCGGATCGGCTCATCGCGCGGGGCCGCGCGAACGGACTGGAAGTCATCCTTCGGCTCTCGCGGCTCGGGGAGGTCGGAGCGAAGTGCGTGGGAGGCGTCGGTCATACCGGCACAGGAGATCGAGCAGGCGGTCGTAGGAGAAGCGCGCTTCGGACACAGCGCGAACGGCGAATTGTAGCGGATCGGGCCGTGCGGTGGGTCGCTCGGCGGGTCCGTGACATGGGCCGTTCGGCCTGCAATCCAGTACTCGCGCAGCCGGTCTACTGTATCTGGTACCGGTGTCGGCCCTCTGCAAGAGGCTGCGCGCGAAAGTCGCTGTCGGGCGCGCACGACACGGCTTCGGGAAGCCGCCGCGCGTTACAATCGGTGAGCGCCATGCTGACCTATCCGCCACTTGGTTTCGGCCTCGGACTGCGCGTCGATCACTACGAGGCGGTCCTCGCGGGGTGCGAGGGCATCGACTGGTTCGAGGTGCTCTCCGAGAACTACCTCGTGCCAGGCGGTAAGCCGCTGCATTACCTGATGCGTGTCCGGGAGCGTTACCCGCTCGTGATGCATGGAGTCTCGCTGTCGATCGGCAGCAGCGCGCCGCTCGACCGCGAATACCTGCGCGAGCTCAAGGGACTGGCGGACCGGGTGCAGCCGCGATGGATCTCCGATCACCTCTGCTGGACCGGGGTTGCTGGCCGCAATATGCACGACCTGCTGCCGCTGCCGTATACGGAGGAGGCAATCGCGCACGTCGTCGAGCGGGTGCGCACGGTGCAGGACTTCCTCGGCCGGCGCATCCTGCTCGAGAACGTCTCGAGCTATGTCGCGTTTCGTGACTCGCGCATCAGCGAGTGGGAATTTCTCACCGAGATCGCCGTGCGGGCGGATTGCCTGATCCTGCTCGACGTCAACAATATCTACGTGAGTTCGGTCAACCACGAGTTCGACCCGCTCGATTATCTGGCGGCGATCCCGCCCGCGCGGGTGCAGCAGATACACCTCGCCGGCCACGAGAATCACGGCGATTACCTGATCGACACGCACGACCATCCGGTACCGGATCCCGTATGGGAGCTCTATGCGCACGCCGTTCGCCGCTTCGGACGCGTCTCGACGATGATCGAGCGGGACGATCACATTCCGCCGCTCGCAGAGCTCATAGCCGAGCTCGCGCGGGCACGCGCGTTGTGCGAGGCCACACTGGCTGCCGATCGCACCGGCGAGGAGGCGTTGGCTACTGCGCACGGTGCCAGCGCCCTGCCAGGTGAGCGGGGGGCGGCGGTCGAGGTCAGCGGCGCCCGGGCGCCCGCGGGGTTGCCGTGAGCGCACCGCTCGAGCGCATGCAGGGTGACTTCCAGGATTACCTGCTTCGCGGCGGCGCCACCGTAGAGCAGCACGTCGTCGGCACGTCGCGAGTGCCGGTGGCAACCCGTCTCGCCATCTATGGCGATGCCTATCGCAGCCGTCTCGCCGAGGCGCTTGAAAGCAACTTTCCCGCGCTCGCGAGGCTCCTCGGCGAGACTGACTTCCAGCGTCTCGCCAGCGAGTACGTGCGCACCCACGAGTCACCGTTCTTCTCTATCCGCTACTACGGCGATGGACTGACGCAGTTCCTTGCGACTCACGAGGAGTATGTCGCCGCTCCCGTGTTAGCCGAGCTGGCGCG
>Ga0307474_10000776_pt1 | contig 23054 bp, 24 predicted proteins | sample atmos_gasesECM1C_2_FD_203312 | JGI IMG/M metagenome (GOLD analysis project Ga0307474, IMG submission 203312) | Hardwood forest soil microbial communities from Morgan-Monroe State Forest, Indiana, United States - atmos_gasesECM1C_05 | ecosystem: Environmental > Terrestrial > Soil > Temperate... | reverse complement strand
GCGGATAGCGGCCGGTTCGTCGGAAGGATGATCGAGCAACATCGTTGTCTCCAGGTTGATGTGTCAGCAACCTCAATCTGGCCTCAGACCCGGTCGCTATCCACTCCCCATGGAATCTTCGTCGCTTTGCTCCTCGCAATGACGGAGAGAGAGTTCGGCGCGACGACCGGCGCCATGAGGTTATGGGTCCCGTGTCGCGCTGCGCTTGCCCGGGACGACGAGCTACATCACCAGCGCCACCCTCCCGATCGCCTTGCGATCGATCAGAAGCCGCATCGCTTTCGCAAATTCCTGCAGGGGTAGTCGGTGCGAGACGTTAGGGCGGATGCGTCCCTCCTCCGCCCATTGCAGCAGCGCCTTTTGCCGTGCTTCGCCCAGCGCGGGATTTTTTCGTGCGGCTTCGCCTGCGCGCACGCCCAACACGCTCGCGCCCTTGATCAGCACTAGATTGGTGCGGGCAAGTCCAATGCCGCCGGTGAAGCCGATGACGAGCAGGCGCGCGCCCCAGGCGATGCAGCGCAGACTGTTCTCGAAGATCTCACCGCCCACGGGATCGAACACGACGTCGACCCCTCGCCCGTCGGTGATGCGCTTGACCGCATCACGGAACGGCTCACGAGAATAAAGCACGAGATGATCGGCGCCGCGCGCTTTTGCGATCGCAAGCTTCTCTTCCGATGAAGCTGCCGCGATCACGGTCGCACCAAGCAGCTTGCCCATTTCGACCGCGGCCAGTCCCACGCCCCCGCCCGCGCCGTGCACCAGGAGCACCTCGCCTGCCGCAAGCTGCCCGCGGTCGACCAGCGCATGATGGGCCGTGCCATGGGCGGCCAGAAAGGTCGCGCCTTCCGCATAGTCGAAATTATCAGGTAGCCGCGTAAGCTGCGCGGACGTCACCACGGCCTCGTCTGTATAGGCGCCATGGCGCATCTTGACGATCACCTTGTCGCCAACGCCGACACCTGACGCGGCGGCATTCACCTCGACCACGTCGCCCGCGGCTTCGACGCCCGGCGTGAACGGCAGCTCAGGCTTGAGCTGGTACTCGCCCGCCGCCATCAAGATGTCGGGAAAATTGATGCCGGCCGCGCGGATGGCGACGCGCACCTCGCCTTCACGCAAGCGACGCGAGGCGACCTCCTCCAGCCGCAACCGCTCAGGCGGGCCGAGCTCACGGCAGACCACTGCCCTCGGCATCAGGCCGCGCGCTCCTTGCGCCTTGCGAGCGCGTCGCGGACCAGCGGCAGGCGGTCGTTGCCGAAATACATGTCGGTCCTGTCAAGGAAGATGGTCGGCGAGCCGAAGCCCCCGCGCGCCATGACCTCGTCGGTGTTGGCCTTGAGCTGGTCCTTGATTGCCTGCTGGCCGATGCCGGCGAGGAATTTTTCCGCATCCACTCCGACGCGCTTGCAGACCTCTGCGAGCACGGCGTCCTGCGAGATGTCCTGATCCTCGCCCCAATAGATCTCGAACACGGCTCGCGCGAACGGCAGCATGTCCTTGCCGAGGAAGATGCAGCCCCGCATCGCCTTCACACTGTTCACCGGAAACACCGTCGGCCGCATTTTGATGATGAGGCCCGCGGAGCGCGCCCAGTCCGCCATGTCCTTTTTCTGGTAGGCAAACTTGGCCGGCACCGGATTTTCCCGCGACGCATAGACGCTCGGATTGATGGTGTTGAAGATGCCGCCGACCAGGATCGGCCGCCAGGAAATCTCCTCGCCGAATTCTTTCGCGAGCGGCTGGATGTTGTGGAAGGCGAGATAGGTCCATGGGCTGGAGCAGTCGAAGAAGAACTCGATCATGGGCGTTTCCTTGTTTTGACTCGTTGTCTGTCAGTTGCACCGCCATTGCGAGGAGCCAACGGGTCCGCGCGAAGCGCGGCCCGATGACAGGCTCCGCGACGAAGCGATCCAGAGTCGCGTGCGTGGCTCTGGATTGCTTCGCTTACGCTCGCAATGACGGAAAGGCATCACTTCCTCTCCGCAATCTCCTTGGCGCGCGCTCCGAACATGTTGCGCTGCGCCTCCTCATCGAACGGCTCCTTGACGAACTTGCCGATCGCAAGCCCCGCCTGCACCTGCGGCCGCGCGCGCACTGCGGCATACCAGCGCTTGACGTTGGGATAATCGTCGAGCGTGAAGCCCTGCGCCTTGTGGGTCATGGTCCAGGGAAAGCAGGCGATGTCGGCGATGGAATAGTCGCTACCCGCGACATAGGCGCCGGTCTTGCCGAGTTGGACGTCGAGCACGTGGTAGAGCCGCGCCGCCTCGTCGCGATAGCGCTGGATGGCGTAAGGGATCTTCTCCAAAGCATAAAGCGCGAAATGGCCATGCTGGCCAAGCATGGGCCCCAAGCCTCCCATCTGCCACATCACCCATTGGATCGTCCTTGAGCGGCCGCGCGGGTCCTTTGGCAGGAAACGGCCTGCCTTCTCCGCAAGGTAAATCAGTATTGCACCGGTCTCGAACACCGAGAGCGGCTCGCCGCCGTCGGCCGGCTCATCGTCGACGATCGCAGGAATACGATTGTTCGGGCTGATCGCCAGGAACTCGGGGCGGAACTGCTCGCCGGCGCGGATGTTGACTGGAATGACGTTATAGGGAAGCCCGAGCTCCTCCAGCATGATCGAGATTTTCCAGCCGTTGGGCGTGGGCGCATAATGCAGATTGATCATGGTTTCCCCTGAACGGGCCGCTTTGGCCAAGGCGACTTTTGTTGTTCTGTACGATAAGCATAAGGCATGGCACAGAGGGGCTCAATTATGCAAAACTGGGAGGGCCTCATGCTGTTTCCAACCACGATCGCCGGCTCCCTGCCGAAGCCGGAATGGCTTGCCGAGCCCAATATCCTCTGGGCGCCCTGGAAGGCTCAAGGCGCAGCGCTGGCGCGTGCCAAGCGCGATGCGACGCTGCTCTGGCTCAAGCTTGAGGAGGATTTCGGCATCGACATCGTCACCGAGGGCGAGCAGTCGCGCCAGCACTTCGTGCACGGCTTTCTGGAGAAGATCGAAGGCATCGATTTCGCCCACAAGGTAGAGATGGGAATCCGCAACGACCGCTACAAGGCGATGGTGCCGCAGGTGGTCGCGCCCTTGAGGCTGAAGGGCCGCGTGCATGAAGAGGAAGCTCGCATCGCCCGCACGCACACCGCGCGCAAGCTGAAGTTCACTTTACCCGGCCCTATGACCATTATCGACACCATCGCAGACCGCCATTATGGCGATCGCGTCAAGATGGCTTTCGCCTTTGCGGACCTATTGAACGCGGAGGCAAAAGCCTTGCAGGCAGACGGCGTCGATCTGATCCAGTTCGACGAACCCGCCTTCAACGTCTACATGTCCGAGGTCAATGAATGGGGCATCAAGGCATTGGAGCGCGCCGCCCAGGGGCTTACCTGCGCGACCGCGGTACATATTTGCTACGGCTACGGCATCAAGGCCAACACCGACTGGAAGCAGACGCTGGGCAGCGAGTGGCGGCAATATGAGGAGATCTTTCCCGTCATCGACAAGAGCAGCATCCAGCAGGTCGCGATCGAGTGCCGCAATTCGAAAGTGCCGCTGGAATTGCTGCGGCTTCTGCCGAACAAGGTGGTGCAGGCCGGCGTGATCGACGTAGCCAGCGACGAGGTGGAGACCGCGGAAGAGGTCGTCAAGGTAATCGATGCGGTGCTGAAATTCGTGCCTGCAAGCAACCTCATCGCAACCACCAATTGCGGCATGGCCCCGATGCGGCGCGAGATCGCGGAAGCGAAACTCGCCGCGCTCGGCGCCGGCGCAAAATTGGCGCGGGAGAAGCTCGGCTGACGCGGTAAATTCCCAGAGCCCCGCGTGAGCGACAGCGACGCGCGGGACTTTGCTGCATGGCGCTTCGCTCATGCCGGCTGCGTTCTCGCACTCGGATGCAGCACGGGCCGATAACCGGCCATGAACGCGCGCAAGGTCGAAGGTGGCGTCAGCAGCATCGCATCCTGCGGCACACCGGCGACTTCGCAGTACCCTCCCGGCGACCAGCGCAGCGCCCTGCCCTGTGCGATGAGAAAACTGTCCGCGCCAGCCTGCAGCATCGTGCCGTCGGGTAGCTTTGCCAGCGACATCGATAGCGGATGCTGGCGCTTCCGGCGGCCATCGAGACGCTCCCGATGCAACACAGCATCGATCTCCGGCGCCAGCAGATCTTGCTTGCCATTGCCCTCTTCCCAAGCGCAGCGAAAACGGTTTGCATCGTCGCGGCGGCAGTAGAAGCAGGGACGGTGGCCGGCGGCGAAGGCCGTGGCCTCATCGAGAAAGAACAGCTCGGTCCAGCTGCGGCAGGACATCACGTTGCGGCGGCGGCCGCGGAATTCCAGCACACAGGTGAGCCAGGCCGGCGTCGACCAGCGCTTCTTCAGCAGCGTCCTGGTTGCGGGATCGTGGATGATGCCGCGGTTACCGACAAACAGGCCGCGCTCGGTGGTGGCGATGATGTCGCCGGTCGGCGTGACGCGGTTTTGCAGGGGCATTTGGCGGGCTCAAACCGCCGGCAGAGCCGTCATTGCGAGGAGCGTCAGCGACGAAGCAATCCAGAGTCGTGTGCGTAGCTCTGGATTGCTTCGCTTCGCTCGCAATGACGGCCTCATCACGCCGCGCCGTCGCGGATCGGGGGCTGGAACGACAGTGCGGTGTCCCAGGGGAAGAAGATCCAGGTGTCCTGCGACACCTCGGTGATGAAGGTGTCGACCAAGGGCCGCCCCTTGGGCTTCGCATAGACCGTGGCGAAATGCGCGTCGGGCATCATCTCGCGCACCAGCTTCCCGGTCTTGCCGGTGTCGACGAGATCGTCCACGATGAGAAGTCCCTTGCCGGTGCCGCCGCCGAGTTTTGCGGTTTCCTCCGAAATTCCCTTCAGCACCTTCAGGTCGCCCTGCTTGTCGTGATCGTAGCTCGCGATGCACACGGTATCGATGACGCGCACCCCCAGCTCGCGCGCGACGATCGCCGCCGGCACCAGACCGCCGCGGGTGATCGCGATCACCGCATGGAACGGTCCGACCTCGTTGAGCCGCCAGGTCAGCGCCCGGCAATCCCGGTGGAACTGGTCCCACGACACCGGAAACGCCTTGCCCGCCCGCTCCTGGGCGCTCGGCGTCGTTTCCCCGTTCATCAGCTCTCTCCTGCCAAATGCGACCAATGCCGCCGTCTCGAATGGTTTCCTACTAGCGCGTGACGTTAAGCCCCGCGAGCATTTCCTTCACCGCATTCATCGCAGCCGCGAGCTTGTCAGGATCGCGCGAGCGCACCACGAGATTGGTGTTCGGTTTCTTCTCCTCGTCGGTGAAAGGATAACTGCCGATGATGGTATCGGGATGAGCTTCCGCGATCGCCCGCAACGGACCGCCGATGTCGCCTTCCCTGGCATTGGCGCGCACCGTATCCGACAGCATCTTCACGCCCGATTTCAGCTTGGGCGAGATGATGTCCATCATCGCCTGCATGATCGCGGGCACGCCGGCCATCACGATGACATTGCCGAGCTTGAAGCCGGGCGCGAGAATCGTCGCGCTCTGGATCAGCTCGGCGCCATCAGGGATGCGCGCCATGCGCAGCCGTGCCTCGTTGAGGTCCTGCTCGCTCCAGCGCTCGCGAAACCGCGCCACCACCTCCGGGTGATGGTCGATGCCGATGCCGAAAGCTTTCGCAACTGCATCAGCCGTGATGTCGTCATGGGTCGGGCCGATGCCGCCGGTGGTGAAGACATAACTGTAGCGCTGCCGCAGTGCATTCAAAGCGGCGATGATATCCACCTCCTCGTCGGCAACCACTCGGACCTCTTTCAGGTCGATCCCGATATTGGTCAGATATTCCGCGATGAAGCCGATGTTCTTGTCCTTGGTCCGTCCGGACAGGATCTCGTCGCCGATCACGAGTAAGCCGGCCGTGACGATCTCGGTCATAACTGCTCCCTAGCTTCCACCTTGCTCCGCCCCTTGTAGGCGTCCGAACTTGCCGGGCCAACACCTTGAAGTCACGGAGTTTTGCCGCCGAAATAAGCACAGGAAAGCCATTTTTTCAGGCAAGGCGCCAAGCATCCACACCAAATGCCGCCAACAATGCATATCGCGCTGGCCCGGGCCTTGCTACCATCCCTTTCCGTCATGCACTGTTACGCGACGGCAAAGAGGGTGGTCAGTTTCTATGGCAGTGGCGTTCGATGAGATGAATGGTCCCGGCGGCGACGTCCGCTCGGCCTACCAGGAGCTCTCCCGCTGGCTGAAGGAGACGCCTCCGGACGCCCTTCAATATCGCCGGCAGGAGGCGGAGCTTCTGTTTCGCCGCATCGGCATCACCTTCGCCGTCTACGGCGACACTGAAGCCCAGGAGCGGCTGATCCCCTTCGACGTGATCCCGCGGATCCTGTCGGGCAAGGAATGGACCACCCTCGAGAAGGGACTGAAACAGCGGACGCGCGCGCTCAACATGTTCCTGCGCGACATCTACCACAACCGCGACATCCTGCGCGCCAACGTCATTCCCGAAGACCTGATCTTCCAGAACCCGGTATTCCGGCCCGAGATGAACGGCCAGGACGTGCCGCACGATGTCTATGTCCATATCGCCGGCATCGACATCATCAGGGTCGACGACAATGATTTCATCGTGCTGGAGGACAATGCCCGAACGCCCTCCGGCGTGTCCTACATGCTGGAAAACCGCGAAATCATGATGCGGCTGTTTCCGGACCTGTTCGCCCGTCATCGCGTGGCTCCCGTCGAGCGCTACCCGGACGAGCTTTTGGCCTGCCTGCGCTCGGTTGCGCCGAAGAGCGCCGCGGCCGAGCCCACCGTCGCGCTGATGACGCCCGGCATCTACAATTCCGCCTATTACGAGCACTCCTTCCTCGCCGACAAGCTCGGTATCGAGCTCGTCGAGGGGCGCGACCTCATCGTCAGGAACGACGAAGTGTTCATGCGCACCACGGAAGGCTTGAAGCGCGTCGACGTGATCTACCGCCGCGTCGATGACGATTTTCTCGACCCGCTCACCTTCCGCCCGGACTCCGCGCTCGGCGTGCCCGGGCTGATGTCGGCCTATGCCGCCGGCAACATCACGCTGGCCAATGCCGTCGGCACCGGCATCGCCGACGACAAGGCGATCTACTCCTACATGCCTGACGTCGTGAAGTTCTATCTTTCGGAAGAGCCGATCCTTAAGAACGTGCCGACCTGGCGCTGCCGCGAGCCGAAGGACCTCTCCTACGTGCTCGACAATATCGCCGACCTCGTCGTGAAAGAAGTGCACGGCTCCGGCGGCTACGGCATGCTGATCGGCCCCTCCGCGACCAAAGCAACCATCGAGGCCTTCCGCGACAAGCTCAAGCGCGAGCCGGAAGGATTCATTGCGCAACCGACGCTGGCGCTCTCGACCTGCCCGACCTGCGTCGAATCCGGCCTTGCGCCGCGCCATGTCGACCTCCGCCCCTTCGTGCTCACCGGCCGCGACCACGTCACCATCGTGCCGGGCGGGCTCACCCGCGTGGCGCTGAAGGAAGGCTCGCTCGTGGTCAATTCGAGCCAGGGCGGCGGTACCAAGGACACCTGGATATTGGACGAGTAATTCATGCTGTCGCGAACTGCAGAAAATCTGTTCTGGCTCGCCCGCTACGTCGAACGGGCCGAATATATCGCACGCACGATCGACGCGACGTTGCGCGTCACCGCGCTGCCCGCCGCCTATATCGGCAAGACCAATGAATGGGAGTCGGCGCTTTTGACCGCCGGCGTCAGCCAGAGTTTTTATGAGATCTATGACGAGGCTAACGAGCAGAACGTCGTCGAGTACCTGTCGTTCAATCTATCGAATCCTTCCTCGATCAAGAACTGCATCGAGGCCGCGCGGCTCAATTCGCGCTCGGTGCGCACGGCGCTGACCAGCGAAATGTGGGACACCATCAACTCTGCCTGGATCGAGCTGCAGGAGGTCTGGAGCAAGGGTACGTCCAGCCGCGAGGAGTTGGCGCGCTTCCTGCGCTTTGTGCAGGAAACCTCGCTGCGCTTCGACGGCTCGGCCTACCGGACCATGCTGCGCAACGACGCATACTGGTTCTCGCGGCTGGGCGTGCATCTGGAACGCGCCGACAACACCTCCCGCATCCTCGACGTCAAATATCACGTGCTGCTGCCTGAAGAGGAGCATGTCGGCGGCCCGCTCGACTTTTATCAATGGAGCTCGATCCTGCGCTCGGTCTCCGCGCTGACCGCCTATCACTGGGTCTATCGCGAGACGTTGAAACCCTGGCTGATCGCGGATCTCTTGATCCTCAACGACTCGCTGCCGCGCTCGCTTGCGAGCTGCTACGGCAATCTGGTGCGCAACCTCGACCAGATCGGCGTCGCCTATGGGAGGCAGGGCCCGGCCCAGCGCCACGCCCGCGGCATCCGCAACCGGCTCGAGCACAGCCACATGGACGACATCTTCCAGCACGGCGTGCACGAGTTCATCCAGGAGTTCATCACCGACAATGCGCGGCTGGGCGAGATCGTCACCAAGCAGTATTTGATTTGATGTGTACCGCTTGCACAGTCATTCCGGGGCATCGCGCAGCGACGAACCCGGAATCTCGAGATTCTCAGGTGTGCAATAGCACACCAGAGTTCGGTCCTGCGGAGCGCCCCGGAATGATGGTGGACCAAATGTCGAGCCGGGCATGACGGCGGAGTTTGCTTTCGCTATGGTGCCCGCCCCAAGCTTCGAGCGACCCCGATGCGCCTGAAAATCTTCCACTCCACCACCTATCGCTACGACCCGCCGGCCAGCAGCGTGATCCAGATCCTGCGGATGACGCCGGGCAGCCATGACGGCCAATATGTCGCGCAATGGCAGATCGACGTCTCCACGGATTCCCGTCTCGACGTCCATCAGGACGCCTTCGGCAACGTCACCCATGTGATGACCCAAGGCTCGCTCGCCGACCTCACCATCACCGTCGAGGGGCTGGTCGAGACCCATGACAATGGCGGCGTGCTGCGCGGCACCGACGAGCGCTTTCCAGCGAGCCTCTTCCTGCGCCCGACCACGCTGACCGCGGTCAATCCGGCGATGGCGGCGTTTTCGCATGAGCTGCGCGCCGAATCCGAGGGCGATGTGCTGGGCTTCCTGCATTCGCTGATGACCCAGGTCAACGAGCATATGATCTTCGACGAGGATCCGACCCATACCGGGACCTCGGCGGCGGAAGCGTTTGCGCTCAAGCGCGGCGTCTGCCAGGACTATGCGCATATCTTTATCGCCTGCGCCCGCGCAGCGAACGTGCCCGCGCGTTTCGTCTCCGGCCATTTTCTGCGCTCCGACGGCATGGTCAATCAGGAGGCCGGGCATGCCTGGGCGGAGGCCTTCGTGCCCGACCTCGGCTGGGTCGGCTTCGATGCCGCGAACTGCATCTGCATCACCGACGCCCATGTCCGCGTCGCTATCGGCCTCGACTATCTCGGCGCCGCCCCCATCCGCGGCACCCGCTATGGCGGCGGCACCGAGACGCTCTCGGTCAAAGTCAAGGTGGAACAGGCGGGACGGCCTGGACAATGGCAGTCGCAGACGCAATCCTAGCGCAGGCGGATTTCGCTTTCGCCTTCGCTTTTCGAGCTACGGCGGACAAGTCGCTAATCCGCCCTGCTCATCCTTGCTTCAACAACTGATTTTGGGACGGGCGCGCTATTTGTGACACTTGCCCGTCTCGGTGTCGCATGAATTTCCGGCGTGACAAAAACGATAGCGGCCGGACGTGCCTGCATGACACTCGCAGGTTTTCGCGCTCACGGTTCCCTCGGGACAGTGCGCAAAACGCTTGAACTTGATCGCCGCAAATGCGGGCTCAGTCATGAGAAAGGAGAAACCGATAAGCGCGAAGAGAAGCGAGAGTGTTCTCATGGCCCGTTCCTGTTGCTCAGTTTGTTCGCGGTCGGCAGCGGCCGCACCAAGCCGGTCCGGTCCGCCGCCCCTTGATGCAAATAAAAGACCGGCGCTGCCGCGGTTTCAAGCTTGTACTTCGTAGGCCGGATTAGTTTAGTTAGCGACTTGCCCGCGAAGGCGGAAGCGTAATCCGCCCTGCGAGCCGTGGCCTGATGCCGCGTTATGGTTTTACGTAAATGCTCTCATACAATCCGTCGTATTCCTCCTTCCAACCCCTCTTCTCCACGAGAAAGCGCCTCAACTGTTCATGCGCCCTCACCCAAAGCACCGTGTCGATCTGGTATTTCTCGAGCACCGTCTCCCAGGCGGCTTCATCGACCTCCAATTCGGTCAGTTTGAAATAGTCACGCAGCAAAGCGTCGGGATAAGCCGTAGCTGCCCGGCCATCTACGAACAGGGGTACCGCACCTCGGGTGAAGAAGATCAAATTTCCGCCGACGTTCCAGTGGTTCAGAAGCCGCGCATTCGGAAAATGCGTTTGCAGATAACGAGCGTCCTGCTCTGAAAGCAGTTGCGGAAGTCCGAGAGCAGTCTCCACATACAAATAAGTCAATGGCAGGACGCAAGCTCCGGCGATGCCGGCCGCCAGCAAGGACTTTTGGACTTCCAAATCATTCAGCCGCTTGGATAGCAGCCGGTCCATGTGCAGGGCCAGCGGAACCGTCGAGAACAGGAAAAAGAGGGACACGTATCTGAATTGATAAAGCCCCAAAAGCAGAAAGAGCCAGGAAAGCAGCCGCGCCTCCAGAGGAATCGGACAAGAAGCCCCGTAGCGCTGCTCAAGCACGACAAATATCAACATGTACGTCATGCCAGGGATGCTCCCCGGCACGGTCATGTTCTGAAAATAGGACAACCACTCGGTGATATAGCCTTGGACAAAGTGGCCCAATGTCGCCGCCACGCCAGCGTAGATATGCCAGCCAAGGGGACTGAAGAACGTTGCAATAACGCAGCCGATTCCCGCAAAGCTGTAGCTTCTCAAGCCTAACCAATCCCGCCTGAGCAAAGCGACGCCGCAAAAAACGCCGATGATGAGAAAACCGAGCAGAAAGCCGCCATGCAGATTGGTCCAAAAGACCATCAATACTGGCAGCAGAAAGCATCTCCTTCTCAGACATTCTGCATAGAAAATGACGCAAAACAACATCGTCGCCGTGTTCGGCGAAGCGGCGAGATAGACATTTGGGGCCGTCGCAAAGCTCGGGTAAAGCAAGCAGGCGGAAAACACCGCAATACACGCTGCGGCAGCCGAGGCTCCGCGGCTCAGGCAGAGGAACGTCAAATATCCGGCAATGACCGCGCCACAGGCGACAATGAACAATGTGAGGCCACTGAAGCCTGTACATTGAAACAATACACTGGCCATCACGTCCCAAAGCCAGGAGAGATTATACCATTGCTTGTCTCCGTGGGTGAATGACCACGGATCTTGGAACGGAATGCTACCTCGGTCTCTGATCAGGTCTCCCGCGGCGAGGTGCCATCCCAAATCGTAGTGGCTAAGCAGGAGCGGCGCGTTCGACAGGTAATACACAGACGCGAACGCAATCACGAAAATATAGATTCCGGACCTCTGGAGACAAGTCCCGACCGTCTTCGGGCTGTCGCCCCAAGCCTCCAACGCGTCCATAGATAAGCCCCACGATCAAAGCGAGCCTCCCGCGGGACTCTGCGTGCTTTGGATCTGCATGGTGAGATGCAGCAACCGCCGCCTTTCGCTGACTTATCTAAGGTTGATTAAAAACAGAAGCGCAATTTCGACCGCTGCCTGCTTTGGAATTTCTTCTGGTTAACGAATGCCTGCCTGTAACTCGCGGGTCGCGCTCTGCATTCAAGGTCGCGCCGCGGCGGCGGCACCGAGGCGCCTGTCGTCGATCCGTAGGCTCGCAATGGTGGAAAATGTGGAGGTGCTCGCGCGAACGAGCGAACTCCGGCGTGCTATTGCACGCCTGAGAATCTCGGGGCTGTGGCGCGAGCCTGCGTGCTCCGCCTAATCAAGCGGCAGCGGCGACCCCAAACGTCAACATCGGCGCCAGTTCCGGCTCACCCGCGGCTGCGCGCGCAAGAATGATCTTTGCGATCTCCATTCGATTGGCGGGAGTTCGCATCGTCGGCGGCAACGTCGCGACCGCTTGATCCAAGATACTTGCCAAGAGCGAGAGTTCGTCCGGATCGAAGACGGTAGTTCCTTCGCGCAACATGCTTGTACCGCTCCCTGTTTATCATCGCGCTGCCGGACACTCTGCCAGAGCGTTTGTCCGCGCTGGGGCCGAAAGGCGACCGATTGGCGGCGTGGGCCACGAAGGATCAATTATCAGGACAACTGATGCCGCTGCGCAACACATCGGCATCGCTCAAGCGCGGCGTCTGCTAGGACTATGCGCATATCTCCATCGCCCGCGGGCGCGCTGGCCCGCGGCAGCGCGCTTCGCCTTCTGGGTGCCCTACCCTCATCCGGCAGCTCAATGCATTTTGAGACCTCAATCGGCTTGCCATATTCAGCGATCTGAATCGCCTTAATGCTATCGATCCTCGCGAGCCGGCTTGTTCTTAACTGGTAGGTACAGAACGCTCGTCTTCGCGTGCGAGATCGCTACCGATTCGCCGGCGAGACCTATTTGGGCGCGAAGATGATCTTGCCCTTGAACGCCGCGGCCTTGGCGATTGCCTCCTCGAATCCATCCAAGCCATACGTTGCCGCGACCGGCGCGGTAATCGCCCCGGATGCCACCATCGGGACGAGATGGTCGTACACCGTGGCCTTGATGTCGTCTTTCGCGGTCTTGCGCCAATGGCCAAGCCAGAACCCGCGAACGGACACCTCGCCGAAGATCGCGCTCATCGCCGAGCCGACGAAAGGCTGTCCGCTCATCGCGCTATAGACGACCAGCACGCCTTTTGGGGCGAGGCAGTTCATCAGGTTCAAGGTCGACGAGCCGCCCACGACGTCGAGCCCCAGCTGAATGGGCGCCCCGCCCGTCTCCTTGGCGACGCGCTTTGCCAGATCCGGCCCGTCGATCAGAACAACGTCCGCCCCGAGAGACTTGAGTTCGCCCACGACGTCTTCGCGCCTGACGACGTTCACTGTCTTGATTCCAAGTGATTTGGCGATGGCAATGACCGCGCGCGCCGTCGCCGAGTTGGCGCCATTCTGGATTACCCAGCCATCGCGCGGGATTTTCACGAAGTCAGTGAGCAGCAGATAGGCCGTCGCCGGATTGATGCCCACCATCGAAAGTTGCTGGACGTCCACATTCTCCGGCAATGGACGCTGCCAGGATGCGGTGAACTTGACGCGCTCGGCCCAGCTCGGGCTCATGATGGGGATCAGCGTCCGGTCGCCTTCCTTCAGGCTCTTCACCTTCGACCCTGCAGCGATGACCCGCCCAACTCCCTCGATTCCGAGGGTGGCCGGCAGCGGTGGCAGATATCCGTAACGCCCCGCGATGATCATCAGATCCGTATTGTTGATCGGGGTTGCTTCCACCGCGACGACGACCTCGTCAGGCCCGGGGCTGCCCACGTCAGGGACCTCGTTCAGCTTGACCACCTCTGCGGCACTTCCAAATGCAACGACCTGAACTGCCTTCATGACGCCATCTCCCGTCTGGTTATGTACTCTCTGGTATTAAACTAAGAAAGCGCCAATCGACCAAAAAGGCACTTCACGATGAGTTGAGGCTTCACATCCGACTCAGAAGTACATAAAGAACTCAAATGGCAAGGCCCCGCAGCTTCGATCCGGACGATGTCCTGGAAATCGCTCGCCAAATGTTCTGGCGCAAGGGTTTCCAGGCGACCTCGCTCGACGAGATCACGGCGGCGAGCGGCATCGCGAAGCCCAGCCTCTATGCGGCCTTCGGGGACAAGAACGCGCTCTTCCTGAAGGTCCTGGATCGCTATCACGACGGCATACTCGGCTGGGCGGAGCGCGTCCTGGCGCAACCTGGGTCGGCCCGCGACGCCATCAGGCAGTGGCTCACCGGGTTCATCCCGTATTGCTCGGGCGAGAAGGGACAGTGGGGCTGCCTGTCGGTCAATTCCGCGACCGACGGCTCGCTCGATCAGGCCGAGGTCCGAAAGAGCATCGAGCGCTACAACAAGCGCCTCGAAGAGCTCCTGCGCGCGCGGCTTCGTGCCGATCGCGCCCAGTTCAGGAGGGGCTTCGACCCGGATCTCACCGCGCACACGATCATGGTGGTGCATACGGGACTGATGGCGCTGGCGCACCAGGCTCCTGACGCGAAGAAGGTGAAGGGCGTGATCGACCAGGTGATGACCCTGGTCGCGTAACTATCGCTCAGCGCTGCTTCATGCCGGGGAGCATGAGCCGATCGCGAGCGCACCGTGATCGGCCGTTCCTGGCTTGTAGGGCGGATTATCCGCGCTACACACTGGAACATGAGACCAGCCGGGAACCGCAGTGACGGTGCCGGCTGCAAAAGCAGCTACACAAACCATTCCAATAGTGTTCATGATAGGCGGTGACCCGGTGGGGAGTCGGAGTCGTGGAAACATTTTCGGATCAGAGAAGCAACACGCCAAGACGAGTGGTCCTGTTCCTCCTGTGCTTTTTTGTGATTGCTTGCTTTGGCGTGGTATACTTCGTGGGTGATTTAGCAAAGTATCAGGAGATCATTTCAGCCAGGGAAACTCAGACCGCCTTGCGCGGCGTCAATGATCCAGATCAACTGGATCAAGCGCTGGAGCAATTTCCCACAAACAACATTCTAAAACTGGTTGCGCTGGCAAACAGGGCATCGATTGAAATTGATGCTGCCACTCAGAGGCTGTTGAGTGAAGCCGAGCCAGGGCGGCTTTCGAAACCGATTGACTTGAGTGCGTCCAGCCACAGTGATCTCGACGCGCTTCGCCAGGATCTGACAATCGCGCAGAACAATGTCGCGACTTTTGAGCCCGGCTACACCGCTTTGATCAAGACGCTGCGCGACAAAGTCGAAAACGACGCTCATTCGCTAAAGGTGGGAGACGATACAATCGCCAAGTTTATCGCCATGATCGATGAGCAGAACACGGAAACGATGGCCCTCACCTCCAAGCTGTTGGCGGCGCGCGCAGAGTATTATAGTGCTTATGAAAAATGTGCCGCGCTTTTGGTCAGGGAATTTGGAATCTACAAAGTGGAAAATGGCCAATTCATATTCCCGTTTCCATCTACTGCGAACAGCTACAATCGCGCGGCAGCGGCGATGGCCGCTGCCGCAAAGCGCATTGCTGACCTGGAGGCCCAAAGAGCAACCCTGAGGCAGTCGCGGCTTAACCGATGGAAGACCTTCACTGCGCCCTAGACGTCCAGCTCGCTTGGCGGACTGGCGCCAACTTAGACGGCCGCTACGTGAAGAAGGGCGGAAAGCGCTAATTCTGACCTGAGCTACCCCGTTATCGCCGACCTGGCGGCGGATTACGTTCGCTAATCCGCCCCTACACACTGCAAGTGATTTGCCCGCCGGGCGGGCGTCGCAAAATCCTGTCAATCCCCGCGCGCAAAAATATTTCTGTTTTTCATAAGGTCGAATCAGTTGTATTGTTGGCTCATCCCGCCTCGATGCAGAGGGACGTATCGCGGTCGTCACGACACGTGAGGCGGGGATGCGGTGGACGTGAGGGCGCTGACTGACGAGCGGCGCCATTCGCGGACGGCGAAGTCGTGTGGTCCTGGCGCCCCGAGGTCTGGCGCTAAGTCCTAGCGAAGCTGAAAAGCTTCGCTGGGGCGACGGTGGCAAACGGGATGGTTCACCGAGGAGAGTGCGTATAAGCCGTAAACCACTGCGCAGGGAGGGTCGGAGTGTCTCCGCCTGTACCTGTGGTTTTCGCGCTCGCGCAAATTTTCTTTGCGCGGGAGCCCCGGGTGCAGCGGCCACCCGGCCTTCCCTGCGCCCTTGTTCTCTAGGGGCGCCTTTCTCGGCTCAGCCCGGGCACAATTGTGCTGCGGGAACGCGGAGGTGCGTCTTCGGGATTAGGGTTGGACGGCCAGCGGAAATTGGCTAGTAATCTTCCCGCCGATCACACCAAAAATGGTTCGGGGACGGAAATGACCTATTGTTGCGGCATATTGGTGCGAGAAGGCCTCGTGATGATCGCGGACACCCGCACCAATGCCGGGCTCGACAATGTCTCGACCTTCCGCAAGCTCCACATCTTCGTCAAACCCGGCGACCGCATCATGGCGGTTGCCAGCGCCGGCAATCTCGCGATCAGCCAGTCGGTGCTGTCGACGCTGACCGAAGGGATGGAAGATCCGAACACCGGCGAGGTCGAAACGCTGATCAATGCGCCGACCATGTTCCAGGCGGCGCAGCGCATCGGGCGTGCCATCCGCCAGGTCCATTCCACCGAAGGCGCCGCGCTGAAATCCGAGGATGTCTCCTTTGACGTCTCCTTCCTGTTCGGCGGCCAGATCAAGGGCGCCAGGATGCGGCTCTTCATGATCTACACCGCCGGCAATTTCATCGAATGCACGACGGACACGCCGTATTTGCAGATCGGTGAACACAAATACGGCAAGCCGGTGCTCGACCGTGCCATGCATTACGACGTCGAGCTCTATGAAGCGCTCAAGACCGGGCTGATCTCGATGGATTCCACCATGCGCTCCAATCTCGGCGTGGGACTGCCGATCGACGTGCTGGTGGTGCGTAACGACGTCTGTGACGCCGATCTCAATCACCGCATCGAAGCCGGCGAGCCCTATTTCCACGATCTGCGGTCGCGCTGGTCGGCGGCGCTGCGCGCAGCGCACCGGAACATTCCGCTGCCGCCCTACAAGACTGAATCCGAAGCCAAGAAGTAGAAAGAAAAGGAAAACCAATGAGCGAGGCAGCACACAAGATTGCGGTCGTGACCGGCGCCGGCACCGGCGTCGGACGCGCCGCGGCGCTGGCGCTGATGAAGACAGGGTTTACGGTGGTGCTGGTCGGGCGCCGCCTGGACAAGCTCGAGGAGACCGGGAGGCTCGGCGAGAGCATCGGCAAGAGCCTGCCCGTGGTCGCCGACATGACAAATCCCGCCTCGATCGCCGCGCTGTTCGCCAAGGTGATGGAGACCTATGGAAGGCTCGACCTGCTCTTCAACAATGCCGGCATGGGCGCACCGGCCGTGCCGTTCGAAGATCTGAGCCTCGAGCAGTGGCAGGCGGTGGTCAACACCAACCTCACCGGGCCGTTCCTGTGCACCCAGCACGCCTTCCGCATCATGAAGGACCAGACCCCGCGCGGCGGGCGCATCATCAACAACGGCTCGATCTCGGCGCACGCGCCGCGGCCGTTCTCCGCCGCCTATACCTCGACCAAGCATGCGATCACGGGCCTCACCAGGGCCTCCAATCTCGACGGCCGTGCCTATGACATCGCAGTCGGCCAGGTCGACATCGGCAATGCCGCGACACCGATGACCGAACGTATGGTCGAGGGCGTGCTGCAGCCCGACGGCCGCAAGATACCGGAGCCGCGCATGGACTCCAAGGCGGTTGGCGACGCGGTCGCCTATATGGCGTCGCTGCCGCTCGACGCGAACGTGCTGTTCATGACGGTGATGGCGTCGAAGATGCCGTTCGTGGGTCGGGGATAACGTCGCGCAGAAGAAATGCAGGGTGGGAAGAGCGCAGCGAAACCCACTGCGCGGCAAAGAAAGATGGTGGGTTTCGCTTCGCTCTACCCACCCTACGAATTACTCCAGACGATCGACATCGCGCAGCGTCGGGAATAGCTTCATCCAGAGAAGCGCGACGGCAACCGTGGCGACGCCGCCGAGCACGGCGGCGGGCACGGTGCCGAACAGCGCCGCGGTGACGCCGCTCTCGAACTGCCCGAGCTGGTTGGACGCGTTGATGAAGAGAAAATTCACCGCGCCGACCCGTCCGCGCATCTCATTCGGCGTCGACAATTGCACCAACGAGAAGCGGATCACGACGCTGACATTGTCAGCAGCCCCGAGCAGCGCCAGCGCAAGCGCCGAGAGCCACATCCAGTGCGACAGCGCAAATACGATCGTCGCCACACCGAAGACGATCACCGCCTGGAACATGCGCAAGCCCACACGCCGACGAATGGTGTGACGCGCCAGCCACGAGGTCATCATGAGCGCGCCGATCGCGGGTGCAGCGCGCAGGATGCCGAGGCCCAGCGGGCCCGTCATCAGGATATCGCGGGCATAGATCGGCAACAGCGCGGTGACGCCGCCGAACAGGACCGCGAAAAGATCGAGCGAGATCGTGCCGAGGATGGGAGGACTCTGGCGGATGAAGCGCACGCCGGCGAACAGATCGCCCGAGGTTGCGCTGCGCCTGGACTCAGACTTGGGTCCAGCCGATTTGGGCTCGGCCGATTGCGTCAGCTGGATCGCCCCGATGAACAACGCTGCCAGCAGCCAGAAGAGCACCATGATTGCGTAAGCCAAGCCGGGCGAAATGGCATAGGCGAGACCGCCGAGCGCGGGCCCTGCAATGGTCGCCAATTGAGCGGCGCCGCTCGACAGGGCGGTGGCGCGCTGCAGCGAGCCTTGAGGTGCGATCAACGGCAACAGCGCGGCCGTGGCCGGGCTCTCGAACGCAGCCGTCGTTCCCAGCACCAGGGTGGCCGCGAAGATGTGAAAGACCGAGAGCCAGCCGGCAAAAGCGCCCCAGGCGAGAAGGGCCGCCGTCAGCGCCTCTGCAATCTGACAGGCCTGCATGATTCGCTTGCGATCGTAACGATCCACCGTGTGGCCCGCGACGAACACCAACAAGGCGGTCGGGAGAAAGCCGACCAGCCCCACCATGCCGAGCGCGAACGCGCTGTCGGTCAGTTCGTAGATCTGCCAGCCCATCGCCACCGCTCCCACCAGGCTCGACAGGCGGGAGAGGCTTCGCGACAACAGGAAGAAAATGAACGAGCCTTGCCTCAGCAGTGCGCCGGCGCCCGCGGACGTGATGGAGGACATGCGCAATCGGTGGCTGAGGGCGCTTTCCCTGTCAATGGCCGCTTGCGCAGGGCCACTCGCCATTGCCTTGAGGCCACGCCTCGGCATAATCGCGCGAGGCGCGCATCGGGGGATACATGCTTCAACTGCAATCGGCGATCGGGATATTCGCGTTGCTCGCCATCGCCTGGGGATTGGGCGAGAACCGGCACGCTGTGTCAATCCGGCAGGCGACAATCGGTCTGGTGGTGACGCTCGCAACCGCCATCGTCCTGATAAAGCTGCCACTGGTCGCGCGCGCCTTCGGCGCAATCAACGACGCGGTCGAGACCATCTCGGCCGCCTCGCGCGCGGGCACCTCCTTCGTGTTCGGCTATGTCGGCGGGGCGCCTCCCCCGTTCGACGTCAAGGCGCCGGGCGCGGACTTTATTCTCGCCTTCCAGGCGCTGCCGATCGTCCTGGTCATGAGCGTGCTGACCACACTGTTGTTCTATTGGCGGGTGCTTCCCCCAATCGTGCGCGGAATGGCCTGGCTGCTCGAGCGCACGCTTGGCGTCGGCGGCGCGGTCGGCCTGTCCACCGCGGCCAACATCTTCCTCGGCATGGTCGAGGCGCCGCTGTTCGTGCGGCCCTATCTCGCCAAAATGACACGCAGCGAGTTGTTCCTGGTGATGACCGGCGGCATGGCCGGCATCGCCGGCACCGTGCTCGTGCTCTACGCGACGCTTTTGGCGCCGCTGATTCCGGATGCGGCGGCGCATTTCGTGATCGCGTCGGTATTGGGCGCGCCGGCTGCGATCCTCGTCAGCCTGATCATGGTGCCGGAGACCGGTGATCACCTCACCGGCGGCGCGCTTGGCGAAGATCCCAAGATGGAAGCGGCCAGCACCATGGATGCGATCGTCAAGGGTACCTCGGCCGGCCTCGAGCTGTTGCTCAACATCGTCGCGATGCTGATCGTGCTGGTGGCACTGGTCTATCTCGCCAATGCAGTCCTTGGCCTGTTGCCGCATGTCGGGGGCGCTGCGATCTCGCTGCAGCGGATGCTTGGGCTCGTGATGGCGCCGGTGTGCTGGCTGATGGGCCTGCCGTGGTCGCAAGCCGTCACCGCGGGCAGCCTGATGGGCACGAAGACGGTGCTCAATGAGCTGATCGCCTATGTCGATCTGTCGAAGCTCGGGCCCGACGCGCTCGATGCGCGCTCGCGGCTGATCATGCTCTATGCGATGTGCGGCTTCGCCAATTTCGGCAGCCTCGGCATCATGATCGGCGGGCTCGGCACCATGGCCCCGGAGCGGCGGGAGGAGATCAACTCATTGGGTGTGAAGTCGATCGTCTCGGGCACGCTGACCACGTGCCTGATAGGCGCGATCGTCGGGGTGATTACCTAAGTCGGGGTGATGACTTGAGATGCGCGCGTCAGCGGTGGCCGAAGGCCAGCGGTGACGCGCCGGCCGGCAGGTCAGAGTGGATATCGCTGTCGACGAGGCCGGACCCTTGTTGTGTGAAGCCGGCCCCGAACGAGAGGCTGAGATTCGAGGTCGGGCGAAATTCGACGCCCACATGGGAGCTATAGCCGGCGACCGTGCTGGACGTGGGATTATTGAAGGGGGCACTCAGAGCCGTACCGAGGCCGGAATCATACTTCAAGCTACCGAACCCGCCGTAGACTGTGATGGGCGAGTTCTGGAAGTTGTAGCCGAACTGCGCACCTTCGTAACGGAGATCGCCGAACGCGGCACCCGGGGCGATGCCGCTCGTTCCAAAAGCCACGCTGCGTTCAGCGCCGACAAACCAACCGTTCGAAAAATTGTAGCGCGCAGTGGAGAAGGCGCCGCCAGCGTCACTGAAGTTAAAGCCCGGGAAGTTGCCATAAGTGTTTGCGTCCTGGCCGGTCGTCGTGCCGCCGAGACCCATCGGCCAGCCTGGGGTCCAATAAGTCAGCGGGGCGGTCTGAGCGTGCGCCGTTCGTTCGCCGAGACACAGCGACACCAATAGGATTGCGAGACCGGATTTGAATGAGGACATGGACATTCGCGCGCCACCAATTGCCGGCAACTATACGCGCCGAGTGGCGAGAACACCAGCGCAGCGGCCGTGGTTGCATTCCGTCATTCCGGGGCGGCTCGAAGAGCCGAACCCGGAATCTCGAGGTCCCCCGGTGCGCAATTGCGCGCCTGAGGTTCGATGCCATCGCATCGCCCCGGAACGACAACTCATGCCGTCAGCTCGACCGTCTTGAAGTCTGCCGGCAGGATGATCTCCAGCACTTCGGCGTCGTCGGAATAGTCCAGGATCATATGCTTGATCTTCGGCGGCTGTGTCCAGGCGCTGCCTTCCTGCATCAAGGTCTCGCCCTGCCCTTCCATATAGGTCTTCACCCAGCCCTTGAGCACATAGACCATTTGGAAGTCGACGGCGTGGAAATGCAGCTTCGACACTTCCGCCGGATTGCAAGGGCCGGTGAAGCGAATGACATGCGCGCGTGCGAGCCCGCTGGTTGCATCCGCGATCCCGAGGTCGCGATATCTCGCATAGGCGCGCAGGCCGTCGGCCTTGAAATCCTCCTCGCGATGATGACTTACAGCGATACGCTGCTTCGGTTTCGTGCGCGGCTTGGCCGGCACGCTTCGCGCTTTGGATTTGATGGTCTTGCGGGTCGATGATTTCGCGGCATCGTGCCGGCCGGTCCATTTCTTGGTGACGGCGGGCCGCGCAGCCTGCCGTAATGCGGCCTTCTTGCGCCTCTGTTTCCCGGGCATTTGTTTCTTGGGCATTTGTTTCTTGGGCATTCGTGCCTCCCTGTTCGGTCGAACGGGTAAGGCTAGCACAAAAGGAGTCTTGTTGGGTGAGCGTTCTCTCTCTTCACGTCGTCCCGGACAGGCGAGCTCCTGGCAACGCGGCTTTCGCCGGGACGACGAAAGAATTTATCCGGTCAATGCAGCCGAAACACGCCGTCGACGGCGCGCAGCTCGGCAGGCTTGATCAGCCGGGAATGCGCCACGGTGACCGAGAACAGCGGACCGTCGAGCTTCTCCTGCCAGAAGGCGAGGAAATCCTGCAGCGCCGGAAATTTCGGAAACAGATCGTAGTTCTGCCAGACGTAGGTCTGCAGCAGCGAGGGATGATCCGGCATCCGATAGAGGATCTGCGCCGTCGTCAGCCCGTAACCCAAGACCTGCTTCCGAAAGTCATCGGAAACACCCCCAACCCGCGAAACCATGCCAACCTCCATTGCTGGAGCGCATTGTCTGGGATGGCGACTCACACTCACGAGCCACCCGGTCGAGATGCGCTCACATGAGAGAAATGTGACGCACTAAACCAACCCATCACAAGCCTAAATGTTTAACGAATTGTTGAAATTTGCTGCGTTAGCAGCAGCTTACTGCACGTGCTAATACTGGGTTCACAGGCAAGCGCCGCCGAATTAACGACAATAAAAAAATTGGCAGACCTTACGTGCGAGTGCCAATTTTTCCGCTAAAAGCCCTTGCCCGCGCCAGAATTCCCGCCTATCTCCAGCCGGCCCGCTCTGGCACTCTTGGTGCGGGATTGCTAACACTCGGGAACTCACCAACAATTTCAGTATCTTAGGAGGACTGCATGAAATTCCGTCCGCTTCACGACCGCGTCGTGGTCAAGCGCATCGACGCCGAAGAGAAGACCGCAGGCGGCATCATCATTCCCGACACGGCCAAGGAAAAGCCCTCCCAGGGCGAAGTGATCGCCGTCGGCCCCGGCGGCCGCGACGAGAGCGGCAAGCTGATCCCGATCGACATCCAGGTCGGCGACCGCGTGCTGTTCGGCAAGTGGTCCGGGACGGAAGTCAAGATCGACGGTCAGGAGCTGTTGATCATGAAGGAGAGCGACATCATGGGCGTTCTCACCGATGTCGGCGGCTCCAAGAAGAAGGCCGCTTAAGCCGAACGCCCGCTTCCTCATCTTGAGGAGCCGGCGCAGCCGGCATTTCGAAGGATGAGGCTAAGACCCAACTCATCTCGTTGTTCGACGAGGAGCAGAGATCAACTAAGGGGAAACAGACATGTCAGCCAAAGAACTCAGATTCGGCGTCGACGCGCGCGATCGTATGCTGCGCGGTGTCGACATTCTCTCCAATGCGGTCAGGGTGACGCTCGGCCCCAAGGGCCGCAACGTCGTGCTCGACAAATCGTTCGGCGCACCCCGC
>Ga0307474_10000775_pt1 | contig 23062 bp, 22 predicted proteins | sample atmos_gasesECM1C_2_FD_203312 | JGI IMG/M metagenome (GOLD analysis project Ga0307474, IMG submission 203312) | Hardwood forest soil microbial communities from Morgan-Monroe State Forest, Indiana, United States - atmos_gasesECM1C_05 | ecosystem: Environmental > Terrestrial > Soil > Temperate... | reverse complement strand
GTCACTTACACGGCTTGGAATCCTTGACGTCGAATTTGGCCAAAGCGCCGGAGATCACGAAATCATTGTAATCGAGCACCAGCGCGCGGGAGACGCCGTTCTCGAACAGCTCGAAGGACATTGAATAGACCGGCGTCTGCTCGCCGTCACTGGCCTTGCCATCGTGCTCGTAATAACTCACCGTCACCGGCCACCGCGTCATCGATTTCATGGCGTCGTTTTCGGTCGAGGGATCAGGCGAGGCGATCGTCCGGTCGCCGGGTATCGGCTGCCCGATGACGGAGAGCGTGTTGAAGACCTTTTCGCCATTGTCCGAGCCGTCATAGACCGACAGCTCGAGCACTGATTTTCCTTCCCTCGCCGCCGCGATGATGCGCTGAATCTGCTCGGTCGGGAACACCGTCGATCCGTCAAGCGTGAAGGTCTTGGTTTGCGGCTGTTTCAGCTTGACCGTGATTTGATCGCCGGTCCTTTCCGCGATGCCATCGACCGGGCTCGACTCAGCATCGTTCATGCGTGAGTCGATCTCGAAACGGTAGGTCTTGCCGGCCGCATCTTCCCAGGACGTGGAGCGCAGGTCCGACAGCGTCATCTTGCCTTCGCCGCTGTTCATCTCCGATACCTGCCGAAATTCGGAAGTGTAGCCTTCGCAGGCATTGCCAGTGAAACTGTAGAGAATTCGTCCGCGCGCGCTGTTGATCGCGTTGGAGCCGCGCGACTTCAACAAGCTGAGCTCGTAGAGTGCCTGGTGCGGAAGAAAGGCTCCGCTTGCGGCGGCTTTTGCCGTTCCGCTGGCAATCCCTATGACCAAGGCCGCGACCGCGAATGTCCGCAGCCGGGATCCGGTTTCACGCGGTAACATCGGGAGTGAGCGCATCATGTCGTGATCCTTCGGCTTTAAACATCATCCGGCCCCGGAAGGGCACTGCCGGCCAGGCTTGCGAACCGGATTCCCGCAAACGTCATGCTCAACAAAAAGGGCTTCGGCCCTCTATTAGTACCCGCCGACTTGTGCCGCAACTGCGGCAGCATCGCGGAAAAATGTTATTTTCCGGACGGAATACCATGTTTTTTTTGGCATCTGCCGCCTGCCTAGCTCGCGAAATGTCAAATCCGCTCCGGTAGCTTGCAAGGGACGGCGCGATGCGCGAAACAAAGCTGCCCCGATCCGATCCTGGTCGGGTGCGGCTCACAGGAAATGGGGACGAAACATGGCGGGTACGGTCGAACAGAAACTGGCGGCATTGGGCATCGTCCTGCATCAGCCGCCGAGCCCGGTTGCGAACTACGTCGGCTTCGTACGCAGCGGCAACCTGTTGTTCGTGTCCGGTCAGGTTTGCGTCGACCCGGAAGGCAAGCTGATTGCCAAAGGCAAGCTCGGCGGCGGCGTTAGCGTTGAACAGGGCAATGCCGCGGCGCGCGGATGCGCCATCAACCTGCTCGCCCAGCTCAAGGCAGCGCTCGGCGACCTCGACAAGGTGGTCCGCGTCGTGCGCCTCGGCGGCTTCGTCAATTCCGCCCCTGATTTTGTCGACGGGCCGAAAGTGCTCAATGGCGCTTCCGACCTGATGGTTGCGGCCTTTGGCGAAAAGGGCCGCCATGCCCGCACCACCGTGGGTGTCGCATCGCTTCCGGCGGACGCATCCGTCGAGGTCGAAGGACTGTTCGAAGTCTCCTAAAAAAGCGGAGTTTTGTCTTGCGCGCGCTGGATTGGCTGACCGCAAGGCCGGTGGCCCATCGCGGCCTGCACGACCGCGCGCGCGGCATTATCGAAAACATGCCCGGCGCAGCCCTTGCCGCGGTCGAGAAAAATTTCGCCATCGAATGCGACATCCAGTTGAGCGCCGACGGCGAGGCCATGGTGCATCACGATGACGTGCTCGGCCGCCTTACCGAAGGTTCCGCCTCCCTGCGCGGCATGACGGCGCAAGCGCTCAAAAATGTTCGCTTCAAGGATACAGCGGAGCAGATGATGTCGCTCGGCGATCTCTGTGCGCTGGTCAAGGGCCGCGTCGGTATAGTGATCGAGCTGAAGAGCCATTTTGACAGCAACCGCCGCTTGATCGAGCGGATGGCCGAGGTGGTCTCTTCCTACGCCGGACCGGTTGCGGCAATGTCGTTCGACCCGGAGCAGGTCGCGGCGCTGCGCAAGATCATGCCAGAACTTCCGCGCGGCATCGTTGCCGAGCGCTTCTATCGCGAGGCCGACTGGCCGCAGGCCACTGCGGCCCAGCGCAAGGGCATGCTGCATCTCAAACACGCCCTCCACACGCAGCCGCACTTTGTTGCATATCGCATCGATGATTTGCCGCAAGCCGCGCCCTGGATCGCGCGCCATATTTTCGGCCTGCCGCTGCTGACGTGGACCGTGCGAACAAGCGAACAGCGCGAGCTTGCCACCCGCTACGCCGATCAGATGATCTTCGAAGGTTTCAGGCCTTGAAAGCCCACCTTGAACTCGGTGATGCGATGCACGATGTTAAGGAGCGAGGTCACCCCAGGCGATGGCTGGTCGTGACGTGTGACCGGCAACCATAATCGATGGATTCATCCGAAATAACGCTCGAAGCCGTCTCGTCCGTCAGCCAGATCGCGGCTGAGGACTGGGACGCCTGTGCCAATCCTGTTTCGGGCTCCGCGCTTGAGGGTCTCGACACGCTGGCTCTGCCTGAAAATTCCTGCAGCGTTTCAAAACAATATTATAACCCGTTCTTATCGCATGCGTTTTTCCACTCCCTCGAGGCATCCGGATCGGCCTGCGCGCGGACCGGATGGGGCCCGCGCCATCTGCTCGCCCGTCGCGACGACGTGATCGCCGGTATCGTGCCCTGCTATTTGAAATCCCATTCGCAAGGCGAATACGTATTCGATCGTGGCTGGGCGGATGCCTATGAGCGTGCCGGCGGCCGCTACTACCCGAAACTCCAGGTCTCGGTTCCCTTTACGCCGGTCACCGGCCCTCGCCTTCTGATCCGCGACGGCGTCGACAAGGATGAAATCGCTTCAGCTCTCGCGACCGGCATTGTCGCGCTATGCCAGGCGACCAAGGCCTCGTCCGCACACGTGACCTTCGCGCGCCAAGCGGAAGCGAAGCTGCTCGCCGAGCACGGTTTTCTGCAACGAACGGATCAGCAGTTCCACTGGCGAAACCAGGGCTACAAAAGCTTCGATGATTTCCTCGTGACGTTGAATTCGCGCCATCGCAAGGCGATCCGGCGCGAGCGGCGCGAGGCTTTGGCCAATGGCATCACGATTCACACGCTCACCGCAGGCGACATCACCGAAGAAGCCTGGGATGCCTTCTTTGCCTTCTACATGCAAACCGGCTCGCGCAAATGGGGCCGGCCCTATCTCAATCGAGCCTTCTTCTCGCTGATCGGCGAGAGCATGGCCAAGGACGTCCTCTTGATCATGGCAAGGCGCAACAACCGCTGGATCGCAGGCGCCATCAATTTTGTCGGGTCCGACACCTTGTTCGGGCGTAACTGGGGCGCGATCGAGCATCACCCGTTTCTGCATTTCGAGGTGTGCTACTATCAGGCAATCGATTTTGCCATTGCGCGTCGCCTGAAGACAGTGGAAGCCGGTGCGCAGGGCGAGCACAAGCTCGCACGCGGCTATCTTCCGCAGACCACCTATTCGGCGCATTTTATCGCCGATCCTGGCCTGCGCCGCGCGATCGATGATTATCTGAAGCGCGAACGCGCTTATGTTGCGGAGGCCGCACGTGAACTCACCGCGGCCGCGCCGTTTCGCAAAACGGCCGATGAGTCGGATGAATAGATTTGTCAGGAGCGCTCATGCCCGCCTACGATCCCAACAACCCCTTTGCCAAAATCCTGCGCGGCGAATTTCCCTCCTACAAGGTGTATGAGGACGATCACACGCTTGCCTTTCTCGACATCATGCCGCGCAGCGTCGGACATACGCTGGTAATTCCCAAGGCTCAGGCGCGCAACATCCTCGATATCTCACCGGAGGATTTTGCCCATGTGGCCCGCGTCGCCCAGAAGATCGCGCGCGCGGCAATGGAGGCCTTCGATGCCGACGGCATCACGATCCAGCAATTCAGCGAACCTGCCGGCGGACAGGTCGTGTTTCACCTGCACATGCATGTAATGCCGCGCCATGAAGGCGTGATGTTGCTGCCTCCAGCGAGCCGCAAGGAAGACGGCAAGGTGCTTGAGGCAAATGCGGCGAAGCTGATGGCGGCGTTGAAATAGGGATCAACCCGCTCCGAAACTCACCGCTTGTCCGCTAATCGTGTTCGCCACGAAACGGCTCCGCGATAACTTGATGGTCATCCTCAAAGATGACGTATCCCGGCCTCGCGGTGCTTATTTGAGATACTTGATAGCCATTTTTCTGCAGAATGGTGGCGAGCGCACGCATTTTGGTGAGATGCTCCGATGCGGCAGACTTCAGCCAGGAAACTCCTGCGGTTCTTCTCCTGTCATAGCTCTTTGATTTGCTCCGATTAAACCGCGCGGGCGTCGCCAGATTATCATCGAACCAAAACAACAGACCTTCCAGGGCCTGTCGATCCGAAACCGAAATCCGATTTCCATCGCAAAGGTCGTAGGTCGCGCCAAAAATGCCGTCTCTGACGCCCGTGTCCGGATGAGTATCGGGCAAGACGAATCGCAACAGCGTTTGACGACCTTCCGTCACTCGCCGTCGCCACCCCTTTGCGCCGCCAGCGGCGAGAATTCGCAGCGGTCGGGCTTCAGATCGATCAGCGGGGTTTCGTCGAGGCAATCGAGCCCGCGCACCAGCACGCTTGAGCCCTCAACGCCGACCAGCTTGACGATCGAGGTGCCGATCGGATTGGGACGTACCGGCGAACGGAGCGAGAAGGTGCCGCGCGTCAATCCGTTATGTTTCGGGCTTTGCAACACCAGATTGCGCAGCGAGTGGTGCAGCCAGTAGATCACTTCAAGATTTTGATAGAAGTCGACGCCCTTCAGCGCCGGCACCCAGGGATCAAAAATCTCGAGCCGGCAAACCGGCCCGGTATGGCTGCCCTGTCGCGGGGTATCCTCGCGCGATCTCCAGGGCGTGCGGATGCGGCCGATAAAGGTCAGGCCCGCATCGAAGTTTTTCGGCATCTCGACGGCAATCTCGCCTTCGCGCAGTCCGGTGTCGCTGGTCATGGCTTGCCTCACACTGCCTAAGACGCGACGATTTGGGATCATCGCGTCTTAGTTTATTAGTTGCGCATGATCCTTTCGAAAAACCGGTTCCCACTTTTTCGGATCATGCTCGAAGCTAATTACCCAAGCCACCATTTGCCAGCAAGCATCAATAGCTCGCCCGAGACCACGCCGGCGAAGATCGAGCGCCTTGTTGCCAGAAAGACCATGCAGCCGCCTGCCACCGCCGCGTAGCGCAGCCAGTCGGGCACACTGGCCAGCGCCCCCGGCGGCTGAATCAGGATTTGCGCGATGACGCCGGCAAGGATGGCGGTCGCTACCGCCCTCACCCACACCAGGAGTTCGGAGCCCTCATCGACGCCCGCCCCAAACCACACCCCGATCATGCGCCAGATCTCGTTGGGCAGGAATCCTGCAAGCAAGAGCACCAGCAGCGCGTGCCAGTCTCCAGCGAAATTGGTGAGCGCCTCGCTCATTGCCGCTCCCACCACCAGTGGACGGCGTAGGCGATTGTGCCGGCCATAACCCCGCTGATCAGGATGTCGACGCCGGTGTGGAATCTTGCGACCAGCGGAAACAACGCGAGCCCCAACAGCAGCGCCAGAATGTCGGAAAGCTGCCGGCAGTTGCGCGCGGTGGAGAGCAGGAACGCCAAAGGCGTCAACAGCAGGATCGCGGCTGCGAGCGGTCCTGCGAGATTGGCAGCAAGGGCATAACCGATGGTGGTCGCGGTCAGGCATACGGCGACGAGACCGGTGCCGAGCCCGTAGACGAAAGTGATCCGGCGATCGCGCGGCACTTTCGGCAACAGACGAAAGCATTCGACCCACAAGGTGATCGCGACAAAATGTGCGGCGAGCACGAGTTGCCGCCGCTTGGCCTGCGGCGTGCGCATCATCGGCAGCACCGACACGACCATCGGGAACAGCCGGATCGCGCTGACGGTGACCGCAATCGCGGCCTGTATCGCGGTCGCCCCCGAACCGAGCGTCGAGATCAATATGATCTGCGCTGGACCTGCAAAAACCAACAGCGTGCTCGCGAGCGCCCAGCCGAGGCTGAAGTGCGTATCATGCGCCAGCGCGCCGATGCCGATATAGGTCGTGAACAGCACCAGACTGAGGACGGTAGAGGTGACCGAACGCATTCCCCAGGCAAAGGTGCGCGAGTAGCTTTTCCATCGGGCCGAATCGAGAGCGGGAAGAGCCAACAGATGCACCGCCTTGGGTTGAGGAGCGCATCACGCTGTCGAAATCGGCCGGCGTCAAGCGAAGCCGGGCTCACGGCTGGCATGCAACGAAAACGTCATTCCGGGGCGATGCGAAGCATCGAACCCGGAATCTGGAGCGACCGACACCTCACCCCCTCGCGCCATTCCGCAGCACCAGGCACGCACCACCGGCATGGCGGATGCGATTGCAGAGATCGTCCGCGGCCGGCCGCGTGTCGGCGCCGATCCGAACCTGATAGAACGTCCGGGTGCCCCGGCTGCGGAAGATCGAACCGAGCAACATCGGATCTTGGTCGCCGATCACGCCTTTCAAGTGCGATATCGCGCGGGAATACATCGCCAGCGCCTTTTCACGGTCAAATCCGGCGGCAAGCTGCACGCCCCACGGCCGCTCGGTACCGAGCTTCACATGTTGCTCGAGTTCGGTGACAAAGTAGTTCGGGGCGCGCTTGAGCAGCGCCATCAGTTCGTGGCAGCCGGTGTGGGTTGCCTGCTCGGACATTTTGGCACTCTTTCCGGCCTTGGCCCATTCATCGACCGTGGTGCCGGTAATGGCCGCCACGTAGTGCCGCGTCTCCTGCGGCATTCCTCCCGTCCCTGCAAGCCATTCCTGCACCCGCCGCGGTCCGGCATTGTAGGCGGCAGCCGCGAGACCAAGATTGCCAAACTGGTTGCGCAATTCGCTCAAGAATTCGGCGGACTTCGGCAGCGCCTGCACGGGGTCAAAGGGATCGAGCAGGCGGCGCTCGCTTGCGGTACCCGGCATGAATTGAGCGATGCCCTGCGCGCGCTGGCCGCTGCGCGTGACGGGGCCCACGGCGTCAGGCTGGAAGCGGCTTTCCTGCCAGATCACGCGGGCGAAAAACTCGAGCGGCAAATCGTTGGCCTTGGCTGCCGCCTCGATCATCAGGCAAACGGCTTCCCTGGTATCACTCTCCCGTACCTCGCCCGCGTGTTTCGCCGTTTTGTCACGGCTTTCGTCGAGGGGAATGGCGAGTTCCTCCACGCTCGGCGTTGCTGTCCCGCCGCCGAGGTTTGCAGGCGGGGTCTCCTCCTGGGCCGCTCCCGCAAAAGCCCATGCGAGGACGGCCACCACCGTGCAAACCGCCGCGCTGGGAGAGCCGACCATTCGCATCGCAGACCTGTCCTCGCACAGTCCATGCTTGACAAGGGAAGCCCGCTGTCTAGCTAATTTCCCAAACGTGGCGCGTCTATGGGAGCCAGCGGATGGCAGACGACGAATTCGGCTTTGCACCCGACGATGATCGGCCGATCCCCTATATGGCGCGAACGCGGGAATACTATGCGGCCATCGGGTACACTACACCTTATCGCTGGGCGCACTATGTCGACGCACCGTTTCAGCCTTTAAGCAAGCCGCTTGCGCAGTCCCGCATTACCATCATTACGACCGCGGCACCGTTCGATCCCGGCAAAGGCGACCAGGGCCCCGGCGCCAAATACAACGCCTCCGCCAAATTCTATTCGGTCTATGACGGCGATACCGCAAGGCCGCACGATCTTCGGATTTCGCACATCGCCTATGACCGCGTGCACACCTCGGCCGAGGACAGCGGCACCTGGTTTCCGCTGCCGCAACTGCAGAGATTAGCGCGCGAGGGGCGGATCGGCGAAGTTGCGCGGCGCTTCTTCGGAGCGCCGACCAACCGCAGCCACCGCGTCACGATCGAAACCGACGCGCCGGAAATCCTCAAACGATGCAAGGATGATCGCGTCGATGCCGCGGTGCTGGTGCCGAACTGCCCGGTCTGCCACCAGACCGCCAGCCTCATCGCGCGGCACCTCGAGGCGAACGGCGTTCCCACCGTGGCGATGGGCTGCGCCAAGGATATCGTCGAGCACGCCGCGGTGCCGCGGTTCCTGTTCTCCGACTTTCCACTCGGCAATTCCGCAGGCAAGCCGCACGATGTCCCTTCGCAGGCATTCACGCTCGAACTCGCGTTGCGCCTGCTTGAGACCGCTCCATCAGCGCAAACCACCGTGCAATCGCCCCTGCGCTGGAGCAGCAATGCTTCCTGGAAACGCGATTACAACAACATCGCGGCCCTGAGCGCAGAGGAACTGGCGCGACGACGGCGCGAATTCGACGCACAGAAGGAAATCGCGCGCGCTTTGCGCGAAACTGCGTGACGGCGGCTCAACCGTCGATTTACCTTAAGAACAACGTGACGAAGTTCCACGTTCTTTACCGAAGGTAGCGCGGCTATATCGGCTGGTGTCAATCGGGAGTGAAGCGATGATCGAGCGCCGTCAAACCACACGCCGCCGCGTCATTTATGGCGGCGTTGTCGGCTATAACCGGCGCCGGACAACGGTGGAATGCGTCATTCGCGATTTTTCGGATACCGGCGCCCACGTCGAATTTTCCGATCCAGCGGTGCTCCCCGACATCGTCGACCTCCTGGTCGCGAAGAAGAATCGCGCATTTACCGCCAGGGTCGCATGGCGCCAGTCCAACAGGGCTGGCCTGGCCTTCAGGGCGATCGACAACGAGGCTCCGATGCCGCTCGATTGGGTGCGTCGATTGCGGGCTGCCAGATCTGACGATCGCAAACTGATGAGCCGCCTCTCGGCACTTAATGGCCCATGAAAGTGCCGGCGGATTAATCTTAATCGCAGGGTTATGCGGCGGGCGGATGTGAGATTCGGACGGTCGAATAACGTGTTCAATTTAGGTTAACACGGCAATTTGCCGGTGGCGGGCTTTCCCGACCGGCAAAGGCGCGTAAAACTGCTCTCTCTGTGTTGTGGGAGCTTTTCCATGCTGGAGCGACGCCAGCGCGCGCGCGACAAAGTGATCTATGGCGGTGTCGCCGAGATGGGCGAACACGGCGGATCGAGGGATTGCGTGGTTCGCAACATCTCCGAAAACGGTGCCCGTCTGGAATTTTGCGAAAGCGTGCGGCTTCCCAAAGAGCCGCTGCGCTTGACGATCGCGCGAAAGGGCCGCTCTTTCCTCGCCAGGATCATCTGGTGGCGCGACAATTTCGTTGGCGTCGCGTTCAGTCCGGAATCTCCTTACGAGCTGCCCCGCTCCGACCTCGCCAGGCGTCTGCGCCGGAGCGAAAGGAAAAAGCGCGAACTGCAGCGCCGCATCAAGGAACTGATCGGCGAAAGCTGAAGGCCCGGCACTGCCGAGATCGTTTCGCGAGAAACGGCGCGCTTTCCGGGCGCTTCGCCCCGTTCAAAAAAGCGCTTCCCTTTACTCCTCTTCCGCCATGGCCATAATCGCCGGGTGGTTTGACATTCGCGTCAGCATTCGTAAAGAGCCTCGCTGCAACAGTACGGATGCAAGAACCGCGACGCTAATGGAACGGCAGGGAAACCATGCGCGCATTTTATGTTGCCCTTTTAGCCGCGCTGACGTGTCTGGTCGGAGAGGTTGCCTCAGCCCAGACCGCCGATCGCAGCATCGACGAGATCAAAACCGAGACGCTCGCCCGCTCGCAGACTGGGGCGTATCCATTGCTGGGCATCCAACCGGCTGACGCCAGCGACGCGTTGGGGCGCCTCCGAAGCCGCGATCCGGACGAGTGGGCGGCTGCGTGGAGTGCGGTCGCCGATGGCTACATGGCAAAGGCAAAGGCGGCCAACGAGCCTGCGGAAGCCGACGCAAACTTTATCAAGGCCTGGCGCCTCTATTATTTCGGGCAATGGCCGGCGCCAACTTCCGCGGGCAAACAGGCAGCGTATCGGCGCGCCATCGATGCCTATTTGCAGCATGCCCGATATTTCGATCCGCCGCTCGAGGTCGTGCGCATTCCCTATCGGGCTGGCGAAATCGTCGGCTATCTGCGGCTTCCTGCCAACGCGCCGCGTCCGGTGCCGCTGGTGCTGGCGATTTCGGGTCTCGATAGCCGCAAAGAAACGGTTGCCGAAACCTATGCGGCAGCGTTGCCGCAAGGCATCGGCTTTTTCGCGGTCGACAGCCCGGGAACCGGCGAGGCGCCGCGCAAGGCGGACGAAACCGCCGATGACATCTATTCGCGCGTCCTCGATTATCTTGCGACACGGGGTGAGATCGACAAGAACCGCATCATCGTGCACGGTCAGAGTTTTGGCGGCTATTGGGCGGCCAAGCTCGCGCATACCGAAGCCAGTCGGCTTGCGGGCGCCGTTGCGCAATCGCCGCCGATTCATCGCACCTTTCAGCCGGATTTCTTCCAAGGGCGGATGTACACTCGCGAATATCTGTTCGACCTGCTTCCCGCGAGTCTGTTCGTCTATGGCCTGAAATCCACCGACGAGCTGATCGCCTTCCTGCCGAAAATGTCGCTGCAGGCGCAGGCTCTCCTCGGTAAAGCGACGGCACCGATCCTGATCGTGGGCGGCACGAAAGACACCCAGGTGCCGATCGACGATCTGGGGCTTCTCCTCAACAGCGGCAGCGAGCCGCGTGAGGCCTGGATCAATCCCGCCGGCGGGCATATGGGACGAACCCCCGAGACGTGGCCCGACCCGGTGATCTTCCGAAAAATCATCCTGCCCTGGGAAATCCGTCGCCTGAGCCAGAAGCCCGACGCGCCCGAGAGCCCGACACGCTGAGCCGGGCCACCACATCGCGCGGTAGAGATCGCGATAGGTCTGCAGTATGGTAGCGGTGTCGCATTTTGCGGCCGCGAAAGGGCATCCAACATCCCTCTTTCAACGCGACCGCTATGCTGTAAGCTCCCGATCGCTTTGGCAGGCCTGCTGGATTGGCCGCAAGGCCGCAAGGTAAAGAACCGCAAGAAAAAAGCATTTTGGAGGAAGCCCCATGTCTGCCGCTTCGTCGCGCCGCGTCCTGCTCAATCGCCGCACGCTCCTGCGGGCAAGCGCCGGAATGGCCGGCATTCTCGCCACTTCTCGCGCGCCCGTCTTTGCCCAGAGCCAGCCGAAGAAGCTGGTCTTCGCGCACATCAATGCGGTGCCGGAATCGGCCGCAGTCGCTTTCGACTGGATGGCGAAGGAAGTGACGGCGCGCTCAAACGGCGAACTCGAGATGCAGTTCTTCGGCAAGACCCTGATCCCGCAGGAGCTCGAGATCATGAACGCGGTCAAATCCGGCAGCGTCGCGATGGGCAGCCCCGCGGGCGCCGCCGCCACCGTTTTTCCGGAAATGGGCGCTTTCCTCGTGCCCTATCTCGTGAAGGATTACGCTTCCGCCTACGCCATGTTCAATGGGCGGATCGGTGACAAGCTCAGCAGCCAAATCGAAGACAAGTACAAGCTCAAAGTGCTCTGCTATTTCGATTATGGCTTCCGCCATTTCTGGACCGCAAAGAAGCCGATCGTGGAGCCGAAGGACCTGCGCGGCATGAAAATCCGGGTTCAGCAGGCCAAGATTTTCGGCGACACCATCAATGGTCTCGGCGGCAACGCGGTGCCGATGGCTTATGGCGAGGTCGTCACCGCGGCCAAACAGGGCGTGATCGACGGCGGCGATCTGCCCGTTGTCAACATGAAGGCGCTGAAGATCTACGAAGTATCGAAATACGCCTCCCTCACCTACCACAACTATGGCCCGACCAACGCGGTGATGAATCTCGAAATCTGGAACAGCCTCTCCTCTGCTCAGCAGAGGCTGGTCATGGATCTTGCGCGCGCCGCGCAAGGCAAGATCCGCGAGGCTACCGAGTCGGTCGACAATTTCGCGAGAGCCAAGCAAGAGCTCGAGCCGCTCGGCATGACCGTGGTCGAAGCCAAGGTCGAGGAATTCCGAAAAGTGGCGCAACAGAAGATCTGGCCTGCCTACAAGAGCCAGTATGGCGCCCTGTGGGATGAGATCGAAGGCTTCAAGGCCTGATCCAAACGCTAAAATGCTCGCCGGACATGCATTTCGGCGCCTGGTTCCTCGCCTTCATCGCTAGCCGGAATTGCACCGCTTATGCTGCGTATCCTCTCAGCCGTCCCGAAATTTGCGGTCACGGCGCTGATCTCGCTTGCGATCGTCAACCTCCTGGCCGGCGTGTTCCTGCGCTATTTTGTCGGCGCCCTCACCGACTGGCTCGACCTCGACCCGGTGCCGTTCACCTGGGTGGAGGAAGTGGGCGAGCTTTCACTGGCCTGGCTGACGCTGATTGGAGCTGCAATCGGAATTGCGTCGCGCTCGCATTTTTCACTGTCGATGTTCGTGCATCGCCTGCCTGACTCGGCGCAGCTCTGGATCCACCGCTTCAATCACGCGCTGATCGCAGGCGTCGGTCTCCTGGTTGCGTGGTATGGTGTCAGGCTTTGCCTGCTCAACCGCACGCTCGCGACCCCCGGGCTCGAAATCAATCTCGCTTGGCTCTATGCGTCTTCAGTGGTCGGCGGCGTCCTGATCGCGATTTACGGCCTTGCGACGATGCTCTCGCCGGTGCCGCAAGGCGATCTACAGCATTAGAGGCGGGCCATTCATGCTGCTTGCGATCGTCGCCGCCATCTTCATTGTCCTGATCCTGCTCTCGATGCCGATCGTGTTCGCGCTTGGAGTGGCCGGTATCGCGGGGCTATGGATCGGGGGTTATCCGATGCAACAGCTGTCCTCGGCGCTGGTGTCGGGATCGCAAAGCTGGGTTCTGCTCGCCATTCCCGCGTTCGTGTTTGCGGGCAACCTGATGGAGCGCTGCGGCATGAGCCACGCGCTGGTCGAACTGGCCCGCGCCCTGATCGGTTGGGTGAAGGGCGGGCTCGGCATGTCGGTGATCGTGGTCGCCTATTTCTTCTCCGACATCTGCGGCTCGAAGATGGCGGAAGTTTCCGCACTCGGCTCGGCTCTGATGCCACCACTGACCAAAGCCGGCTACGACAAGCGCGACTCGGCCTCCCTGATCGCGGCCGGTACCGCTATGGGCATGCTGGTGCCTCCGGCAATCTTCATGATCGTGATCGCGCAAGTCACCAACACCTCGGCGGTCGCGTTGTTCGTCGCCGGTTTCGTTCCGGCGATGGTTATCATGCTCTGCCTGATGGCGGTGGTCTACATCCGCGCGCGGCAGAATAACTGGCCGGTCGACACCCGGCCAAGCCTCAACCGGCTGGGTCATGCGGCGCTTCATGCCGCGGTGCCGATGGTCGTGCCGTTCGTGATTCTGGCCGGCTTCATCCTCGGCATCATCACCGCAACCGAGGCGGGCGCCGTGGTCGCGGGCTACGCGTTCCTCGCCGCAAAACTCTATTATCGCAATGTCTCCTGGCGCGAGATGGGCGGAATCGCCTACGACAGCGCAATCCTCACCGCCGCCGTGGTGTTCCTGCTCGCTGTCGCCTCCGTCTATCAATATCTGATGGGGGTGAGCGGCGTGCCGCAGTTGCTCGGCCAGATTCTTTCGCCACTGAAGGCGCATCCGTGGTTGTTTCTGACCGGAACCGCGGTCATGAGTTGCCTGTTCGGCATGGTGCTGGAGGGTTTGCCCGCCGCGGTCGTGCTCATCCCCGTGGTGTTTCCGATCTCGGAGGCAATGGGCATCGACCCTATCCACTTCAATATCGTGCAGACCGCGGCAGTCGGCATCGGGCTGTTTCTGCCGCCAATGGGTGTCGGCCTGTTGATGGCGCTCCGTTTTGCGCGGATCAATGTTGGCTATCACTTCCGCACCTACGTGCCGTACATGCTGGCCTTGTTCGCCGGGCTCCTGCTCATCATCTGCATCCCCCAAATCAGCCTGACGCTGCCGAGGTTGGCCGGGCTGATCCGATAGGTCGCGCGAATTCCGATAGAAGGCTCACCAGCCAAAGATGCTTTTGAGGCCGGCGTAGATCGATCCGCCCGCGGTTGCCGCAATCCCCATCAACGGTCCGACGGTGCGGAGCAGATCCTGGATAGTACGGGCGCGGCGGCGAAGCTGCTCCTCTCCCACATGCTGGCCGAGGATCCCGGCAATTCTGTAAGCGACGGCGTTGGGTCGTCCACCCTGCGCCATCGTCTTAGGAAGCACCTCGAAAATCAGGGAGCCGATCAGATTTCCGGTCACATAAGCGAGCGCAATGCTGGCGATGTATTCGATCACTTCGAGCCATTCGATCCACGGGCCCGGCACGATCGGGACGTGATCGTTGATTCCGGTGACGGCGAGCATGCAGGTCACCGCCAGCGCCGCCGTCACAAACCCGACCAGGAAGGTCCCGCCAAATCCGATTTTCTCGCGCGCGTAGAGCAGGAATCCGAATGGCAAGGGAATGATGACCGATGCCAGCCGCAGATAAAGCGGCGTCACGTTCAGCGTGATCGTGACGAGGATATGGGCTGCCACGAGCAGCAGTATCGGCACCATCACATAGACGAGCGCGCGTATGAGGGAATAGCGCCAGGGAAAACGAATCCGCGCCAGAGCGGCGTTGACCCGGTCGATTTCGTTCTGCAGCCGGTCGAGCTCGGAAACGAGCTGCTGGATTTCGAGCATCACAGGCAAGGCCACGCGCAAATCGCGCGCACAATGCTTGCACGCGATGGCCTCATCCTTGATGGTCTCGGCGCAAAACGGACACTCCATCAGGCCAACCGACGCTTTTTGGCGCGCCTCAACTTTTCAAGCTCGGCGCTGGCTACCGCCAGTTCGTGCCGCAGGATGTCGCGCTTGCGAAGCAGACCATCTCGCTCCGCAAGGAGCGACTTCGGCACCACAATGTCACGCGCACAGGAAGCGCAAACCAGCGCGCTTTGCGCATTCTCGTTTTGACAAAACGGACATACCATCGTCTTCACCCTCAGGGCGAAATTTTCAGCACGAAACTCGTGCTGCCGACGCGTCCTTCCGAATCCTTGATATCGACCCTGATCATGTGATCTCCCGGTGGCAGCTCGGCGTCCGGCATATCCAGTCCGTTCGCCCCCACGAATGATTTGATGCGTTCGGTCAGGTCCACGTTCGGCGTCTTCAAGTAGGTGACCTTGATGGAATCCGGATCGATCTTGGCTCCGCCAAAGGATTCGAATTTGAGCTGAAGATGGACCGGGGAATGAACCTGCGCGCCGTCGACGATGACTTCGATTTTCGGACCCCGCGTGATTCCGCGCCGATCCGCCGTCAGTGCCCCCTTCGGTGGTGGCAGCTTGGCCTCGTCCTCCGTGATCAGGATGTGGCTCGCGCAGGCGGCAGACGATACGGTTACCGTGCTCGCAGCGCAGACCACCATCAATGCCAGATAACCAATCCGCAGCATCATTCCTCCCGCAGCTACAGAAAAACCCGCTTAGATCATGATGCGATCAAGTGGGATCGCATCATGACCTCATCTCTTGTTTGAGCATGATCTCCGCGCAAACGCGTTCCGCGTTTGTCGCGAGGGAAAACCGGTTTCCACTTTTCCACATCATGCTCTAGCGCGCGCCGCCATCCCCGATGATCGTATAAGGCGCCCAAAACAGGGGATGGGCGTAGGCGAATTCGGTCTTGCCGTCGGCACCCACATAGCCGGGGCCGTCCATCAGCGCCATCATAGCCAGTCGCAGGGCTTCCGCCCGCGTCAGTTTCGGGTCATCCGCTTGCCGCTTGAACAGATCCGTCACCAGTTCGCGCGCCGATTGCGAATGCACCGACCAGTTAGTGACGAGCAGCGCCCTCGTGCCGGCATAGAAGAAGGCACGTCCAAGGCCCGAGGCCGCTTCCGCACCGGCTCCCTCGCCCGCGCCGGTGTTGCAGGCCGAAAGCACGACCCAATCGGCATCGAGCTTGAGGGTAAGAACCTCCTCCATGGTGAGGAGCCCGTCGCCTTCAACGCCCGCGACCGCAGGCGCCGAAAGTGCCAGCGCCGGCTGAGTCAGCCCGTTGAGCTCGCCGGGCACAAGACCATGGGTCGCAAAGGCCAGCACCTTGATGCCGGACAGGTCCATCGTCTTGACCGCCTCCTCATTGGCATCTTTGCCAAGCCTTAGAACCTTGGAAGGGTCCGCCTGCAATGCGAGCGCGATCGACTTCAATTCCTCGGCAGTATCGGGCAGCCGCGGCAGCATGGCCAATTCCGCACTGTCGACGCCTTCGAGTTTTGGACTCGAGCGCCGCTTGAGCGGCAGGCCGCGCGTTAGCGTCATTCCGGCGTCGGCCATCTTGATCGAGTCCTGCTCACGGGCGGCTTCCTCGGCTTGTTCGGGGCTGAAGAGTGGATCGCCGAATCCGATCAACTCTCCGCGGCCCGGCTTGCCCGGAGGCAATTGCCGCAAGGTCCGTAACGCCGCCGACGACGGCACGCTGGTGACGGCGTAGTTTCGCGCGAGCCAGGGCACCGCGCGGTAGCTTGAAAACAAGGGATCATCGCCGGTATCAATTTCAGCGGGCGCCGTCGGCAGCAGCGACAACGGCAAAAGGCCCAGCGCACCGTTGGTGACGACGATCAGGCTTTTGGATTTTTTCCACCCCGATTCGACGCCCTGCAAAAGCAGCGAATAAAGTTCATAGCCGAGTTTGACATCGAACGGCGGGATGTCGGAAATCATCGCCGCCTGCGGCTCGAGCGCCTGGCGCAGCTTGCGCACCTTGCTCTGAATTTCAGCCGCGGTGGTCTTGATTTCTGCAAACGCCACCGCGCCTTCCTTCGGCACGGCCCAGACAAAGCTTGCGTCCCGCCCGAAGTAGAAGGACAGCATTGCTTCGCCTTGCGCCAGTATCGCCTGGATCTGTACGACGCTCGGCGGCCTGGGATCGACCAGATCGGCATAGGCCGGGAAGCGCCTGTTGATTTCGCCGCGCGCCTGGTCCCGTTCGGAGCGCAATTTCTCGATCGAGGCGTTAATCCCCCTGATTCCCTGTGAATCCCGCTCATCCGACGGAAGCGCAAGGATATTGTTGAGCAAACCAAGCTGCGCGCCGATCTGCTTACCGAGATCCTGTTCCTTGCGCACGAGTTCGGCGAGCGCCGGGTCATTGATCGAGGCGCGCGCGCCGGAGGCGGAGAGCGCCCGCTGGACCGAGCGGCCGCGAATCCAATCGGCGAGGCTGAAAGTCTCGACCGCGACGTCCCCGCTTGATGGCTGCGTGCCTGCCAACAGCTTGATATAGGCTTCCACGATCCCCTGCAGCCGCTGGCTTCGCGCTGCGACCACGGTGGCATCATCGTCGTCGGCATTATCCCGCGCGGCCGCAAGCAGCACCGGAAGCGCAAGCTTGAATTCCTGGATCGCGTCGGTGTTTCTGCCCGCGCGCATCAACCCGACGGCGAGGATGCCTCGCGCGGACGCCGCATCGAAATGCTTTTCGCCGACGCGCGCGATCTCCCGCTTCAACAGCGCCTGCGCCGCGTCAAGCCCGGCCTGGGTCTGCCCCGAGGCAAACAGGGCGTTGATGCGCGAGCCATTCAGTTCCAGCACTTCGCGGCGCTGCGGCTCCCAGTTCGCGATCGCCTTGTCGAGTTCTGCGTAGACCGAAGCGGCCTCGGGCAGCTTGCGCTCGAAGGTCAGGATGGCTCCGAGTTGGGATAGGATCGCGGCGTTGTATTGGGTATCGTCACCGATATTGAGGGTACGATTGATGTCGAGCGCAGTACGCGTCAGCTTCTCAGCCTCCTCGTAACGGCCTTCCTCGACCATAATATTCGCAAGCCCTCTTATATACGGCGTCGTCAGCGGATTGTATTTGCCCTGCGCTTGCAGCCGCGATTGCAGGGCCTTGCGCACATCGACTTCCGCCTCCGCCAGCCGGCCCTGTTTCGCCTTCATTCGCCCAACGCTGAGAAGGTCATTGTCGGCACTTAAACGCATTTGCGTTTCGGGCGGCGCGTGCGGAAATGTCATATCGGGGATCGCGGCAAGTTTCCACTCGCGCGATTTGGCATAGGCCGCCTCAGCCTCGCGAAACTGGCCGCGTGCCTCGAACACGATAGCGCGAATGGTTTCGACTTCACCTTCCCAGACTCGCCCCTTGCTATTGTAGTTCGTGCGCCAACCCGGCAGCCCGCTGGTCCGCGCTTCCTGCAGCAGAGCAACACTGCGACGCATGTACCCCTCGGCTTGCGGGATGTCTCCCAGCTGCACGAGAATATTGGCAGCGGCCCGTTGCGCGCTGAAAAGATAGCCCTTTTGTCCCGGCCGGTTGGCATCGGTGATCATGAATTGCGATATCTGCAGCGCGCCCTTGACGTCGCCGAGCGCGAGTTTCTGCAGTGTGAGCAATTGCCTGATGCGCTGGCCAAAATAACCGTCTCCGGAGGCAAGCGCCGCCGCCAATGCCTTCTCACCGTCCCCCAGCGCTTCCATGTTGCGACCGAGCTGTCCGCGGGCAGTGCCGCGATCGTAGTAGAATTGTGCGAGATCAGCCTGAGAGGTGTTTTTGCCCGGCTCGTTGTCGGCAGTTGCCTTCAACTTTGCCAGCAGCGCGGGATCGGGCTTCTCGTTGTCAAGAACCGCGGTGATATCGGCAATGGTGCGCGGCGGCGGGACGAAGCCGGCCGGCAACGCATTTCCGGGAGCCACAGCTTCCTCTTTCGGCTTGCCGCCCTTGTGCATTTCGATGGCAACGTTGGCCCTGCCGTTGGCCGCATTGAGCGCCGCGATCACGCAGGCCTTCACCTTTGGCGAGGCACCCGCACGACATCTCGCCAGATTGGCCTCGCGATCGCCGCCCCCGCCCAAGCCCTGCATGCAGGCGTGGACGATCGGCCTGCCGACCGTCTCCCGGCAGTTGGCGATCGCCTGCTCTTTAGAAAGAGCGAAGGCCTGCGCGCAACCGCCGATCGTCGCAAGGAATGCGATCAAGACCAGAGCCGGCGCAACCTCAAATGAGCCCGATCTTTCCTGCGCGCCCGAGGCTGAGAGATTGAATGATCTCGGCATGGAAAGGCTCCCCATCAATATGACAGCAACCCATCGAACCGACCCTTGTCAGATTTGTCTCGAAATTTTTTCCGAGCTTCATGACCGAGCCAGATCATGGTTAGGCCCAAAACGAGCCGTCCATCCTTGCTACGGGATGGCTTCAAAAAACGACCTGATACCGGGACCGTCCAGGGGCGATCCGGCGCAATTCTGGGCAAGATTATAGAAGTACCGCCGCCCCGGCTAGTGGAGTGGATTTGACATTCGCACCGCATTTGGCCGCGAGCTCGTTAGCGAATGTCAAATCCATAACTCCACTAGAAACCTGTATTTTCTAGCGGTCCTTTGATTCTAACATTCGCAAATGTGCCTGCCGAGAAGGGATGCGAATGTTAGAATCGGACCACTAGCAGGTCGCAGTCGGATCGGAGGCGGCCGGCTCCGGTCGGGCCCCCACCGCTTGCGCCTTGGCGCTGATTGGCGCCTGGGGGCGTCGCGCCTCGCCAGGCTCGAGAACGAAGCGTTGATCAAGAGAATACCAGGGCGCCACAAAACCAAGCTCAGGCAAGGGCTGGTCGTGGCGTAGGTAGTTGCCGATCAGGGCTCGCATGACGCCGAACTGCACGTCGGAATCGATATGTGGGTCATCGGGCGAGTAGATTTGCGAGATCAGCGTCTTGAAGCCCGCCTTGCAGACCATGAAATGTAGATGCGCTGGCCGATAATTGTGTCGGCGGGTCGCCTGCACGAACTCGCCGACCGGCCCGTCGACGGGAATCGGATAGCCTGCGGGCTTCACGCTGCGGAAATGAAAGCGCCCGGCCTCGTCGGAAATGAAACGTCCGCGCAGATTCATCTCGGCCTGTCCGGGATCCTGATTCTCGTAAAGACCCTCCGGCGAGGAATGCCAGACGTCGACTTCCGCTCCCGCGATCGGATTCCCGTTCATATCCTCAAGGCAGACATTTACGAGAAGTCCCGGCCCTGGTGTCGGTGAGCGCACCAGCGTATCGCCGCTTGCGCATAAGGGTTGATCGTCGCGCCAGAATGGCCCCAGCAGATTGGCCTGCGTTTCACGCTCGCCCTGGTTGTCGTTGTTGAGCAAGCAGACCAGGGATGACACGCCCAGCGAGCCCGCCATCAGCACGACTTCATTGTGCGAGGGCGTCGTCTTCTGCCCCAGCGCCGCGATCAGCCGGCCCCCCTCCCGAAACTCGCCTTCGGTCAGACGTACCTCGCGAACAAAGCCGTGCAGGTGCCGCACGAGCGCCGCCAATATCTCACGCAGACGCGTGTCTTCGATGCGGCAGATGGCCTCAATCACCGCATCTGTCACCATGGCCTGATTTTCGATGATCATGGCGCGCTACACCAACCGTTTTTTCAACAATAAAGCCGGCGGTCTTGCGACACGCCGGCTTTCTGATTGTTCAATGTCGCTGGCTCACACCTTGACCAACGGGCCGCGCGAGGCAGGCCCCTTCGACCCTCCGCCTCCGCCCGGACCGCTCGGCTTAGGCTTGCGCGGCACCGTGCGCTTGCGCGCGCCGGGCAGTTTCTCCGGTTTCGGCGTGACCGGCCCTTCGACAAATTCGAAGCCGATCTTCTCCTGCTGTTCAGCGGCCGTCTCGTCTTTCACCAGAACGACGCGCACGTGGCCACCGCCCTTGAGCTTGCCGAACAGCACCTCGTCGGCCAGCGGCTTCTTGATGTGCTCCTGGATCACGCGCGCCATCGGCCGGGCGCCCATCTGCTCGTCATAGCCGTGCTGGATCAGCCACGCCTTGGCAGGCTCGGACAATTCGATTGTAACGTCGCGGTCGCCAAGCTGAGCCTCGAGCTGGAGCACGAACTTTTCCACGACCATGCCGATCACATCGGCATTGAGATGCGCGAAGGAGATGATGGCATCGAGCCGGTTGCGGAATTCCGGCGCGAACTGCCGGTTGATCGCCTCGTGATCATCGCCTTCCCGCTTGCTGCGGGTGAACCCGAAAGCCTGGCGTGCGAGGTCCGAGGCACCCGCATTCGTGGTCATGATCAGGATCACGTTGCGGAAGTTGACCTGCTTGCCGTTGTGGTCGGTCAGTTTGCCATGATCCATGATCTGCAACAGCACATTGTACAAGTCCGGATGGGCCTTCTCGATTTCGTCAAGCAGCACCACGCAATGCGGATGCTGGTCGACGCCGTCGGTGAGCAGACCACCCTGGTCGAAGCCGACATAGCCGGGAGGCGCGCCGATCAGGCGCGACACGGTGTGCCGCTCCATGTATTCGGACATGTCGAAACGGATCAGTTCGACGCCAAGCGAGGCGGCGAGTTGCTTGGCGACTTCGGTCTTGCCGACGCCGGTGGGACCTGAGAACAGATAGCAGCCGATCGGCTTCTCCGGCTCGCGCAAGCCGGCCCGCGCCAGCTTGATCGAAGCCGAAAGCGCTTCGATCGCCTTGTCCTGACCGAACACCACGCGCTTGAGCGTCTGTTCGAGGTGCTTGAGAACCTCGGCGTCGTCCTTGGACACGCTCTTGGGCGGAATCCGCGCCATGGTCGCGATCGTGGTCTCGATTTCCTTGATGCCAATGGTCTTCTTGCGCTTGTTCTCCGCAACGAGCATCTGCGCGGCTCCCGACTCGTCGATCACGTCGATCGCCTTGTCCGGCAGTTTGCGGTCGTGGATGTAGCGCGAGGACAGCTGCACCGCGGCCTCGATCGCCTCGTTGGTATATTTCAGCCGGTGATAGTCCTCGAAATAGGGTTTGAGGCCCTTGAGGATCGCAATCGCGTCCTCCACCGTCGGCTCGTTGATATCGATCTTCTGGAACCGGCGCACCAGCGCCCGGTCCTTCTCGAAATGCTGACGATATTCCTTGTAGGTGGTCGAGCCCATGCAGCGGATGGTGCCCGAGGCCAATGCTGGCTTGAGCAAATTGGACGCGTCCATCGCGCCGCCCGACGTCGCGCCGGCGCCGATCACCGTGTGGATCTCGTCGATGAACAGGATGGCATTCGGATGGGCCTCGAGCTCCTTGAGCACCTGCTTCAGGCGCTCTTCGAAATCGCCACGGTAACGCGTGCCGGCCAGGAGCGTGCCCATGTCCAGCGAGAACACGGTTGCCGCCGACAACACGTCCGGCACTTCGCTATCGACGATGCGCTTGGCAAGCCCCTCTGCGATTGCGGTCTTGCCGACACCGGCTTCGCCGACGAACAGCGGATTGTTCTTCTGCCGCCGGCAAAGCACCTGGATGGTACGGTTGATCTCGGAGTTACGCCCGATCACCGGATCGATCTTGCCATCGCGCGCCTTCTTGTTGAGGTTTACGCAGTAAGTCTCGAGTGCCTCGCCCTTCTTCTTGGAGTCCTCGTTGCCCTTGGTCTCGGTCTCCTCGTCGACGCCGCGGACCGGACGCGCCTCGGAAACCCCGGGCCGCTTGGCGATGCCGTGGCTGATGTAGTTGACCGCATCGTAACGCGTCATGTCCTGCTCTTGCAGGAAATAGGCTGCATGGCTCTCGCGCTCGGCAAAGATCGCAATCAGCACGTTGGCGCCGGTGACCTCTTCGCGCCCCGAGGACTGAACGTGAATGACCGCGCGCTGAATCACGCGCTGAAAGCCCGCGGTCGGCTTGGCGTCATCGGCGCCGTCCGTCACCAGGTTTTCGAACTCGGTCTCCAGATAATTGACGAGACTGGTTCGCAGCTTGTCGAGATCAACGCTGCAGGCGCGCATGACGGCCGCCGCATCCGAGTCATCGATCAGCGACAAAAGAAGATGTTCGAGCGTCGCATATTGGTGGTGCCGCTCGTTTGCAATCGCCAGCGCACGATGCAGGGATTGTTCTAGGCTTTGGGAAAAAGTCGGCATTCGCGTCCTCTGTGGCCCCCACCATCATGATCGTCGTTGCCCCCTCAGGCAACAACAACCTTTGTCATATATAGTTACATCCG
>Ga0307474_10000773_pt1 | contig 23107 bp, 21 predicted proteins | sample atmos_gasesECM1C_2_FD_203312 | JGI IMG/M metagenome (GOLD analysis project Ga0307474, IMG submission 203312) | Hardwood forest soil microbial communities from Morgan-Monroe State Forest, Indiana, United States - atmos_gasesECM1C_05 | ecosystem: Environmental > Terrestrial > Soil > Temperate... | reverse complement strand
CGCCGCGCGGAAAAATATTCGTTCACGGTGAACTTTGGGACGCCGTCTCCATTTCTCAAGTCGCTATCGGCCAGCAGGTGGTTGTCCGCGAAATCGACGGTCTACTCCTTCAGGTCGAACCGCTCGCGGTAACTCGACCTGCGACGGTCGCGGTCCCCCAAGTCCGGTAGGCGCACCAGCGCAAGCAACGGTCTTTGTCCGAATTCCGCGCCCCCGTTCATTGCTTGCGTTACAATCCGCCTCAGTAGCACCTGTCGGGCGGTGGAGGTATTGATCTTTTTATGGCACAACTGAGTTTCGGCTTCGGCACTGTCGTTATCCTCATCGTCGCGCTCTATCTCATCAGCTCGATCAAGATTCTCGCGGAGTATGAACGGGGCGTCATCTTTCGGCTTGGCCGGCTTCTGAGTTCGGCCAAGGGCCCCGGCATAGCCCTGGTTTTTGCGCCGATTGATCGGATGGTGCGGGTCTCCCTGCGCCAGGAAGCCCTTGAAGTTCCGCCGCAAGACATCATCACTCGCGACAACGTCACGCTCAAAGTAAACGCTGTAATTTTTCTGCGCGTGATCGATCCCAATAAGGCGGTCGTGGAAGTCTCGAACTACGTCTATCAGACTTCGCAATTCGCCCAGACGACGCTTCGCTCCGTCCTGGGCGAGCAGGAACTGGACGAACTGCTCTCGCATCGCGAGAAGATCAACCTGCGCCTGCAAAGCATTCTCGACCAGCACACATCGCCGTGGGGCGTGAAAGTGACGAACGTCGAGGTCAAGCAGGTCGACATGCCGGAATCCATGCTGCGCGCCATGGCGAAGCAGGCCGAGGCTGAGCGCGAAAAACGTTCCAAAATCATTCACGCAGAGGGCGAATTCTCTGCTGCGCAGCGACTGGTGGATGCAGCGCATTTGCTCGCCACCGAACCGGTCAGCGTGCAACTCCGCTATCTGCAAACTCTAACGGAAATCGGCGTGGAGAAAAATACGACGGTGATCTTCCCTGTTCCAGTTGATTTCTTCTCGGGACTGCAAAAGATTCTGGGTAAGGTTGACGATGATGCGGCGCCAAAGAGCGCGTAACTGCTCTCGGCTGCGGCGGCTCACGATAGCCCGGCGCGACAACGCTTAGTTAAACGGGGGAAAGGAACAATTTTCAGGAGGACGACACCGCTTCTCTCGAAGTCAGGCCACTATGGATTCTTCACAGGACACAGAAATTACGCTCGGTACCGCGAAAATGCTGGGCCTCTTCTTCGGCCTGGTAACCGTCTGCGCGGTTTTCTTCGCGCTCGGCTATACCCTGGGACGCAAATCGGAGGCCGGAGTCTCGCCGCTCAGCTCGGCTCCGCTGCAATCGGCCTCCAACTCCGCGAAGCCCGCCGGTTCGGCATCTCCCGCGGCTCCGCCCATGACTTTCTACAAAGCGGTCGAGCAGAAGGACGCCAATGCGCAACTGACGCCGGCCACTGACACAGCTTCCACTCCGGCGGCCAATGATCAACCATCTTCGCCTTCTGGCACGCAACCAACCTCAGCTCAACCTGCGAATCCGCCGGATCCCATGGCCCCGATCCCGGCCGGAGGATACTTTGTTCAGGTTGCCGCTGTCACCAAGCAAGAGGACGCCGAGGCTCTGGTCGACGCACTCAAGAAGAAACAGTACCCTGCATTCACCAACAATGCTTCGAGCGACAAATTGTTCCGCGTGCAACTCGGCCCATTCGGCGACATTAAAGACGCGGAAGGCATGCGCACCCGCCTCGTCAACGACGGATATAACCCGATCCTGAAGAAATGAATTTCTAACATCTTATGAAGCGCAGCCTTCTGTTGAACCGCCGTGTAATTTTTAAGCTGCACGGCATGGATCCTCTCGACTCTACGGTTCTCAGGCAGGACGAAACCGGTTATTGGGTTCGCGGTGGAACTCTCGCTCCTCAACTCGATCCTGCCAATTGTTCCCAGCCGGAAAGCGACGTACGCTATCTCGAGTTCACTCGTATCGAGTGGTTACGCGCGGCACGGAAGCGCGCCTGAACATTTCCGTCCGCCGCCGCATATTGACAAGGATCAATTTACAGGATATTTCTACCTTCCATGCCCCCGTCCTCCCTCGACCACACACTCCACGCTATCGCCGATCCCACTCGCCGCCGCATTCTGCAGGCGCTGAAACAGCGCGGTGCAACTTCCGCGAGCGCTGCGCCTTCCGGAAAAACCGGACTTTGCGCCGGCGACATCGAGGAGTGCATCCGCCTTTCCCAGCCCACGATTTCGCATCACATGGCGATTCTGACCAAAGCAGGCCTGGTGGAAGCCGCGAAACAAGGCCAATGGCGCTGGTACCGGCGCAACGAAAAAGCCCTTCGCCGGCTGGTGAAGAGCTTGCGCGCGCAACTATGAAATTTTTTCCGGGCCTAATCCGCTGATGCGGTCGCGGCATGCGCCTTCTGCAGCAGGCGCCGGGCGTGCGAGATCAATTCAGCAACCTCGAAGGGCTTTACCAGGTAGGGAACATTGTTTTGCTGCAGGAAACTTCGCTCGTCGCCCTTCTCCACCCCGTGGGAAAACGTGAACAGTACGTGTCCTTCCATTTCCTGGCAATTCTCTTTCAGCCAGGCGCATGCTTCCTTCGCATTCCAGTCGGCCGGCATCTTGCCATTCATGATCAGGGCATCGAATGGTTCGGAGAGCAACCGCGTCTTCACATCGTCGCTTCGAGTAGCAGTCACAACACCGGCCCCGGCGCCAATCAGCACATCGCGCTCGAACTCCAGAACTGCCTCTTCCTCCTCCACGAGGAGCACCCGGCCCTGGATCGCTCCCTCGCGCCGCGGCACAACCACCGGCGCAACTTCTTCTTGCGCACTCTCCGAAACCGCCCTCGGCAGGCGCACTTCGATCACCGCTCCGCCATCGGAATCATTGCGCGCGGTAATGTCGCCGCCATGCTCTTTTACAATCCCGTAGCAAATGCTCAATCCCAGGCCGGTGCCTTTGCCGACATTTTTCGTGGTGTAGAACGGATCGAAAATTCTCTTCGGATCTTTGATTCCCGGCCCGTCATCGGCAAACTGCGCGCATACGTCGCCCTTGTCGCGATACACACGAATCGTCAACTTTCCGGCACGTCCGGTTTCCAGCACTGCATCGACCGCATTGTTGATGATGTTCAGAAAAACCTGCTCGATCTGGTGCGCGTCCGCCACTACCAGCGCGGGTTCCGTTCCCAGATCTTTTTCCACCGCGATCTTGTTAACCTTCAGATCGTAATCTCGAAGCGCGAGCGTTTCATCCATCACCTTACGGATGTCCACTTCCGCGCGCTCCGGCGTTCTCTGCCGGGCGAAAGAAAGCAAATTCTGCACGACGCGGTGGGTGCGCTGCGCCTGCTTGAACATTTTTCCTACATAATCCTGCGCGCGTTCGTTCAGGCCTTCACTTTCCAACAACTGCGCATAACCCAAAATGGCGGTCAGAGGATTATTGAGTTCGTGCGCCACGCCCGCAATCAGCTGTCCGACTGCCGACATTTTCTCGCTCTGCAGAAGTTGTTCCTGAGTTCTCCGCAGGTCTTCGTAGGCTTTGCAGGTCTCCTCATACAGGCGAACTTTTTCAATGGTGGTCGCGAGTTGTCGACTGATCGCCACCATCAGGTTTTCTTCTCCGCTGGAATATTCGTGTTCCCCGTAGCTGCGGAGCCCCATGATTCCGATGGGATTGTCTTTGCCCCAGAACAACACCCAGATCCAGGAACCGTCGCTATCGGATCGAATGAAGTCAGCCACGGCTCCGGTGAGATGAGGAAGGTATTCGGCGGTGATCACTTCGGCTCGCGACCGCATGACCAGGTCGCCGAAGCCTTCCGCAAAATTGATATCGGCGGGTCGCGACTTGTCGCGACTCCGCGGTCCCCACGCCGCTCTGCGGCGGTAGGTCGGTGCATCGGAATCCGAAAGATACACGGCTCCGCTCTCGGCGCCAAACAACGAGACCACCTGCCGCAACGTGAGATTTAGAATTTCATCCAGATCGAACGACTGGGTCGCCACCACGGCCATCGCATTCAGCGCATTCAGTTCCCGATTGCGCCGCCGCATTTCATCTTCCGCGCGCCGCTTCTCCGTAACATCAAGGACGAATCCCTGGTAGCGCTCCACTTTGCCCGTGGCGCCTCGCGTGGCAAAACTACTTTCCGTAGCCAGCAGCAGGGTTCCATTCTTGCGGCGCATGGTCACTTCAAAGTTGCGCACGTAATTCTGCCGTTCAATATCCCTGCGGAAAGCCTCGCGCTGGCCTGCATCCACGCGAATATCCTCGTCTAAATTCAGCGGCAGTACCTCGTCGCGGCGCTCATATCCCAACATGTGCACAAAAGCGTCGTTGCAGTCGATCAGTCGTCCGCCGGGCATCGACACATAGACGCCTTCCTGCACTTGATCGAACAGCAATCGATATTTTTCCTCCGCTGACCGGCCCTCAGTGATGTCGCGGACAATGTGAATCGTTCCTTTCTGTTTGCTTCCCTGCTCGGCATACGACGAGGTCGAAACCATCGAGAATCCACCGAAGCAGGGATCCGGCCCTTCGGTAATTTCTTCGCTGCCGCGCGCGCAGTAAGGACATCCCGTCCAGTCGCCCAAACGGTGCGGGAGCACTGACTCGCAGGAGCTGCCAATCACATCCGCCGACGCCGCCTCTAACTGTTCCAGCAGGATCTGGTTAGCCTTAATGATGCGAAACTCCGCGTCATGCGCGAGGATAATGTCGTGCACGGAGTCGAACGTGTTTCGCCATTGCCGCTGCGACCGGAGGGTCTGTTCCAGGAGTCCGAAGTTCTCGATGGCGATCCCTAACTGCCGCCCGGAGGTTTCCAGAAAATCGAGTTCCTCGCCGGCCAATCGCCTGTCGCGGGCGCTTCCCAGAACCAGGATTCCAATCGGAGCCTTCTTCCCCAGCACCGGGACCATCACAACATAATTCACATTTTCAGATCGCAGGAGCCCGGCATCTTCCGGACTTGCGCCAGCCCGGTGCGTAAGCACGGGCTTGCCCCGTTCTAAAGTCTGCGCGGCACTTCCGGAAAGCTCGGCCAATCCGGCCTCACGCAGGAAATCCTGCGACACACCGACGGCGTGCGTAGCTACCAAATGTCCGCCCTCGATCAAACGAAACCACGCGGCGTTGCTTCTGGTGACGCGCCGCAATTCGGCCAGCGCCACGTCCAGCATCCCACCCTGCTGTTGGGCGAGAACTATGCTCTCGGTCATGGCGCGCATTGCCTGCAGACGGGCGTTCCGCAAGCGCGCTTCTCCAAACACAACCAGCAGCATGCTCAGGCCCAGCAAGACTTCGGAGGCTAGAATCACGCCCGCCGGAATCCGGTTTGTGAAAGGCGTCCAACTCAAATGCAGAACCAGCAGGCACGCCGCCAGGGTCCACGCTGACAATTCCCAGCGCCCGCGCCGCGCCCGTAACAATGCACCGGCCGCCACCAGCAGAATGATTCGATAGGACACTTCGAGCGCGACCCGCAAGGGTAGCGAACCAGGCCACAACAACGCGCGGGCCACGGCGAAGCCCGCCACGCTGGCGGTAATCGCCACCAGAGGCGCCAGCAAATTCCGTGCCTGGATATAAACAAAGACCGCCCCGGCAAACAGTCCCACGGCCAACACAAACGAAGTTTGCTCGGCCGCGGGAATGTAACGGAGAGGAATCTTCATCGCGGCTGCGTGTGCGCCTGCGATCCGCGACGCCGCCAGCAGCGCCCAACCGGCGGTCCAAATCAGCAGATAACGCTCACGAAGCGCCGAAAGCACCAGCAAAGTCGCACCCAACAGGATGAGCAGCGCCCACTCCCCGGCCTTCAGTCCGGCGAGCGCCGGCTGTGCGATGTTCCAGATCGAGAAGAGGGAATCGTTCATCTTTAATCTTTAAATCCGTAATCTTTGCTACGTGCTCGGGGCTTCGCGTTCAGGGCTGGTGTTCAGGCGTAACAGTGCCCTGCTTTTGAATATCACGCCCCACACCCTCTGTGATGGGTTTTCCGGACCACGATGGTTACTTTCGGAACATAACGGCGAGCGTAGAATCGCCGATAGTATTACTGAAAACCGCCCATGCCCGATCGCATTCTCGTTGTTGACGACGAAGAAGCAATCCGCGAGATCGTCTGTGCCATCCTGGCCGCTGCCGGTTACTCCTGGAAGCAGGCCAGTTCCGGCATGGAAGCCCTTGCCCTGCTCAATTCCGGCGAAGTATTCGAACTCATGCTTTCCGACTTGATGATGGCCGATCTCGACGGCATTGGTTTGCTGGAACGCACCAAAGAGCGATTTCCTGACATGCCGGTGGTGATGGTGACCGCGGTTCATGATATTTCCGTGGCGCTCGCCGCCATTCGCAACGGAGCCTACGACTACCTGCTGAAACCTTTCGAGCGCGAACAGCTTTTGAACGCCGTCGGCCGCGCGCTCGAAAATCGGCGACTCAAAGTAGAAAACCGTACGTATCAGATCAATCTTGAATCGCTGGTCGAGGCCCGCACCCAGCAGCTTCAGGCTGCCATGGTGGATCTCGAACGTTCCTATGACATCACTCTGGAAGCCTTAGGCGACGCGCTCGACTTCAAAGACGCCGAGACTCAGGGGCACTCCAGACGCGTTACGGCCTTCACGATGGCGATCGCAAAGGCCATGGGCCTGCCCAAAGAGCAGATCGATGTGATTGCGCGCGGCGCGTTTCTTCACGATATTGGCAAGATTGCAATTCCTGATCGAATTCTGCTCAAGCCGGGAAAGCTGGACGACCAGGAAAGAGAAATCATGCGCGAGCACTGCTATCACGGCTACCAGATGCTCAAGAAAATTCCGTTTCTCTCCGAGGCGTGCAAGATTGTCTATTCGCACCAGGAGCACTTCGACGGCAGCGGTTATCCTCGTGGCTTAAAGGGCAACGAAATTCCCCTGGGCGCGCGCATCTTTTCGATCGCCGACACGCTCGATGCCATTATTTCCGATCGCCCCTATCGTAAGGCTCGATCTCTCGCCGAAGCTCGCAAGGAAATCCAGGTCTGGTCCGGGCGCCAGTTCGATCCCGAGGTTGTCGAGATCTTCCTCAAGATGCCGGACGAAATCTTCGAATACGTTCGCCGTGAGATTAACGCGCAACCCTTCAGCTACTCCGCCACCGCGAAGGGATCGTCATAGCCCGGTTCATATGCAGTCTTATTAAGAGCTCTCCAATCCGCAATTCCCTGCCGCAAGGTCCGCTGATCCCAGCGTTCTAACAGGTGATGTACAACTTACAATTGGAAAGCAATCGACTGCTCCTGAAAGGACTTCCCATGAAATCAGCACGAATCCTCCTCGCGACCTGCATTCTCACTGTCGCGTCCGCTGCGCAGGAGCACCCCGCAGTCACAGCGCTGCCGAATTCCGTTTACGTTGGGGCAGACGGCAAATATGAATCCGCTCCCGACACGGCTGTGATTCAGTTCAACATTTCGGTGCAGCAAGGCTCCTCGCAAAAAGCCTACGATCATGCCGCCCAGGAAGCGGAGAAGGTTCGCCAGATTCTGCGCGACAATGGCATCGAACCGAAAGCCGCCAATGTCGGGTACCTTACGGTTCAACCTACCTACGAATGGACGAATCAGAAAAGGAAGCTCACCGGCTATCGCGTCACGACCGATGTATCCTTAAAGCTCAAAGAGTTCTCCAAGATCGGCCCGATCACCCAACAGCTCGCCGATGCGAACGTCAGCGAAACCCAAACCCTGAACTACACCCTGGAAAATATTGACGAGGCGAAGAACAAAGCAGTCGAGGATGCCTATCGACACGCCCGCAATTCAGCCGACGCTCTCGCGCGCGCCAGTGGCCGCACTGTCGGAGAACTCTCCTATGCCTCGGTGGATACTTTCGAGAATCCGCGCATTGTAGCCCCGCGCATGGCCCGCGCCATGGCTGCCGTGCCCGGCGCAGCTGCGACGCCCGCGCCAACGGAAGAGTTCACGCCGCAAACCGTGAACGTAACCGCTCACGTCAATGCGCTGTTCAATTTGAAGTAGACGGTCTAGTGGTGGCAATGGGCGATCATATCGCTAACAATTTGGCTCGCGCCATCAGCGACTTCCGCGAGGTTATGCGGAGCGTCGGCCACGCACGCGAAGTGTTGACTACTCTGCGGCATGATCGCCTCTTCCCATAGCTGCCCCATCACGGGCGCGCTGCTCGTATCCTGCCCTCCCCACACAAAGTTCACGTACGTGTCCGGATAGCTCAGGGTCGCCTCCGGACTCAGGATGCTATCGGAAAGAAATTGTGCAGCGTTCGCTGTACTGTGACTGGTCTCATCCGAAGAGCAGATCGTCGGCGTCGAGTAGGCCGGATCCAAATACTTTTGACCGTTCAGCAAACCCACGCACTGGGTTAGGGTTTCCCCAGGCGTACCGCAGGGATCGGGCAAGTCTGGCTGTGTCGGAGGCCCCATGCACTCGCACGAGATATCGACCCGTGAAAACGGCGGCCCACTGGTCGGCTCGACCATCGTGAAAATAGAAGTGCCCCCATAGTGCGCCAGCGCATAGCCGATCTGAGCGCTGCCGGAGCTGTTACCGGTTGCGCAGAGAGGCGCTCCAGTCTGGGCAATATTGTCTTGCACCCATTTGGCTAGGGTTATGTAGCGGCAAGCAACGCGGCGAAGACCTCCAGGGCCAGTCTGCCAGCCAAACGGCTGATTCGCGTTGAACAATCCGCCATACGAAGTTTGCACCGTGTTGAATCCCGCCGCTAGCAAGTTGTTCACCACATCGGCTCCGTGTGTGAACACATTCGGATCCGCGTACAATCCAGTCGAGTTCGCACCTGCGGTCAACATGACGGTACCCACTGGAGTGCCCGCTGGAGTGTTCACCCAGAGATAGGCAGTCAAATCAGCAATCCCCGGGCACGATAGAACCACCGCATAGCATGTCCCGCCAATGGTAATGCCTGAACCCGATGGACAAGTAATCGTATCGCTGGCCGCGGTGCCAGCCCCTGTACCCATTGGATCGGTCAGCGCAAGTGTAATTGCCGCCGATCCGGTGCTCTTTCCGTCGGCCTGCGCCACCGCTTGCACTGAAATCGTTCCGGCGGGGATCGATCCGGGAGCGATGTAGAGTCCTGTACCGTCGATCATTCCGACGGTGGCACTTCCTCCGGCAATACCGTTTACTTGCCAGTTCACTGCGGTATTCGTCGTACCAGTGACCGTAGTCGAAAACTGATAGTTGGATCCCACTCCCATCGTGAAAGAAGAAGGAGAAACAGTAACAACAATGTTGTCCGGGGGTGGCGGAGGCGGAGAGACGTTGGCAGCGCTGCTCGACCCGCCGCACCCTGCAAGCGCTGCGCAGACGAGAACCAGCGACACAACTCCGTATGGAATGCAGCCTCGTTTCATAACTACTGATTCTTCAAGATGGGGTGAAACGTTGTCACATTACGAACGGCGCGATCACGACCTTGGCGTCCTACCGGGCACGAACGATTTTACGGCCCCGCCTTCGCCACCGCAATCCGGCTGGCATCGACCGTAATCGCACGCTGAATCTCCATCTCGATCGACGTTCCGACATCTAGGCGCACATCGCTGCCGCGCTTCAGTAGAGCCCAACCAATTCCGGCGGCCGCTCCGATGCCGGCTCCGATCCGCGCCCCATTCAGTCCGCCCCCGGCCAATCCGCCTCCAATTCCTCCGATCGCTCCACCGTACGCCCCGTCCTTCGCGGCATCTTCAATCTTTTTCCCCGTATCCTTGTCCTGTTGAATCGTGCCCTCGGAATTCTTCACCGAATTGCTCTCCGCTCCGGGCGTATTCTCCACCGTCCCCGGCAACATCACCGTATACCCGCTCGGATAGATCATCGAAGTAAAGTGAATCAGAATCTCCGCCCGTCCGTGTCCATGTCCCGCTCGCTCGACATGCGAAATCTTGCCCTGAATATAAGAACCCGCCGGAACGATCACGCGGTTATCCACAACAAAGGGGAACGCGGTCTCGGCATACACCGCGTCACCTTCCTTCGCATTTTTCGTGGAGATCGCCTGCTTGAGGGAGAGTGGAATCTTGGTGCCGGCAGGGATGCTGACTGTATTCGGATCCTGCGGCGCCGAACTCGCAGGCGCAGAAGTGGTCGTTGCTTTTTGAGGTAAAGAATCCGGCGCCTTAGGCGCTTCGGCCGCCTGTCCCACAGCTATACCCGAAGTCAGCAATACAGTAAGTAATCCGCGCATCGGCACCTCCCGAGTTGATCTTCCCCTCATCTCAGCCTGAGAGTACCACGGCATAGGGCCTAAGATGCCTGGCTTAGCTGCCTGAGTTAGCTAGTTGTGAAGGTAATCCCTTGATTACAACACCTGGTTACAACAATTGATGCGGTCCCTTGCACCTGACCCTGGGAAATATTCAGTACGGCGGCTCCAAATCCGGGGTATAATTCCGCGGTTTTTGAAGTCGCTGGCGAATTGACCCACCGCTTCATGGGCCCGCAGCATTGGAGTCCACCATGCGCCGCTTGTTCAAGCTCAGCACGCCTGCACTTTGTCTGGTCGTGCTATTTACTTCTGTATCCATCCGTTCGGCAGGGCAGACGCGGCTTCGTCGTTCTCGACGTGCCTATACTGCCGATCGGGGCCACTCTTCGCGTCCCCCGGTTTCCCTGGGGAACTGGTCGCAAGTAGCGAGGCTGATTCAACAGGACGGGCAATATTTCGGCGAGTTCGGGGTCTCGGTCGCCATCGACGGCGATACCATTGCCGTCTGCAACCTCTTCAATGGCGGCACTTTCCTCTTTGTCAGACCGCCCACGGGCTGGAGAGACATGTTGCCCACTGCCACGTTGAGCGCGCCTGCGAACGCTGGATTGTCGGTTGCGATCTCGGAGGACACCATCGTGGTTGGGAGCCCTGACTACCAATCCACGCCCGGTATTGCCTATGTATATGTGAAACCTGCTGGAGGCTGGACCAGCATGGGGCCGACCGCGACGCTAACTCCCTCTGACACCATCGATCCTGGGTTCGGTGGGTCCGTCGCCATTTCGGGCGACACCATCGTAGTAGGCGACAGCGAAAACAATTCCAATACCGGCGCGGCCTACGTTTTCGTAAAGCCCAAGGGCGGCTGGACGAACATGACCCAGACCGCGAAACTCACCGCGTCCGACGGCCTAACGAATGATTATTTCGGCGTGGTCTCGATCAGCAATAACACGATTGCGATCGGCGCTCCACAAAATTTTCTCGAAACGGGCAAGGCCTATATATTTGTCAAGCCGCAAAATGGCTGGCGCAACGCTACCCAGAGCGCTGAGCTAACCGCGACCGACGTGACTACATCGTCGCTGTTTGGCTCAGCGGTCTCTATTGACAATGACACGATTGCGGTAGGGGCACCCGTCTACCCAAGCCCCTATGGGGGCACGCCACCCGGCGAAGCTTACGTATACGTGAAGCCCGTGACAGGATGGACGAACATGTCGCAAACGGCCAAGCTTTTGCCGATTGACGGCACGGGCGATAATCAATTCGGATCAGCCTTGCTGGTGCGCGGGAAAACCGTGGTCGTGAGTGGTCCTTACCGCTTCGTTCCTCCGAATTTTGACGAGGGTGGCGCTTATGTTTTTGAGGAGCCGGCCAACGGCTGGAAAGACTTGACGAGCAGCATTGTGCTCACTGCGTCCGGCGCCCGGAATTTCGCATTGCTCGGACAGTCTATCGGACTCAGCAAGAATGTGATGGTCTTGGGCGCGCCAGCCGTGCATTTTTCGGGCGTCGCGTACGTTTTCGAGCAGCCGCAGTAAACCACGGGGCGAGACTGGCCGGTAAAAGGATCATGATATGAGTAACCACCGCGAACGTCCTCAAGGTGCGAGGCAGAATTGGTCTGCGAAACTGCCCGAGCCGCTAGAGCGGCGCCTCAACGCATACGCTCTTGCAGCCGGCGCTGCCGGGGTGGCGGCGTTGGCGTGTACCCAGCCGGCGGAAGCGGCGCCAGTGTGCAAAACCCTGTCTGATGCGCTTCGGGGCAGTTACAGCGCATCCTTCAATCCCGCCGGCCAGGCCCTGCCGCCTTTCCAGGCCGCACAAACGACCTACTGGTCCGGCACGACCTATGGCCAATATTTCTGGTGGAATCGAGGCTTCCTTACTCCGAATTCAAAAAACGCGAATGTTATGCTGGGTTCGAACGGCTATCCAGCCAGCGTGCCTCAAGGCGGCTCCATCGGGCCGGGTGGCAAGTTTGGAAAAGGGGGCTCCTACGGCTTACTTTTCAGCTATGGCAGAGGCACGCGGTTTAGCAGTAAATACGGCGGCGGGACGAAAAAGAAACATCGCGGAAATCTTGTTTTCAGCAAGGGCGAGAACTATTTCGGATTTGAGTTTTCGCTGGGCGGAAAAACGCACTACGGGTGGTTGCGCGTTCACGTTACCTTTCAAGGTGGAGGGCAAACAAGGACACAGACCATCACACACCTCGATGCCTATGGTTACGAAAACACTCCCGACACCGCCATCGCCGCCGGCAGCTGTTTGAATGCGGCCGAAATCGACTCCAGCGCTGGCACGCAGAAGGGATCCTTAGGCCTGCTCGCGCTGGGCAGCGAAGGTCTATCGCTTCGGCGCAAGTAAAAGCTGAGGTTCTGCCGAGGACCGGCGAAGCATCAACGGCCCCACATGTGGTAGTTCGCGAAATCGCGATAACCCTTACTGACTTCCGCCGCGCATCAATAAATCAAATACTTCTTCCTCACAACCTCGAACTTCTCCAACTCCTCCTGCCAATCCTGCGCAATGCGCCGCGGATCTTTGCCCGCGATAAGGCCATCGTACGCCGCCTGGTTCACCAGCAATTCCGCCATGCGCTCCATCTTGTAATCCGCCGGATACAATTTCTTCAATGCCGACGCCAGCTCAATCCCCAGTTCCGGACCGTCCAGCGCATTCCGCTCCGTCAAAACAATATTCACGCCCTGGCACTGCTGCCCGCTGAAATTCGAAGTTGTCGGCGTGAACGTCACTGGAACGAATCTCACTCCCGCAATACCGCGGGCGTTCAAATAGGCCGCCAGTTCCCTGCTCTTCATCCAGGGCGCGCCCACCAGTTCAAACGGAGTATCCGTCCCGCGCCCCACCGATACATTCGTGCCTTCAATGAGCGCCACGCCGGTGTAAAGAGCCGCCTCGGTTACGCTGCGCAGATTCGGCGACGGACTGATCCATTCGAGCCCCGTGGAATCGAACCAGTCGCCGCGCTGCCAGCCCTCCATCGAAACCACCGTCAGCCTGGCGTTGAGATTGCGTTCAGCGTTGAACATCTTCGCGAGTTCGCCCATCGTCATGCCGTGGCGCACTGGAAGCGTCCAGTAATTGGTGAAGCTCTCGCGCCCCGCATCCGCGACCGGACCCTGCACAAACGCGCCTGTCACCGGGTTCGGGCGGTCGAGCACAATCAATTCAATTCCAGCTTTCCCTGCCGCCTCGAGAAAATATCCCAGCGTAGTTTCGAAGGTGTAATAACGCACACCCGCATCCTGAATGTCGACAATCACCGCATCCAGTTGCTTCAGCACATCTATCGAAGGGCGCCGCGCCGCATCCGTGCCGCCATACACGCTGTAGACCTTAACTCCCGTCGCCTGATCCACCGAGTCGCTCAGATGCGTCGTATCGAGAGCTCCCGTCACTCCGTGCTCTGGGCTGAAGATGGCCTCCAACGAGACTCCCTCCGCATGCGCTAGCACATCAATCGTCCGCCGCCCCTCAGCGTCGACTCCAGTCTGATTCGTCAGGATGCCAATCCTCTTTTTTGTGTGCGCTTGATCCGCGGATGCGACCTTCTCGACCGGGAGTGCCCCACTTTTCGCTTCTTGTGCGGGAGGTGGGTTCCTCGAACCCATAAGCACATCAAACCCATGCTCCTCCAACACGTCAATCCCAGTCTTCACGCTGCCATTCCGCGTACTCATGCGCCGCGACGCGCTCTGAGCCTCGTTGTAACCGGTAATGCTCTTCCATCGCAGCGTTTCTTTCTCGCTCGCCGTCAGCGGCAAAGCCGCGGCGACCACGGTCGCCACCTTTGACCGCAGAGCGATCGCATTTCCCTTCCCGCGGGGATGCACTGCATTGGTCAGCAGGATGATGTAGCTCTGCGTCGTTGGATCGATCCACATCGATGTACCGGTGAACCCGGTGTGCCCAAAGCCGCCCACCGGCAGCAGATCGCCGCGGTTCGACGAGTACGGCGAGTCGATGTCCCATCCAAACCCGCGCAGCACCGGCGCCGACGGAGGTTGCTCCGGCGTGGTCATCTTCTCTACCGACAGTGCAGACAAGATTCCACCGCCGCCATTCAGCAGCGCCTGCGCGAATCTGCCGAGATCGTCTCCAGTCGAGAACAAGCCGGCCTGTCCCGCCACGCCGCCCATTCTCCGCACGGTCGGGTCATGAACCACGCCGCGCAGCATGTGCTCATTCTCGTCATACTGCGTCGGAGCAATTTTCGCGATCCAGCCCGCCCGCGCGGCCAATGGGGGCACATACCGCGTTCGCAACATCTTCAGCGGCGCAAAAATATGCCGCGTCGCATACTCGTCGAGCATCTCGCCCGAAACCCTCTCAACCAGCGCGCCCAGCACCAGGAAGTTTATGTCGCTATAAGTGAACTTCGATCCGGGCGGATCCTGCGGCGCATCCGCAAACGCCATGCGGTACGCCGTCTCCTTCCCTTCCCAATGGGTTTTCAAATCCAGATCGGGGGCAAGCCCGGAGTAGTGCGTCAACAACTGCCGCAGTGTGATCTCTTCTTTTCCGCTCTGCCCAAACTCCGGCAAATACTTCATCACCGGATCATTCAGCCGAACCTTGCCCTGCTCCACCAACTGCATCACGGCCGTCGAAGTCACAATCACCTTCGTCAGCGACGCCACATCGAAGACCGTATCGAGGGTCATCGGCTCACGCCGGGGCTCGAGCGCGCGCGAGCCATAAGCCTTGCGATAGATCACGCGCCCGTCATGTCCAATGATAAGCACCGCGCCCGGGATGGTCCCGTCGTGAATGCTTTGCTGAATCACAGCATCGACGGCGGGCAGCGCAACGGTCCGTGCCGAGGCAGCAGCCGGCGCACCGGACGAAGCGAAGACCAGCCCACAAGCAGCAGCCAACTGACAGCACAAGAAGACCAAGTACACTGCCCGGTCCAGCGATTTGGATTGAAAGGAAAGGATGCTCTGACTCTACACAACCCCAGCGGCACGACTCAAGAAACTCAAGTAAGGGGGTGCCGCTTATGCCATATCGCTGCTGATGCAATATCGCGGATGTCGCAATATCATGGATCGGTTGACGATTGCCCCCAATCCCGTTCCCTTGCCCGCCGCATTCGAAAATCAGGACGAAACCTTCGCCTCCGCTTTTTCCATCCTGCAAGATGGGATCGCGGGGCGCGCATTCCCGGCCGCCTCTGTCGCCGTTACCCATCGCGGGGTCCTGGTTGCGCTGAAGACCTTCGGCCGCCTCACCTTTGAGAACGACGTAAATAATATTCAGGTAACTCCCACCACCCTCTTCGATCTCGCTTCCCTCACAAAAGTCATAGCGACCACGCCCATGGCCATGCTCCTCTACGAGCGCGGACTCCTGGATCTCGACGCTCCCCTCGCCGCCATCCTTCCGGAATTCATTTCCAACGCCGCAAAAGATCCGCGCCGAAGCGACGTAACTCTGCGCATGTTGCTAAGGCATTCCTCCGGCCTGCCCGCGTATGAAAAGCTATTTTTGAAGGCCAAGACTCGCGACGAACTGCTCCACGCGGCCTTCTGCATGCCGCTGGCCTCAGATCCGGCCACCAGCGCCGTTTATAGCGACATCGGATTCATTCTTCTCGGTTTCGCCCTCGAACGCCTCGCCGACGAATCTCTCGACCGCTTCTGGCAGCGCGAAATCTTCGCCCCGCTTGCCATGACGAACACAACCTTCAATCCGCCCGCAGAAATCCGCTCCCAAATCCCCCCCACTGCGGACGAGCAAGAAAGCCCGTGTGGGTCGGAGACTCCTGTCCGACAACCGCCGGAAGCGCCCGACAACCCCAGCGCCAGCCAACCGAGCGCCAGCCACCGCAGCACTCTCCGCAATCGCATCATCCAGGGCGAAGTTCAAGATGAAAACGCGTACGTCCTAGGCGGCGTAGCCGCCCAAGCCGGCCTCTTCTCGACGGCCGCCGACCTGGCCAAATTCGCCCACACCATGCTCCAAGCCGGACGCCCCATCGTCCGCCCCGAAACCGTAGCCTTATTTACTCGCCGCGAAGCCGCGCCCGCAGGCACATCCCGCGCCCTTGGCTGGGACACTCCCTCCGCCCCATCGCAATCCGGAAAATATTTTTCGCCGCAATCCTTCGGCCACCTCGGCTACACCGGAACCTCTCTTTGGATCGACCCCACCCGCCAACTCTCCATCATTCTGCTGACCAACCGCACATGGCCCGACTGCTCGAATCAATCCATCAAACAAATCCGCCCAAGATTTCATGACGCTGTGATCGAGGCGCTGCAAGAACCAACATGAAGCGAAATTTCAGGATTTCGCTTTTGTGGGGATAGCCGCCCTTGCGCAGCCGCAGCAGGCACGGTCTCGCATCAGGGCATGCCTTCGGCTATGCCGCCTCGACCGGAATGATTTGAAAGGGCGCGGCTTCAGCCGCGCCAACTAGGACCGAAGAGAAGGAACCCGGATTCTGCCGAAATGGGCTCGCATGGGAAGGGTGCTTTTATCGGTTACCCTGATCCGTCTGGCTGATCCTCAAAAAATCCCTTTCAATGATATATACTGCTGGTCTATACTTACCGTGTGCCCAAATCCGCCATCGCCAAACTCTTCCAGAACGGCCGCAGCCAGGCGGTGCGGCTCCCTAAAGAATTCCGTTTTGAAGGAGATCGCGTGCGCATCCGACGCGTCGCGGACGGCGTCCTACTCGAACCCATTATTCCCAACACCGCGCAGTGGTTTGAAGAACTAGATCAGTTCAACTCCGAGCCCTTTGCGGCTCCGGGACGCCGCCAGCCCGCCACGCCCAAGCGAAAGATTTTCTAGTGGACTATTTGTTGGACACGAACGTCTGCATTGCCCTCATTAACGGCCATCCAGCGACGGTCCGCCTGCGAATGCAAAAAGCAGTCGCTAGCGGCGCTCACATCCTGGTGTCGTCGGTTGCGCTGTTCGAACTCTGGTATGGCGTGGCCAAAAGCACACGGCAGGATTTCAATCGCAAACGTCTCGAAACCTTTCTGGCAGGCCCAGTTCTAATCCTTCCTTTCGAAGGCACCGACGCCCAAGTCGCAGGTTCGGTACGCGCGGTCCTCGAAGCCTCTGGAAAACCCATCGGAGCTTATGATCTGCTGATGGCAGGGCAGGCGCTCCGCAATCGGTTGACGCTGGTCACCGCGAACGTAGCGGAATTCTCCCGGGTGAAAGCCTTACGGTGGCAAGACTGGGCCAAGCCATGAGCGCCTTTTGACATTCAATAACCTAAGGCGAGTGGCCACATCTGCGTGCCCCATTTCTCGCGTACTTTGCGAGAAGTGGCCACTCTGCACCCACCCTACTCACCCGCCACTTTCTTCACATCCTCAAACTGATTAATCTCCACGGTCCCCTCCGGAAACCGCGCCGTAATCTTCAACTCTCCGCCCATCGCTTTCACAAAACTCTGCGGCGTGCTCACATACATATCCGCGCGCGCCGCTCCGATCTAGCTTCGATTTTCGGCTTTTCGTTGGAGTAACATCTTGCGTGCCCTGAGTTTCACTTCCAACAAAGGTACGGGCTCCGCTTTACCCGATTGGATTTCCTCCACCCGGCGAGCGACCTCGTGCTGCCACTCCTCCTCAACGTCCAAATCAGGTTCGCCATCGTCCAGACTTTCGATCAAGTAGGCAGCGATAGCGCCACGATCTTCCGTAGAAAGAGCAAGTGCCTTCTCAAAAAGCTCGTTTGCCTCAGGAGACATGCAGCGAGTCATACAAGAATCCTAGCCGCAAGTTCCCTTATCGACAATTGTGGGTAAACAGCAGTAAACAGGGACAGGGTAAACAAGGCATATACCGGACGTGCACCATTCTCCGGCGGGCAGGCCGACTTCAGCGGCCTTCCAAATTCTTCATCCGGTCAGAGACGGATTCGACCTCTGCGTCGAGAGCACGGAAAGCGGCGGCGTGGCTTTTCTGGCGCAAACTCGACAGGTGACGCCCACTTGTGAAACTCGGTCAGCAGAGTGGTTTCAACCTTTTCAAGCTGCCCTCGAATCCACTGCTTGTCGTCGTCGGTTAGCACAGATCAAATTATAACGGCAAATGCCCCGATATCGCACCAACCGAATTCCAGGAGGGGAACCGTCCGGTGCCAGGCCCAGTCGACAGGCTGAAACGCACCGCCTGCACAGCTATGTCTCAGGCTTGAGCATCCGCCCTTTTCCTTTCAACAACTTACATCCACCCAATCCCCCATATCCCCGCTAGACCCTGTTTTTCCCCCGTTCGTTGGGATAAAGATGCGTATCTCCTTACCCTCCAATAGCATCACTACATATCAATACCCAGGGAAGCGTGTACCAACCAGGTTTTACGAAGTAGGTTCAGCTCCTCGGGAGAACCGCAGACGACGGGTTTTGTGGATTAGGATCAGAGAAGCCAGGCAAGTTTCCGCCTAGGGTTTGTTCCCAAGTCCGAACACACAAGACTTAAGCCTGCCGACGAATAATTTTCAAAGCCGAGGCCCGAAGGCCAAAGCTCAAAGCCGAATTCAGGAGCAAGAAGCCAACATGCGCAAGCCGATTAAATACGTAGAAAAAGCAGCCGTTGCCGCCGCCAAAGGTGCGTGGGTCGTTTTCGACCGTTTGAACCGCATCAACCCCGGCGTATCGCCCACCCCTAAGTGGTCCGACAAGCCTCTGCTCAAGTCCTACGAGAAGTCGAAGCCGCCGCTGGGCTGGCCGCGCTCCACCGATTCGCTGTGTCCCAAGTGTGTGCCCGAAATCCGCCAGCAGATTCTCGACGGCAAACTGCCGCACGAAGTGCTGATGAACGAAAAAATCGGCGAGATCAAGGCCACCATCGTCGAGCGCGACGGCAAGATTCTGATGGTGAAAGACTGTCCCGTCCACGGTCACTTCGAAGACGTGATGTCGATCGACACGGATTTCTCCAAGCACCTCGAAGACGTTTTCCCCGGCCGCGACATCGCCGCGCACAACGACGAGAAGCTGCACCACCACGGGTCGTCTACTGTGAAATATGGACGCGGGTCGGTGCTGACCATCGATCTCACCAACCGCTGCAACATGATGTGCGATCCATGTTTCATGGACGCGAATCAGGTCGGCTTCGTCCACGAACTGCAGTGGGAAGAAATCAAGACCATGCTCGACAACGCGATCACGATTAAGCCGCGGCGGCAGATGAGCGTGCAGTTCTCCGGCGGCGAGCCCACGTTGTCGCCATATTTCCTGGATGCGGTTCGCTATGCGCGCAAGGTTGGATACAACTCCGTGCAGGCTGCAACCAACGGAATTGAATTCGCCAAGAGTTTTGAGTTCTGCCAGCAAGCGGTCGAAGCGGGCATGCGCTACGCCTACCTGCAATTCGATGGCATCGGCAACGCCGCCAACGCCCACCGCATGGTCGGCAACCTGTTCGATGTGAAGTTGAAAGCCATCGAGAATCTGCACAAAGCTGGAGTCGAAATCGTCCCGGTTGTGACGATCGTGAACGGCATCAACAACGAACAAGTTGGACGCATCATCAAGTTCGCACTCGACAATCCGAAGACGATCAGCTTCCTGTCATTCCAACCCGTAAGCTTCACCGGCCGCGACGAAGCCGTAACTGACGACCGCCGCCAGGCCCAACGCTACACGCTGAGCCACCTGGCGCACGACGTGAAGAATCAAACCGGCCTAGGCGAACCCAGCCGTGACTGGTTCCCGATTTCATTCATGGGCACCTTCAGCGATTGGGCCGACCTGATGCACGCCAACGACGTCAAAAACGACTGGGGCCAACTAAGTTGCGGTTGTCACCCGAACTGCGGGACTGGCATGGCGGTGATGATCGATAAGGAAACTAAGGAAGCGGTTCCGGTTACCGCGTTCTTGCATGGGGATCAGCTGGCGAAGGATATTGCCAAGGTAAACGATGCGTCGCGCGGAAAGTTCCTGACTGGGCTGGGCATGGCGCTGTGCTTGATGAAGAACTACGACCCCTATCAGTCGCCGACGCACTTCAAGTTGATGGACCTGTTAAGGAAGTTCGACAAGAATTATCACATTACCGGAAAGGACTACGGGAAGGTCGGTCCGGACCGTACGGTTGAGGATGTCATGAAGCGGCGTACGACCGACCGTTGGAACTTCCTGTTCATTGCAGGAATGTGGTTCCAGGATCTGTTCAATTACGACTTCCGGCGGACGGAGCAGTGTATTATCCCTTACGCCACGCAGGAGGGCGAGATTTCATTCTGCGCCTACAACACGGGGGTGGGCTGGCGGAACATCATCGAGAAGATGCACATGACGGCGACCCTCACCAAGTGGTACGAAGAGCACGGGCGCCACGAGATTTTCGCGGGCGGCAAGAAAGTGAAGATGGACGACGAGACACACGGCCTGCTGCTGCGCGAAAACATCGTTACTACCGAACTGCAGCACGATCTGGACAACCTGGGCATCGCGAAGAATGCGCGCGAGGAGAAGAAACGGGCGCGTGATGCCAAGGCGGCGCTGGCTGTGGATCATTCGGAAACTCCAGTGGCGGGACATCGCGGACCGCAGAAGAATGATGAGGCCTACAACGCACGCATGGCGTCGCTCTATCGCGAGGTGGTGCTGAAAGAAAAGCCAGCTGTGGCCGAGAACGGATTCATTCCGCTGGGCGCGCTGGGCAAGGCAAACGGCGGAATCGCTCCGGCTCCTAAGCCGGAGGTTGCCGAGCCGGTGGCGGGAGACTAGCTTTCAGCTGTCAGCGAGTGGGTTCACGAAACGGGCCGCCTTCGGGTGGCCCGACTTGTTTCTGCCTTTGGATTGAGACTCCTGGGGAATGGACGCGGCGATGGCAGAACCAGTGCCATCCATAAGGCCGGCCTTCCCTCCCCTGTAACGTTTCCGAGTTGAAACACACTACACCTGTAAAGGCGGTCGTGCGGGGCTTAATCCATCGCAGGGGGAAAGCTCTCCACGACTGGTGAGGTCGAATGCATATGTATGCCCGCAAGGTTTCTGCTTTGCTCAAGCCCAATTCACTTCCGGAATTTAACAATCTTATGGAGTCCAGGATTCTTCCGTGGTTGCGAGAGCAAGAAGGTTTTCTGGATCTGATCACTCTGGTCCTCCCGGATGGAAGAGAAGTCGCCAGCATCAGCTTCTGGGATCACCATGCAGACGCCGAGGCTTACCACGCAAGCGGTTACCCGGAAGTGCTCGAGATCCTGGGACGCCTATTGGATGCCGGCCCTTACGTGAAGACGTTTCAGGTGGTCAGCTCAACGTTGCAAAGAGTAGATCGCGAGAGCCGACTCGGAGCGGTCCATCGCGAGGAGATTGATGGGCTGACAGAGACCAGCGTCTGAGGAAGCAGGTTCGCGTCGCAGCTGTAATCATACCAGTAAACCTGAGGCCTGAAACTGTGCCGCGCGCGCTCCAGGGCTGACTCAAAGATTCGACGGCTTGCGTCGGTGGTGAACAAAAGGACGACGATGCTAGCAGCAGAAGATGACAAAGTGACTCTGACCTATGGGCTGAACACGCGTGAGTCCCCATGGAAGTGAGGACAATCTAGCGTTGTTCGCCGGACTACGGCTGTGACATGTGAACATCCCCACTCAAGCCAAAACCGGCCTTGAGTGGGCCATCGGTGGGTAGTGGTCGTCGGCTAATTGCGATTTCCCCGATGCGGAAGAAGAAGCGGGTTTCTCCACTCGCCGTCGCGTTCGCTCCGGACTTCGGTCGAAATGACAGGCGGTGGAGGCGGCTAGCCGCTGCCTGAGGCCGGGAATTCTACGCAGGGTTCAAGCTGTCCAGTTCAAGCGCCGCTCTTCCAGGGTGAGGTCGCGCTGTGCGGATTGCTGACCATCTGGACTGAAGCTCGGTTTCCCGTTTAATTGGTTGACCATTCTGGAATCAGCCCGTCTTTTAACTGCGCACAAGAGTCGAAGTGTGTGGTGTGTCCGAAATCGAATGGAGGAGCTTCGTCGTGAAGATTGGGATTGGGAAAGCATTCTTGCTGTGTTTGTTGTTGAGCGCTCCTATGCTGTTCGCGCAGTCACCCGGGGAGGGGCTCTGGGAGGGATACGATGGAGAGTGGAGGCATGTCTCGGAGCAGCTGGTTGCGCTCGCAGAGGCAACACCGGCGGACAAATTCGCGTGGCGCCCGGCGGCGGGAGTGCGTTCCACCAGCGAAGTGTATATCCACCTGGTATGGGCGAATTTCTATATGTTGGGCCTCATGGGTCAACCGGCGCCTGCCGGCGTCAACAGAGACATGGGGAAAACGGTCACGTCCAAGCCCGAGGTGATCGACTGGCTCAAGCGCTCGCAGGACGCGGTCAAGAAGGCTCATTTAGCCGCCAAGCCCGGCGATCTTGAACGCAAAGTCCACGTCGACAGCACGGATACGACAGTGGATGGAATCTATCTCCGCATGATTGTTCATAACAACGAGCACATGGGGCAACTGGTCGCGTACGCGCGCATGACTGGCGTGGTGCCGCCCTGGTCGAGTAAGTAAGCTAGATCGGACCGCACGCGAAGGTGGGGTCCTCTTTATCTCAATCTCTGGGTCTTCGGCGCGGCTAAACGTCGTGATCTTTTCGTCCGTGTCTTTCGGCCAGATCCGTGACGGGCTGGGGCGAATGCCTTGCGATGTCGGCGGTCGCTTTGAGAAATAGGGATCCTTCGGCCGCGCTTGATTGCATAACGACGTTGGCTGGTCGCAGCGAGTAAATTGGTTGCGACAAAACAGACCAAGGCTCACTGAGAGGAGCCAACGTCATGCTGATTATAGGCTGTGATTT
>Ga0307474_10000772_pt1 | contig 23138 bp, 14 predicted proteins | sample atmos_gasesECM1C_2_FD_203312 | JGI IMG/M metagenome (GOLD analysis project Ga0307474, IMG submission 203312) | Hardwood forest soil microbial communities from Morgan-Monroe State Forest, Indiana, United States - atmos_gasesECM1C_05 | ecosystem: Environmental > Terrestrial > Soil > Temperate... | reverse complement strand
GGGCTTACGTCGCGCACACCGACAGCCGGCTCGATCCAGAGGTGCTGCATCGTTTCATCATGACGTATCAGCGAGTGCAGCCGCTGAGCATCGGTGAATTGTGGGCGGTCGCGATCATTCTACGCATCGTGCTGGTGGAAAATCTCCGGCGAATCGCTGAACGGATTGTGTACAGCCGCCATGCACGTTTGAAAGCCGACGCGCTGGCCGACCAGGTGCTTGGCACCGGCGGACAGCAGGCCGTCTCGCCTGATCAAGTGCTGCGCAGCCTGGGAAACATGCCGCTGGAGCGCGCCTTCGCGGTGCGTCTGATCCAGCGTTTGCGTGACCTGGACCCTAAAGTTGGGCCGATCCTGGCCTGGCTGGACGAAAGACTGACCGCGCAGGGCACCAATTCCGACGAAATCGTTCGCGCCGAACTGCAAGAGCAAGCGGCGATGACTGTGACGGTGCGCAACATTATCACCAGCATGCGGCTGACTTCGGAGTTCGACTGGCATTCGTTTTTCGAAAGCATCAGCCTCGTGGATTTGGCCCTCCGCCAGGGCAGTAACTTCGAAGAAATGGATTTCGCCACACGCGATTACTACCGGCATGCGATTGAAGATCTGGCGCGGGGCTCAAATCACACTGAAATTGAAATTGCGGAGCGCGCGGTACAGCGCGCCAAACGGGCCCGCGGCGAATCCCATGGAAATGGGCAGGGGCCTGACGAGCGCCACTCCGACCCTGGTTACTATCTGATTTCGCACGGCCGCGCCGAATTTGAAAAGGAACTCAGTTTCAAGATTCCCTGGCGGCGCGGGCTGCTGCGCCAGTACGTGCGGCACGCCGTCCCGGGATATTTGGGCACCATCGCAATTCTAACCGCGATCATTCTGGCCATCCCGTTAAGCCACGCGAAGGAACTAGGACTTACGCTGCCGTATCTGGTACTGATGGGGATACTCGCGGCGATTCCAGCTTCGGATTTGGCGATTGCTCTGACCAATCGCGTCGTCACGGATTTGCTCGGACCGCGCACCTTGCCACGAATGGAATTCCGTACCGGAGTGCCAGACACGCTGCGAACAATCGTGGTCGTTCCGACCCTGCTTACCTCGCCAGAAAGCACCAAGCGACATGTGGACGACCTCGAAATTCATTACCTCGCCAATCCCGACGGCGATTTGCGGTTTGCGCTGCTCACCGACTGGACCGATGCGGACACCGAAACGGCGGCCGGTGACGATGAGCTTCTGGAGAGCGCCATCACTGCCATCGCCGAGTTGAACGCGAGGCATGGGGCCGGGCCCGGAGGCGCTCGATTTTTCCTGTTCCATCGCAAACGCCAATGGAACCCGCAAGAAAATAAATGGATGGGCTGGGAACGAAAACGCGGAAAGCTCCAGGAACTCAATCATCTGCTGCGCGGCTCGGCGAAAACTTCTTTCATAGAAATTCCCGGGCAGGATGTGCATTCCTTACAGGGCATTCGCTACGTCGTCACGCTCGACGCCGACACGCGTTTACCGCGCGGCACCGTGAGCCGGCTGGTGGGCACCATGGCCCACCCGCTGAACCGCCCGGAATTCAACGCGGACTTGGGCCGGGTCGTGGATGGCTATGGCATCGTCCAGCCGCGCGTCACCCCCTCGCTGCCGACCGGCCACGAAGGATCGCTGTATCAGAAGATTTTTTCGGGACCCAGCGGAATCGATCCCTATGCTGCGGCCGTGTCCGATGTATACCAGGATTTGTTCCGCGAAGGATCGTTCACCGGTAAAGGGATTTACGACCTCGACGCCTTGGATCAATCGATCGACGGCAAAGTGGGCGAAAACACTTTGCTCAGCCATGATTTGTTCGAAGGTACCTTTGCACGCGCCGCGCTGGCCTCCGACATCGAGCTTTTCGATGAGTTTCCTTCGCATTATGAGGCTGGCGCCCTGCGGCAGCATCGCTGGGCGCGAGGCGACTGGCAGTTGCTTCCCTGGATTCTGGGATTCGGCAAGAGCTCCCAGAGCGGCCGCAAAATTTCGATTCCAGCGATCAGCCGCTGGAAGATGATCGACAATTTGCGCCGCACGCTTTCGGCGCCGGCCATGTTTTTGACCATGGCCGCCGGCTGGCTGTTGCCGCACGTTTCGCCATGGATGTGGACGCGGTTCGTGCTGACCATGATTGCCATTCCTCCGCTGATACCGTTTCTGGTTGGATTGAATCCGCGATTTGGTGGGATCTCCAAACGCAGCTATTTGCGCAACGTGCTTTCCGATCTTTCACTGGGAGTTTCGCAAATCGGGCTGACGCTGACTTTTGTGGCGTATCAAGCCTGGTTGATGGGTGACGCGATTGTGCGCACGCTGGTGCGCGTGTTTATCACCCATCGGAGCATGTTGCAGTGGGTGACTGCCGCGCAGGCCCGCCACGCCGTGGATCTTAAGCTCACCGGGGTCTACAAGCGAATGGCCGGGAGCGTGGTGCTGGCGCTGGCGGCGGCCGCCGCGGTTCGGCTGGTGCGCCCGCACGCACTGGAGGCGGCAGTTCCATTTGCGCTGCTGTGGATTGCTGCTCCGGCGATCGCGCGTTGGATCAGTCTGCCGCCGGCGGCGCAGGACGTTGAACCCATCTCCGTGGATCATCTTCGCGCGCTGCGGTCCATTTCCCGGCGTACCTGGCGCTTCTTCGAGAAATTCCTGACCGATGTGGATCATTGGTTGCCGCCTGACAATTTTCAGGAAGACCCGAAGCCGGTGGTGGCCCACCGAACCTCGCCAACGAATATTGGCTTGTGCCTGTTGTCGAATTTGTGCGCACGCGACCTGGGCTGGATCGGCACCGAAGAAGCCGTACAACGGCTCGAATCTACGTTTCAAACTCTGGGACAAATGGAGTTGTACCGCGGCCATTTCTACAACTGGTACGACACCGTTCGCTTGCAACCCCTCGAACCCAAGTACATCTCCAGTGTGGATAGCGGAAATCTGGCCGGGCATCTGCTGGTGGTCGGGCGAGGCTGCCGCGAACTGGCGGAAAGCGTCTGCATCGAGCCGACCCTGTTTGCCGGTGTGGGTGACGCCATCCAGTTGTTGCGGGAATCGCTGGCCGCGCTTCCGGACGAAAAAAGAACGCACACCGTAACCCGCAAACAATTGAGCAATGCCGTGGACGCCTTGGCCGCGATGTTGGAGCCGGTTCCGGCGAGTTCGCGAGATTGGGCGCTACGGTTTGTGGAACTGCGCGAGCGCGCACAGACCGTGTCCGACATGGCTCAGACCCTGGCTCAGGAACTTGCGGAGCCTGCCGAATCGGAACTGCGTGTTTGGTCCGAGGCGGCGCGGGCGTGTATCGAGAGTCACTTCCGGGACGCCCGCATGCTGCTTCCGATGTTGCGTTTGGACTACCAATACATTCGCGCGCTGGCCGAAAGCGCGCCAGGCAAAGCTCCGGAATGGGACGCGGTCGAGCCGTATTTCCGTTCGGTGCCGACCATCGAGACCGCCTCGGAATGTTTTGAATCGGCATTGCGCGATCTCACGGCCTTGCGCGCCAAAACTTCCGGCGACGCTTCGAATAAAAACGATGCCCTGTCCCGCATCGATGAGTGGGCTGCGGCGCTCGAAGGCGCCGCGCATGATGTTTCAGCCCTTTCCCGCCGATTGCACGCGCTGGCGCAAACCGCGGACAATTTTTTCTCCGAGATGGACTTCCGATTCCTGTTCGACGAACCCCGAAAGCTCTTCTCCATCGGTTTCAGGCCCGCTGACGGAACATTAGATGCCAGTTGTTACGATTTGCTGGCTTCGGAGGCCAGGCTTACCAGTTTCATCGCCATCGCCAAAGGCGAAGTTCCTTCGTCGCATTGGTTTCGGTTGGGCCGCGCGCTGACGCCGGTCGGCCGCGGTTCGGCGTTGATTTCCTGGTCCGGCTCCATGTTTGAGTACTTGATGCCGGCCTTGGTGATGCGCTCACCCGAAGAAAGCATGCTGTACCAGACGTACGAGCAAGTGGTGTTCCGGCAAATGGAGTACGGCGCGGAACGCGGGGTCGCGTGGGGAATTTCGGAATCGGCTTTTAACGTCCGCGACATCGATTTTACCTACCAATATTCCAGCTTTGGAGTGCCGGGCCTGGGACTGAAACGCGGCCTGAGTGAGGATCTGGTCATCGCTCCCTACGCGACCGCTTTGGCAGCGATCATCAAACCGTCGCTCGCAGTGCAGAATCTGGAACGCATCGCGCAGCAAGGGGGACGCGGGGCTTACGGCTTCTACGAATCCCTGGATTACACCAAGACGCGTGTTCCGGAAGGAAAAGAAGTGGCGGTCATTCACGCCTATATGGCCCACCACCAGGGAATGGCGCTGGTGGCTTTTGCCGACGTGCTCACCAACGGCTTGATGAAAACGAGGTTCCACTCCGTACCGATCGTACAGGCCACCGAGCTGCTGCTGCAGGAGCGTACGCCGCGCGACGTGCTGGTCGCTCGTCCCCGGGCGGAGGAGGTGTCGGCGGCGTCGCGGATCCGCGAAATGGTCGCGCCGGTAGTTCGAACCTTCGGCCTGCCCAACGAGCCGACGCCGCGCACCCACCTTCTGTCTAACGGACGTTACGCCGTGATGCTTACCTCGGCGGGTTCCGGGTATAGCCGCTGGCGCGACATCGCGATCACCCGCTGGCGCGAAGACCCAACCCGCGATTGCTGGGGCCAGTACATTTACTTGCGCGATGAACAGACCGGGAACGTGTGGTCCGCCGGATACCAACCGACCGCGGTCGATCCCGATGGCTACGAAGCCGTGTTCTTCGAAGATCACGCCGAATTTATTCGTCGCGACCGGTCGCTCACCACTCAACTCGATGTGGTGGTTTCGTCGGAAGACGATACCGAGGTGCGGCGTGTTTCGATCACCAATTTGGGAGTGCGCGCGCGGATGATCCAAGTCACTTCGTACGGGGAGTTGTCACTGACTACGCAAGCGGCCGATGTAGCGCATCCGGCGTTTGCCAAATTGTTTGTGGAGACGGAGTTTGTCCCGGAAGTCGGCGCGTTGATCGCTACGCGCCGCAAACGATCGAATGATGAGGCGTCGGTGTGGGTCGCGCATTTGATGTTCACGGATGGAGAAACCGTCGGCGAGCTGCAATATGAAACGGATCGCGCGCGGTTCGTGGGACGGGCGCGGTCCTTAAAAAATCCAGTATCCATCATGGATGGCCGGCCGCTATCGAACACTGTCGGCCCCGTTCTCGACCCCGTCGTCAGCTTGCGGCGAACGGTTCACGTCCCGCCGGGCGGCACGGTTCGTCTGGTTTTTTCAACGATCGCAGCCGCAACCAGGGAAGAGGCCATCGACCTTGCCGACAAATATCGCGACAGCCGCGCTTTCGAACGCACCATCACGCTGGCCTGGACCCAAGCGCAGGTCCAACTGAACCATCTGGGCATAACGTCCGAGGAAGCGATTCTGTTTCAACGACTGGCCAACGATGTTTTATATGTGGACTCATCGCTGCGTCCATCTTCCGAGACCCTCAGCCGCACGCCACTCGAAATTTCCAGCCTGTGGTCGCAAGGAATCTCCGGCGATTTGCCGATCATACTGGCCCGGGTTGACGATTCCGATGACATCGGATTAATCCGGCAATTGCTGCGGGCGCACGAGTACTGGCGCATGAAGCAACTCTCGGCGGATGTGGTCATCATCAACGAGAAGGCCACTTCCTACATTCAGGACCTTCAGGATTCGCTGGAGGCGCTGGTACGCGGCAGCCAATTGAGGCTTTCGCCCGACGCCGGCGGGACCGCCGGGAAGATTTTTCTGCTGCGTGGCGACATCATTTCGGCGGAAATCCGCGCCCAAATTCAATGTGTGGCGCGCACCGTGCTTCTGAGCCGCCGCGGCACTCTGGTTGAACAGATCACGCGTTCTCAACAAACGGAACCCTTCCAGGCCATGCCCCCGCGACCGCCGCGCAGTGCGAAGGCGCCCGACGCGGAATTGCCGCACGAGACTCTCAATTTTTTCAATGGCCTGGGCGGATTTTCACCGGAAGGCCGGGAGTACGTCACGATTCTGGGTGAGGGAATCCGCACGCCAGAGCCATGGGTCAACGTGATCGCCAATCCGGATTTCGGATTTCTGGTTTCGGAGTCGGGCTCCGGCTTCACCTGGTCGCAGAACAGCCATGAGAATCAAATCACGCCGTGGTCCAACGATCATATTTTTGATACGCCCGGCGAGGCCCTGTACCTGCGGGACGAGGCGACCGGAGAAGTGTGGACTCCCACCGCGTTACCGGTGCGCGATGATGCATCCACCTACATCGCGCGACACGGGCAAGGGTATAGCGTGTTTCAGTACGCGTCGCACGGCATCGTTCAGGATTTGTTGCAATTTGTTCCGCCCGAGGACCCGGTAAAAATTTCGCGGCTCACCCTGCGCAACGATTCCGGGCGCGTACGCCGGTTATCGGTCACGGCCTACGTGGAATGGGTGCTGGGGAGTTCGCGCGCAACCGCTCCCTACATCACCACCGAGATGGATTCGGAATCGCAGGCCCTACTGGCGCGCAGCGCATGGAAAAACGAATTTGGTGGACGGGTTGCATTCCTAGCATTTCGCGGCCAGCAAAGCTCCTACACCGGAGATCGCACCGAGTTTCTCGGCCGCAATGGCTCAGCGGATTGCCCAGCAGGTCTCGAACGCAGCGGTTTGCTCTCCGGCCGGGTTGGCGCGGGGCTTGATCCGTGCGGCGCGCTACAAACAATTGTCGAGCTAAAGCCCGGTGCGCAAGTCGAGCTGGTGCTCTTTTTGGGCCAAACCGAAAATGCGGACCGCGCGCGCGAGCTTCTGCGGCGTTATCGCAAAGAAAATCTGAACGCTGTGCTGGAAGATGTGAAGCGGCGCTGGGACGATACGCTGTGCAACGTCCAGGTCGCGACGCCGGATTCCAGCATGGACATTTTGCTGAATCGCTGGCTGCTCTACCAGACGCTTTCCTGCCGCATCTGGGGCCGGGCCGGATTCTACCAGGTGAGCGGCGCTTATGGTTTCCGCGATCAATTGCAGGACGTTATGGCGTTGAGCGTCGCGCGCCGGGGGATTACGCGCGATCAAATTCTGTTGGCTGCCGCACATCAATTTACCCAGGGAGACGTGCAGCACTGGTGGCATCCACCGTCCGGACGCGGAATTCGCACGCGCATGTCCGACGATCTTCTCTGGCTGCCTTATGTGGTGAATCAATTCATCGAAGCCACCGGCGACATGACCGTGCTGGAGGAGCAGGTTCCATTCCTGGAAGGCGATGAACTTGCAGAGGGGCAGTTGGAATCCTATTTTCAACCGCGTGTTTCCCCCACGGCCGCTACGATTTTCGAGCATTGCGCGCGCGCCATCGATCGCAGCCTGAAAGTCGGAGTCCACGGACTGCCACTGATGGGGACTGGCGATTGGAATGACGGAATGAATCATGTGGGCCCGGAAGGAAAGGGAGAAAGTGTCTGGCTGGGCTGGTTCCTGCACACGGTGATGTGGGAATTTGCAAGATTTGCGGACGCGCGGGGAGAGCATCAACGCGCGGAGAATTGGCGAATTCACGTCAGCGGGTTGAAGGCGGCGCTGGAGAAAGACGGTTGGGACGGCGAGTGGTATCGCCGCGCCTATTTCGACGACGGAACGCCCCTGGGCTCAGTCTCAAATGAGGAATGCAAGATTGACGCGATTGCGCAATCGTGGGGCGTGATCAGCGGGGCGGCCGAGCGCGGACGTTCCATCCGGGCGATGGCTGCAGTGGACCAACTTCTGGTGCAGCGACCGGAAGGCGTTTTGCTGTTATTGACTCCGCCCTTCGACAAGACCACTCATGATCCAGGTTACATCAAGGGATATTTGCCGGGCGTTCGGGAGAATGGCGGGCAGTACACACACGCATCCACCTGGACGACGTTAGCGTTCGCCGCTCTTGGTGATGGCGACAAAGCCATCGAAATGTTCCGTTTCCTGAATCCCATCAATCGCACGAATTCACGCGTGCGGGTGCAGCGTTATAAGACGGAACCATACGTAGTCGCTGGCGACGTCTATGCGGAAGATCCTCACGTGGGCCGCGGCGGATGGACCTGGTATTCCGGGTCGGCCGGTTGGCTATATCGTGCTGGGATCGAATGGATTCTGGGGCTGCGGGTTCGGGGGATGACGCTGTCGATCGACCCGTGCATCCCGCGAAATTGGCCGAGCTACTCGATGGAGTTCCGCTACCACTCGGCCATCTACAAAATTAAGGTGGAAAATCCGTCGAACGTATCCAAGGGAGTGGCGTTAACCGAACTCGACGGGAAGATCCTGGCAGGTGCGGCGAACGTTCCGCTCGTGGACGATGGAAAGGTCCATCAACTCAGAATCGTATTGGGATAGTTGCGGACATAAAAATGCGCCAGACTCCGGATCAAGTATGAACGTATGACGCGATCTGGAATCTGGCGCGGTGTGTACCAGGATTAACTTTTACGAGGTCGCTTTACTGCCCGCGACCAACAGCACGATTCCGCCAACCAGCGCCAAGCCCCCGAAAAGAGGAGGAAGTGGAATCGTTTTATGCTGTTCGGTCGTAGCTTGCAGCGGCCCGAGATCAATCACTTTCTTGTGGGTGGTGTAGGTGATTCCCTGGTAGGCAAAGGAAATCACGGCCAGCACGATCAAAACTATTCCGATAACTGATAGACCTTTCATTCGTACTCCTTGGGAACTCCGTCAACTGCGGCGCGCATCGCTCGCTGGAGTCCGCCTATGCGCGACTCATCAGCCCTGAAACCAGCGAAACCAGAAACAAAACCAGGAAAATGAAGAACAGGATCTTGGCGATACCAGCCGCGGCTGCGGCGATTCCGAAGAATCCAAAAATTCCCGCGATCAGCGCCACAACGAAGAAAATTAACGCGTAACGCAACATTTGGTCCTCCAGTTAGTAAGCTTTTGGTTTGTCGAAAACAGAAGCCGGCGAAAAGCCGCCACATAGCCCGGAACTCTAATCCCCAATTCGCGATTGGGCTATACGGATTAGAAGGTACGACCCCTACGCAATTGCTGTAGGTTGTATCCGGCCCCATAGGCCTCTGCAGGCGCTTTCAGACGTGTTCCAAGGCAATTTGTCGTCCTCAGGCTATCTGGCAGGCTGACTACAGCGATTCTTGTATTGTCGCTCCTCTCAGAACAGGAATACTCAAAGCTGGCCCGCGCTCTCGGTTCCGGCGCCGCGGTTGAATTCTTTGCCGGAAGCAACTCTTGGGGGGAAGAATGGCGACCATGAAAGTGTTGATCGCAGACGATCACGAAATAGTGCGAAAGGGTTTACGAGCAATCTTAGATGGGCAGCGCGAATGTGAAGTGGTAGGAGAAGCCGCTGACGGCCGCAACGCAGTGACGATGGCCAAGGAACTGGTACCGGACGTCGTAATCATGGATCTTTCCATGCCCTCGTTGAACGGACTGGAGGCCACCCGGCAGATCCTGAAACTGCGGCCGCAAACAAAAGTTTTGATTTTGACCATGCATGAATCTGACCCGTTGATTCGTGAAGTTCTTGATGCTGGAGCCAGGGGCTACATCCTGAAAACGGATGCGGGTCGCGATCTGCTGGCAGCGATGGAAGCTCTGCGCCGGAACAAAACGTTTTTCACTTCGCGCGTCGCGCAAATGATTCTGGACGGCTTTCTGAAGGGCGACGCCCGTCCCGCCTCCGACACCCAGCCGAAGGCCGGCCGTTTGACGGCGCGCCAGCGGGAAATCGTACAGCTGCTGGCCGAAGGGAAAAGCAGCAAGGAAGTGGCTGTGGCGCTGGGCCTCAGCGTGAAGACCGCCGAGACCCATCGGGCTAATATCATGCGGAAGCTGGATTGCCATTGCGTGAGTGAAGTGGTGCGCTATGCGATTCGAAACAAAATCATTGAGGCTTAGAGTTTTCACCAAGGCGACGTAACTGCTGTCAGAGTTCACAACTTGAATTTATGATGACGGAAAAGCAGCTCCGCATTCTTGTCGCGGACGATCAGCCTTACATGCGCCGCGCCGTCAAGGCACTCCTCGAGTCGCGGGAAGGCTGGGTAGTGTGCGGGGAAGCGGCGGATGGCCTGGAAGCCGTAGAAAAAACTGAAAAGTTGCAGCCCGATGTGGTGGTGATGGACATGCTCATGCCCCACCTTAACGGGCTGGAGGCCGCCCGCAGGATCCACCGGGAATTTCCAGACTCGCACGTACTGATCCTGACCTTGCATGACGTCCCGGAACTCATCCGATTGGTGCAGACCGCCGGCGCCCAAGGATTAGTATTGAAATCGGACTCGAACCGGCTGCTGATCTCAGCCGTGGAGCATCTGGGCCGCAGCGACACCTTTTATTCGAATAGAAATTGAGACTCCAGCCTTAGCGAAATGCAGCCGACTCCTACAGGAAGTTCCCCACTTTAATTACGGTTACCGACGTATTGGACTGACCGCCGAATCTTCATATCCTCACCGCCGATGACATATTTCACCCCCAAGACACGCTATTGGACGCCACGTTTTTCTCCCCCAGAAGGGGCCGTTCACGTCTCCCCCATGAACGAGCGGCCCCTCCTACCTTCCACCCGTTAGTTACTTGATCTCTCGCAAAGTCCACGGCCCAGAAGCAACGCCTTTGGAATTGACGTCCCAGTTTCTATTGTGACCGATCGATACTTTTCGACCATTCATGCCGTTAACTGACTATCGCGGCCCGCGCGCGAATTGTTCCAATCGCAGTCTGGTTCGTCTAACATTGTTAGGTGCGTACGAAAGAATCCAGGCGAGTTAGCATCTCGCGCCGAGATCTGATGAAGCAGTTGGCGGGAGCTTCCTTGTGCGCGGCGCCGCTGCTGGGCCGCTATGGCGCGCCGAATCTGCTGCAACCGCAGATCATAGCGCCGCCCAAGCCCGAACTCCCCCCGCCTACCTACCTCACCGAGCGCGACCACGCCTTCCTCGAGGACCTGGAGAAAGCCAGTTTTCAATATTTCTGGGACCAAGCCGATCCCAAGACGGGCATGGTCCGGGATCGCTGCAACGTGCGCGCATCCGGAGCTGGCGTCCTGGGCAGCACGGCCGCGACGGGTTTTGGGCTGACCGCGCTATGTATCGGAGAGAAACGCGGCTTCGTCAGCGCTGCGCTGGCACGCGAAAGGGTGGTCGCGACGCTGCGTTTTCTGTGGAAGACCCTGCCGAACGAACATGGTTTCTTTTATCACTGGGCCAATATCAGCACCGGCGAAAGACTTTGGCAGTCCGAATTTTCATCGGTCGATACCGCCCTGCTGCTGTGCGGGATTTTGACCTGCCGCCAGCATTTCCAGCATCCAGAAATCAAACAGCTCGCCCATGAAATCTTCAATCGCGTGGACTGGCAGTGGCTTTCGGAAGATACGCGCATCCTGCCCCACGGCTGGACCCCGGAATCGGGATTTTTGCAGTATCGCTGGGACAGTTACAGCGAAATGATGATGATGTACCTGATGGGATTGGGCTCGAGCTCGCATCCGCTGCCGACCAGCACTTGGGATGCGTGGAAACGGACTGACTTCGAATACGACGGAATCAAATTCATCGGCTCGAACGCACCGCTGTTTGTGCACCAATATTCCCAAGCCTGGTTCGACTTTCGGGGAAAGCGCGACAAGTACGCCGATTATTTCCAGAATTCGATCGTCGCTTCGGACATTCACCGCCGCTTCTGCCTGAGTCTTTCCGACAAATTTCCGACGTATAGCAATGATCTATGGGGAATCACCGCATCCGATTCGGCCAAGGGCTATGTGGTCTGGGGAGGGCCCCCGGCCACCGGCCCTATCGATGGCACGGTCGTTCCCTGCGCCACGGGCGGCTCGCTACCATTTCTGCCCGGACCGACCATCCGAGTCCTGCGGAATATTTATAACCGCTACGGCGCCGGCACTTGGAGCCAATACGGTTTCGTCGATGCGTTTAATCCGCTGACCAATTGGTACGACAGCGATGTGGTCGGAATCGATACCGGAATTACGATGGTCATGGCGGAAAACGCGCGTACCGGCTTCGTGTGGAACACGTTCATGAAGAATCCGGAAGCGCAGCGGGGAATGGCGCGGGCGGGGTTCAAGCCGTACCAGCCCCTGCCACCGCAGGAGCTGGTTTAAAATTTTAACTTCCTGAGATCTTGTTGCAATCAGCGATAGCTGGCAGCTTGCAGTTCGAACATCTCCGCGTACGCGCCGCCGGTCTTGATTAACTGATCGTGTTTGCCCTGTTCGGCAATCTCACCGTTCTTCAGCACCAGAATGCGGTCGGCCATTTTCACGGTGGAGAATCGGTGCGAGATCAGAACCGACATCTTGCCAGTGGTCAATTCGGAGAAGCGCTGGAAGACTTCGTGTTCCGAACGCGCGTCGAGCGCCGCGGTCGGTTCGTCGAGAATCAGCAGCTGAGCATCGCGGAGATAGGCACGAGCAATCGCAATCTTTTGCCACTCGCCGCCGGAGAGGTCCACGGCACCTTCAAACCGGGAGCCAAGAACCTGATCAAATCCTTGCGGCAGCTTACGGATCGCGTGTTCCGCCAAACTCTTGTTTGCCGCAGCCCGGATCAAGAATTGGTTTTTGATTTCTTCGATTCGACCGACGGCGATATTCGCCGAAGCGGTCATTTCGTAGCGCATGAAGTCTTGAAAGATTACGCCGATTTGCGACCACAAGCTTTCCAAGTCGTACTCTCGAAGATCTTTTCCGTCGAGCAGGATCTGGCCCTCGGTCGGCTCATACAGGCGAGTGAGCAATTTAACGATCGTGGTTTTGCCCTGGCCGTTCTCGCCGACAATCGCGATCCGTTCCGAAGTGCCTAGCTTGAAACTGACATTCTTCAGGACTTGGCGTGAGCTTCCCGGATACTGAAACGAAACATTCTTGAATTCGAAGCCCTCGTGGATCTTTTTGGGAACCTGCAGGGCATTGGCCTTCGAGGATATCTTCGGCTTGACCGAGAAGAACAAAAGCAGATCGGTCATGAACAACGCCTGATTCGCTATTTCAGAAAAGGTGGTGAACACGGCCTGAATGTTGGTGCTCGCGCCGGCGATAGCCCCGGCGAGCAAGGTCATCTGGCCCAAAGTAAGTGCGCCGCGCACGGTCTGCAAAATGACAAACGCGTAGGTTCCGTAGTAGCCCGCGACTCCCAAAAGCGAAAGCAGCGATCCGACCGAAAGTTTGCGGCGAGCAACCCGCAAAGTCTGGTCGCAGAGTTCAGTAGCCACTTCCGAGTAACGATTGACCAGGAACGGAGCGAGGCCGAACAACTTTACTTCCTTCGCGCCTTCCTTGGTGCCGCCCACCATCCGCAAATAATCCAATTCGCGGCGTGCCGGGGTCTGCTGAAAGCTCATCGAATAACCGAGAAAAGCAAAATGCGTCTCGCCCAGGAATGCCGGGACTACGCAAACGATCAGCGCCAACAACAACCAGGGCGCATAAAACAAAATTCCCGCCGCCAAGCTGATGGTCGTGACCACTTCCTGAACCAGCCGCCCGGCAATCTTGATCATCTGCACGCGGTCCGTGCTTTGTACCCGCGCCCGTTCCAGCTTGTCGTAAAAAACCGGATCCTCGTACGACATCAAATCCAGATTCGCGGCGTGTTTCATCAGACGCACGCTGATGTGGCGCATGAACCGCTCAGCCAGCGCGATATCGCAAAAATCCACCACGCGCATCAGGATGGCTGCAAACGCCGCCAGCGCAAATTCGCCGGCAACCAGCCACCAGAAAACCGGGGGCAGGGGAGTGCCATTCGATCGCAGCGCGACGATGTTATCGATGATGTGGCGAGTGATGATCAACGCGCACAACGGAACCAAGGCCGCTGCAACGCGCGAAGCCAATTCGCCGATCACAATGGCCGGCGCCGCTTCCCAAACAAATTTCATTACCGGGGGAACATTTTTCAGCGCTTGCAAACGTTCGCGCCATCTAGGGCTAGGAATATCGGGGTCTTGCACCGTCTCGATCGTCTTGGGGAATGCTTTCGTACTCACGGCTGGGTCTCCGTTTTAACTTCAATTTTGCTCGAGCGCCACTTGCTTCAACGAGCTACAAGCGCTTCGTCGCACGCGTACACCAAGGGCACGTTGATTGCCAAAGCCTGGGGTAGCTAACGAACAGATAACACAGGATATAGCCAAGACTTGCAACGTGGCTTATAAGATTTTTTCCTCGGCTTCTGTAAGTTCTACTTTATCATCACTCGCCGGGTCATGTCGCGAAATTCTCGCGCGTGCGCATCGAATTAGGACATACCGCAATCTGCAGCGGAAATACCCGGATTCAGGTATCCACCCCGTCGCGCTCCTCACTTATGCTTAGCCGTGAACACTACTGCGGCCGGCGATTTTCGAACTGCGATCGATTCGTCATTGGTGAAAGCTCAACTTTTCGGGTATCGCGTACGGGGGCGATACCGTCGGGCGGTCTGGAAATCGAAAGAGGGTTGGCGCCAGCTAACCGCCGGGATGGAAATCCAGGATCTCTGGTCGCAATTCAAATCCGAAGCTCACGCCAGTTCGCGCCTCTACCAGCAGGATGTCGACTGGCACGCAGTACAAGCGCAGAAATCGTGGAAGCAGCCCTTTAAGATTTTTGGCGCTCTTTTCGTCGGAATCCTCCGCAAGCTGTCGCCGCCGCGCCGCGTTTTTCTGATATTCAATTTGGTTCTCGCCATCTTGTCCGTAATCGGCGTTTCTTTTCTGTTCATTACGCGCGAACTGGAATTGCTCGCGGCGTTCATCGGGATGTTGATTCTAGTGGTCATGGTCTTGGGCGATCACGTGGCCATGAAGCGCGACATTGAAATCGCCCGAGAAATTCAGCGCTGGCTGGTTCCGCGCGTCCCGCCAGACGTGCCGGGCGTCGACATCGCCTTCGCTACACGCCCGGCAAACACGGTCGCTGGAGACTATTACGACGCCTTCCGCCGCCCGGGCGACGGTCCTTTGCTGATCGCCGTGGCCGACGTTTCCGGCAAGAGCGTGCCCGCGGCGATGCTGATGGCGAATTTTCAAGCCAGTCTGCGGGCCCTGGCCGGCGCGCCCAGCACGCTCTCCGAACTGGTGACCGACCTGAACCGCCTGGCCTGCGGCAATAATCTGAATGGCCGCAGATTTACCACGGCGTTCCTCGCGGAGTTGAATCCGATCTCCGGCGTCCTTTCCTATCTTTCCGCCGGCCACAACCCGCCGGTGCTGATGCGTTTGGATGGAACGGTGGACCGGCTGAAATCAGAAAGTATCCCGCTGGGAATCGAATTGAACGAAAAATACAAAGCGGGCACGACCGTGATGCAGCCCAACGAACTCCTGGTGATTTACACCGACGGCGTAACCGAAGCGCGCAACGAACGTGGGGAGCAATTTGGCGAGTCGCGGTTGCTATCGCTGCTGCAACCCCGCATCGAAGAACGCGCTTCCGCGACCTTGACTGGAATCATGAAGAATCTGGACGAGTTCGTAGGCGCCGCCGACCAGCACGACGACATTACCTGCCTCGTGGTGACACGAACCTAATTTTCGTAAAAAGTGCCCAGCACATGAAATCAAACTCAGGAACCGGCGATGTTCATCCCACCGAGTTCAATATCGCAGCCATCGCGAAATTGGAGGAGGACGCTCTCAGCGGCCGCAGTCTGACCGAGCGCGCCAGTGATGCGATTACCCGATCTGCCGGCAGCTTCGTGTTTCTGGCGTTGCATCTCACGTTCCTTTTCGTTTGGATGTCGATAAATCTGGGCCTGGTCCGAGGTGTGAAACCATTTGACCCCTTTCCGTTTGGCGTTCTGTCGGTTGTGGTGTCGTCCGAAGCCGTCTTCCTGACCATTTTCGTTTTGATCAGCCAGAACCGCATGGCCCGCCAGGCGGAAAAGCGCGCTCATCTCGATTTGCAGGTAGGGATGTTGGCCGAACAGGAGCTCACCACGCTGCTGCAGTTGCAACAAAAAATGTGCCAGCATCTAGGCGTCAACGTATCCGATGAGAAGAAAGACGTGAGCGACTTCGCCCAGACGACCGACGTGCATCAGCTAGCCCGGGAGCTAGACCAACAGCTTCCGGAGCACTAGACCGAATCAAACCGCTTGCGAGTTGATTACTAAAGCAAGCTTGTCCGCTAACTACTCCGTTCACCTGATGTTCCGCTGCGAGCAATTCCTACACTATGAGTCATTGAATTTGACACCAGAACAAAATTTGTCTGCATTGGGCGACGTGCCAAATTCAGGCAGGAGGATCAAAAATGAAATCTTATAAAAGCTTGGCGTACAAACTTTCTATGATGGGCGCCACGTTGATTTTTAGTGCTTCACTCGGCGCCTCTCGAGTACCGCAAAGCGGCCAGCAGCCGGCTCCCGATAATACCAAAGCAAACCAAGGGGACGCCAATACGAACGCGATGACGGCCGATCACCAAAAGATGAATCCGGCGGACCGCGACACGTCCAAACAGATTCGCAGCGCGATCATGAAGGACAAAACCCTTTCGACCTACTCGCACAACATCAAGATTATTACGCAGAACGGAAAAGTGACCTTGAAGGGTCCGGTACGTTCCGATGAAGAGAAATCCAACATCGAGGCCAAGGCGGCCGCCGTGGTTGGTGCCGACAACGTCTCTGACTTGCTGACCGTGGCACCCGCCAATTAACAGTTTGCACCTGAGTTTTTCAGGCAAGAGAACGATAGCGCGACCAAGTAAAAAAGGAGACACACATCATGGGTGATAATAAGAAAACCGCAGTGTTCGGAATTTTCACCACCGTAGCTAGCGCCGACAACGCCACCGATTCGTTGGTGAAGTCGGGCTTTTCGGCCTCGGATATTTCGGCTCTTCTGCCGGAAAATCTCGGCACCAAGCAAATCGGCACTGAAAAAGCGACTAAAGCCCCCGAAGGCGCAACGGCCGGAGCGGGAACCGGTGCGGTGTTGGGCGGCGCGCTCGGATTGCTTGCGGGAATTGGTGCACTCGCAATTCCGGGAGTCGGGCCACTCATCGCCGCAGGACCGATCATGGCGGCGTTGGCCGGGATGGGCGTGGGCGGTACGGTGGGTGGTTTTACCGGCGCACTGATCGGCATGGGCATCCCCGAGTACGAAGCGAAGCGCTATGAAGGTCGTATCGCGAAAGGTGGTATTCTTTTGTCGGTCCACTGCGACACTTCGGATGAAATTAAACGCGCCAAGGACATCATGAAGGGCATGGGCGCCGAGGATATTTCGTCCACGGGCGAATCCAGCTCGAAGTCGTCGGAAGTGCCGCCGGTAGGTCGAGCTGCGGGAACGCGGTAAACCAAATTTAATGGGAGGAGGCGAGGAATCGCCTCCTCCTGAATCGCCAAAAAAATTTCAGGGGGGAGGATGCATATGGGCAGGAATCGTTGGCCGGAAACAATTTCAGCATTCATGATCGGAATCGGCGTAGGAGCGGCATTGGGCGTGCTGTTCGCCCCGCAATCGGGCGAAGATACCCGCGATTATTTGATCGGGACCGCCCAGGATGGTCTCGACCAAGCTGTGGGTACCGCGCGAGATGGCGTGGACCAGATTCGGCAGACCGGACGCAAGTGGGCGCGTCGCGCTCAGCAGACCGCGGAAGACGTTCGCTCGAACGTTCAAGATGCTGCCGAGCAGGCCGAAAAAGCGTATCGGACCGCCAAGAACTCTTAGTTCGCTAGCGCCGGGCGGGTGTTTGTCAAAGTGCGAAACGGTCAGCCGCTAGAAACGGCTGGCCTTTTGCGGTTTTGTGCTGATAGTCTTTCATCGTCCTATCCTAAGTCTGCGTTGACCCCTTTCGAAATTTCATCTTCCAGGAGAAACGAATGAAGCAAGAAAAGAACGGCGAAAAAATCTCCAAAGTCACTCGCGAGCAGTTGATCGCGGGTTTAAACGAAGATTTGGCGCGTGAATATCAGGCAATCATTTCGTACGTGGTCTATTCGCAGGTTCTGAAGGGCGCGGAGTACATGAATATTGCCGGAGAACTCGAGAAGCACGCGCACGAAGAACTGGCCCACGCGTTGATCATCGCCAATCAAATCGACTACCTCGGCGGCGACCCGGTCGCGGCGCCCAAGCCGGTTCGCACCTCCAAGAAGGCCAAAGAGATGCTGCAGTTTGACCTGGAGAACGAAACGACCACGATCCAGAATTACCGCATACGCGTAGATCAGTGCGAAGCGCTCGAGGAGTTTGCGGTAGGCGAGCACATCCGGGAAATCTTGCTGGACGAACAAGACCATGCGATCGCCCTGGCCACCGCGCTGGGAATTGACGTTCCTAAAATCTAAGGGCACGCCGTCAGGGAACATCTCAGTTTCACATTGAGAAATTTAAGGCCGGCTAAGGTCTTAGCCTTCGCCGGCCTTTTTGTTGCTCCAGCAATTTACTCCGGGCGGAATTTCGAACCCGGCGGGTTCACAGCGTTGTCCTTCGCGGCCAAGACCGAATCGGCGGCAGGATATTCAATCGTTCCGCGCAGCTTAGAAATTTCCGCCGGCAGAAAATCGGGGAAGGGGAAAGTTTTATCTTCTCGCCATTTCTCCACCGTCTTCGCTGCTCGCTCAGTATCCTGCTGGTTCAGTCCAGGGTCTCGAGTGAAATAAACCGTTCGCGCCGGGTTGGCGAAGCTGGTTCCGGAAGACTCCACAATCCCCATGATGCGCAGGAGTATGTCCTCGCGAATCGCGATGAATTCAGCAGCGTTCAAAGTTTTTATGTAACAGAAAATCTCCAGGTCGAAGGAGCTTACGCCGAAGCCGACCAGCCGGATGCGCGCGCCATCCGCTTCTATTTTGGGATGGGCATACAGCAGTTTGCGGATTTCCGCGAGGCAAAATAGCAACTGGTCTCGCGTGGAATCGCCGCGGAGACCGATCGTATTGTTGAAGAGAAATTTGTCACGCTGCGACAGGTTTTCGATGTTCATGGTGGCCAGCGAGCCATTCGGGATGGAGAGTTCCACGCGTTCGACGGTTCGAACCCGGGTCGAACGCAGCCCGATGTCTTCGACGGTTCCCACCGTGGTGCCGAAGCGGCAAACGTCGCCAACCCGAATCGCTTCGTCACCCAGAACCGAGACGCCGCCAAAAAGATTTTCCAGCGTCTTCTGCGCCGCGAAGGCGATGGCGATACCGCCGATTCCCACGCCGGCGAGCACGGTGGTTAGATTGAACCCCACTGTATTCAGAACCAAAATCGCGCCGGCAAATATAACCATTACTTTCACCATGCGCTGGAGCAGCAGCATCAACGACCCCACGCCGGCGCGGCCCGCGCTGATCGCCCGGTAACGCAGCCGTTCGCCCAACCACTCGATAATCCTGACGGCGAGCCAGGTCACCCCGATCAGCAACAGGACGAGGATGACTTGCGCGTAGTAATGCCGCGCCAGCAACGGCAAGCCGACAAATCGCATTCCTACCGCGTGCAACAATGTTCCGATCAGCAGCAGCGAAGGCCCAAACGCGGCTGTCCCGAATTTGTAATCGAGTTTGCGCCCGCGAATCGAGGCGAGGACCGAACGCGCGGCGCGAAAAAGTTGAATGAGCAGCCAGGCCACGCCGGTCGCGATGGGGATCAGCAACAGGATCGCAATCCATTGCCATAGCGGCAATCCCAGAAACACATTTCTGACCAGTACTTGAGGAAGTCTCGTTTCCACCTGTTGCGCTTCGAGCTGTCCAGACAATTCACGAAGCTGCGCGATGGTTTCGTTGGAGAAAACCCAGATGGGCCCATACACGGGGTCGGTGATCCGAGTGAGTATCAGGTCCACGCTTTCGTCGTTCACCTCAACTTTTCCCACGCGTTCCTGCGCTGCACTCATGCCCTCCTGCGGCGTTCCTTCGGAAACGTCGGTGATGCGATTAATGTTGCCGACGAAAGCGCGGTCCATCAGCGATTTGAGTTCATGAACGATCTTTTGGTCGTCAGCGGGCCTGCGGCTGCGCGACGATTGGAAGTATTGCGCAGCGGAATCGGGCTGCGCCGATTGAGCCGCTTGTAAGAACCCCAGTACCGTGCTGCGCGGGTTGGTGCGTCCCAGTGGATCGACCGGCTTGGCCGGCTCTGGCGCTTTGGCCTGCCCGGTGGCCGCGGCCAATGGATTGTCCTGAGCCATCGCCGGAACGGTCAGCAGGAGGAACGACAAAAACATCCAGCGCGAAATCCTCGATACAAACATATGCGTAACTCCTGATAGTGGAATTTGCAGCCCAATCTTTGCACAGGTGGGGAGGAACGCCGAAAAAACTGTTCCGGGAGCCGGACGGCAAATTGAACCCACGACGAACAAGGCGAGGGAGATTTAGCTACCGAGGGGAAGAATTAGAAAGTGACTCGGCAAGGGGCTAGCCCATCGGGACCGGGCGGTCATAACCAGTCATTTCCAGATAGCCCACTCCACGGATCGGTGCAGCCTCTCGCGTTCCGGTGAAGCGAGTCGCACCCTCCCAATAGTTTGGGAACCATCCGGTTTTCCCAGCGAGTTCCTGCTGCGCCAGCGGTGTAGTGACTTCGATGGCCAATTTCAGCGAGGGCACCGTTACCTGCCAGCGAATCGGGTACAACGCGCCCGTTGAATCGCTTTTCCATGTAGCGCCGAGTGGCTCCAGGCTGAAATCTTTTTGTGCAAGGTGCCTGGTTTTGCCCGAAACGTCGACGTAAGTTCCTGAAGAATATGGATCGATTGAACCGTCCTTCAGCCTCAAACGGAATAGCATCAATTCCGTGCCGTCATCGAGCTGCAGACTGAACCAGTCCCAGCCAACTTGCCCGCCGCCGAGTTGCTGCGTAAAAAATTCGTGATCCATCCACGCCGTGCCGACGACGGAGAATTTCTTCGCGCCCAAAACGATGTCTCCATTGACCGTCAGGCGCGTAAGCGAAATGTAGTGCGAAGCGTGGCCCGCGCCGTCCGACTTTTGGCTGATTCCATCGATCCCGTGAATCACCGGCGACTTTTGCGATTCGAGGTTTAGCTGCAGGGCAAACTGCTCGCTGGTCGCCCGCAGATTCTGCGCGTTGCCTTTCCAATCGATCTGCCAGTTTCCGTTCCAAATGCGTCCAGTCTCAGCATCTATTCCGGCAATACCCGGACCAGCACGGTTCAATCGTTCCCGGTGGTAAAACTTGCCGCCGCTGATATCGCTTAACGCCAGATGAGCCACGAACGCATCCCGCGCCGACCAGTTGGAAGCTTTTTGAGCTTCGCGAGTTAGTGCTTCTCGAAAAAATGTGAGCTCAAATCCGAATTCGTGGCCGTCAGTGGCTCGCAGATTTCCGGTGTAGTACCACCACTCGGTTTGAAAATCCGGATGATTGAAATTATCGCGCGGGAATTCGTAACGGTAGCCGGGGAGGGCGTTGCGATATTGCATCGCCAGTGGAGCGCGATATTGGATCGCGAGAAGCGCGAGAGGATTGACCAGAAACATGCAGCACACCAGCTGCACGAGCCTATTCCTCATGCACCACCTCGATCGGATTAAGGCGAATCGCGATTCGTGCCGGATACAAGCCGGCCAGAATGGTCGCCAGAAACACGCCTACCAGCGAACTCACCAGAATGCCCGCGGGCCAATGAAACTGGATGGTCCAGCCAAACGATTGCTTGTTGATCACATAAATCAAAATGAAAGAAAGCGCGAGACCCAGAACGAATCCGACCAAATTCGCCAGCAGGCCAATCAGCCCAGCTTCGACCAGAATCAATTTTCGAATTTGCGAGGTCGCGGCGCCCAAAAAACGCAGTAACCCGAATTCGCGCCGGCGATCCACCACCAGTGCGAGCAACGCTCCGGCAATTCCCATGACCGCGGCAATGATGGAAATCGCCTCGAGCGCATAGGTGATCACAAAGGTGCGGTCGAAGATGCGAATCGCTTCGTCGCGCAGGCTGCGATTCGAAAAAATAAGGATGTCGTGCCCGGCGATCGTCTTTTGCACCTCGGCCCGCACGGTCTCTAGGTCGAAACCCTTCGCCACGTAAATGGCCAGATTAGAGGGATTCGGATCGGGTAAATACCGAAGTATGGTTGCGCGATCCATGACCACATAGCCGGCTTCGCTCGCGTAGTCGTAAGAAATATCGACGATATGAAATGGCACGCGCCGATCGCCCAGCGGCAGGGTGATGGTTTCGCCCCGGTGTAAGTGGTGTTTGTGCGCGAACGGCTCGCTTACCACCACCGTGTCCTTGCCCTGCAACTCGGCATAGACCTCCGACGCATTGCGCCCCGACAAAAACGCCGACTTGCGAAACGGCTGCACCGCCTGAAAATCAGCCGCGCCGATTGTCGCGGGTAAGCCCTCGTAGCTGAACTCATAGGCGCGAAAGCGATCCAGGGCGGCGACCCCCGGCAGTTTCGCCAGTTGGTCGGCGATTTCGTTGGGAATCGTCGGATGTTGATCTGCTCCCGGATTTCCGGCCGGCCGCAAATACAAATCGGCTTGCAGCTGATCATTCATCCAGGTCGTAACCGTCTGCCGGAAGCTGCCAACCATAATTCCCACCGAGGTCATCATTGCTACAGCCGTCGAAAGCGCGGCCACCAGCACCGAAGTTCGGCGCAGCGATCCAATCAGGCTGCGCGACGCGAGCAAACCTTCCACGCCGATGAACCGCTGCAGCGCGCGCGCGGAAACGTGCAGCAGACCGTCGGCGATGGCCGGAATCGCCATCGCCGATGCCGCGATTAACAAGATCGCCGAAAAATATCCAAATAGGGGCTTGCCTCCAATGGCCTGTGGCACGGCGCAAATAATTCCACCAGCGGCCAGACCCATCGCGATGAGCATGCTGCGGCCCTTGTTCACCCGTGCCGTAGATTCGCGCTGCCCGCGGGCCATGGCTTCCGTAGGTGAAACCCGGGCGGCCTCGCCCGCCGGCGCCAGCGCGGCGATGACCGACATTCCTATGCCAATCAGCAGGGCCACGGCGAGGGAAGCGAAGGTAAGTTCAATGGCCCCCGGCCGGCTGCTGACGTAGAGCGCTTGCACCGTCGCTGATAACAATTTCAGCGCGCCAGTAGCCAGCAAGCGGCCGAGCGCACATCCCAGAACAGCTCCGGCGAG
>Ga0307474_10000769_pt1 | contig 23203 bp, 25 predicted proteins | sample atmos_gasesECM1C_2_FD_203312 | JGI IMG/M metagenome (GOLD analysis project Ga0307474, IMG submission 203312) | Hardwood forest soil microbial communities from Morgan-Monroe State Forest, Indiana, United States - atmos_gasesECM1C_05 | ecosystem: Environmental > Terrestrial > Soil > Temperate... | reverse complement strand
GGGAACTCTCTGCGGTGGGTGGCGCAGTGGGATTGGCGAAAGCCCCGAAGTCGTTCTGGAAGATGCCGGGATTAGGCAAGGCGGGAGTAACCGCAGGTGCCGAAATCCCGAGGTCTGCCGGATCGGATCCGGCAAAGCCGAACGTACCCGGTCCCAGAGCGCCCGGTCCACCGATGCCGAGGCCTGCCCCCGGGGCCCCGCCTACAGCCGGCGCAGCGGCGCCTACCGTTCCGATCGGAGCTATGCCACTGAGATCGCCTAGACCGCCAGGTAGCGTGCCGCCTGGGGCCTGGCTTGAGACATCGCCGCCGGTCGCGCTCGGAGGGGCTGTGCTTGCGTCGGTCCCTGACGGCGTGGCCCCGGTGTCCGCCGGGGTCGACGGCGTGCCGGCGTCAGTGGACGGGGTTCCGGTGTCACTCGGCGTGCCCGTATCTGCCGGACCGCCCGCAGTCGCTTGGCTTGTGTCCGCCGGAGTGCCGGCATCTGCGCTCGGTGCGCTCGCGTCGGTCGCTGGGGCTCCTGAGTCGCTGGACGGTGCCGAGGAGGTGTCGGCCGAAGACGCCGCGGACGAGGAGTCGCCCGAATCCGCCTCACCACCGGCTCCTCCGTCACCTCCCCCATCCCCGCCGTCGCCCCCGTCCCCGAAGTTGGCGCTACGGATAAGCTTCCAGACGAAATAGGGGAGAGGTTCGCGCATACTCAATTCCCGTCACAGTGCCAATACAGGCGCCCGTTATTTGTGTTCGCATGCACGAAGGCGGCGGCCGCCAACGTGATGGAAGTGGCAGCCACAGCAATGGCATTAGTTCCATCAGTAAAATTTGCAACGCAACCGGGAGTATTGTTAAAGGAGGTTGCAAAAGTGACCGTGCAGCCAGTTGAAGCCGTGCCCTCAAGAACTGTGCCAGCATAATCCGTACCGACAGCGGCACCAGGGGATGTCCCACAAGCTGAAATTGTCGGAGCCGAACCGGTAACACCGACATGCCCGCCGCCAGAGGGAGAATTTATCGTTATGCCTTTTTGCCCACCCCACATTTCGGTAGTTATGCCTAACGTGATGTGCCACCACCTCAATTCGGCATTCTGCGTAAGATCAGCAAAAACGCCGCCGCCACTATTTCCGTTGGTTGTATCAAGACCGTTAAAGCCGACGACGATGCCCTTTCTCCAATTAGAACCGTTTGTTCCTATTTGCATTGCAGCGCTGCAATTAGTGTATGAAACTGCTCCTCCGGCGGAACCTCCACATTGATTCCAAATTCCTACTGATGCGCCTGACGATGGAGATATGCCGGTATATGGAACCACATCAACAACTGGACCCACGTTTCCTGTATCAATCTCCAAAGGAAAGCAATTACCGGTGCCTGTAAATTTACGCAGGCATTCGTAATAGCCCCCCCACACGTTGGCAGGATTTGTGGTGCGATCGTTGAGGCCAAACCCTGAGACACCGATCGGTGCCGCCCCGGTGGCTGAGTGCGGATCGCCAGAGCGGTTTGCGGAGGAAAGCACCGACATGCCGACAACAGCCAATTCTCCCCACGAATTAATTACATTGAGAGACCCTTCTCGGGGTGCCCAATTCCAATTCACGGAATTGATCGCTGTGCCGCTGCGAGAGTTCGCCAGGCCTCCGGTACCACCGTTCCACGATCCTGATTCCAAAGCGGCGTCATCAACCATCACGCGGTCGCGAAAGGCGTGAATCCTCGCGTTTGCAGTGCCATCCGCGTCGGTGATATCCGTCCAGAACGAGCCTTGAGCGCCGTAAAGATTGCCCGCTCCGGTGATGCCAAACTGCGCCAAGAGGGTCGTCATACTGAGATCGGCAGGAGCAGCGGGCGAACCGGTAGCGTTCCCCTTTACGGTGGTGGCGGCCATGTTCGCAAGGAAGGAATTGACGACAGTCCCACTCGGGGCGCCAGAGACGGCATTTCCGGAGGACGCATAATAGGCCAATTGACCGGCGGTTGCCGCATTGACGGTACCGCCGCCACTGCCGGTCGTACAGGCACCTCCGGCATCGATCAGATTCATGTTGGAATCTATCGAGACGCAGTGACCGTTCGTCAGAGTGCCGATCACAGTGCCGATGACGTTCGTATTCCCCGACCGCATAGTCTGGATGTAGAGGCCGTTGATTGCCCTGTTGTCGTACTGGCCGATCGGCGGCGTGGGCACGACGCAATTTGGGTTCGACGGTCCGCATCCCTGCGCCTGCGCGCCCGTCGTAAACGTCATAAAGGCCCAGAAAATGAGAAAGAAGGCCCCTACGATGGCGAGCATAAGCGCGACGAACTTCCAAGGTGTCATGGTCATGGCCATTCAAAGATTGTGACGTCGCCGGAACCGGAGATCATGTGCCCGTTCCACCCGCATGTGGCTCTGGTAGGACCGGAAAACACCGGAGAGTACCCGCCCGGGAAAATCAGGACCGAACCGGGGGCGCCGGCGACAATGGGAAACGCGGCCACCTCGAGCAGCAGGGTCTGGGAGCGATTGTGGAACATCAGCGCCCCTCTAGTGGGGTTAGGCTGAAGAATGACCGCCGAGGCCGTCGTCAGGGCGATCCCAAAACAGATCGGCGTTATGTTGGTCGGATTGACGCTCATAATTTACGATTCCATCTAGTCCCCCAAGGCTCATAGCCTAGTTCGCCCATCAGTTTAGCATGAGCCGCCTCGCGGATATTGTCGAAAACGCGGATGGCGCCGTGGCGGGCAAGTTCAATATGCGCCAGCGACTTGAGCGCGGCTCCTATGCCCTGACGCCTATGCCCCGGCGTGACGTACCAGAGATCGTCCGTTGCCTCGATCTCGTTCCAGTGCAGATTGCGATACCAAAACGAGAGCTGATAGCCGATCGGCTCGCCGAAGTCGTTCCTTGCGACAATCCAAACGAGGCGGCCCTGCCTTTGCAGGGCGTAAATTCGCGGCCGATCCAGTTCAAAAGGCTTGCCGCGCACCTCGACGCCGTGGCGCACGAATAATTCGTTGAACTCCTGCGATCCTGAATGCCACTCCTCCCGGCTAAGTGAGGCCGAAGGCAGCGTCAATTGCGGTGTGCTCCGCATTGTGGAGTTCCTGCCAGTTATAGAACGAGTTCGCGTTCTCCACGTCGAAGTAGGACAAGTCGGTATCGGTCACGTTGGCGAATGGACGAACCGCCTCGTGCCAAAGCTCGTGCTGCTCGAGCCACCAGAGAAGCTTTTGCTTGTCAAGGCTGACCAAGTTGAGAATCGGATAGACGGGGATGGAGATCGGCGGCGTGCGGGTTGCCAGAAAGTTGTTGTAGTTGAGGTGCTGCCGATAGTGCCCGACCTCCCATAGGCCAATGCCGGGGATGTCCCCGAAGGCCACGACATTGGCGAAGAACTCGGTACTCATCAGTTGCTCGTAAGTTGCGGCAGAGTGGTCACGGCACTCCTGCCGCTCACAATACCGGTCGCGCCCATATAGATGTACTGGTAAAACACATCGCCTAGGCGCCGATCGAGGTGGAGCGTGCAGCCGGCGGTACAGTTCGTCGCCTGCGTCTGCTTGGTCAGGTCACCGGAGTAAGTATACGAGTAAACTACAGACGTCTGGGACTGTCCCACGTTAGGTGGAAGTAAACTCACAGCCTGCGTCGGCGTGTTGGTCCATGCTGCATTTCTCGGAACCAGATAAGCCAGTGCCCCACCCTCCGGAACCGTCACAATGTCAGAAGTGGTCCCGGAAATAAGCAGATCGGTCCGAATGTAGTCGGCAGTAGCAAGGTAGCGGGCGGTCTGCGGTGTTCCTCCCACAAGGTATGACGCAAGATTAGCGGTGTAGGTCTGAGGGGCGTCTGTGCCGTTGACGATAAGCAAAAGATCGGCGTCAAACCCCTGTCTCGCCGCCACGGTGCTCCACGAATTGCCGACATCGTTGAGAGGCGGCGAGTTCGTTGGTCCGTCCAGCAGGATGGGTCCAAAATAGGGAGATGGGAGTGGCGTGTTTATGATGTACGGCTGCAAGGCATGGAACAGAAGATTGGAAGCGTAGCCAACCTGATGCCATGCGTAAGTCGATTGAGGGTCGGCTGTGTATGGGGAGCCTCCGGTCTGCATCCCGCTGCCGTTGGGCGCGGTGTACTTGTTGGCTACCGTCGTTGAGTTTTCAAAGAGGTAGTTTCGAGAACCCGCCCCGCCCAGCGCGGCGATCGTCATGATTTGAGAAAACGGCGCAGATAGAGGAACGCCGCCGGCGCTCCAGGTGTCAGTCAACGGGATATAATATCCTCCGGTGGTGCTCTGCTTGGTGTACAGCGGCCCTCCGCTAACTGTGGTGATCAAAATCTGCGGGGCATCCATCCTCATGTACTGCTGGCGCCGCAGGAATTGGGTGCGCATTTCGAAGTTGTTTTCGGCAACGCCGCGACCCCAGGCATAAGCCTGTCTAATCCTAAAACTGTCCCAATAATGCGAGGCATAGTCGCTAAGGCTGGTCGATCCAATCCAATTGCCATGCACTTGCACCGGCGATATCCCCAGTCCAGGCCAACTTACCGGCAGAGGATTGGTCGCCTGGTGCATCCAGGTGCTGAATTGTGACAGCGTGTTGTTCGGCACCGGCGGGGCGCAGGCCGTGCTGTAATTGCCGGACGGCAGAAGACATGGGTATCGTCCCCACTGCAGGAAAGTCAGACCCGGGTCCGTGGTTGAGTTGAATGTTCCGGTTACCGACCCCAGCGGGGTGAAATCAAAGGTGTTCAGCGTCGAATTTGTCACAACGAAGTAGTTGGCCGGCTGACCGAACGTGAATACTGTGTTGAGGTTCGAGTTGATTGAGCCGGCAAGAGCAAAGTTGGTGCCCGGGTTCGTCTCATTGTTCACGAACACATGATTAGGCCACGTCACGGTGCAGGTGGAGCCGCTGCACACGATTTGCGTGAAGAAATCGGCTGACCCGTCAACATAGGGGCCGGTCTGGCCAACTAGCCCGGTCCCTGGATTGGTCATCGAGCCCCAGCCGTTGCTGCCCTCGTCGATCATCTCCTGGCTGACGGCGACGCCGCTGTTGTAGAGAACCTGTATGGTGTGGGCGAGCGCCAGGTTGGCCGACGGCCAGTTGATCGTGCACCACCCCTCTTGCCCGACGTTGCGAGCAATAGTGTCCCCCAGACCCATGATGTGAAAGTTGTTGTTTGCGGCCAGCGCCCACTTTGCCGGATAGGTGTTGTCGAAATTCGTCTGCCACGTCGTGTAGTTCATCGAGTCGCACGGTGCGCCACCATATGTCGGACCGCCGTCGTAGGACTGATCCTGCTCTGTATTGACACCGGCCCGGTGTAATTCGCTCACGCCAGTTCCACCGAACCCATTGCCTGGTTCATTCGCTATGATTGACGGCTGAGTATAAAACGGCGAAGTGACGTACAGGCTGTTCGCAGCGCTAAACGTGGTGAGGATGCCAGTTCCATTGCCGGCAAAATGAGGGATAGCCCCCGCGGTGCGGACCCAAACGTAAGCGTTGCCCGACTTGCCAGACGAGTCGGTAACCGTGATCGTGACGTATCCTTCTTTGGAAACGCTGCCTGTCACCAAGCCGGCGCCGTTGACGGTGGCGATGGTGGTGTCACTGGAGGTGTACTGAGGTGAGGAGCAAGCCCCCTTGGTGTTGTCGGTGAAGATTTCCTGGCATCCGACGTTAACAGTACCGGTCAAGCCTATGTAGGCGTTCTGAACATTTGGAGCGACGCCGAGCAGGGCGTGAGCGTTGGCGGTCGTAAACATCTGATGGTGCTGCACGGTACCGGCAAGCGTATTTGCTCCTCCCACGTTCTGGCTTATCGTGGTTAGGTAGAGTTCGTGCTGCCCGTTGAAGAGAGTCGTCGTATCTAGATTGAACGTAAACGGACTAGGCGCCGGAGAGATGACCTTTGAGTGATAGGAAACTCCGTCAATTTGGACAATCCATGTGTCAAGAACATTATTAACAGTGTCGGTCGCCGACGCTGTGAGGGTGACGGTGCCGCTCAGCGGATTGGCCAGATTAGGCGTCGTCAGAGCGAACGTGTTCCCGTAATTGCTGATCTGGTAGGCATTGTCTGCCGTGGCGAGGATGTTCCCAAATCCGTCGCGAGCGATAGCCTGAACATGAGAGTTTCCGTCGAACGCCCAGCCGCTATTCCAGTTGATCGTGAACGGCGGTGTAGTCACGGTGCCGAGCCAGTAGCCGCCCATACGAAACTCGACGCTGGCAACATTGCTGGTGGTGGTAGCAGTGAAAGTCACAGACTGTCCGGCCAGCGTCGAGCCGTTGACGGGCGACAGAGCGACAGTTCCGCCGGTGCCTCCGCCTCCCCCGCCTCCTCCACCCACGACTTTCCCGCACCAGGCCCACGGAGGACAGGGAGCCTCAACGCCGATCGAAGCGCTGATTAGCAAAATAGCAAGAGCCAGTACGTAGCGAACCATGGAAGCACCTAATAATAGAACTCTTCGACCATGACGATCCCAGCCGCGCCTGCTCCGCCTGCTACGCCGCCAGCTGCGCCGGCGGCGCCACCCCCACCGATCGTGTAGGTGGCGCCCGCGAACTGAGCCTTCGTCATAATGAACTCAACATACTCGCCACACGCGCCACTTGAACCAGCGCCGGTCGAACCTTGCCCACCGCCTCCAGCCCCACCCGAACCCGTGTTCGCAGCCGCGGGATCGCCGACCTTATTAGTCGCCCCACCAGCGGTTCCGCCAAACGGGCTCGTGCAACCTGCTGGACTGTATGGCGTCAACCCCGAGACTCCGGTGGTTCCAGAGGTTCCCGTTCCGCCATTCAACCTCAGTATTTGCGTGCCGCTTCCGTTGGAGCCGCCGGTGCCTCCGGCAATCGTGGCGTTAGTCGGACCTCCAGGCCCGCCCGTGCCTCCTCCTGCGCTCCATCCTCCAAAGGAGGTCGCAGCGCCGTTACCTCCGGCATTCGCGGTCTGCGCGCCGCCTCCCCCGCCGCCTCCAATCATCTTCACCTTGATGTGCAGGACAGCGGAAGATGTTGCCGTGTAGCTGGCGCCGGAGCCCGACAGGAAGGTCTGGTAGGTCTGGAAACTCGGCGTGCCGCCTCCGCCTCCAGTGCTTCCTCCGGCGACGACCTCCCAATTAGTGCCGCTGTAAACGATGCTGGCCCATTCGGCGACCGCGACGCCAGTGCTTGGGGTGCCGATGATGACGGTGTCTGTGGTCGTGCTTTCAATCGGAAGGATATTTGACGACGCAGATACAATGTTGGTCGCCTGGGTGTTACCCAGCGTGAAGGTGAGCGTCGTTCCAGTGGCTGGGCTGGCCGGCAATGTGACGGTGACCGAGTTCGGCGAGCCGCCCGTCACCGTCGATATGATGTATGAGGCCGTGGTGATCGTAGCAGACTGAGGCGACGTCCCGGATATGGTTTGAAAAATGGGCGTGGGGATGCCGGCAGTTGTCCACGTCATCGCGGTGCTACCGCCACCCTGAGAGGTCAGCACCTGGCCGGCCGCGCCCGCCGTGATCGGCCAATTCCAGTTCCATGTTCCGGCGGCCGCCTGCGGCTGGAGCGTGATGGTGCCGCTTCCGGAGCCGTTGACCGCCATGTTGCCTGCAAACGTGTGCAGGCCCGTCCAGGTGGGGACTATCGCTTGAGAGAGCGGCGGAGCGCCATCAGACCGAATGAACGATGTGGCAACACCGTTGACGGCGGCGAGACCAATCGTTGCTGTGGGGTTGGCCCCAGCGGGACCACTCGCACAGGGGGCAGCGGTAGAAATAAGACCGGTTGCGCTGTTCCACTGAGCGCAATTCCCGCTCGTAATTGTCCCCGACGTCGAAACGTTGCCGCCGCCGGCCGGCGTCGAACATGTAGGTATGCCGGTGACGTTGATCACATTGATGAATTGACCGGCGGCGCAGGTTATCGCCTCGATGCCGCCGAGAGCGCTAAGAGTAGGCGTGGGAATTTGCGTGTTTGGAATGACCTGAGACGCGTTCCACGTCATACCGAACGTGCAGTTCGCAATCGAGCAGGGGCTTCCTGAGATCGACAGGCCCTGCGGCACGGACAGCGCAATGCTGCTGATCGTTCCGCCGCCTCCTCCGCCGCCTCCCGGCCCCCAAGTAGCGGGTACGGTTGCGCTACCGCTGGAGGTCAGCACTTGACCGACTGTACCGGTCGAGGATGGAAGGCAAAATGCGGTTCCGGAGCTTTGATTTAGAACCTGGAGAGCCCCGCCTTGGCACAATTGCAGAGTATTGTTTGCGCCGCCGAATGCGGTGATTGATATTGTTCCCGTTGAGACGCCTGCAGCGCCAACGTTAAGGGTGTCCAGGATCGGATTGCGGACCGTGGTTCCGGGAAGCTTCTTGGAGACGCCAGCATTCAAAATATAGAGAAAATCTCCATTCTGGACGCTGATCGAATCTACCGGTAGCGGCGCCATGTATGCCGAGAACGGCTCCGTCGCCTGAGAAAGCGCTTCCGGCCTGAGAAGAATGGTAACGCCGATAGCGGCGAGCACCACTGCCAACAGTGCTGCGGCACGGCGGGTCGAGGTAGTCATGGATTTTCCTTCGTAAGGATGATCTTGCCCGTCTCGTCGGTAAGGATGATCTTGCCCGTCTCGTCGGTAAGGATCGTCGGAACAGGCGCCGGGAACGTGTCGCCCCAAATGTCGGCATCGACATATTCGATGATCATCGCATTGAACGATGACCGCTGTGCCGACATCGACAACGTTAGGCCGAGATAGTGGCCATAGCCTTCCATGTCCTGATGGACGAGAGCAAACCCAGACTTGCCGCCGGGGGGAAGAAACGTGGTGCCGTCCGTCCCGTTCTCTGTGTCAAGATTGGCAATCAACAATGGCGAGGCGACCGTAGCCGCGCCAAAGTTTACGGCAATGCCGATATGCAGCGGTTGCTTCGCCGTCTGAACGTCGTTGTGGGGCGTCAAGGATGTGATCAGAGTCACGTTTGTATTCGACGTGTCGTCAGCCAGCAATTGCTTGACTTGAATAGACCCACCGCCAGGAGGGGAGGCTAACCCGTAGGTTTCCCATTGCAGGCTCGTTATGCCAGGGAGACTAGTGATTGCGATGATGTTGTTCCCCTGCGAGGTGGTAAACCATGTCTTGCCGTCGAATCCCAGAATGAGAGACCTCGCCCCCTGTATAGGATCGTTGTACTTGACCAGCACAAGATAGCAGTGGATCGAGCCTCCAACCGTGATCCCGAGATGGACGTCATTGAGAGCCGCCGACATTTGCTGGGTGAAATCGATTTGCTGGAAAAGCCCATCAAGATCGTCGCTGATCTTCTGCACCGAGGCCCCGAAGATACCGTAGACCCCGTTTTTGTTGGCGAAAACGACGTACCGATTATAGGAGAGAATCGTCTGGATGTAGGTGGTGCCAATGTCGGAGGCGATCGTGAGAATCGTGAACAGAGTGGTCGAGTTGCTGACCGTGATGCTGCCGATTTGCTTGATCGAGTTGTCGCCGAAAATGTAGAGGTAATTGTTAAGGCCACGGACGCACGTCAGATTGTGCGCCACGTCCGCGTCAGTGATCGTGGTGCTGCCTGCGGCGTTTGCTGGGTTGGTGTCGTCATAGGTGGGGCCGACCACAGTAACTGCCCCCAGACCGGTGAAATTTAGTTGTCGAACGTTACCTCCAACCGGGAACATAGGGGCAGATATCCACCATACCCGTCCGGCAAACACCCCAATCGAGGTGCCGGTGACCTGCGGCCAGACGCGAGCAACTGCAGTTGCAGTCGAGGTCCCGGTTGAAAACGTAACGGTGAGGATGTCGCCCGGCTGGTAGCCTGTCCCGCCTGTGACGAGTTCAACTTGCCCAACAAATTGATTAGGTGCAGTCCCTCCCATAATGGCGACGGCCGAGGCTCCCGAACCAGAGCCTCCAGAAATCGTGACGGTTGGCGTGGCATTGTACGTACCTCCGTTGGTGATGTTGATGTTTGGCGACACCTGCCCGGTCTTGATGAAAAGAACGCCGTCCCAGGTCGAATAGCCGGTGAGCGGGTTGGGGTCTATGATCAGAATTCTCTCGGAGGCGTATACCGTCATATCCGGATTAGAGAAGGTACCGTCCGGAGCGAACTGCACGAGGGCGTTCGTCGTGCGATTGATCGCCCAGCCGCCGCCCGCGGTCGTGAAAACTATGATGTAGTCGTTGTTGTTGATGTTCGCCCAATAGGAGCGATAGGTCACTTCGCCGGGGATGGAAACGAAGGGGCCGAGCGGGGCGGGAACCGTCTGCAGGTTGTTCTCCCCGATGATCATCAGATTTTCCAGCCAGGCGAGTTCGTTCTCGGGGAGAGCCTGGCGACTGACCTTGGTATTCAATTTCTTGAACTTACCGAAGTTGATGTATTTCTTCGGTTTGGGAGGAATCCGCTGCTGTTGCGGTGCGCGGGCCATTAGCGGGCAACAAGCCTCTGGAAGTTGCGGTTATAGACGTTGGGGATTCTCACATCCCCCATGCCGGTGACGATTTTTGGGATCATCCGTTCGTAGAGACCCCAGTACTCCTGCGACTCCCCGAAAGACCGTGTTTTCAGGAGCAACTGCGACGCGGCCATGTATTGCGCCGCCCTGGCCCACGGATCGATCACTTGCGAGTCGAAATCCGAGTTATTCACAAGCGGCTGCGCCATAAAGACGCAGTCCCATTCCGAGAGATACGTGATGTTCGGCATGGGCTGGACGTAAATGAGGTTGCTCTCGGGAACGTAGGTCCAGACACCTGGCGTTGAGAGGAACTGCACGCCGAGGATGCGCGCGTAAGCCTGGAACAGGCCAAACGGGAGATATCGCAGCGTCGTCCTGATGCCGTTGAAGATATAGGTGATCGACAGCGGGTAGAGCACGCCCAGCATCACGACGGCGGTCGCCGTGGCCCCCGTGCCGCCACCACCGATCGTGACCGCTACCTGGTTGGTGGCGTAGTTTTGCCCCCACTGCGTCATCGTAATTGAAGTCACCGCGCCGCCCGCGGCAGTGCCGAAGCCTAACGCCTGCGTACCGCCTGCGGGAGGTGCAGCGAACGTCACCGGGACAGTTCCGGCCGGATAGCCAGACCCGCCAGCGGTCACGTTAGCCCCGCATACGGTGCCCGTCGACTGAACGGTTGACGTGAAGGGAATTACGCCCGGCGTGCCTAACTCGTCGTTGTCAATCCCGATATCGTAGAGTTCGACCCCGGGCATGAGTTGAACGCCGGTGACCAGGGACCGGACGCACTTCATGTCCATGGAGGTGTAGAGCCGCGCCTGGTTAATGCGCGAGACAACTCGCGGGAGAGACCAGATGGACTGCGAGACGTCGTGGATCAGTTCTTGGACGTCGTTGACATAGTCCTGCAATTGCACGGCAAGCCCTCCTTCCCGGGGAGGGGATCACCTACCCGAGCGGCGTAAAAGGTGGGGCAGGGAGCGGATTCTTTCGAGGGCGGCCGCCCTTGTTCTTCGGAACCACCGTCGAGCCCGTGCGAACCCCAACCTTAGTGCCCATGTCGGTCTCTGTGCTCGCCTTGTCAGCCATGTTCCGAATGATCTCGGCTTCCATGTGCGGCATGGTCTCGACGTCGAGTCCGTCATCGGCTTTCACTCGCTCTTTCGGGACCAGCTCCATCTCGATCGCCTCGACGATGACGTTGTTCGCGTACTGCTGAAAGAGCATCGGGCTTTCGGGGTGGGCACCGGGCTGGCGCTGTACGTACTCGATCGTATTCCAGCCAAAGCGCTTGGCCATATGCACGGCCATCTCGTCATGAGTGCCCGGCCAGCCGAAGAAATGCGCCGCCTGGTCCTTGGTGATGTTGACGGTAACGCCAGGGCGAAACTCGACAGGAACGCCGTTGAACCGGTCCCGCAAAGTGAAGTGGTTCCGATTCGTGACCTTGAGCATCACGTAGGCTGGCGCCTCCGGGATGCCCTCCGGTCCCTGCAACAGGTCAATCATACGTCCGGTTCCTCGTCTTCTTCCTCGGAGGCGTCTGGCTGTTCGTCGAGCCACTTGGCCAGCGCGACGTTGTAGGCGTGCATCGTTGGCACGTCGGCCATATCGCCCGGATAGATCGGCTTGCCGTCATCGTCAACCGGGAAGTCGTCCATAGGTCCCTCCTACTGGCTGGCCGCCTGGACGACGGAAACGTCGTTGCGGCCGCCGTATTGCGTACTGGTGACGGTTGCCACCGTGGTCGAAGTGCCGGCGCTCACATAGACGACGCCACCCTGCAGGCCATAGCCGGGGTCCTCGAGGGTGAACGATCCGGTAGCGCCGCTATTGAGGCCGCGGGCCGGCCGCGGGAAGAACGTGTTGTTGTCGTTCGGGTTGGCAATCAGGCCGAGCGAGGTGATCGCCGGCGTATTGGCGATCTGCGCCGCACCGCCCGAGGCAGTCACGGTTCCACCGATCGCCGCGATCATCGAGAACGAATGGATCGGAGTTGCCGTGGGCGATCCGGAGGAACCGGTAAACGACACGGTCGCCTGCGAGGACCCCAGATAGCCGTTGCCGAATGCCGTCATCACGATACCGGTCAGCGTGCCGGAACCGGTCAGTGCCGCTGGCGGGGTGATCAGGGCGCCCAGCGTGCCCGTAGCAAGGTTCGCCTGGTACGGCGAGCCCGCCCACAAGTGGACCGGGTTGATAAGGCCCGGAGGCCACGGGTTCGGGTTGACCGGAGCAGCAGTGAGCGGATCGCCGGGATAGCGCGGGGCGCCGGTGTAAAACTGAGCCTGCGGAATGATGTAGAAGTTCGGCACAGAGGTGTAGCCGGCGCCAGGATTGACGCACGTCACGGTCGACAGCACGCCGGCGGCCGTGATGGTGGAGACGAACGTCGCCTGAATGCCACCGAGCGGCGGCGGATCGCAGACCACCAGAGGCGCGGTGGTGAAGCCGGAGCCGCCCTGCGCGACGGTGAGCGTGCCGGCCGCAGCAAGCACCTGGCCGCCGATGATGACGTATCCCTGCGCGGTCGCAGGAGCGCCGCCGGCAGCTGGCGCGGCGAAGACGACGGCGACGCCGGTCTGCACCGGTCCGATGCCGTTGGTCATGGCCGACCCGGCGGCCGTGATGCTGGCTCCGACGCACGTTCCGGAATTGTTAAGCATACGATAGTTCCAGCCGTCGCACGAGATTTGCGCCAGCGATCCCGGCGGCGCGTAGTTGCGCCAGATGGCGCCGTCTTGCTCCCACGCTTGGATGACGGTCTGACCGCCAGTCGAAATCAGGTACTCGCCGGCGGGCGGATACCAAGTTTGACCGGACTGAAGCATGACGACGTTCGGAACGCCCTGGAGAGCCGGGGCGGTCTGCGGGAGAGGGAACGTACCGCGTGTCTGTGCCATCTGAGTTCCCCCTTAGATCGGCAGGAATTGTAGGCCGTCGAACTTGCCATGCGCTTTAGGCTTGACGTCTACGAGTTCGAGCAAGGATAGGATGGCTGAGAGCCACCCGAACTGATTGTTGGGGAGAGTGCTTTCAAATCCAGTAAATGTAAAAGCTGCGCGCTCGTGTAAAAAGAGAGTGAGGTAGTTTGTGTTGATGAGGTAGAGTACTCCCTCGGGGCAGTACGGGTCGGCATAGACGGGGATGCCTGCGATATCGAGCGCCTGAAAGGACGAGTGGCCGATGAAACCAGCCGAGGCCTCAAGGCGATCAGTCGGGTTGATGTTGTAGCGTTCCTGCGGGATGAAATCCTGGCCCAGCATTGTCCAGGTACCGAACCCGCAGATGCCGATCGTTGGCATTTCGCCGGTGGTCTTCGTCACCTGCCCCACATACTGCATGATCAGGTTGCGCGTCGGCAGCGTGTTGCCGGCGTTGTGGACGTAGATCGATTTCCAGAACTGGTTGGTCGACCGGGGAATGCCGCCGTAGGTCGCAGCGAAGGTGCCGTCGTCAATCGCGGCCGGCAGACCAACCATCTGCATGGTATTCGCGACATTGTTGTAGAGCGTTGTTGCGAAGGCATCGATCGTGACGTTGGTTGCGTCGTTCATGCGCGCGTCGATCAGCGGCACAATCGAGTAATCAACCTGAACTAGCCCCTCAAAACCAAGGAACGGAACCGGAGTGCAGAATGCTTTGAGGTTGAACTCTGCGTTCTGAATGCCGGGAGTGGTTCCAGGCTGCTGGAAGGCGCCCGAGTAATCGACCCACTGGCCGGCCACCATGGGGTTGCCCTGAATGGGCGCGGTGATCGGAGAAAGGCCGCCGGTCGCAGTCTGCGCGGAGGAAAGCAGGCACGCCATCAGCGGCGCCGCCTTCCAAATCTGCACGTAGACACGAGGCATGAATGCTCGCCTTACTACTGCCGTAAGTTCGGCAGCAATGGGGCCCTGGGCCGGAACGATTCCCTGTCCGTACTGGGGAATTGTCGCCTCCTATCAATGACTTACGGGCTTTTATGACACTTTTATGAAGGTAGGCTAAGTATGGCTTTTTCAAGCCCACTGAACTCGCCTCCGGTGTCGATCACCATGTACCCATGCTCGGCCAAGAGCGCTTTCGCATCAGCGATACGGTCCTCAATCCGCTGGCCGCGTCCGTGTCGAGAGGACCAAAGTTCTAGATTCTCCGGCCGGTTGTCGTGCCGGATTCCATTCTTGTGGTGGACGGTTTCATGCTTCGCTAGGGGACGACCGAGAACGGTCTCCATCACCGCACGATGTTCGGGTTGCTGGTATCCACCCTTTTTCCCAGAAGCCAGCAGCCGATATCCGTGTTTGTCGAGCCATACTCTGGACCGCGCCTGGTTGGCGCATGCGCGCGAGCAAAATTGCTGCAGGCGATTGGTGCCGTCTGAATTGTTTCTAGTCGGACCTTCGCGTCTTTTCTGCGCAAATTCCTTCCCACATTGCGGACATGAAATACGTGGTCTCGTTCGATGATTTGCCATTCTTTCAAGTGCTCTCAATGCGCTCTTGGCTGCTCTCTTCATGATGGCCTGGAGAATCCGCGCGGCAGGGTGTTCAGCTTGAACTCGTCGATCACCCGATAAGCGGCGTTGAATGCTGCCGTTTTCGAGTCTTTTTGAAAGTCCTTGAAGGGGACTGAGGCAGAGCCATCGCGATTGGTGACGGTGGGGAACTCCCACGTCGCGCTATTCGCCTCGAACTTCGGCAGGACGGGAGGCTTCTCGGCATCGTAGAGGATCGCGGCGTCAGCATAGGAGTGGTAGCCGCGCGCGTTCATCAGCTTCTCGATGTCCTCGATTTCCTCCTTGGTGCGGCCGGCTTGCTCCAGAGACTTGCGCTGGAGCTGCTGGTTCTTGACAGCCACCTCGATCTGCTTGTCGAGTTCCTTCTGAGTGATTTTGTCTTCGAGCTGCTTGAAGCGCTTGTTTAGCGCCACGTCCTGGAATGCCTTGCCGGCAAACTGCGGATCAACCCGATTGGCGGCCTCGGCGATGAGTTCGCGCGTCTGCGGATTGTGCGCTAGCGCGTGCATCATGTTCGCTAGGCGAACCATCTCCATCGGCGGGAGGTTCGGCGGGAGCGGCTGCGCCCTGGCGGGCTGTGATGCCGGAGGCTGTGGAGCCTGAGGCGCGGCGGGATCAGGCATTGGGTTTCTCGTTCATTGAAGCAGATTGAATGCACTTCAAGCCCAACTTGAAGAGTTCCCAGCGGCTCATGCTCCACTTCATCTTCTGTTCGGGATTCAGGTCTTCGATGCGCAACACGCCGGCGCTGTAAGCAACCAGCGGTCCCGTCTTGTCCCAGAATAGCGTCATCAGATTGGATTCCCCTTCTTCGACAGATCGACTTCGTGTCCCGGCCCCTGTTCATGACCGAGAATCTTCCGGTACTCGCGCGTCCTCTCGGTGCGCGGCCAGCCGTCGCCCATCTCGGGGAGGCGAAACGGATTTCGGAAGTCCTTGGATTCGCCCAGCGTGCCGAGGATGTCCTTTTCAGGGATGGGGCCCGGCATGTTCCCCCAATGGGACTTGCTCTGCACCTTCTGGCGGTCGCGGCGCGACATCAGATCGGCCGCCCGCGGATGCCCTGCGGTCCGCCGCGTTCGAGCGTCATTTTGTTCTGGTCGAACTTGCCCTTTCCGGCCGAGGAAAAGCCGCCCCATTTCGTATAGGTCGGCGGATTGCGGAACTGGCCGTCTTCCATGCGGCGCCGCTGGAGTTCGCGAGTGTCGACCCCCTTCGGCTTCAGGAAATCTTCTGACATATCGACTCCTTACATTGCGCCCATTGCGCCCATCGGCGGCGGGGCAGCTCCTGGCGGTCCGCCCATGCCGCCCTGCGGGATGCCTGGAGGTGCTCCACCCATGCCCATCGGCGGGGCGTTGCCGATCGGCGGGGCCGGCTTCGGTACATTTGACGAGCCGATCTCGCTAGGCTTTCCGAAGACGCCGTTGAGTGTTTTGATTGCGGAAATCAGCGCATTGAACTTGGTGGTTCCGGGCTTGATTTTGCCAGCGGCGGCCAACAAACCAGGCATCACTCCCCGAATTTGGTCCTCGATGTGCGCCTCCATGCCAGCGCCGTCGCCCGGCGAGAGCATTGGGGACGCGCCCGGTCCGGGGGCACCGCCTACGGGCGATTTTGGGAGGTTGAGGGCGCCGGGAACACCACCGCCGCCGGCCCCTCCAATAGGGGGCATCGGTACGGGCATGGCGTCCATTAATAAAGTGAATCCGGATTCACCGCAATGGGTAAGAAAAAACCCCCGGTTTTTAGCCGGGGGCAAGATCGGGAGGGTTAGTACCTCTTACCGGCGACGGTGCCGCCGACGGCCGCGCCTCTCATGATAGCGGGTCTTCACGTTTCGATCCACGTCCGCAATAGGGGACGACAAAAACTCGGTGTCGATCTCATACATGGTCCGGTGTCCTTATGCTCTTGTCCGTTTCGATCCACGTCCGCAACGTTTCGATCCACGTCCGCAAAGAACGTACGACGATTCATTTCTTAGCACCTTTCGACTGCTGAGCCAACTCCGGATGCTTCTGGATCAGCGCGGCCTGAGCGGCCTCCGCCCGGTCAATCTTGGCCGCGTCGTGCAACACGTTGTCGATCGCCGGCGGGCGGATCAATCTGGCAAACAACTGGCGGCCTATGACCTTGTTCTTGAACATCAAGGTCGCCTTCTCTACAGCTTCGTCGGAGAAAAGAGGGGAGTACTCGTGACCGTCTACCCGCATTTTGACCTCGCCGCGGATGTCGGCGGCCCGGAAGTGCTGCTTGTGTTCGTCAATGATCTCAGTGTTGTCATGCATGATTTTCAACTTGAGATTGAGATCTCCAATTCTCACAAGGGACGGCTTGAGACGTTCGGCGGTTTTCTTGATCCGGCCGGAACCGGTCTTTTTAAGTTGCTGTGCGTGCGCTCCGGATCGAACGCCCTTCTCGCCTTTACCGGAAACTAATTCGGTGAGCCCGGAAGCCTCCAAAAAGAAGGCTCCGAGCGTGTCCGTGTCCCGGAATATGTCATCCGGCATGTTGGGTCTGTGTTCCTCGACTTTCCCTCCTGGCGTTTGGTCCAGAACCCAGGTATCGGCACCCCCGAACGCCGCGGCCTTTTCCTCGGCAAGGCCCGGCATTCCGGTGAAGGACCGGGACGGATAGGCTTGCTGTTCGAGAATGTCGGAAATCTGGTCGAGCCGCTCCAGCAACCACTCTTGCAACTGAACGAGGCGATCGAGGTGCGACACGCCCCAAACATAATTGTACTTCGGGAACGGCTGGAGGATCGTGAAGGGGTGATCACCCGGGATGAAGTAGTTCGTCTCGGATGGCTTGAAGTCGTCGGAGGTCGAGAGGTAGCCCCATAGGTTTTTGTAATCCTTCTCAGAGGATTCCCTTATAAGGTCGATAGTTTTCTTCGAGTCGCCGACCAGCATACCCTCTACTACGTGGAAAATGCGGTAATCCTCCGCGTAGTCGTCCCACGCGTAGAGTTCCGTCCACATCACGCCGGGTGGCTCAGACTTTGGCTGATATGTCGCGAGCGGCGCGTAGTCCGGGTTAACCTGACCGATAATATTTCCCGCCAAATTGGTCCCACCGGTATTGGCAATGATCATCCGCTGTATCATCTGAGGGAATGGCGAGATTGCCGGATCGTGCTTGACGTTCAGACGCGCGATATCGTCATAGCGACCAGCCCGGATCATCGCCTCGACAGCGTATTGATACTCAACAAAGAACGTGTGGGCGAAACAGCTTTGATCCTCCATTTTCCGGTCCTCGCGATAGACCCCGAAGTTATGCGGAGGAACTATTTCGCAAAAGAACTTACCTCGCGATCGGTTCCAGCCCTGCTTCACGATCATGGTGTCATAGACGAGGGACCAATCGATGCATTCAGAGATGGAAACGGACTGGAAGGTGTCGGTGAAGTCGTCGTTAAAATCATCCTGCAGCGCGATTGCTTTGGCGATCTGGTCGTCTTCGGAGTTGCGCGCCGCGGCGATGTGATAGAAGGCCCCGTCTGGTGCATACAGGAATGAGGATACCAGATCGAGATGGCTTGAAATCCGATTGTACTTCGCAGGCTGGAATCCTCCGGTTCCGAACAAATAATACTTTTCCCGCCAGTCATACAGCCGGCTGCGATCCTCGCGCGTGTTGAAGCATTTGTCGATTAGCCAGAGGACACGCTCTTCCAGCTTCTCCTCGTTTGACGGAAATATCATGATTTTGCCTTTCGACGCCTAAAAACAGCGACGTACGCAGCGGCAAATCCAACCCCGAAACTGTACGTGATTACGGATACATGCTCATAAGGAGGAAAGCATTTCACCGGCTTGGTTCTGTGCCACCCCACTTGACATCGCTCGAACAGATCGAAGAAAATTTCCGATCCATGCTCGTCATTTCCGACTATCCAAGCAACTCTCATTTGATCGCTCCACGATGGCGAGCGCGCACGGTGACGAAATCTGGATTCATCCCCGGAGTGGCGATAGATCGCGATCGAGAGAATCCCGGCGCTGAATCCCCGATCGCAGCAGTCACTCCCTTGAAGTTGTTCCGCGTCAGCGACGGCTCGCAGGACGCCGTGTGGTAGATGTTGGCCGTAAAGCCCGGCGCAAACGTGTGCTGGCCGCGAAGGCTTTCGGGCCCGGGGTGGGACGCGCGCGGCATCGCCCGGTTGAGCCGTGAATGCGACGGCGAGTTGATGTCCATCATCCCGTAGGCATTCGCCAGATGGTTCAGCCTACGGTCGTGTCCCGGCGCGACCTTGCCGATGTGCCCGCCGCCCGGAATCCAATGAACCCGCACGTTGCCGCACCGAGGGCATTCCGGAGCGTCGTCGAAGGAATGGAACGTCGCCCGGCAGAGGTCGTTCAGGCAGCACCAGTCACGCGACACCATTCCCATTGGGCTTCGCCTCGCCTTTAGAGGAGGGAGGCTCCACGATATGTCCCTTGAGAAGGTTCGACAATCCCTCCGATAATTGCTTCTTTGGGAGACCCCGGACCAGCACGGTGTCTACCAGGCGAAACGACCTGGAATTGCCCATGGTCAACAGCCTGCCGTAGGCAAGAACATCTCGGCCGACGGCAACGCCAGGAGGTAATTGGTGGTCAAACCAGTGAATCCACGCTCTGCCTCTGGGGCCGGCCACCAGCGTGACGTTTCTCTTTCCAATCACACAAGCCACGCCGGAGACTATCGCGATAGGGAAGACCTTGGAGCCGTATTGGTGGGCCGGCTTGCGCTCTGGCGGGCTGCGAGTTTGTCTAGCCGCTCCATCCATTGCCACGCCTCCATGGAATCCGAAATCATGTATTTCCACATCATGCTCGGCCACTTCTGGTCTTTCAGGATTCGCTCCTTCACGGTGAAGTCGAGGCGGTAAAAGTAAGCCTTCAGTTCCCCGTAGGTCATCGAGTCGCAAGTCACCCGTGAACGACACATCACTCCATACTTGATCGCGATCGCAGTCAGCCCCATCAGCTTTCGCATCAGTTCCCTGCGGGGAGCATCCTTAGATGCCGCGCCCGCACGGTTGTTGATCAGAGCGCCTGGACCGGCCGGAGTAGCCAGATAGCCTGTCAGCTTCGCATAGGATTCCGGCGACACCGGCTCCCGGCGCAAAATCTTGTTGATGGTATCGACGTTGACGCCAGCCTCGTCGGCAATCTGCTGTGCCGGCTTGTTCCATCCGTAGCGCCGCATGGATACGCCGCGCTCGATCCTCTGCGGCGGCCAAATCTGCAGGGTTAGCGGATTGTCGGCCGCCCCTAATTTTGTCAGATTCACCCAGCTCATGCGTTCACTCCGGGAACCTTTATTTGCTGCTTGCGAAGATAGTTGACCATAAGAGTGTCGAGCGGCTTGATGCCGCCCGCGCGCTCCACCGCGAGCGACTTGGCCATGGTCATGCCTTGCCCGCGGAGCCGCTGCCACTGCCAGCGCTGCCAATTCTCGTGCGCCAACGCAGCAGCCATGACCCGGTCGTCCTTGTGCGCGCCCTCGGCTCCGATGTACCCCTCGTCGTTGACGACCCGTCGCATTTCTTCGAGCAAGGGTACAGAGCGGATGACCAGGCGCCCGAGTTCAAGACTATCCTTAAAACGACCCATAAGCCCTGGCTTGAGTTGGTGGGTGGTAGCATAGTGGTAAACCAGATCCCCTGATCCGAGGGAGTCCACTTTCTTATAGTAGTAATGACGCATGTTGCCGAGGACGTTGCGGAGAGAGTAATCGGGGTCGCCGGATTTGAGTTCTCGCATTTGCTGCTGGACAAGTTGAAGCTCCTGCAGAACGGCCTTGCCTGGCCCGTTTATTTCAAGGATTACTCTCGATTCGTTAATTCCATAGAAGCCAGCCAGGTGAGCGAGGACCCACGCAGTCTGGTAAGTTGAATCTCTAGCCGAACAATATTCGGCACACTGAACCAGGCAATCGGCATATGAACGCCAGACCGAGATAACGTTTCGATCAGCTTCGTCACTGCTTCCATAGGCAGGGTCACAGCCAAGTGAGTAATAGCCGAACTTACTGGAATCTTCCCATATTCTAAGCTCTGCTCTGGGGTCTTTCGGCGCGCCAATAACCTCTGTTTCTTTCCAGTCTCTCGTGAATCGGTAGCGATACCTGCGGTACGGCTGCTCCTTCGCGTACTTGATCGCTTTGGAGAGGCTTTCCGTCGTGAAATACTGGGAGCCCGTCGCCTGGAACGCATCATCCTCCGTCCACGGGAACTCCTGGTCCATCATGGCTTGATCGTTGGAGAACTCGTCCTCGATCTTCGCCCTATACCAGGCCAATTGGTTGATCGTAATGTCGTAGTCGTACTCTTTCTTCACGGCGCGAATGCGCGACCTCTCAAGAGTCGTCAAAGGCGCCGCCGAATAAATCGGAAAGCGCGGATCGTCAGTCGCGAAGGCGAATAACTCCGAGCGCCACCAGCCGACAAATATCGCACGCATTGAGGCGGAATTTTTTGCTGTCTCCCACGTATCGTAAAAATGATTGAAACCATTCGCTGTCGATTCCCAGACTTGCATGCGGTGGCGATACATCGACGATATCGAACTCTTGAAAGCTTTTACGTCCTCCTCGTTCCCATAGAAGGCAACCTCGGTCCCGTGAACGAAATTCGACGCAGATGACCTTCCCATTCCCCCCTTTCGGTTTTCCGCTGTGCCAGCAATCACATAGCGGAACCGGGAACCGTTCGCGAACGACAGGATGTTCCTGTTGTGATGGATCATGCGCACCCGATGCGTCTTCGGAATCTCGTGATAGAACACCTCTATCGCCGTTCGCCATTCGTCGCGAGCCTCTTCCTTGTGCAGGATGAAAGTTCCCAGCAAGCCCTTGTTCTCAAACGCCCAGAACGTATCTACTGAAATCCAGAAAGTCGTCATTCCGATCTGGCGAGACTTCAATATCACGAACGTCGTCACCCCGGCATCCAGGCCCTTGCATACCTCGTCCAAGACATAGCGCTGAGAACCCAAAAGACGGAACGGGATCAACCCGTAATCGCGCGACTGAACCTTCAGACGAGATGCGTATTTCAGGTACTTATCGCGGGGGAACGGATCGACCTTCGCGGTAGGAACGTCGCGAAAATTACTCTCGTCATCTTCTCTAGCGTCTAGGTCCGCCAAAGGAACACTCCTGGTCTCTCTGCGGGCACAGAGTACCAAACAGCAAAAGATTCAGAAACATGGCAGCCTGGTCATACTGCTGCTGCGCCCGATCGTATCGTTTCCATGCTGCGTCTACGTCCTCTTGCGTGTACTGGTGCCACGGCGGCGGCAGAAGCGACACGGAAGTCCGGCCAGACTGGCGGGGTGGCCGGGGTTTCGGTGAGGGAAGTGCACCTATCCGTGTCGCCGCCCCCGGGTAACCGGGGAACCAGCATTTGCGGCCGCCGATCGTACGCCACCGCGCATGCGGGGCGCCATTCGCTAAAACAGTGCGCGCCGAGGTCTCGCAGGTCAGCGCCTGCGCCCGGACGCACCACGACAGCGACAGCAGCATCGCCAAAGCGAACATGGTCGTGATCCACCAGCGCAGCGGCGTCACTTCTTTGACCTCTTCTCGATCTCCTCAAAATCCAATGGCATTGGCGGCAAGTCAGGATCGCCCTTCTCCCGGCGCTGAATCTTGTCGATCAACACCGCAGCCTGATACATCCTCGTCGCCTCCCGTGCGATCGACCTCGCCTCGCGCTGCGCCATCCGCTCCGATGGAGACCGCAAGTCACCCGCCATCATGCGCAGCAGCCGCTTAACGCTCATCACGCCCTCAAAGCAAATCGTGGTCGTGAGGATCGCCGCCAGCAAGCCAAAATTCCGACCACACAAACACCGCAAGAACAGCGCCGCCAATCGCAACGTCAATCCATGAATGCCACCACATGCTTCCCTCCCAAGCCGGCCCCGGACCAGAGATTAATCCCGACTGGTCTCTCTCGTCCGGGGTTTGTTTTCAGCCGCCGAGCACGGCCCCTTGCCTCAAGACTGGAGCGATGTGGAAAACCAGTCCGCGTAATGCGAGGCAAAGACTTAGAAGCACTGCGTCGAACACCGCTGCGTATAGGGCGGGAAAGGATCGCGCGTGCATTGCGTGAAACACTGACCAACAACCTTCGACGGCCGCAAACTCTCCATCGCCTTCTCGGACGGCGGAGCTGACATGGAGCTACCTAAACCAGACACAAACGAAAACAAAAAAGCTAACTCTTTCATGGTCTTCT
>Ga0307474_10000768_pt1 | contig 23205 bp, 17 predicted proteins | sample atmos_gasesECM1C_2_FD_203312 | JGI IMG/M metagenome (GOLD analysis project Ga0307474, IMG submission 203312) | Hardwood forest soil microbial communities from Morgan-Monroe State Forest, Indiana, United States - atmos_gasesECM1C_05 | ecosystem: Environmental > Terrestrial > Soil > Temperate... | reverse complement strand
GCATAGCGCCGTCTTTCATTACGTCGTCGCTTGCGCTGTCTCAAAGCGGCTCCATCGAGATGCCCGGCGAAGACGGAATGATCGTCCGTTCGTTCCGCTTCGTCGACCTGGAAACGCCAGTTGAATACCTCAATAGCTGGCTGACACCAGCGCAGCATTTCTTCGTGCGTAATCACATGCATGAACCAAGCGAACTCAACGCCGAAGACTGGCGCCTGAACGTCGGCGGAGAAGTCGACAAGCCGTTCACTCTCACGCTCGCGGAATTTTCGAAACTCGAAACGCACTCGGTCACCAATACCTTGGAATGCGCGGGCAACGGGCGTGGCCTCTACCGCCCACAGGTTCCCGGCATTCAGTGGGTCAAGGGAGCCGTGGGAACGGCGCGATTCTCCGGTCCTCGCCTGCGCGACGTTCTGCAACGTGCGGGAGTGAAGTCCAGCGGAAAGCACGTGATGTTTCGCGGCCTCGATGAAGTGCCCGGGAAAGTTCCGCCATTCATTCGCAGCATCCCCATTGAAAAAGCGCTCGACTCCGACACTCTCATTGCCACGCACATGAATGGCGCACCACTCACCAAGCATCATGGCTTCCCGGCGCGCGCTCTCGTACCCGGATGGATCGGAGCGGCGTCCTGCAAATGGCTCACCGAAATCAAAGTCCTCGAAAAGGAGTTTGCCGGCAACTTCATGAACCCCGGCTACCGCTATCCGAACCAGCCCGTGAAGCCCGGAGATACGGTCAAACCCGAAGACACGCACCCACTGACCGCATTGAATGTCAAGTCGGTGATCTCAGGTCCACTGGATGGCGCGGCAGTCAAAGCCGGCAAGGTGAGTGTTCATGGCGCGGCGTGGGCGGGCGAAGCTGAGGTCGTGAAGGTCGAAGTCTCGACCGACGGTTCGACGTGGACTGCGGCTACTCTAGGCCGGGATCAAGCGCGTTACGCCTGGCGCCTCTGGAGCTACGAGTGGAAGCCAAAAGCAGGCGACTACACAATCCTGTCTCGCGCCACGGACAGCAAAGGGCGCGTCCAGCCGGCTGCGGCCGAATGGAATCCGAGCGGCTATCTCTATAACGCGGTCGACGAGATGAAGATCCATGTCGCCTAATAAAAGATCGATCCCGAGTCTCGGGCTGATTGCGGTGCTGGCTTTATCATTCGCGGCGCTGGGTCAGAAACCGGTCGCGTTGAAGGCAACCGAGGATCTGCCTGCGGGGCCGATGCAGGCCAAGGCCACTACATCGTGTCTTGAGTGTCACGAAGCCCGAATCATCCTGCAACAGCGCCTCAGCAAGGCGGCATGGACGAAGGAGGTCGACAAGATGACGAAGTGGGGAGCGGTGGTTGACCCCGCCGATCGCGATGCGCTGATCGATTACCTCAGCACGAACTTCAGCCCCGATCAGCCGCCATACGAGCCACCGCGGACGCTGTCGGAAAAAAACGCGGCAGGAAGTACAAAGCGCTACTGACCCAGTGTCCCCTCGGGGAAGAGAACACTACAGTAGCGCCGGTCTTTCGGAATCTGGGGAAAGTATAGAAATTCGGATGCACTAATAACAGTGCATAACAAGGTGCGACCCTCAGGGGCTAAAGCCCTGTCCTATTTCGCGTGGTATGGTCGCTGCTGAAGCCGCGCCCTGATACGAACCCTACAGTGCGACGAAAGCCGCGTCGTTTCAAACCGGACCAGGGGCTATAAAGCCCGCGTGTATGTGGCTGTGGACGGCACGGCTGAAGCCGTGCCCTGATACGAATCTCAGCGTGCGGCTAAAGTCCCCTCTCGGATTCGATCTCCGGCTGAAGACGTGCCCTGATACGAACCTTCCCGGCATGGTGAGGCGCTGCCCGGCGATGGCGAGGCGCTGTCCTCTCATAGCTCGATCTTCCACGCGCAGCATCACTGCTTCTTCTCGGTGTCGGCAGCGTCTTCGGTGGCCGGCTTTTCCGGGCGCAGCAACGGGAAGAGAATCACGTCGCGGATGGTGTGCGAATCGGTGAGCAGCATGCAGAGGCGGTCAATGCCGATGCCGACGCCGCCTGCGGGCGGCATGCCGTAGGAAAGCGCGCGGATGTAATCTTCGTCCATCTGGTGGGCTTCTTCGTCGCCGCGCTCGCGCTCTTTCAACTGCGCCTCGAAGCGGCGGCGCTGATCTTCGGGATCGTTGAGTTCGCTGAAGCCGTTGGAGATTTCCATCTGCCCGGCGAAGATCTCCCAGCGCTCGGTCCAATCCGGCTCGTCCGGCTTTTGCTTGGAGAGCGGAGAAACCGCCGTGGGAAATTCGTAGATGATCGTCGGCTGCATCAGGTGTTCTTCCGCAGCCGCTTCGAAGAGCGCGGCGATGTTCTTGCCTGCCGGCGCAGCCGGGTCGTAGGCAACGTGCGAGTGCGCTGCGTTGAAGCGCTCGACTAACTGCTTCACTCCTTCCGCCGAAGCAAAGTCGCTCATCTGCGGCTTGGCGCCGGCGGACTCAGGCCAATAATGAATGATGGCCTCACGCATGGTCATGCGCTGCCAGGTTCCCCAATCCAGTTCACGGACGGTCTCTTTGCCGTCTTCCACGACGGTCCACTTCGATTTCGTGCTGCCGTTGACGGCTTTTGCAGCCTCGGTGATGACTTCGGTGGTCACGTTCATGATGCCCTGATAATCGGTGTAGGCCTGATAGGCCTCGAGCATGGTGAACTCGGGATTCCAGCGCCATCCCAGGCCTTCATTGCGGAAGTTGCGATTGATCTCGTAGACGCGGTCGAGCCCGCCGACCACTAGGCGCTTCAAGTAAAGTTCCGGCGCGATCCGCAAATACAAGTTCATGTCGAGCGTGTTGTGATGGGTGATGAACGGCCGCGCCACGGCTCCGCCAGCGATAGGCTGCATCATGGGCGTTTCGACTTCGATGAATCCGAGAGAGTCCATGGTGCGCCGCATCGACTGGATCATTTTGGTGCGCTTGAGAAAAACTTCGCGCACTTCGGGATTCATCACCAGATCGACATAGCGCTGGCGATAGCGCAATTCGACATCGGTGAGGCCGTGCCACTTCTCGGGCAAGGGCAGCAGATCTTTACTTAAGAACGTGATCTCTTCGACGTGGACAGTGAGCTCGCCCGTCCGGGTGCGGAACAGGTATCCGCTGACGCCGATGTGATCGCCGAGGTCGAGCAGCTTGTAAAGTTCGAATCCTTTCTCGCCGACGGCGTCTTTCTTGACGTAGATTTGCAGCTTCTTGCCGTCCTGCTGCAGATGCGCGAAGCCGGCCTTGCCCATGAGGCGGATGGCCATGATGCGTCCGGCGACGCGGACGTTGATGCGCGGCTTTTCGAGATCCTCGGCTGACTTGGCTGAGTAGTCGGCCAGGATCTGGTGGACTGTGTGCGTGAATTCGTACTTGGTGCGGTAGGTCGGCTGACCGAGCGCCTCGATCTGTTTCAGTTTTTCGCGGCGGAGTTCGTAGATTTTCTCGTCGAGTGCCAACGGAGTCCTTTTTTTCGTTGAGGATGGAATGGCGATTATAAACAATCCGTTTTGGGCGGACTGCGTGACGGAACGGTGTGCGGTCGCGTTCGCGTGCGAGGGGGATACCGGTTGAATTTTTTTTCCGTGTCTCCGCCAAATTCTTGATGCTACGGGATTTATCGTGAGGGGGTATCCCGGCGCGCGGGTAAAATATTGATCCGGCTGGGGTTACAGGCAAAATCTTCTGGAATAAGGAGTTAGCCGGCACTCGTTCATACCGGAAAGCGGCGCCAACTTCGATGCCGGGTTGGTTGAGCGTGGCGGGCACGATTCCATTTTTCCGCTCTCAGCATTCTGAGTAAAGGTTGTGCGTCACAAGGAATGGAATTTTGATTGTGGAAAAGTGTGAAGGGTGGAAAGTCGGTGAGAGTTGGTGGATCCACGAAATCACGGTCAGGCCTATTGCGGGTGCATGCGTATTTCCGCCACGAGGAAGTGATCGGGGCAATGCGGACTACTGGCATAGTCCAGCGCGCAAGCCCGTTAGCAGGAAAGCTGCGGGCATTTTTGACTTTGCTATGCGTAGCGAAAGGGCCGCTCTTCATGGCTCGTCCAGAAGTAGTACAAGATAATGACGCTAGCGGCCGCGGCGTACGCACACCATACGGAGGTAAATGCGTACCGTTTGACCGCCATCACAATAAGCAGAATGGCGAGATTGGCCGCACCAAAAACCACCATCATCCTGATCTCGGAGAAAAACAGCGCGCCACAGGTGACGATGAGATAGACGAACGCGACGATGGTGTTGTTGGTCGCCTGGTTCAGATACACAATGCTGTTTTCCTTAATATACAGCTCCAGAGGAAATGCGGTCAGCGCCCACAAAATGTAAAGAGTGGTCGCTCCCCCGGTTACGGCGAACGGGAGCATCCGGCGGCGGCTCTTCGCGTTTGGTTCGAACAGCAAGATACTAAGCGGCGCCAAGAACGGCAGTAGTCCCTGCGCATAAAGCATAAAGGCTGCGCCCATGTCATGCGCCACCGCGGTGGAAAGAATCCCGTCCAATCCAAGCCAGACAAAGCCTTCGATGAACTGATGAATCGCGAACAGCAAAGGCAGCGCGGCAAAGAGCAGTTCGCGGCGGTGCTTGACCTTCGTGAGTGTGACGACCCCCGCAGTTCCCAGCGCTGCGCTGCCGACAAAGTTCACTGTCGCTGAAAAGCACACAACGAGTTCCTTTCCCTGGGAAGGTTACACTTGGCGAAGTTCAAGGCACAACATTTCTTGTCAATTCAATCACTCACCACCCGCGGCTTGCTCAGCAGCCGGGTGGAGAGGCTGAGATGTCTTTTTTTCGCAGGGTGGATATTGCTCAATGGCCGATTCGGGGCTAATCACCATGGCGAACAAAGTCGAAAATAAATGAGCGCTAAATCAGGGATGCGATAGACATCTACAGCGGTCCAGATGTCTTCATGCAAACTTTTGGTTCGGCTCCAGGGGCATCCGACTTGCTGTTCGCGGCACACTTTTGTCAGTCCGAGATTTGCAGTGGGGGGCCCCAGTTTTTTTGGAATTCTACAGGGGTTCTCGCCCTAGTATCAGCGAATGGGTGGCTGTTTACCGACTGGTTATACCATGTGCCCGGTATCGAACTTTGCCGCACGATGCCGATAAAATTCTGAAGTAGCCGCCGCGCTGCCAAGGTTTGGGCTTGTCGCAGAGGCCAGTTAGCTATGCGCAATGCGGCGCTAATTCGCTTGCTCTGCGGGGAGATTCACAGGGGAACAAGCCGGAAAAATAGACGAACTTCTCCGGCACATTAGAGCCGTCATTCGGAATGATCCTGAGACGTTTGCATGCGTATGGAATTTATTGGTAAGAAATACGCGATTGCAGCTTGACCAAGCGATTCGCTGCCGATGTGCGATTCCAGGAGAATCATGACTAACGAACAACGCAGACGGATGGAGTCGCTTTGCCGGCAAATTGAGATAGAACGAGACTCCGATGTTTTTATGCGATTGCTCACGGAGCTGAACCAATTGCTAGAGACGGACGAACTCCACGCCGGCTTCGCAGCAAAGTCGAAACTCAATGGCAATGGGCACCAACCCGCAGACAGCCGAAGCACGGTTGTCGCGAGCAGTTACGAAAAGATTGTTGATGATGCTGTCGCCGTCATGCGCTCCGACTATGCCAGTGTGCAGATGCTGTTTCCAGAGCGCGGAATAGGCGGAGAACTGCGCCTGGTGGCCTTCCGGGGATTCAATCCCGAGGCCGCCAAATTTTGGGAATGGGTGCGCGCAGACTCAAAAAGTACCTGCGGAATCGCGCTGCGCGAAACCCGGCGGGTGGTCGCGCCAGACATAGCTGTCTGCGATTTTATGGCCGATTCCGAAGATCAGCAGGTCTATCTTCAGACCGGCATTCACGCCTGCCAAACCACCCCGCTGATCGCGCGCGCCGGAAACGTTGTCGGGATGATCTCCACCCACTGGCGCACGCCCCATCAGCCCTCCGAAGGGGATTTTGGCTTGTTCGACATTGTGGCAAGGCAGGCAGCCGACTTGATCGAACGTTGCAGGCAAGAAGAAGCGCTGCATTGAAAGGCAGTGACCTGGACATCCAACTGTATTTTGAACGCGACACCTATCGACACGTCGGTCTACATATTCACCAGGCCTTTTTTGTCTCCCCCATACTCGCCTTGAAGAACGGTTTGCGGACTTTAAGCGCATTGACAATCTCGGGTTAGCAGCCCGTTAGCGACAACCAGCGTCGTCATGCCCGCAGAGAGAGCCACACCAGAAACGTGTAACTGACCGCCGCATGTAGCTCAGGCTCTCTTAGCTTCGGCCATTATGCGACATTGTTAGCGATAGGAATTTTTCGCCAACGGACGAATCCTAACGGGGAGTATGATGTGGGCCCGTGGGCAAGCCCAGTCAGTCTCCGAATCAGGGATTCGCGGCGGCGAAATCGCGGGGGCCTCCCATCGCTTCGTCATCCTCGTGGAAGCTGCTTTTCGAAACCCTGTTTCAGCCTCGTCGCAGACGGGAGGGTAGTGGCATGTGGCAGAAAAAGTTCTTGGGAAGGATCAGTAAAATTCTGGCCAGCTTGGCTCTAATGTTAATCCTGAGCGGTGGTGCGACAGCTGGCACCTACGAGATTCTGCATGTCTTCCAGTGGGCCAAGAATCCCACTGGGAGCCTCACGTTCGATGGAGCCGGAAATCTCTACGGCACTACGGCGCTAGGAGGCGGTCACAATTGTGGAATCGTCTTCAAGTTGCATCGGAACCCGAATATGACTTCGACCTACAGCATCCTGTATGGCTTTAAAGGCGGCACGGAGGGCTGCTATCCGACATGGGGCGTGATCTTCGACGCAGCCGGCAATCTCTATGGTGTGACGCAGTGGGGTGGATCAGGATCGTGTAGCAACGGCAGCTTGGTTGGCTGTGGCTTCGTCTTCAAGCTGAAGCCAAACCCGGACGGGACTTGGTCGGAAAGCGTGCTTTACAGCTTCACCGGTGGTGCGGACGGGAGCCAACCCGCAAACGTCCGACTAGTCTTCGACTCTGCGGGCAATCTATACGGCACTACGTCCGGCGGTGGCGCCTACAACTACGGTACGGTGTTTGAGTTGAAGCCCCAACCGGATGGAACCTGGACAGAGAACGTGCTGCACAGCTTTGACCGGACGGACGGGGAAAATCCACTTGCCGGGCTGATCTTTGACGCCGCCGGCCGTAGTCTCTACGGCACGACTTTTCGGGGCGGGGCTGGGGGTGGTCCGGCCTGCGGAGAGCCTTCCGGCTGCGGGACGGTCTTTAAGCTGACGCCCAACTCGAGCGGAACCTGGACGGAAAGCGTGTTGTACCGCTTTACAGGCGGGGCGGACGGGGCCACGCCCTTGAACCTGATCTTCGACTCTGCTGGCAATCTATACGGCACTACCGTTTTCGGTGGCGGTGGCTCTGGCGTCGCCTTCCGCCTGGCACCCAACCCGGACGGAACCTGGGCAGAGAGCGTGCTCTACACCTTTACTGGGGGAGGGGACGGGGGCAACCCAATGGGCGGCTTGACCTTCGATGTGGCCGGCGTCGATCTCTATGGCACGACGTTTTACGGAGGCACCAACAAGTATGGCTTGGTGTTCAAACTGTCGCCCTCTTCGGGAGGCTGGACTGAGACGGTCCTTTACAGTTTTGTGGGCTACGGAAGGAATCCCCAAGCCTCTGTGATCTTTGACCCGAGCGGCAATCTCTACGGCACGACTACGACAGGTAGCAATAACTACGGTCTCGTGTTCGAGATCACACCGTAAGTCCGCATGGGAATGAAGAACTGGGCCAGGCAGGCCAACTACTGGAATCGGGAAATCGCAGGGCGCCCCAGATTTGTGGCCACCGTCTGATTGCGACCATGATGGCCAAAGCCACAATCGATAGGGCGTAGGGTTTCATCGAAAGAGATACTAACCTGCGCAATGGGGATTGAACGCCGGCTGCCTACCCGGAGGTATACTTTTTTGGTGCGCACTCCGCCTAAAAGGGGAAAGCTCATGCGACGACTTTCGGGCCTGCTACTTTCCATCCTGGTTGCTTCCATGCTTCAAGCCCAGAAAAGACCGGACGTGATTCGAGTCTGCGTCGCCACGCTCAAGAACAGTTCGCCGCACATCGTGAATGCGACATGGCAACGGAACCAGCTCGTTAGGGCTTTCGAACGAATTAACAAAGGCAAAGATGTGAAGAATGGGAAGGCTGCTCCAATCGAGGCAATAGCGCTGGAATTAACGGAGGGGTCCGATCCCGAGGTGCGCGACAAGGATTGTCAATTCGTTGTCTATACGAACTTAACTGAAGTGCTGCGGGCAGGCGCACCCGAAATCATCATTCCTCCGCCAAGTGCAGTCGAAGTCGGTGGTGTCAGTGATCCTCGCGCATATCCAGCCGACTATCACAGCGCAACCGTCACTTATCGGATGGTGCGTTCCGGGGATATAGCAAATTGGGCTTCAGGTTTGGTATCCGCGCATGCCCAACTGCCAGAGGAAACGCTGGTCTCCCAACTGATGGACCAGGTTGCCCGTCGCGTGGCCAACGACTTGCGAACGCCCCGTCCCGCAGCGCCACAGTAACGCGGAGAAAAACCCATGCTAGCGCGAGACATCCAACACCGGCGACTGCTCGCTCCGGGCAGTCCGGGCCATTTCTGAATTGCCGGCAGTGCGGGAGTCAGGAAGTGCAGTCTTGAACTTGCGGTACCGCATTAGCGCCGCGAGTCCGGTGGCACCAGGTTGTTCGCACGATAGTAGACCACAAGCTGGCCGTAGTGCTCGCCGCTGTGCTCGATGGCGAACGTCCAGATGGTGGAGTTGTGGGCCAGCCGGTTCCCAAAAAATTTCGTTGTGTTGTCGAAACCCGCGTCGCCCTGCTGTTGAATCACTTGCGCTCCGCCGGCGACGGCCTCCTGCACGAACTTGACGACGTCGGCCTTGGTCTTGAAAGCGTCACGCGTAGGATTGTCACCCTCGCCGAAGTCAGGCCCGACATTTGTTCCGGAAATCCTCCGGATCAGGACGAAATCCAGTGCGGCGGCGTGGAGAAGATTCAGGGCAAAGGTGCGCTCATCTTTCTGCAGCTTGAAGTCGTACTTGTCTTCGGGAAAATCCTTCGCCATCGCGACGAGTTTGTTCCCAATGTCGTTCCACCGGTCCAACATCTCATCGGATCGAGAGCGTGCTGGGCTCGGAGGTTGATTCTGCGTCTGGGCCTGACTGTGAAGACTCATTCCGAGGGCAGCAAGCAGGGTGATTGCAACAAGCGTGAGAGAAGACTGTTTCATTGCTGATTGCTCCTTATTTTGATCCGCTTTGAGGAATTCCGCCGGCGGTTAGACGGAGCGCTACGCCTAAAGTCTGCGCAAATTTCGGATCAAGGAGCGAGAAACTTGCATGTGACTGGAAAGATTGATCCAACTCGGCTCTTACCGTAGCCGCCGAAAAATATTTTTTGCCGAGCAGTGAGCCAAATTGCCCCCGTTTTGCGCATTAGGAAGTGAGGCCTGCTGGGGGCCGGCCGGATGGGACACCGGGGATGTTGTTGTTTGTCTCCGGTGTCCTGCTATTTTTGCGAAAAAGAGGAGCGGTCTATCGTCCCTCGTTCATAACGGACGGGGTCCCGGCAACCCGCGTCGGGTGGGTCGGGTTCCGGTGATCGCAGAGAGATCGGGTTCGGGTGTCCGTACGGGCCCATCATCAGTTGCTCGATTGCAGCGCATGCAGGGCCGCGTGGGTTTGTGCAACTGGTAGCGGAACATCACCCTTCAACATCAGCCAAAGAATGCGGTTGTACAGCTGATCGTCCACGCGATCGGGAGCGCTGAAGTCCAGACTCTCAGACATGCGTGCGGCTGCAGTATGCTGCGGATTCTTTTCATTCAAGTCTTGCGTAGGGATGATCGGGTCATACGGCGTCAGGTCGGGCGCCGGAGCGAAGATGCCGGCCAGGGATCGGCTGAAGTAATCGAACTTGGAGAGTCGCCCCATGCCGAGGATGTCCTCAATCGCGGCGATGACATCCGTCGTATTAGCGAAGCGATGCACCGTGCCCGGCCGGTTGTAGGCGGAGATGGCGTAGAACGGCGAGCGGTGCGAATCGGTGTGATCGGGACCCGCCTGCGCGTCGTCTTCGAGAACGAAGATCACGGTGTCCTTCCAATACGGGCTGTGCGAGAGCGCCTGCACGATCCGCCCAAGCGCGAGGTCGTTGTCGGCCATGCAGGCGCGCGGCGTGCATTTGCCCGGACGCCCGGCGGCCAGATGGTCCATGGGCAGCCAGACCACTTCGAGTTGTGGCATGTTTCCGTCGCGCACAAAGCGCTGGAGTTCGGCGATCCACACATCAGCGCGCTTTTGATCCTGCGTAACGAAATCCATGGGGACGTAATCTGGATTCACGTGGGCGCCCAGTTCATGTTGGGTCACTGGCCAACCGGGATTGCCTTTGACCATTTCGCCGTAGTCGCGGAACGTGATGCCCTCTCGGGTCGCGAGTGTCCACAGGAAGCCACGTTCCGGCTCATCGCTCTCTTCGCCGTCCACGTCGGCCCGCTTGCCGGCATAACCGGAGGGCACGACCTTCTCACCGTAGTTCGTGACGTAGGCAGCGGTGGACCAGATGTGTCCTTGCGAACTGACCTCGGCGTTTACGAAGAAGCGATCGAACAGGCCGAAGCGCCGAGCCAGCGCGTGGTGGTTCGGGGTGATACTGATGTCGGGGAAATAGACGAGGCTCGCGTCGCCATCGCCTTCTTTCATGTCTCCGAGCACCTGATCATAGGTGCGATTCTCTTTGATCATGTAGACAACGTGGTGAAACGGTGGATAGGGCCTCGCCGCGGGTCTTTGCTGCCAGTTATTGGCGACGACAACACGCTCAGTGAAGCCAGCCAATTGCGCCGGCGGCAGAGATGCAGGGAGCATACGCAAGGTGCCATTCAACTGGCCAAGCGCGTACGCTGTCGGCTTCTCGTTCGGCCAGTTGGTGAGCGGGACGGGGCCATCGGGGTTGGCATGGGTGCCGTGTCCTTTTCCGGAAAGAAGGAGGAGTTGATCACCCGCTTCGGCGATCGCGGTGGGATACCAGTCGGTGGGAACGCGCCCGAGCAACTTGTCGCTAGCCACGTCGAAGACTGCGATGGCGTTGTTGTCGGCTTCTGCTATGAGCAGACGCTTGCCATCGGAGGTAAGTGCAACCGCGTTGGGTGTGCTGCCTTCGGGCGGTGCGCCGGGCGCGGCATCGTGCAGATAGCGCGCGACCTTCCGCAGCCTCGTGTCAACGACGGCCACTCGGTCGCTCCCGGCGAGCGTGACGTACAGGCTCGTTCTCCTGACCGCCAACGCCGACGGATGCTGACCGACCTCGATCCGGCCGAGATAGGCGAGGGTTCCGTCCGCCAGAATGCGGAACTGCGACACGGTAGCGCCGCCCCAAGCCGAGACGAACACTTGGCCGTCCGCGGCGAGGGCAACGCCATAGGGATAGTGATCGGTAGAAAACCGTTGCGTGATCTCGCCGGTTGCGGCGTTGACCACCGCGAGCCGATCGCCGACGTCTTCGGCGACATAAAGGAATTTTCCATTGGGCGAGAATGCCAGTCCCGCCGGATAGCTTGTGCCCGTGCCGTCCGCGGTTTTTGCCTTCGCCAGTTCGAACTTGTTCTCGAGGGTGGCGGCGCCGTCTTTCCATGCGTAGACGAAGAGCAGGTCAGTGTTGCCGCCGGACACGCAGAGACGATGGCCGTCGGGAGAGAAGGCGGCGCCGTAGAATGCGCCATCCTGGAGAAGCGTCTGCGTGACCTTTCGCGTTTTCAGATCGACCACCTGGATGCCCTGCTCGCGCCAGCCACTGAGCACGACCACGGCTCTGTCCTTTTCAGGCGCGAGTATGAGATTGATCGGCAAGCTGCCGAGGTCAACCGCTTCGCCTGCGGGATCGAGTCGCAGACCAGTCGGCAGCGGCGAAGTGAAAAGCGGCTTCGTCTGCGCCAACATCGAGGCGGTCAACAGTGCAAAGAGCGAAAGGGTGGCGCGACAGACAGGGAGTGAAAGCATGACAGGCGTTCCTCACAGACTTGGCACAACCAATGAACATATTTGCGGATGATCCACCGTCCATCCAGCCGGAGCGTACATATGGTACCGAATCGACCCATCGCGCGATGCCATTGCGTCTCTCATAGTAAAGGACCAGATGAAGATGGCCGGCGAGGCGATCATGCACAGGCGACATGGAACTACATCCGCGCGAGTATTTACGGGGGAAACTGCTAACGATTTGAGTTGACCGCAGTCTGTGGCAAGAAAGCGAAAGTGCTTCCTCAACAGCTCTTGAAGAAGGAGAGTGAACCGACGATGCTCAATCGGTCGAAGTTCAAAGGCTGGATTGTCGGCGGCGTCGCACTGGTTTCGTTTGCCGCCGGATCGATGGTTACGGCCCGTTTTATGAACCTGAAGCAGGTGGAGGCCGACAGCAATCGCGTCTTCGAGTTAATGGTGTATCACACTACGCCGGGAAAAGTGCCAGCGCTGGAGTCGATTTTTCGGGATGTTTCGAAGCTACAAGCCAAGCACGATCTCAACGTCGTCGGCTACTGGGTACCCAACGATGATCCCGCCTGGGCGAATACATTTGTTTACATCGTGGCGCATCCAAGCCTGGAAGAGGCGAAGAAGAATTGGCAGGCGCTTCATGCCGATCCGGCGTTTCCAGCGTATAGGGAACAGGCCGTCCCGATCATAGAGCAAGTAGACAAAAAGTATAGGGTGGACGAAGTGTACATGCGTCCGACTGATTATTCGGCGCTGAAGTAGGGCACGCGAGGGTCGGCATTGGGAAGGCACAAGGGACATCTGATGAGGCCCCAATGTCCGGGAAGAGGAATATCCATGGCACAAGTCGGGGGCCGTATCGGTTTCTGCTCTTACTTCTCAAGAATTTTCTCGTCGCGGAAGGCGCGAGCGATGGACTCGTTCGCAATAGTCATCGTGTTAGTTTTCGCCTCGTGCTTGGCAGCCGCCGGCGCTGAAGCTGCGCAGCCCGCTCATTGGGTCGTGAGCTGGGGAGCAAGCCCGTCGTCGCCTGCCGATGCAGAAAAAATCCGCAAGCAGGGACTCGAGTTCAACAATCAGACGCTGCGTGAGATTGTCCATTTGAGCATGGGCGGCCCGGCGATCCGCGTGCGTTTCTCGAATGTCTTCGGTCGCCAGAGTCTTGAAATCGAGGTGGCTCACGTCGCCCTGCGGACGAGCGATTCCACGATCCTGCCATCTTCCGATCGCGCCTTGACCTTTGGGGGCGTGCCGGGAGTCTCTGTTCCGCCGAACGCTGTTGTTATCAGTGATCCGGTGAACCTTGCCGTGCCCGCCGAAAGCGACCTGGCCATCAGCATTTTTGTTCCCCACGTGACACCCGCAGCCGGCATGCATTCCTTCGCGCAGCAAACTTCATATGTTGGCGCCGGGGATCTGACGGCCGCGCCTTCCATTGCAAATCCGCGGACGATTACCTCGTGGATATTTCTGGCGGGGGTGGATGTGAGTGCACCGCTTTCGGCAGGCGCCATAGCCGTGTTTGGCGACTCGCGTGTCGACGGCGACGGTTCTACCCCGAACACCAACCGCCGCTGGCCCGACGCTCTCGCCCACCGGTTAGCGCAGCAAGGCCTTCCCATCGGCGTGCTCAACGCAGGAATCATCGGCAACCGGATTCTGCACGATGCGCCGCCGATGGCGGTGGAGCTCGGCGTGAACGGCTTGTCTCGCTTTGATCGCGACGCGCTCGATCAACCGGGCGTCAAGTATGTCATTGTTCTTGAGGGCATCGTCGACATCGGGCTGGCCGGCACTGAGCTTGCGCCAGCCTCTGAAGCTGTCACCGTCGATGAATTGATTGAGGGCATGAAACAACTGATCGTGCGGGCGCACGACCGCGGCATGAAAGTCTATGGCGCGACGCAGACTCCGTTCAGCGGCACCACCATGATCCCCGGCATGTTCAGCGGCGAGAAGGAAGCACAGCGCAAGGCTCTGAATCAGTGGATTCGCTTGAGCCATGCCTTCGATGGCGTGATCGACTTTGAAAAAGTCGTGCTCGACCCGGCGAATCCGGACAAAATCCGGCCCACGCTCGACAGCGGCGACCACATTCATCCCAATGACGCCGGATACGAGGCGATGGCGAATGCGGTGGATCTAAGTCTGTTTCGGTAGGCCGCTGCTCACGCTTGGTCAGACGGATTGGTTCCAACATCGGTCTGGAATGAAGTTCCTGCCCGCAGATAGCCGACATAATTTCGCAATCTGCTGCTGCGCGTAGACATAGTGATTGCTGAACTCCTGGGCGAGGGATTTCGTATAGTCGTCAGGTCGCAGCGGCGGGGCAGATTCGGGCAAGCCGACCAATCGACAGGTGTTGTAAATGCCAGGGGCGGCCTTGAGCAATCGGAGGGTAATGACGGCGATAGTCGTTCTGTTTCTGGGGCCCTCCACGTACGCGCGGCACGTTATCGATCAGGGTGTGGTTATCCAAAATGTCACACTGATCTCACCGGACCGCGTCGCTCCCCTGCTTCACGCTGATGTAGTTCTTCGCGATGGCAAGGTGGATGAAATCGGCGCAAACATTATTTCGGGTCCGCATGCCCGGCGGGTAGACGGCAGCGGCCGATTTCTGATTCCCGGGCTGATCGATTCCCACGTGCATGCCGGTCGCTCGGCGGCGCTAGATGACGACGCAATCGATGCGCATCCGGATCTTTGGGCCGCTTATCGTGCGCAGGTGCCGCGTGCGTATCTTGCCTTCGGCTTTACGTCCATCGTTGATCTCGACCTGACACCGAAGGACCAGGCATGGTTTGAAGGCACGCCGTTGCATCCCCGCCTTTACTCGTGCGGCGGTGGAATCAAGGTAGCTGGCGGATACATGGCGTTCAATGTTCCACCGTCCTCATCGCCGAACTTTCCGAACCTGGTCTATGAACCGAAAGAAGCGGAACATTGGCCCAAGTCACTCGACCCTGGTGACTACACGGCCGAACGCGCTGTGGCGCGGGCGGCGGACGCCGGGGCCATTTGCGTGAAGGCGTTCGTAGAATCGGGATTTGGAATATTCCACTGGCCCTATTTGCACGTCGAGACGCTGCAAAAGATCCGGGCCGTGGCCAGCGAGCGCAAATTGGCGCTCGTGGTTCATGCCACCAGCGTAGACAGTTGGCGGTCGGCGGTGGACGCTCATGCTGACATCATTGCGCATGGTCTCTGGGTTTGGCCGGGCGATCTCGACAATTCCGTCCCGCCTCCGGCCGCGAAGGATGTGATTGCCGCCGCTGCGCGTGCCGGCACGCGTGTACAGCCGACGCTGCAAACCGTCGCCGGTGAGCGCGCGATGATCGATCCGAGACTGCTCGACGATCCCAGAATCAGCATGGCACTGCCGGCGGCGGTGATAGCTTACTTGCGGTCGGCGGAAGGCGAGAAGGCGCGCATGGCGCTGCTGGACGGATATCGGAAAGCGTCCCCGGCGCCTGGCTTCGAGCCATTACTCAAGGCGGCAATCGAAAGAACACAGGCGACGTTCAAAGTCATGTTGCAGGATGAGGTGTCCCTGGTTTTCGGGAGCGACACACCCGGGGTCGATGGCTTCGGCAATCCGCCGGGACTGAACGGGCGGCTTGAAATGCAGAATTGGGCGGAGGCGAGCGCGCCGCTATCTCTGATTTTGCGCGCCGCGACACTCGACAATGCGAAGGCCCTGGGATTGTCGAAACAACTAGGGTCCATCGAGGTCGGCAAGAGGGCTGACTTGCTTCTGCTCAAGGAGAATCCGCTGGCGACGGTTTCAGCGTATGACTCGATCGAGACCATCTTTCTCAATGGCGAGCCCATCGCGCGGGAAACACTACGCCCTCACAAGTAGCACGGTGCAATCGCGATCCATTCCACTTGGAAACCAATCCCGAAGACCATAAGGCGCAGGGTTTGCCGAATTCTCTGGGAGTGCGTAAATTGTAGAAAGTTCAGCGAAGGTTGATTCCACGGGTGGGGAAGAGGTGAAAGATGTTCTACGGAAAGTCTCTGACATGTCTGGTCGTCTGTCTGTGCTTGTTGGGCGTTGCGCCTGCGATGGCATTCGACGACGAAATGCATGGCCATCATCACGAAGCTAGCGAAGAGCTGGGCAAGATTTCGTTCCCCATATCGTGTGCGCCCGAGTCGCAGAAACGATTCGAGCGCGGCGCGGCTTTGCTACATTCCTTCGGATATGAAGAAGCCGGGGAACAGTTTTCTGAACTTGACCAGAAGGATCCGGCATGCGCGATGGCGCACTGGGGTATCGCGATGAGCTTGTTCCACCAGATCTGGGAACGGCCAGGGAAAGCAGCCCTGAAGCAAGGGCACGAGGAACTGGAACAGGCACAGAAGATTGGCGCGAAGACGGAGCGGGAACGCGGCTATATCGCGGCGCTGGCCCTGTTCTACGACGATCCGGCCAAGAACGATTACCTGAAACGAGCCGGCGCGTACTCGGATGCGATGGGGAAGCTTTACCAGCAGTATCCGTCGGATGTGGAGGCGGGAGCCTTCTATGCTTTGTCGATCCTGGCGGCCGCGCCCGCGGGCGACGGATCGCTGGAGGCAAAAAAGAAGGCGGTCGCAGTGTTGTATCCGCTGTTTGAAAAGCAACCCGATCATCCGGGGCTGGCCCACTACATCATTCATTCCTGCGATTCTCCACAATTGGCGTCGATGGGGCTCGATGCCGCGCGCCGCTATGCCGCGATCGCTCCGTCGTCGGCGCACGCGGTGCACATGCCGTCGCACATTTTTGCCCGGCTGGGGCTGTGGCAGGAAGACATTCAGGCCAATCTGAAATCGGTGGCGCTGACCGAACATTCGGGCGCGATGTACATGCATGGGCATGAGCTCCATGCCATGCACTTTCTGGTTTATGCGTATCTGCAAACCGGGCAGGACGAAGCGGCACGGCAGATGGTGGAGCAATCGAAGCAGATTCTGGCAACGGCGCCGGCGAATGACGACACCGGCATGCTGCAATACTTCGGTTTTGCGGCTGCCCATTTCCCGGCACTGTACGACCTGGAAATGCGGCGTTGGTCCGATGCCGCGGTGCTCGAGCCCGCCGCGAATGCTACGCCGGATCTGAAGATGATCACGTATTGGGCGAGGACGATCGCTTCGGCGCGAATGGGCGATGTGGAAGCGACGCGGAGCAACGCGCAGAAGTTCGACGAGGCCGAGGAGGCCACGCGGAAATCCAAGTACGCGTACGTGCTCGAAGGGCCGAATTCGTCGCACGGAGAAGTGCACGCGTGGCTGGCATTCGCCGAGAAGAAGAATGATGAGGCGCTGCGTGAGATGCGGGAGGTTGCAGACACGCAGGACAAGTTGGGAAAGGCGGAGGTCGACATCCCGGCGCGCGAGATGCTGGCCGATATGCTGCTCGAACTGAGTCAACCCGACCGAGCCCTGGCGGAATATGAGAAATCGATGCAGACGGATCCTAACCGCTTCCACGGGCTTGCCGGAGCCGCCGGCGCCGCGAAACTGGCGCATCAACCGGCCAAGGCGAATGCTTACTATGCGCAGCTTTTGAAGAACTGCGATGACGGAAAACACTCGGACCGGCCCGAACTGCACGACGCCAAAATCGTGCTGGCCAAGGACGTGCATTAGAGTTGAAGTCAGAAAGATCTGAGTCGCAAAGGGTGATTGGGTGGGAAGTTTTGTCTGATAGAATTCCTGACCTTACTCCGGGAGAGTGCAACGTGCGTCGAATCAACCTGTGGTTTCCACTCGCTATAGCCGCGATGGCTCTGCTGATCTTTCCAACTCCTTCTCCCCGGGCCGCGAATGCCCCGAGCGAGTTGCAGGGTGCTTACCGTCTTCCCGAGAAAGCTGGGTGGACTTACGTACACCTGCAGGGCACGCCGCGCGAGATCGGGTTTCAGAATGGCTATCTGCTCTCAGCGGAGATCGGAGACATGCTACAGGTCGTCATGCTCGAAACCAAGCACGACTATAAAAAAGACTGGTCGTTCTTCCGCGAAGCTTCGCAGAACATGATGTGGCCGCACATCGAGCAGGAATATCGCGAGGAGTTGCAGGGGATCGCCGACGGCGCGGCCGCGCACGGGCTCAAGATCGACGTCTGGGACGTCATCGGCATGAACGCCGCGACCGAGTGGGGCTACTACAACAAGCAATACGACAAAGAGCACGGGATCAAGAGCGAGGCGAAGGCCGTGCCGGAGCATTGCAGCGCCTTTGTCGCGACCGGCAGTTACACGAAAGACGGCAAGGCGGTCATCGCACACAACAACTGGTCGACGTATCTGGAAGGGGAACGCTGGACGATCATTTTCGATATTGCGCCGACCAACGGTTACCGGATGCTGATGGACGGGCTGCCGGGAGTCATTCACAGCGCCGATGACTTCGTGATCAACACGGCGGGGATGGCGATTACCGAAACTACGATTGGCCACTTCCTGGGATTCGATACGGCGGGGATTCCCGAGTTCGTGCGGGGGCGCAAGGCGGCGCAGTATTCTGCTTCGCTCGACGATTTCACGCGCATCATGAAAGAGGGCAACAACGGCGGCTACGCCAACACATGGCTGGTGGCGGACACACGCAAGAATGAGATCGGACGGCTTGAACTGGGACTCAAAAACGTTACGCTGGAGCGGACGACCGACGGAACGTTTGTTGGCTCAAATTTTCCCATCAACGAAAAGCTCATCCGCGAAGAAACTGACTTCGATCCGAAAGATGTGAGCCAAAGCTCCATTGCCCGGCATGCCCGCTGGGATCAGTTGATGGCGGAGAACAAGGGGAAGATTGACGTCGCGGCAGCGGAGCGCTTTCTTGCCGACCACTACGACACCATCGAAAAGAAAGAGGATGCCGACGAGCGCACGCTCGACGGCCACATCGACCTTTCACCACGCGGCTCGGGCGGCTGGGTGGGACCTTATGGCATGGCGGGAGCCGTACAGAACAAGGCCGCCGACGCCAGCATGATCGCGAAGATGACTTTCACCGCGGCTGCAGGTCACGCTTGCGGCAAGAACTTCAAGGCTACCGAGCATTTAAATGCGCATCCGGAGTATGACTGGCAGAAGCCGCTGCAACGGGATATGGATGCGTATCCGTGGACTAGTTTCAGTTCGGCGAAGTAAGCACCGCGGCACTCTCAGTTTTTGGCCAGCCAGCCAAACCGGTTGAACGGGCGCCTTTTTTCCGCCCCCTCCCAGGGCTGGTTCATGTCCTTCGTTGTCCTCACGGCTTGCGCTCTGGGCTGCATCCTTAAGCCGCTTCGCGGCATTGGTCCCGGCAGGCGTACCCGGCTCGGCAACCTGGGCGCTCCAATATTTCAACAGAAGAGAGAGACTGAAGCTCAGGATTCTCGGTTGCAATCGGTTATGTACCATAGTACATTGGTACACATGACAGATGATGCCACACTCGAAATTGAACGGGTGCAGACGGGGGTGCGCATGGAGCGGCGCATCCTTAAAGTGCTGAAAGCGTTCGCGGAGTATCACGACATGACGCTGGGCGATGTGCTGGAAGGGATCGTGCTCCATGCCTTCGACGGCAAGACTCCGTTCAGCCCAGCTTCACTGGAACGAATTCGCGAGCTGAAGAAATTCTACGAGTTGGATCTCGATTCCAACGCCAGCCACCGGCTGAAGGAGATCAGGAAGTCTCCGCAGAAACGCGCCATTAAGAAATAACCAGGAGTATTCATGAGCGCTATGAAGACCAAATGCGCATTGATCGTACTGCAGTGGACCTTAGGAATTGTGATTCTGGCGGAAGCGGTGCGGTTCGTCCTGCCCGGCGCGGCTCATGATTTCGCTCGAACTCACATGCCGGGGTTCATCCGCATGATTTTGGGATGGGGAGAGATCATCGGGTGCATCTTGCTGCTGATTCCGTTTACCGCAGTGCGGGGGGCGTGGATTCTGGTAGGCGTGTTCACGTTGGCCATCGTGATTCACCTTTTGCACGGAATGTATGGAGTGGGGAACTTGGTGATCTATACGGCGGCCGCGTTCGCGATTGCGATTGGGAAAGAGAATTGATCCGTCAGTGCGGGGCACCCGAGTGAATCATGACGAACCGCGAAATCATTGACTGTTTCGAAACGGATAGCCTGCCGGGGGCATTTCATCATGCGGACCACGTTCGGCTGGCGTACGCGTATCTGTCGGAATATCCGGTGCTCCAGGCGCTGGAGCGATTTGCGGGGGCGCTCAAGCGATATGCGGCGGCGAGGGGCAAGGCGAATCTCTATAACGAGACCATTACGCACGCGTATTTTTTTCTGATTCGCGAGCGAATGGCGCGGAGCCGGGATACCGATTGGGACAAGTTCGCACGGCGCAATTCCGATCTGTTGGTGTGGAGAGACGGGATTCTCTCGCGCTATTACCAAGAGGCGACGCTGCAGTCGGATCTCGCGCGGACGGTGTTTGTTTTTCCGGACAAGTGTTGGTGAGTTGCCCGAAAGACTGGTGCCGTCACCACGTGTTTTTTTTGGCGGACTCATCCAGGACTTCCGTCCTGGGCTAACGTATGACGCGCTCCGCGGCTCTTTGCGCACACAGTCGCGGGGCGTTCCTGGACTCTGCCCGCTTCTGGACTCTGGTCACTTCTAGACTCTGCCAATCTTCGATCCTCACTCGGCACAGGAACTCCGTCGTGTCGAATCTACCGGGACGATGCAACATGAGAATCCCATTTGCAATTCACGGCGGGCGTGGCGTTACAATTGAGACCACTCTTTCCAACTACTGCTGACCAGGACGTGTCCCATGATCCGTTTCAAAGTGAATGGACAAATGCAATCCTTCGACGGCGATCCGGAGATGCCGCTGCTGTGGTATGTGCGCGATATTCTCGGTCTCACCGGCACAAAATTTGGCTGCGGCATGGCGCTGTGCGGCGCTTGCACTGTGCTTGAAAACGGCAAAGCGGTTCGCTCGTGCAGCACGCAGATGCGGACTGTGGAAGGTGTCGAGATCACCACGATCGAGGGAATTTCCAGCCACGGGCCGCATGTCGTGCAGAAAGCTTGGGCGGACGTGAACGTGCCGCAATGCGGATACTGCCAGCCGGGGCAGATCATGCAGGCGGTGTCGCTGCTCTCATCGAAGGCGAAGCCGAGCGACGACGACATTGATGAAGCGATGGCGGGCAATATCTGCCGCTGCGGGACCTACCAGCGCATCCGTGCGGCCATCCACCACGCCGCGAAGGAGACCGCATGAATACCATGGAAAGAGTCGAAGAGAACATCACAATTGAGAATGTGAGCCGGAGGAGTTTTCTGCAAGGTGCGCTTTCGGCGAGCGCGTTTGTGCTGTGGGTGGGAAAGGCCCCACTTCTGGCAAGGGCGGCCAGAAATGGGGCACCCGTTTGGGCCTCAGCAGCGGCTGGCTCGGCTCCATCGATTGACGCGACAGCGTTTCATCCGGGCGTATATCTGGGAATTGACCCCTACGGCACAGTGCTGATAGTGGCGCACCGCACGGAAATGGGGAATGGCGTGCGCACCAGCTTGCCGCGCATTCTTGCCGACGAACTCGACGCCGATTGGTCGCGGGTGAAAGTCATCCAGGGCGATGGCGACGAGCGGTACGGATCACAAGATACGGACGGGTCGCATTCGGTGCGGGAATTCTTCGACACGCTGCGCGAGGCCGGGGCGACGGCGCGGCTCATGCTGTTGCGCGCGGCTGCGCAACAGTGGGGAGTTCCCGAGGCACAGTGCGTGGCCGATCCCGTGCATGTGGTGTCGGACAAGAATTCTTCCCGCAAGCTCGGGTACGGAGAACTGGCCGCGAGCGCGGCGAAACTTCCGGTTCCGAAAAAAGAAGAGCTGCAGCTGAAGTCACCAAAGGACTGGCGTTACATCGGCAAACCGGCGCCGGGATATGACGTGACCGACGTGTGCGCGGGCAAGCCGTTGTTTGGGATGGATGTGCGGGTCGATGGGATGTTGTATGCGGCGATCGCGCATCCGCCGGTGCTGGGCGGGAAGGTGAAGTCGGTCGATGATTCCGCTACGCTGAAGGTGAAGGGCGTACAGAAGACGATTCCGATTGATCCCTTCACGCCGCCGCATGCGTTTCAGCCGCTGGGCGGAGTGGCGGTGATCGCTGACAATACGTGGTCGGCATTCAAGGGGCGCAACCAACTGAAGATCGATTGGGATAACGGCGCAAACGCGACGTATAACTCCGCTGACTATAAAAAGCAGCTGCAACAAACCGCGCGCCAGCCGGGCAAAGTCGTGCACACCATTGGCGATCCGGATGCGGAATTCGCGAAGGGCGGCAAGATTTTCGAAGCCGAATATTTTGCTCCGCATCTGGCGCATGCTTCGATGGAGCCTCCGGTCGCGGTGGCCGATGTGCGCGAGGACAAAGTCACCGTGTGGTCGCCGACGCAGAATCCGCAAGGCGTTCAGGAGCAGGTGGCAAAGGCGCTTGACCTCAAGAAAGAAAACGTGACTTGCCACGTGACCTTCCTCGGTGGCGGGTTCGGGCGAAAGTCGAAGCCAGATTATGCCGTGGAAGCAGCGGTGCTCTCGAAGAAAACGGGCAAGCCGGTGAAAGTGGTTTGGAGCCGGGAAGACGATATCAAGTTCGACTACTTCCACTCGGTGGCCGCGATGTACATCAAAGCGGCGCTCGACGATCGCGGGATGCCAAAGGCGTGGCTGCAGCGTTCGGTGTTCCCTCCGATCGGATCGACCTTCGATAAGACTGCCGTTTACGGCAGCGCGGGTGAAATGTCGCTGGGCTGGGACGTGTCACCGTTCGCCCTTCCCAATTTCCGGTCGGAAAACGGGCAGGCTGTGGCACATGTCCGGATCGGGTGGCTGCGCTCGGTCGCGAATATCTATCACGCGTTCGCGGTGCAGTCGTTCGCCAATGAGTTGGCATATAACGCCAATCGCGATCCTTACGATTACCTGCTGGCGCTGATCGGATCGGGGCACGTAGTGGCGCCGGTGAATCCGGGGCCTCCGGGTATGGCGGAAAAATATCCGTTCGATACGGCGCGGTTGCGGCACGTAGCTGAACTCGCGGCGGAGAAGGCGAACTGGGGCAAGAAAAAATCCGGGAAGGGAAGC
>Ga0307474_10000766_pt1 | contig 23232 bp, 16 predicted proteins | sample atmos_gasesECM1C_2_FD_203312 | JGI IMG/M metagenome (GOLD analysis project Ga0307474, IMG submission 203312) | Hardwood forest soil microbial communities from Morgan-Monroe State Forest, Indiana, United States - atmos_gasesECM1C_05 | ecosystem: Environmental > Terrestrial > Soil > Temperate... | reverse complement strand
ATCGAACTCAAGTCGGGTCCGCGGGGGGATTGGCTTAGCGACAAACTCGCCGTCGCCTCTATCTCCTTCCAGGAAACGGCATCGGGCGGCGCTTTCGCCTGGCACACCGCACCTGTTCGCCAACTCGTCATCACCTTAAGCGGCACGCTGGATTTCCAGACTCGCCAAGGCGAGCATTTCCTTCTCCACCCCGGCAATATCTTGCTTGCTGAAGATACGGTCGGATCCGGGCACAGTTGGAAATTGACCGACGATTCTTCCTGGCGTCGTGCCTACGTGGTCCTTCAACCAGGAGCCTCGGTACCGTTTCGCGCTCGCAAGCTGCAGCGGGCCACGGCTTGATCGAGTCATCCGCGAAGAAACAAGCAACCACTCATTAATCTGAAAGAGAACTCCGATGCCAGAAACATTCAATACCGAACCGGACGTCGTACTCATCGGCGCGGGCATTATGAGTTCCACGCTCGGGGTCTTCCTGAAAGAGCTCGATCCCTTGCTCACCATCACGATGTTCGAAACCCTAGAGGATTGTGGCCTCGAAAGCTCGGAAGCCTGGAACAACGCCGGCACCGGACATGCCGCCAATTGCGAGATGAACTACACGCCTGAGCGGCCCGACGGCAGCATCGACATCTCCAAGGCGCTGGAAGTCAATGTCGAATTCGACCTGTCGCGCCAGCTCTGGTCCTACCTCATAAAGAAAGGCGCGATCGCCGATCCACGCTCGTTCATCCATCCCGTGCCGCACATGAGCTTTGTGCACGGCAGCAACGTCCCGTTCCTCAGAAAGAGGTTCAAGGCGATGAGCGCGCACCATTGCTATTACGGCATGGAATATACCGAGGATAGTCGGAAGATCGGCGAGTGGGCGCCGCTGGTGATCGAAGGCCGAACCAGTGACGAGCCAGTTGCTGCGACGCGGATCGTAACGGGCACTGACGTGGACTACGGGTCACTCACTCGTCATCTCGTTCGTCATCTCGTCGGCCAGCCGGGCTGCAAGGTACATTACCGGAACCGTGTCACCGATCTCGTTCGCGAGGACCATGGGCGTTGGCGCGTCGAGGTTCACGATCTCGAAAGTGGCGAGAAGCGATCGGTGAAGACCAAGTTCGTCTTTATCGGCGCAGGCGGCGGCGCGCTGCCACTGCTGCAAAAATCCGGTATCCCAGAGGGGCGAGGCTACGGCGGCTTCCCAGTTAGCGGAATCTGGCTCCGTTGCGACAATCCCGAGCTCAACAAGCGTCACCATGCCAAAGTTTACGGCAAGGCCGCGGTGGGTTCGCCGCCGATGTCGGTGCCGCATCTCGATACCCGAGTCATCGGCGGCCAGCGCTCGCTGCTGTTCGGCCCTTATGCCGGCTTCTCGAGCAAATTTCTGAAGCACGGGTCGCTGTTGGATTTATTCAAATCGGTCAGGCCAGCCAATATCAAACCGCTGCTGTCGGTGGCGCGCGACAACTTCGACCTCACGGAATACCTGATCGGACAAGTCCTTCAGTCGGAGAGCCACCGGTTAGCCGCGCTTGACGAGTATTTCCCTAACGCGAAGCCCGAGGACTGGAAGCTCCAAATCGCAGGGCAACGTGTTCAGACCATCAAGCCCGACGTCAAGCGCGGTGGTCTGCTGGAGTTTGGAACCGAACTCGTCGGCGCAGCAGATCATTCTCTGGTGGCGCTCCTGGGAGCCTCGCCCGGCGCTTCTACCGCCGCATTCATCGCAATCAGTGTGCTGGAGAAATGTTTCGCCGGTGAGCTGACGGCGAGCGCGTGGCTGCCGAAGCTGACGGAGATCATCCCGTCTTACGGCGTTTCGCTGATTGATGATGCCAAGCTGCTCCAGCATGTTCGCGCGGAGACAGCGCAGGTTCTCAAGGTGGAGAACATTGATGTGTCGGCCGCCGCCAGCGGCTCGCCGTCTAAGACACAAGGAAAGGCCTCAAATCCACTGTTGGAGAGGATCTAGCTATGGCCAAGACAGTTGCTGATCAATTTGCGGAAACCCTCGCTGCAGCTGGTGTCAAAAGGATATATGGCGTCGTCGGCGACAGTCTGAACGGCCTGACCGATTCGATCCGCCGGCAGGGAAAGATCGAATGGGTGCATGTGCGGCATGAGGAGGTCGCGGCTTTCGCGGCCGGTGGCGAAGCGCACGTGACAGGAGAGCTTGCGGTCTGTGCCGGGAGTTGCGGACCGGGCAACCTTCACCTCATCAATGGCCTATTCGATTGTCAGCGGTCGCGGTTACCAGTGCTTGCCATTGCGGCGCAGGTGCCATCGGCCGAGCTCGGCGCCGGATATTTTCAGGAAACCCATCCGGAAAATCTGTTCAAGGACTGCAGTCACTATTGTGAGCTGGTCTCCGGGGCCAACCAGATGCCGCGCGTTCTGGAAATCGCGATCCGGCAAGCGGTCGGTAATCGCGGCGTCTCGGTCGTGGTGATTCCGGGCGACGTGGCCCTTCAGCCTGCCGTAGACGCGCCGCTGCCAAAAGTAACGAGCCTGCTGCCCAGGCAAGCTGTCGCGATGCCGGCACGCGTCGATGTCGATCGGCTCGCCGCGCTTCTCAACAGCGATGGCCGAGTGACTATGTTCTGCGGTTCGGGATGTGAGGGCGCGCGTGATGAAGTACTCGCGCTGGCGGATCGGCTGAAGGCTCCTATCGTGCACGCGTACCGAGGCAAGGAGCATGTCGAATGGGAAAATCCGTTCGACGTCGGCATGACCGGGTTGATCGGCTTCTCGTCGGGCTACTACGCCATGCTCGATTGTGACATTCTCTTGATGCTCGGCACCGATTTTCCGTATCGCCAGTTCTATCCGCGCGGTGCGGGGGTGCGCATCGCACAGGTGGATATACGACCCGAACAGATCGGCCGCCGCGCACCAGTCGATCTCGGCGTAGTTGGTGACGTCCGCGCAACCATTGAAAGCGTGTTGCCGCTGATCAAGAAGACGCGCGATCGCACCCATCTCGACCGCGCGACCGAACATTACCGCAAGGCGCGCAAGGAGCTCGATGGGCTCGCGGTCAGTAAGCCCGGTCGCAAACCGATCCGCCCGCAGCAGGTTGCCAAGGCGATCAGCGATCACGCTTCGCAGGACGCCATCTTCACCTGCGACGTCGGTCTGCCCACGGTATGGGCCGCTCGGTATTTGGCGATGAACGGCAAGAGGCGGCTGATCGGATCGTTCTGGCATGGCTCGATGGCCAATGCGATGCCGCATGCGATTGGCGCGCAGACGGCGTTTCCCAACCGGCAGGTGATCTCGCTGTCAGGTGATGGTGGTTTCACCATGCTGATGGGCGATTTTCTCAGCCTTGCGCAGCTCGGATTGCCGGTGAAGGTCGTGGTGTTCAACAACAGCGCGCTCGGCTTCATCGAAATCGAGCAGAAATCCTCTGGCTTTCTCGACTTCGGTACCGGTTTCAAGAATCCGAACTTTGCCGCCATGGCCGAAGCCTGCGGTGTGCGAGGAATCCCGCTGGAGGATCCCGCCGACGTCGACAAGGGCATCGCTGAAGCACTTGCCCATAACGGACCGGTGCTGGTCGATGCGGTGGTGAGCCGGACGGTGCTTCCCATCCCGCCTGCCGTTACTGCTGAAATGGCCAAGGGCTTCACGCTCTATATGGTGAAAGCCGTGTTCAATGGGCGCGCCGACGATCTCGTCGATCTCGCCAAATCGAACCTTTGGGCTTGAGGTCAGGAGAGTTGCAATGGATATGACGGCGCTTCTTCTGTCGCGAATTCAGTTCGCCTTCACCATCACATTCCATATCATCTTCCCATCCTTCACAATCGGATTGGCGGCCTGGCTCACGGTTCTCGAGGCGTTGCGTCTTGCGACCGATCGACCGGTCTATCGCGTGATCTTCGACTTCTGGCTAAAAGTATTTGGCGTGGCGTTTGGCTTGGGCGTCGTATCCGGCATCGTGATGGCATTCCAGTTTGGCACCAACTGGAGCGAATTGTCCAAGATGTCAGGACCGATCCAGGGTCCGCTCCTGATGTACGAGACCTTCACCGCTTTCATGCTCGAGGCCACATTCTTCGGCGTCCTGATCTTTGGCCGCAAGCGGGTGCCGCCATGGCTCTACTTGTTTTCGACCGCAATGGTGGCGTTGGGTACGACGTTTTCGGCGTTCTGGATCATGGTCAATAACAGCTGGATGCAGGTGCCCTCGGGCTATGTTGTGGAAAACGGCGTCTTCGTTCCCAACGACTGGACCAAGATCATCTTCAACTCCGTGGTGTGGTCGCGATTTCCACACATGTTGCTCGCTTCCTATTTGACCGGCGCCTTCTGCGTTGCCGCGACCGGCGCATGGTATGTGTTGCGGCAAGAATACCACGCCGAGTCCGGTATCATGCTGCGCATGGGCCTTGGTCTTGCCGCCGTGTTGATGCCGATCCAACTCTTCTTCGGTCATCTGAACGGCGGCTATGTCAACACGTATCAGCCTTCCAAGATGGCGGCGATCGAAGGACGCTGGAACGATGAGAAACCGGCTGGCGAAGTGCTGTTCGCGTGGCCGGACGTGGAGAACCGGCGCAACCTGTTCGCGATTACCTTGCCCCCGCCGTTCGGCAGCCTGATCGATTCCGACAGTCTCGCCGCGGGCGAAACCGGACTCAACAGCATCCCTCCGAAAAACTGGCCGCCGGTGGTCATCCCGTTCTTCAGCTTCCGGATCATGGTGGGTTGCGGCATGCTGATGCTGGGGCTTGCGTGGCTCGGTACCTATCTTAGTTTCAAGCAGCGCTTGGAGCGCAATCGTCTCCTCTTGTGGGCGACTTTCCTTAGTTTTCCGCTCCCCTTCGTTGCGATCCTTACCGGCTGGTTCACCGCTGAAGTCGGCCGTCAGCCGTGGGCGGTCTTCGAAATCTTGCGAACCGCGGATGCCGTGACGCCATTCTTGACCACGCGCGAAGCGACGATCTCGCTCGTGATCTTCTGCGCGATCTACGCCTTCATATTCGCATTCGGCACGTTTTACATCTATCGCCTCATCCGCACGGGTCCCGCTGGCAAGCTGTTCGAGTCCCCGCGCCTCGCGGTGCCCAGCCGACCGATGTCGCTTGGCGACGCAGGTCTGATTCACGAACCCGGCCACGCCGGCGCCGGAGAATAACCATGGTCATGTTCTGGGTGTTGCTTTTGGCCGTCAGCATTCTGCTCTACGCGTTGCTCGACGGCGCCGATCTCGGCGTCGGCATGTTGTTCGGGCTGGCGCGAGGCGAAGCAACGCGCCGCGTCCTGTTGAGAGCGGTTGCGCCGATTTGGGACGGCAACGAGACCTGGCTCTTGGTGACCGGCGTCATCTTGTGGGGGGCTTTTCCCCCCGTCTACTCGACCCTCTTGTCAGCCTTCTACCTTCCGCTTTTTCTCATGTTGGCGGGCTTGATCCTTCGCGGTGTAGCATTCGAGTTTCGCGACAACACGCAACGAATGCGGTGGATCTGGGATCTGAGCTTTGCTGGCGGATCCGTGGTCGCGACATTCATGCAGGGGGTCACGGTCGGGGCCCTCGTAGAAGGACTGCGGGTCACGAACGGTCAATATTCGGGCGGTGACTTCGGCTGGTTCACGCCGTTTGCGGCCCTGTGTGGCGTCGGCCTGTGCCTTGGCTATGCGCTTCTCGGCGCCTGCTGGTTGGCCAAGAAATGCGAGGCCGAGGTTCGCGATGCGGCGCATCGGCAGATTCCCGTTCTTGCGGTTTCCGTACTGGTGTTTCTCGCAGTCGTCTTCGTCTACGCGCTGGCTGAGCATCTTCCAATCCTTCATCGCTGGATCGACCGGCCGTATCTCTTCATATTCCCGGCGATTGGCGCGATCGCCGCGATCGTGCTCGCGCGCAGCATCCTGAGTCACAACGACGATTGGCCGTTCTACATGGTAACCCTGATCTTCGTGTCGGCATTCGGCACTCTGGCGCTGTCCTTCTGGCCTTACCTCATCCCATTCGTAATCACGATCGACGAAGCCGCCGCACCGCAGTCCAGTCTCATGTTCATGTTCTGGGGAGGCGTGGTCGTCTTTCCCCTGATGCTGGTCTACACGCTCGTCAGCTACAGCGTCTTCAGGGGCAAGATCAGAACAACAACCGTGCACTATTAGCCGTCTCGTGAAGACGAAGAGCGGCCCACATATACGGAGAAAGCCAAGGGATCGCACGAGGCAAACGAGCCATGAGCCACACCGCCGCCAATCCTGCCTGCGTCCCGTCGTCTGAAGCGCGATCGTTGTCCGTTCACGCGGAAGCCCATGTAGCGTCAGCAGAAGAGCTTGCCCTGATGTCGCTCAGCGCAAGGCTGCTGTTCGAGAATGGTCAATCAACCGAAAAGGTCGTGTCCGCTCTCGACCAACTCGCCGAAGCTTTGGGATTTCGCGCGATCGTCTTTCCCCGCTGGGGCGAACTAACCATCCTGATCAACGATGGTAGCGGCTCACGGCCGGAAATTCTCGCCGCGACTCCTGCGGGCGTCGACATGCGCAAGGTGGCCGCGACGATCGGCGTGATCGATGACGTCTGCAGCGGACGGCTCGACGCCGCGGCGGCACAGCAGGCACTTGAGACAATCGGGCGATTTCCGCCAGTCTCGGTAACGCGCTTCGCGCTTCTCGCGGCGGCCGGAGCGGCGGCACTTGGCGTGATCTTCGGTGCAAGGCACCCGGCCAGCCTGCTGTTGATCGCAATCAGTGCCGGCGTCGGCGCCTGTCTTCGCCGTTGGCTGGCGACAATCAGCCGCAATCCGTTCGTTCAACCCCTTTGCGCGGCGTTGCTCGCCGGTGCCATCGGCGCCATCGCCGTCCGTCTCCAGCTCAGTTCGGCCCTGCGTCTCGTTGCGGTCTGTCCATGCATGATCCTGGTACCTGGCCCGCATCTGCTTAACGGCACGGTCGACCTGGCCCGCGCGCGTATCGCGCTGGGAGCCTCGCGCATCGCTTATGCCGGCGTGATCATCCTTATGATTTGCACGGGCCTGCTGACGGGTCTTTCGTTCGGGAACGCCTGCCCGTGTCGGCGCCGTCGTATCCAGTGCCTCTTGGGTATGACGTGATCGCGGCGGGAGTCGCGGTCGCGGCTTACGGGACCTTCTTCGCAATGCCATGGCGGATGCTGCCCATTCCCGCCGCGATCGGAATGCTCGCACATGCCTCACGCTGGGCCATGATTTCTCTGGCTGGCGCGAGTGTGGAGACCGGCGCGCTCGCTGCGTGTCTGGTGGTCGGAATCATCATCACGCCGATCACTGATCGATTGCGACTGCCCTTTGCGGCACTCTGCTTCGCATCCGTCGTGTCGCTGATACCGGGCGTGTATCTGTTCCGAATGGCCGGCGGCTTCGTCGACCTGATTACGCTCGGCGAAAGAGCGTCAATCGACGTGCTGCTCAATACGATCTCGGACGGGACGACGGCCACGTTGATCATCCTGGCGATGGCCTTCGGCCTGATACTTCCAAAAATGTGCATCGAACATTTCTACCCGCCCAGCCCCGCCATTAAGACCCACGGGAAAACCGGGGTGTTCCATGAGTGAAAAGACGCTTCGATGAGATCGTCGTCAGCCACGGACTCGCGGCAGCCGAACACCGATCATTATGGAGTAAGCCAATGCAATCGCGAAACGAAATCATGCCGGCAATGAAAGACCCAAGGCTTTCTTCATCGGATGTCGTTCATGCCCTGAACATGGCGGCAGCGTGCTTCATCACCTATTGGATAGTGACCCATATCCTCTCCCGATTTGTCGACGACTCGACTGAGCTCTTGGGCGGGATGTGGGCGGTAGCCGCTACTGTGGTCGTCTTCAGGGAAACCCGTCGCCGGAGCCTGTTTGCCGGCGTCGACCGCCTAATAGCGACGTGCGTCAGCTTCGCACTATGTTTGCTCTACCTCTTGTTCTTCCCGTTCACCCCCGTAGGGATGGCAATATTGATAGCCGTTGGCACGGTGGTAATGGCGCTGCTAGGTCGGCGTGATGACATCGTCACTGTGGGGATAACGACGGTCGTTGTCATGGTCGTCGCAGCAATGAGCCCTGTAGAGGCCTGGCAGCAGCCGGTGCTGCGTCTTGCCGACACCATAGTGGGGATCGCAGTGGGTGTTGCGTGTAAATGCGTCGCCTCATTTCTGCTTCCCAAGTCTTTCGGAGAACAGGAAGGAGGCTAGGGTTCATGGCATGGGCTGGACTTTGGACCACGGATCCGGCTCAGGTCTCCCGACCCGCTGGAGCGCGGGTTGCGACCCATTGCGCTCCCCGGCTCCGGCGCTGCTCTTCGGTTTGCGCCTTTGGGCCGCAGTCTGCCTCGCGCTCTACGTGGCGTTCTGGCTTCAACTTGACAACGCGTACTGGGCCGGTACGTCCGCGGCCGTCGTCTGTCAGCCAAGCCTCGGCGCCTCACTGCGCAAGGCCTGGTTCCGCATGATCGGCAGTGGTCGGCGCGTTGGTTATCGTGGTGCCGACGGCGCGCTTTCCCCAAGACCGGACAGATTTTCTGCTCGGCCTGGCACTCTGGGGCGCTGCATGCGGTTTCGTAGCCACGCTGCTGCGCAACTTTGCGGGCTACGGCGCGGCACTGGCCGGTCTCACGGCCGCGGTCATCGCCAGCGACGAACTCGGCGCGGTCGGTGGCGCAAACAACGACGTCTTTATGTTCGCCGTCGCCCGCGCAAGCGAAATCTGCATTGGCATCATCTGCGCGGGCGTCGTGCTTGCAAGCACCGATTTTGGTGGCGCGCGGCGCCGGCTAGCCGCGCAGCTTGCCACGATCTCGGCCGAAATCGTTGGAAGACTCTCCGAGACATTCTTGCTGGTCGGTCCTGAGCAAGCGAAAACGCGCCCGGTCCGGCGCGACCTCATCCGGCGCGTCACCGCGCTCGACCCGGCCATCGACGAAGCTCTCGGAGAGTCCTCCGACCTACGCCCCCGCTCGCCAGCATTGGAAGCGGCAGCGGGAGGCCTGTTCGCAGCCCTGTCCGGCTGGCGGACGGCGGCTATTCATCTGGAGTTCCTGCGAACTGACCATGTCCGGATGGAAGCGTGCGTTGTATTGGAAAATATCCCACCAGAATTGCGTTACGTGCCGGCGCAAGAACGGGCTGCAAGCTGGACGATCGATCCCTCCAGCGGGCGCAAGGCGTGCGTTGTGACGGTGCGGACTCTGACAAGCCTGGCTACAGATACGCCGTCGCTCCGACTGCTCGCCGACTCGGCCGCCGAAGCGTTGATCGGGGTTGGGCGCGCGCTCGATGGGCTGCTGGTGCTGATCGACCCTGCTCGATACGTTGCTGAGCCTCGTTCCGCCTGGTTCAGCGTACCTCATTTGCTTCCTGCTCTCGTTAACGCGCTGCGTGTGTTCGTCACGATTGCGGCAGTCGTGACCGCGTGGCCGAACGGCGCCCAGGCTATCGTCTTCGCCGCGATCGCCATCATCGTGTTTTCGCCGAAAGCCGATCAGGCTTACACGACTACCATGAGCTTCATGATAGGAGCCAGCCTAGCCGCAGCGCTCGCAGCGATTGTAAAATTTGCGGTGCTGCCCGGCCTCACGACCTTTGCCGGCTTCGCCCTCGCGACGGCTACTTCGAGGAGACGAGTCTCAGCAGGATCCAGGAGGGCGATCCGGCAACCGTCATGTTGATGGGCTACAGCCAGCTCGTTCGCGGCCATGTCGGCGGCGTCGCTCGTGGCATCAACATCCCGAACGCACAGCCGGATCAGGCGGGGCTCGCGTCGGTAAATCCGATCTTTACCTGGGTGCGCCTTGCGCAGCGCGTGCCGGCGCGTATCCACATCGATCAAGTGCCGGATGGCGTCCGGCTGGTGGCGGGTATGACTGCCACCGTGCAGATCGATCGCTCCCCGCGCGCACCCCCTCGTTAACCCGGGGCGTACTGAGGATCGTTTCCTTCGCGAAACTTCAGACGGACACGCTTGGCGCATGAAATAAGCCTTCGTTCCAATCGTCACTTGTGAATTGTCGAGGTCGCCCGGATTCTAAATTCTCAATTTTAACGGTGTCGAACACCGCAGTACATTGCGTCGTGACCAAAATGCTGGCGGCCCATGATAACGGGGATGGGATCATCAGCAGAGATGGGCGAGCGCTCTGCCGCTGTCCGCTTTTCCCCGCCGACAGCAGACATTCGGCGCTTACGTCAGCTGTTTTTGGATTGACGGGCGAATGCAAACGTAACCTAATCAATCTACTAAAGTATTCCTCCTGGCCGGAGGCCCTCGTGAACAAGCTCTCAGGCTACGTTTTTTCGCCGCTGAGGGAGGGAGATATCGCTCTCTACCGGGGCTCCGGTCCCGGCTTGCCGCCGATCCTGCTCATTGCGGCGGAAGAAGCGCCGCTCGGTTGCGTCGAGCGGCTTGAACACGAGTATGCGCTCAAGGGAGAACTTGACGCTGACTGGGCGGCGCGGCCAGTCGCGCTGACGCGCTACAACGACCGAATGACTTTGGTGCTTGAGGATCCCGGCGGTACGCCGCTCGATCGACTGCTTGGCCGACCTCTGGAATTCTTGAAATTCCTGCGCATTGCGATCCCGCTCGCGAGAGCGCTCCGCCGAGTGCACGAGCGAGGCCTGATCCATAAGGACATCAAACCGGCAAATATTCTCTTTGACGCGGTGAGTGGCGGCGTCTGGCTGATGGGGTTCGGCATTGCCTCGCGTCTGCCGCGCGAGCACCAGGCCCCCGCGCCACCGGAGGTGATCGCCGGCACGCTCGCCTACATGGCGCCGGAACAAACCGGCAGGATGAACCGCCCAGTTGACCCCCGCAGCGATCTCTACGCTCTGGGCATCACCTTTTACGAAATGTTGACGGGGCAGCTTCCCTTTACCGCGGCCGATCCGATGGAGTGGGTGCACTGTCATGTCGCGCGGCAACCGGTGCCGCCCCACGAGCGGATCGTGGGCGTCCCGGCGTCGCTCTCAGCTATTGTGATGAAGCTCGTAGCCAAGACAGCAGAGGAGCGCTACCAGACCGCCGCGGGCGTCGAGACCGATCTCAAGCGCTGCCTGGCGGAATGGGAGTCGCATGGCCGTATCGACCCGTTTCTGCTCGGCGCTCACGACCTATCAGATCGGTTGCTGATCCCGGAGAAGCTCTACGGTCGGGAGCGCGAGATCAACGCTCTGCTCGCTTCCTTCGACCGAGTCGTCGCTGATGCCACGCCCGAGTTCGTGCTCGTGTCCGGATATTCCGGTATCGGCAAGTCCTCGGTCGTGAACGAACTGCACAAGGTGCTCGTGCCGCAGCGTGGCCTGTTCGCATCTGGCAAGTTTGACCAGTACAAGCGCGACATCCCGTACGCCACGCTGGGCCAAGCCTTCCAGAGCCTTGTCCGCTCGCTCCTCGCCCGAAGCGCGGAGGAGCTCGGCCGCTGGCGAGCCTCCCTGATCGATGCGCTGGGCCCGAATGGTCAGCTCATGGTCAATCTCGTTCCCGAGCTGGAGCTCGTGATCGGGAAACAGCCGCCGGTCGCGGAGCTCCCGCCGCAGGACGCGAAGAACCGCTTCCAGTTGGTGTTCCGCCGCTTCCTTGCCATCTTCGCCAGGCCGGAGCACCCGCTGGCGCTGTTCCTGGATGATCTACAATGGCTTGATACTGCAACGCTCGACCTGCTCGAGCATCTCGTCACGCACCCGGAGGTACGGCACCTGCTGCTTGTCGGCGCCTACCGGGACAATGAGATCAGTCCCTCTCACCCGCTTTTGCGAACGCTGGAGGCCATCCGCGCGATCGATGCGAGGGTGCACGAGATCGTGCTGGCGCCCCTCGAAATCGACGATGTTGGCCAGCTCATCGCCGACGCGCTTCACTGCGAGCCCGAGCACACGCGGCCATTGGCGGAGCTAGTCCAGGATAAGACCGGCGGCAATCCGTTCTTCGCGATCCACTTCTTTATCGCGTTGGCCGATGAGGGGATGCTCACATTCGACCAAATCGCGTCAGCTTGGCAATGGAACCTTGATCGCATCCGCGCCAAGAGTTACGCCGATAATGTCGCGGACCTCATGGCAGAGAAGCTGAAGCGATCTCCCGCCGCCACTCAGGAAGCCCTGAAACAGCTCGCCTGCCTAGGCGACGTCACCGAAATCGCCACTCTGACCCTGGTTCACGGAAAAACAGAGGATGCGACGCACGAGGCACTCTGGGAGGCCGTCCGCACTGGTCTGGTGGTCCAACAGGGTAGCGCCTACAAATTTTTGCATGACCGGATCCGGCAAGCGGCTTATATGCTGGTTCCCGAGGACCGCCGTGCCGAAGTTCACCTGCGCATCGGCCGCATGCTGCTGGCGAGCACGGACGAGTTCGATGAACACCTGTTCGATCTCGCGAACCACTTCAATCGGGGGGCCGCGCTGCTGGTCGACCGGGACGAGAAAGCGCGGGTGGCGGCGATCGAGCTGCGCGCCGGGCGAAAAGCCAAGGCGTCCACGGCGTATGCGTCGGCACTTGCGTATTTTTCGACTGGCATGGCGCTCCTGGACGAGGGGGACTGGGGCCTCCAGTATGAGTTGACGTTCAATCTGTGGCTCGAACGCGCGGAGTGCGAGCTTCTGAGCGCCAACTTCGAAAATGCCGAGCGCTTGATTGTGGAGTTGTTGCAGCGGGGGGCATCGAAAGTCGACCAGGCTGCCGTCTCCCGCCTGAAGGTCCAGTCCCATGTCATGAAGTCGGAAAACAAACGGGCTGTGGCCAGCGCGCTCACGTGCCTGCGCTTGTTCGGAATTGACCTGCCGGCACACCCGACCCGTGAGCAGGTCCAGGCCGAATACGAGACGGTCTGGGAGACCCTGAATGGGCGCCCGATCGAGAGCCTGATCGATCTGCCGATGATGACCGATCAGGAACTCCATGCCGCCATGCAGGTGCTCTCGGTCCTTACTCCCTCCGCCTACTTTACCGACTTCCTTTTGTATTGCTTGCAGGTGTGTCGCATGGTGAACATCAGCATGCAGCATGGGATCAGCGGCCCTTCCGCGCACGCTTATGGCTCTTGGGGGGCTGTACTCGCGCTGGTCTTTCGCCGTTACCGTGACGCCCAGCGTTTCGCCGAACTCGCCTGCAATCTTGTCGAGAAGCACGGCTTTATCGCCTACCGTGCGAAGGTCCATTACGCGATGGGAATGGTTGCCTTCTGGACGCAGCCCATCGCGACCGCGATCGATTTCATGCGGGCGACCTTTCGCAATGCGGTTGAGATGGGTGATCTGACCTTCGCTTGTTACGGCTTCTTCCAATCTATCACAGGTCTTCTCCTGCAGAACGATCCACTCGATGCGGTGTGGCGCGAGTCGGAGATGGCGTTGGACTTCGCCCGGGTAGCCAAGTACGGAGACGCCGCGGACATCATCAGGAGCCAGCAACGCTTCATCGCGGCCATGCAGGGTCGGACAGCGACCTTTTCCACCTTCAGCGACGCGCAATTTGACGAGGCGATGTTCGAGGCGCAACTGACGGCGGGCCGGGTGACCTTGACGATCTGCTGGTACTGGATCCTCAAACTGAAGGCGCGGTTCCTGTCAGGCGACTACGCCGAGGCTCTCGCGGCAGCCGACAACGTGAAGCCGCTCCTTTCGGCCGCAGCCGCCCAGATCCAGCTGCTCGACTACTTCTACTACACCGCGCTGACGGTGGCGGCGCTTTATGAGAATGGTTCTGTCGACGAGCAGAGCGGGTGGCGCGACCTCCTGACGGAGCACCAAGACCAACTGCGCGAGTGGACCGAAAACTATCCACCGACTTTCGCCGACAAGCACGCGCTGGTGTTAGCCGAGATCGCCCGCATCGAGGGGCGAGACGCCGATGCAATGCGTCTGTACGAGCAGGCCATTCGATTGGCCCATGAGAACGGCTTCCTCCAGAACGAAGGGCTCGCCCACGAGCTTGCAGCAGGATTTTATATTGGCCGCGGGTCCAACACCGCCGCACGCGCCCATCTAGAGGATGCGCGCAGTTGCTTTGCGCGTTGGGGGGCGCTCGGCAAAGTGCGACATCTCGACCAGCGCCATCCGCGACTGCGCGAGAAAACGGCGTCGTCTCCGCCGACAGCGACAATCGGCGCGCCCATCGAGCAGCTGGACGTCGGGGCGGTGATCAAGGCCGCGCAGGCGGTGTCCAGTGAGATCGTCCTCGGTGAGCTCATCAAGACGCTGCTGCGGATCGCTATCGAACATGCCGGCGCCGAGCGTGGCCTGCTCATCCTGGTCCCGGGCGACGAGCCGCGGATCGCGGCGGAAGCGACGATCGGCCGCGGCCAGGTTGAGGTCACGCTGCGCCAGACGGCCGCCTCACCGGCCGAGCTTCCCGAATCCGTGCTCCACACGGTGATCCGGACGCGGGAGAGCGTGATCCTTGATGACGCCTTGGCGCAGAATCCATTCTCGGGAGATGAGTACCTCTGTCAGAAGCGCGCCCGGTCAGTCCTCTGCCTGCCCCTCGTGAAGCAGTCCAAGCTGATCGGGGTGCTCTATCTCGAGAACAACCTGGCATCGCATGTGTTCACGCCCGAGCGTATCTCGGTACTGGAACTGCTGGCGTCGCAGGCGGCGATCTCGCTGGAGATCGCCCGACTGTACAACGATCTTAGGGAACGGGAGGCCAGGATCCGCCGCCTGGTCGATTCGAACATCGTCGGGATCGTGATCGGGGATGTTCAGGGCCGGTTAATCGAAGCCAACCAGGCCTTTCTCGATATTGTCGGATATACCCGGGAAGATCTCGTCTCGGGTCGGCTACGATGGACTGAGCTGACGCCGGCCGAATGGCGCGACGCCGACGACCAGGCCTTGGCGCAGCTGAAGGCGACTGGAACCGTCCGACCGCGCGAGAAAGAGTACTTTCGCAAAGATGGCAGCCGCGTGCCGGTATTGATCGCCCGCGCGCTTTTCGAGTGGAAACCGGACGAAGGCGTTGCCTTTGTCCTCGACCTGACCGAGCGCAAACGGGCGGACTATCTGGCCCGACAGGTGTTCGAGAGGTCACCCGATCGCATATCCATCGTCGGACGGGATTACCGGTATCAACGGGTGAATCCAGCCGTCGAGCGGAGATGGGGTATGCCGGCGGAGGCGATCGTCGGGATGCACGTAGCCGATCTCCTGGGAATGGAGGCCTTTGAGCAGACGGCCAAGGCCTATCTTGACCGCTGCTTCGCGGGAGAGGAAGTCAGTTACGCAGAGTGGTTCACCTTTTCTCATGGCCGGCGCTACCTGGCGGTGACCCACTCGCCTCTGCGGCCAGACTCGGAGCGGGTGGAGGCCGCGCTCCTGATCATCCGCGACCTGACCGAACATGTGCTCGCCGCGGACGCCCTGCGCGAGGCGGAGGGGGAGCTTGCCCGTGTAACGCGCGTGACGACGCTGGGCGAACTGACAGCCTCTATTGCCCATGAAGTGAACCAGCCGCTCGCCACCGTCGTCACGCATGGCGATGCATGCCTCCGATGGCTTGACCGCGAGGTGCCACGAATTGACAAGGCACGTAGCGGGGTCGAACAGATGATCGGCAGCGCAAGACACGCGAGCGACGTGATTGAACGCATCCGCGCACTGTCCAAAAAGGGCGCGTTCGAAAACGTGCGGCTCGATATAAATCAAGTCATCGATGACGTCATTGCGCTGATCCGCCGGGAAATCAACATTCATAGTATATCTCTGCGGCTCGACCTCGGGGCGTCGCTTCCACCAGTCTATGGCGACCGGATCCAGCTGCAACAAGTTATAATGAACCTTCTGATGAACGGCATCCAGGCCATGAGTGGGGTGACAGACCGCCATCGCGAACTTCGCATACGATCGCGCGAGCACGGATCCGATCAGATACTCGTCGCGGTGGAAGATTCCGGCATCGGAATCGAACCTGAAGATGCCGCCCGGCTGTTCAACGCCTTCTTCACGACGAAACCGGATGGCATGGGCATGGGACTATCGATCTGCCGTTCGATCATCGAAGCCCACGGTGGCCGACTGTGGGCCACGGCAAACGTACCCCACGGTGCCAGTTTTCAGTTCACCCTGCCGATGAACCCAGACTGTCGTGAGGTGGCGCCGCAAGATGGGAACGAGTCCGACAGAGCCTAAGGATGGTCATGGGCCATGCTTAAGCTGCTCTACCATCGCAGCGTTCTGCGTGATCCTGAACGCCGACAACAGCCTGGAATCCAGGGAACAAATACTATTTTGTAGGAACACACTTTCGGCCTCTTATGCAGCAGACGTTATTCTGCAGCAGAAGCAGATGGAGGCGGCTTTGGTCTCGTTAACGATTCGCTTGGGCACTACTATTATAGATTCCTATAATAACAGGTGCGCTCAATATGTGGTACGACGCCGACATCGATGCGGTGATGGCGCGTACCGCCATGCGTCCAATTCCTAGCGGCCGTGTATCGCGCTCGGAAGCCTTAGTTTTCGGATTGATGCTTGGCACGTGCGCCATTCTGGCCCTCGGCACTTTGCTGAACATGGCCGCGGCTGCGCTGCTTGCTTTCACAATTTTCTTCTACGTCGTCGTCTACACGATGTGGCTCAAACGCCGAACACCGCAAAATATCGTCATTGGCGGTGCAGCTGGCGCACTCCCTCCGGTGATCGGCTGGGTTGTGGCCACCGGAAATGTCGGGCTCGAACCGCTTATCCTGTTCCTGATCATCTTTCTTTGGACGCCACCCCACTTCTGGGCACTCTCGCTCAATCTTGCTGGAGAATATGCCCGCGCCGGTGTGCCGATGTTGCCGGTCGTAGCCGGCAGGACTGAAACAAAGCGCCAGATTCTTGTCTATAGCGCTCTTCTGGTTCCGGTCTCACTGATACCCTGTGCACTGGGGTTCGCGGGAGCCGTCTATGGCGCGGCTGCGGCAATGCTTGGAGCGATCATGATTTTTCTCGCATGGCAAGTACGTCGGAGCGACGACAAGGAGAGGCGGCCTGCTCGTCGCCTGTTCGTGTTTTCGATGCTCTTGGTCCTTCTTTTTGGTGTGCTGCTGATGAATGCTAGGCCCTACGCCTGAGGTGGTCTTCTTGCTCGCGAACCACAACCCTCGAAGCAGAAAACTGCTAAACATAATCGAAGCGATCGAGGAGCCAAAGAGCTTCGACTTGCGCTTCTTTTCTGCTGCGTTTGCAGGATACGGCATGCACGAGGGCCGCATGATGAGGCTGGATAAATTCCGGGAACGCCTCAGATTCTCTCAAGCTGCTAGTTGATTCTTGTAAACAACATGCGCATTGGCCGATCGCCGAATCGCGAACCTGGTTACCCACTCTCAGGATCGGGAAGTGGTTCGTCCTCACAATGACTGTTTATCCGGTTTCGCGCACGAAAAGCTTATCAGTGGTCTACTGACTCCATTTGTGCGATTTCCTTCTCACGCGGCCAACTGACTCCATTTGCGATGGCGGTCTTTTGTGACACTCGATTCATAGGAGCTAACATGCCCATAATCACGACAGTCGGTGTCGACATCGCCCTCGCCGCACTCAATTAGACGCGCGTACCTCGCGACTCCACGAGCAGACCTGGATGGTTACGTTCTACGGGAGGAACGCTTGCCGACGCCCCAAGAAATGTCAGGACGAACATGCTCTTCACGCATCCAGTAAGTCGATGAACTCTTCCACCCTATTAAATGGCTCTTCCAGTTTCTTGCTGGCATAGACGACGCGGTCGCCATCGCGTTGCAGCGATCGTGCTTTGGATTTCCGAAGACGTCCTGGCAGGAAGGTCGCAGCGACGGCGTCCGGCCCGACGTCAAGTCGTACGATCCCCCTTCGTTTGCAGTCGATCCTGAGCCTTGCAGCGGCAAAGAAATCTCGCGCAGTGGGCGGGAGCTTGCCGAAGCGACGGGAGACTTCCTCCTCAAGCTCGTCCAACTCGTCCGCGCTTCCGCACCTCGCGGCGCGGCCATAGATTTCAAGCCGAACCGCTTCCGATTGCGCATAGTTTGCGGGCAACATATCCGCGACGGGAAGATTCAGATCGGGTACCCACAGATCGGCGGCCCGGTCGTCGGATTTCTCCGAGGCCGACTTCAGAAGGTGGCTATACAGCACGGGTCCGAAGACCTGCACATGGCCCGATTGCTGCTCCGAAAAGAGGTCACCTGCTCCTCTGAGATCCAAGTCGCGCGCACTGATGGCAAAGCCGGCGCCGGGCCGGCTGAATTCCTCGAGAACGGCCAGCCGCTGCTCTGACCGCTCCGAATCCGTGTCGGTCAGCAAATATGCAAACGCGCGTATCCCGCTGCGCCCCACCCTCCCTCTGAGCTGATGGAGCTGCGCAAGGCCGAACCTTTCAGGCCAACAGACGACGATCGTATTTGCACGCGGGATGTCGAGGCCGCTCTCCACGATGTTGGTCGCCAGCAGGACGTCCGCCTCGCCTTCGACGAACTTCATCATCCGATCGTCGATGTCAACGGCGGTCAACTTGCCGTGCAGGCAGACAATGCGGAGATCCGGTGCCATCGACTGCACGCGCGCCAGCATCGGATCGAGATCCTGAATACGTGGGCAGATCAGGAAGCTTTCCCCATGCCGTCTTTGTTCACGCAGCAAGGCCGTAGCAATGGCTGCGTCCGAGAGCGGAGCAATCTTCGTTGCGACGGGGAGCCGGTGAACGGGCGGCGAGGCGATGACGCTGAGATCCCTGAATCCCGCAAGCCCCATAGCGAGCGTCCGCGGTATCGGTGTGGCGCTCATCCAGAGCGTATGGACCCTCTTGGCCAGTTCAGAAAGCTTGGCCTTCTCAGCAGCACCGAAATGCTGCTCCTCGTCGACGATGACGAGGCCAAGGTCGCGGAACCTTACGTCTTTCGAGGCGAGAGACTGGGTCCCGACCACGACATTCAACCATCCACTCTTCAGACCTTCCTTCGTCTCCCTTGTCTCCAAGGCCGAGGCGCCTCGCGACAAGCGTCCGACCTCGACACCGAACGGAGCGAAACGCTTGCGGAAAGTTGCGACGTGCTGCCTCGCCAGAACAGTCGTCGGCACCGCGATCGCCACCTGCTTCCCTGATAGAACGACGGCGGCGGTCGCGCGCAAAGCCACTTCGGTCTTGCCGAAGCCCACGTCGCCGCAGATAACCCGATCCATGGGATGGCCTGAAGCAAGGTCACCCAGCACGTCCCGAATGGCTTTCGCCTGATCGGCCGTCGTAAAATAGGGGAAACGAGCGACAAACTTTTCGTAACTCGGGCCCGGCGGTACGACTTTCGGGGCCCGCCGGCGGCGACGTTGACTGATATGCTTGGCGAGCTGACGGCCGGCGGTTTGAATCTCCCGCTCCGCCTCGGAGCGGCGGCTCCACCATGTACTGCCGTCCGCTTTGTCGAGCGTCAGCTTGCCAAGCTCGGCTGCGTAGGGCCAGATCATAGCCAAGTCGGCGGGTGGGGCGAGAACGGCGTCGTCCCCCGCAAATGCGAGCCTGACCATTTCGCGCGACGATCCGGCCCCCATTGCCACGGTCTGCAAGCCGTCGAGCATCGCCAGCCCTCGCTGCAGATGAATGACGACCGTGCCCTGCTCCGGCACATCCGCATGGTCGAAAGCCGTACTCGAAGCTCTCGCCAAGGGCTGCGGATGATGAGCCCTGCTACCGAGCACGTCGGAAGCCGTCACGACGACAAGTGGCTTTTGCCCGGGTACCAGGAAACCGGCGTCGAAGTCGGCGATAAACGCTGTCTCGCGGATGCGAGCAGCCGTCGCCTCGGACCAGTCCGCGAAGCGTTGCGCCTTGATCCCGCTCGTCCGCTCCATCACGCGCAGGTCGTCTTCATGCGCCGCGACGAAAACCAGTCGCGAACCCGCCCGTCGCGTCTCATCGACGAATGCGCGAAGCGCCTTCCTGGGTGAGGTGATCTTCGAGAAATCCGGCGTGGCACGGAAAGCGGCCTTCTGAGGCAACACCTTCATGCGTTTGGCCGCCTGCTTCCATTCGCGCCGCCCGAGATATTCCCGCTCCCTGTCAGCGCGACCTGCTGCATCCTCGATCGTGCTTAGCCAGATGTCGGCATGCGCCGGTACCCCCGCGTCTGCTATCCACTTGGCTCGCTTGCAGTAGTCGAAAACGGTCGCGCGTTGTCCGCGCCTGCTCCCGAAACCCAACCGCTCCGACATGGGATCGAGCAGAAGCTCCTTAGTTTGACGTTCTGCTCGACCGGGTCGACCGCAACAATCCAGCGTATCTCCCGACCGGAGTGTTCTATCCTGAAGGGTCCAAGCGCGCCTGCGGGAAATATTTCGAATGTCTGGCCGTGAAACAGCGCGCCGCCGGGATAGTCCGCCTCGTCGTCAAGATCGTATCCCAGCGCTTCGAGCCGCGTCCGAAGATCCGGTTCCGAGAACGCACCGCTGACCTTCAGGCGGAGGGTTGTGCGAGACCAATTCGCCGGCATCGGCAGGCGCTCCATCACGGCCTCCGCCGTCGATAAAAGCAGGATCGGTTTTTCGGGCTTGGCAAGGCGCCTCAGGACCGAGCTCCGTCGCCCCGCAATTTCGTGCGAAGGCTCCAACTGATCGAACGGCAGCGTATTTAGTCTCGGAAATACGAGCACGTTGCACGAGGATTCGAGCGCATGAATGATGGCACCCAGCCGCTCGGCCCTCGTCTCGTTCTCGGCCAGAAAGACGACGCCGTTGCGGCCCGACTTCCTCGATTGCGCGAGCAGATGAAGCGCCACCATGCCTAGCGGGGATGAAGAAGAAATTGCGGCAGAAGTCTTTCGCATCGTCACTCCGGCGACGATGCGCGCCTTGTTGGAACGGACCACGTCTTACCCATCATTGATTCACCAGGCGCAGGACTCGCCCGGAGTTGGGTCATACGCGAATTTAGTCGCGGACGCACCTCTCCGATCTGGTCATTCCCCGAACCAAGCTTGGGGCGGAGGTGGCTCCTCTCACGATACCTCGCGAGGTAGTTTCCAAGCCGGCCGCGGATCGCGGATCTCATCCGGCCTTTGTGATATTCATCTGCGAGAATCTGACTATCTTAGTCATTCGCCGCAGGCGTCGGTCAGCAGGCCCTCGATCAGGGCAGCCTCCCACACATCTTCTCTATGGCGCATGGGTCGCCGATCGGCTTGTCGCCTTCGAAAAGCGTATTCATCTATCCAACCCGCTCTGCACGGGGCAACGGTTTGAGCGGGGGAAAGCGCCAACAGCGGCTATTCGCCAACCCCATTTCATGGACCTTTGCAGACTGATAAGCTTTGCGACCAAAGCTTATCAGTCCATCAACTGACTCCGGGTGGTCCCGTAGCGGGATTGGTTGGAATTGAAGGTGGCGTAGTCTCCGAGGTGATCAACCTCGAATCATCCGGCATGGAGCGCCGGATCGGAGACCACGCCATGACCAGCAATATCATGAAGACGCATTCCCCGCAGTGTAGAGGAGAGACGGCTCCCCAGCTTTTCGACGATTGGTTCGATCCGATCGAAACTGCGGTGCGGGAACGAGCGCGGGAATTCATTGAAGAATTGATCCGCAGTGAACTCGATGTGGCCCTTGCGCGCCCGCGCTACGAACGCAGCAAGAAGGCCGGCCGTGAGGGAGCGCCGGGCATTACGGGTCATCGGCACGGCAGCCGGCCGCGGTCGCTGATCGGCAGCTTCGGGCCGATTGAGATCGCGGTCCCGCGCGCGCTAAGCGGAAATCAAGATTGCCTCGCGGGACGTCGGCTTCATCCGTCGTCAACGCCAATATTGCCCGGATTGCGCAGCCTTTTTCAACAGAATCGACCCCGAACGGTCATGAGGGCGCCGTGAAATCTTGTCCTCCGCCGCGTTTGGAGCGGGGGTTAGGTACCGCGGGGTGTCGCCCTGACCGACTGCGCATAATCCTCCGCAGGACGGATCACCTGCTCTGTAAGGTCGGCAATTAATTGCTGCTGGGACACGTAGACATAAGGCTCCAGGACCCAACCGTATCGCCGCTTCAAATCTCGGAACATCGCGTACTCATGTTGCCCCTTGAGAAGAACCGGCTGAACGGGGACAGGCGTACTAGGAATAATCATCGCCAGCTCGTGGGGAACACAACTCGGGTCGGTCAGATCGGCGATAATGAAACGGGCCATGTTGGCCAGCGTCTGGACCGTTCCAGTCAGATCTCTGCTGTCAGGTTTCTCGAAGTCAAACAGGATGGGCAGGAGGTCACGCTTGCGTCATAGCGGTGGTCGACTTTCGCTCGCAAGCCGGCTTTTATCTTTGCCAGCAAGCAAAAGAGCAATCATCTTGCTCGGATTGGACTGGCATTCACCCGCAAACCGAGCATTGCTGTGAGGACTGCGAGCCGCTGAGGCGTGCTTTTGGGCCGAGCCCCGCCGGGTCTCATGCGCCTGGGTGGGGCTGAGGTGGTGCGGCGGATGGCGTCGCGCAAACCTTGTGAGGCTCCCATGACCAGGACAAAATCCAAGCCTAAGACACTTACCAGCTCACGGCCGGTGAAAACGGCCAAGCGCAAATCATCAAAGCGGCCGGTGCCCGTTGATGCTGTTTCGGGTACACTCGGTAAAGCGCGGACTGGCACCAAGAACGCCCAGGTCCTTGCCATGCTGCAGGATCGCTCGGGAACGACGATCGCAGCCATCATGGCCGCAACCGGTTGGCAGCAACATTCCGTGCGCGGCTTCCTTGCAGGGGTCGTCCGGAAGAGACTGGGTCTAAACTTAATCTCAGAACCAGGCGAAGGCGGTCGCGTCTATCGTATCGTCGACACGCCAGCGGACCGACCGAAGCAAGCGGCGTGATGCAATGCGGGGCAAACATCGTAGCGCTCCTGCCACGACCAGATCATCCAGGGCATCTGTCGAAGACGAGATCGCGCATTTGCGCGATCTCGATGTTAGGGGGTTGCGTGCCCGGTGGCGGAGCGTTTTCCAGCGGCCGGCGCCTCTTCACTTGCCGAGGCATCTATTGTTTGCGGTCGTGGCCTTCCGCATCCAGGCCGATCGTCTTGGCGACCTCGACTACGAGACCACGAAGGTTCTGGATCGCACCCGTGCCAACGACTCAGGTTCGGCTATGGCGAACCGGCTCAAGAGCCTGGACCAGAAGCGGACCGACTTGACGCCAGGCACCGTGCTGGTTCGGGAGTGGGACCAAAAATCGCATCGCGTGATGGTGCTGGCCGATGGCTTTGCCTGGAACGGCCAGACCTATGACAGCCTGACCCAGGTCGCCTTTGCGATCACCGGCACC
>Ga0307474_10000765_pt1 | contig 23240 bp, 18 predicted proteins | sample atmos_gasesECM1C_2_FD_203312 | JGI IMG/M metagenome (GOLD analysis project Ga0307474, IMG submission 203312) | Hardwood forest soil microbial communities from Morgan-Monroe State Forest, Indiana, United States - atmos_gasesECM1C_05 | ecosystem: Environmental > Terrestrial > Soil > Temperate... | reverse complement strand
GGCCCCGGCGAAATAGCGATAGCTTGTAAAAGCTGGCGCCGCTGTGCCGGAGTTCACGGCCGAGAAAGTAAATGCGCAGCGGTATATGGTAACCGTCAAAGCGTGGATCTTGAATCGCTGCCGCTATCTCCTTCGTAAGCTCCGGAGTGAGGGATTCGTCGGCGTCCAGCAGAAGAATCCAGTCGTGCGCTAACGACAGCGACTCCATTGCCCATTGCCGTTTCTTGGGCCAACCGCCCTGGTACCGAAACTGCACCACATGGACTCCGAAAGAGTGGGCAATCTCGACAGTGGCGTCGGTGCTTTGCGAATCCACGACATAGACTTCGCCAACCTCTCGCAACGACTCGAGGCAACGCGGCAGATTGCGTTCCTCGTTTCGAACCGCAACAATCGCGCTGACGGCAAGGGCGCCGGCGGAACGCGCCGACGGCGGGGCGAACGATTCAGCGAAGTTTTGCATCGGAAAAGTACTCCCCACATACTACCCTGACTGATCGCGGATCGCATGACGAAATTCACCGACAAACTGCTAATATCCGGAGGAACCTTTGCCATGGCCCACCGCGATTTTATCGTCGAACAAAAAAACGAAGTGAGGCGTTTCTGGAACGCCGATCCCTGCGGGACGCGCTATCTGGAGCAGCGCCAAGATTTTGAGGCGCATGCACGGATGCGGTATGCGCTGGAACCCTTCATCCCCGACTTCGCGGATTTCAAGTCAGCGCGAGGATTGAAGGTCCTTGAAATCGGCGTTGGGATGGGAGCTGACTACCTGGAGTGGCTGAAAGCTGGTGCGAACGCCACAGGTGTGGACTTGTCGTCTGCGTCGCTTCAGCAGGCGCGCTCGCGTTGCGACTTGGCTGGATTCAGTGCCGACCTGCAAGTGGCGGACGCGGAGAATCTCCCCTTCCCCTCAGATTCCTTTGACGTTGTGTACTCCTATGGGGTGATGCACCATAGCCCGGACACAACTCGCTGCATCAGTGAAGCGTGGCGCGTACTAAAGCCCGGCGGTAAGGCCAAAATCATGATCTACCATCACCCTTCCGTGACAGGAATCTTGCTTTGGTTGCGCTATGGCATCTGGCAAGGCAAGTCTCTACGCAAATCTGTTTACGACCATCTGGAGAGCCCAGGAACTAAGAGTTACAGACGCCAAGAGGCCCTTTCTCTAATGTGCAATTTTCGGGACGTGCATGTCCAAGTGGCATTCAGTCCGGGTGATCTGCTGCTTCACCAACCGTCGGAGCGGTTTCAATCAGAATTCTATCGTTTCGTTTGGAAGATCTATCCGCGCTGGCTAGTCAGGGCACTGGCCGGCAGGATGGGTTTGTTCTTGCTGCTGACAGCAACCAAGTAAGTGCGGTGGGCGATTTGCTCAGCCGGTAATTGCGTTGCGCTCACACCAATTGAGCAAGACATAGAGAGCCCAGGGGCGAGACCAGGAGGTCTTGCCTTGCAAGAAATCCTCCCAGATGCACTGAGCGGCCGGCGCGCTGATTGTTCCATTCAGCGGTCCATCTTTCATTTTGGCGAAACTATCCGCGATAGTTGGTCGCAGTGTATCTCGCATCCAGTGCTCGAAGGGCAGAGTGAAGCCTTGCTTAGCGCGGTGTACGATTTTTTCGGGCAGTTGCCCACGCAGTGCCTTTACCAGCAACGGCTTCGGCGTTGTCTGGTCTAGCTTCCAGGAGCCCGGCAAAGCCAAGACGGACTGCGCGAGTTTGTGGTCAATCAGCGGCACGCGTACCTCTAGACCGTGCGCCATGCTCATGGAGTCTGAGTCCCTTAACAGTGTGTTGAGCATATAACAGCGCGATTCAAGATAGGAAACTCGATTGATTGGGTCGAGGTTCAGGGCGCGCCTCAGGCTGTCGCGCAGCGGTTTTTCCGCACGCTGTCTGGCTGCATCGTTTGCCGCCAGCGTGGGAAATAGTTCGTTTTGCTGGCCTGGAGCAAACAAGGAGCGAGTGAGAAAATAAGGATCGGAGTTCGCTCCGCCATTGCGGGCAAGCGCCGCTAATTTGCGGTTCTGGTCACTTATGGGAGCAAGCGCTTCAAACGCAGCCGCCAATGAATTTAGGACTGCACGTGGCACATGTCTCCATGCACTCGCAACTTTTTCCATTCGCGGAACCGAGCGGAAACTTGAGTAGCCTGCAAATATTTCATCTCCGCCCAGGCCGGAGAGAGCAACTTTTATTCCGGTCGCCCGGGTTCTCTCCGAAACGAAGTACGTGTTGATCCCATCGATGGTCGGCAAATCCATGGCATGGATAGCGGGATCGATGGCGTCGAACAAATCCGCTTGCGAAACAGTAATCTCGTGGTGATCGGTGCCAAACTGATGTGCGACCGCGCGAGCATATTCCGCTTCGGAGTAATCCGCTTCGCGAAATACGATGGAAAAGGTGCTTGGGCGTGCACCATTTCTGCTGAGAATGCCCACCAAGGCGCTCGAATCGATACCGCCGGAAAGAAAGACTCCGACCGGCACGTCGCTCACCAACTGCATGCGCACCGACTCGTCCAGCAGATCGCCGATTTGTGCTTCGAGCTCGCGCCGACCGGCCTCACCTTTATTTCGGCCGGAATCGCGAGACTCCGAAAGTTCAGGATCGGCCAAATCCCAGTACTGTAGTTGTTTCACCTGACCTTCTTGCCAGGTAAGAAAGCAACCGGGTGGAAGAGAAACCACTCCCTCGACCAATGTGTTTGGATCGTACACAGATCCGAAGTTCAGAAAATTAGCGAGGCCGGCGGGATCGAGCTTTCGCGGCACGAGTCCAGTTCCCAGCAGCGTGCGAACTTCCGAGGAAAACAGAAAAAGATGATCCGATTTGTAGTAGTAGAGCGGCTTGATTCCCATGGGATCACGCGCCAGGAAGAGACGGTGCCGCTGCGCATCCCAGATTGCGAATGCAAACATCCCGCGAAACTCACCGAGGCATTTTTCTCCCCAGTACGCGTACGCTTTGAGAATCACTTCTGTGTCGCAAGTGCTGCTGAAGTGCAAACCGGAGCGCTCCAGCTTGGAGCGAACATCGCGGAAGTTATAAACCTCTCCGTTATAGACAATCCAGTTGCCGGTGGAGGGATCGTTCATGGGCTGGTGCCCAAGGGGAGACAGATCTAGGATAGCGAGGCGGCGATTCCCGAGTCCGACTTCAATCTTCCCGCCGGAGTCGCGAAGAATGACCGTGCCACTGTCGTCGGGTCCGCGATGCGAGAGAGATCGCGTGGCGCGCTCCAGCGCGTCACCAGGCACTCGTGCGTTATGAGAGATGATGCCGAAGATCCCGCACATCGGATGGCTTAATTTACCGGAACAATCTGTTTCCCACGCGGTAACGCCTCCACGTTTCTCAATCTGCCGACAACGTTGTTTCCATTCAACAAGGAAGCGTCATCACTCGCGTGGTAGACTGAGCGCTCGACAAAGAGCGACATGACGCAGAATGCAATCAAGATTAACATTGGATGCGGAGTATCCGGAATCGAGGGGTGGCATAATTTAGACAATTCGCTGACCGTCACTCTCGCGCGACTGCCGATAGTGAATCGATTGCTCAAGCTGCCGCAATGGCCGCGGGATGTGCGCCGGCACGATGTTCGTAAGGGTCTTCCCTTCAAAAGTGGCAGCGTCCGTTACATCTACTCGTCCCACACTTTCGAACACTTCACCTATCAGGAATCTCTTAAAATTACGGCCGAATGTTTCCGTGTGTTGGAGCAGGGAGGCGTGGTTCGCATTGCGGTCCCGGATCTCGAATTGATGGTGCACGAGTACATGGCAGATAAAGATCCGATGGCCTCGCATTCGTTCACATCCCGTTTGATGTTTCACCATTCCATCCAAGATATTGTGCACCCGGGATCGAATCACTCGCAGATGTTCGATAAGCGCTCTCTCGGGCAGCTTTTGCGGAGTGCGGGTTTTCCCAACCCGGTGGCTCAGCCGTTTCGCGAGAGCGCGATCCCTGAGATCGATCGACTGGAACTTGAGGTCCGGCGTGGAGAGAGCCTCTACATAGAAGCTCAGAAGTAATTCAGCGATTCCGATTCTTAGAAAATCTCACTATTGGCCAGAATTGGGTGGAATCTGAAAAGCCTGCTTGGGCTGTGAATCAAGATATTCCAGGACTTTCGTAGCGCGACTTCAGTCTCAAACACGGCTTTTCAACAAAATAGAACGACGCTGTCGCAATCGCAAAAGTGAACACGCAAGCCAGCGGAACTCTCAGTAGGCCTAACGCATTCCACCCGCCTAGCTTTTCGAAGATAGGGTAATGCCACAAATATAGTCCATACGAGAGGCGACCGATCCACACGAGCGCAGGTATCTCAAGAACTTTATGAAGAGCTGTCTTGTCCCACGCTATCAATCGGAACAGAATAACGACCAAACATAGCTCAACAACTGGCCACCCGAACCTATACATAATTTGAGGTGGCAGAGGCCTGGCGACCAGAGAAAGAATGAGCGCAACGGCCGGCAAGTAACTGTAACGCACGAGGCCACGTAATAAACTTAAGTTCATCCAGTCTGCGGCACACGCGACGGCGAGTCCACATCCGGCAAGCAGTTCGTCGATCCTCGTATCGAGTCCGTTGTAGATTCGCCAGAGAGACTGGGGACCAGTCCACAACATTGCGCGGTGGACAGCGACCGCGCCAACCAAGAGAACGATTGCGGCCACGATTTGAAACGCCCGAAGCCGGAAACGTAACATCAAGAGCAGCATCGGAGGCCACAAAAGATAGAACTGCTCTTCAATCGACAGCGACCACGTGTGGGCTAGAGGGCCCAAGCCATCCGGTTTCAAGATGCTAAACCAATTGCCCACGTAGAGAAGTACTGCGAGGATTGCCTTCTGTATTTCCAACATTCGTGGACCGCGCAACACGCCGAGAGAGTAAGCCTCGACAAACAGAAGAAAAAATATCAAGGCCGGCAGCAACCGAAGAGCCCTGCGCATATAGAAGTTTCGGAAGCTTATTCCGGCGGTTTTTACCCACTCTTCCAAAAGCAAGCTGGTGATCAAGAAACCGCTGAGCACGAAGAAAACATCAACGCCGATACTCCCCCCGCCAAATAGCGGGAGATACCCATGGTGCGCCATAACGATCAGTACTGCGAAAGCCCGAAGCCCATCGAGAGCGGGTCTATGTCCCAAGTGGAACCGCGGCGTGTTCGCGCGCGCGCGGATATCGCTCGCGTTGTCGATTGTCATGAAAGAGGGCATTCGATTCTCTTGGCACTCATTGGTTCAATTCGAGGGAAGAACTCGCGCTCAGTGTACACATAACGTGGCGTGAGCTGGTCTTGAATGTTCAAGATGCAACCCATGCTATGCTGTTCGCCAAACTATGTTGCAGTTCCGGCGCATCACCACATCAAAGCGATTCATCCCGCAAATTGATGGCCTGCGGTTTGTCGCCATCGGATCGGTCGTTCTATTCCATTTGTATGCGACTCTTGAGCGCGGCGCCCTCCCTGAACCCCTCGCCTTCAATACTGATCTTGCCAAGCGCGGAGTGGAGTTGTTTTTTGCCATCAGCGGGTTCATTCTAGGCGTGCCGTTCGCCTCTCGATATCTGCTGAACGCGCCCAAAGTAAACCTGAAGCAATATTTCCTGCGGCGGTTGACTCGGCTCGAGCCTCCGTATTTCATCAGCCTGTTCGTCTGCGCTGCGCTACAGATGGCATGGTCGCATCGATCCGCCGGCGATATAGCGCCTCACCTGCTCGCCAGCTTCGCGTATCTGCACAACGTGATTTATGGGGCGTTTCCGGGCGCGGTAAACACCGTGGCGTGGTCGCTGGAAATCGAGGTTCAGTTCTATATCCTCGTGCCAGTTCTCACCATGCTATTTGCGATATCAAGGCCGCAGATCCGGCGAGGGATCATTCTTGGTTTGATGCTGTGTGCGGGATTACTGAGCAACCCGCTGTATCCCACGTTGCACCTGCACGCCTCGATCTTGTACTATCTCGCTTTTTTTCTTGCTGGATTTCTGGTGTGCGATCTTTACCTCACCCGGAAGGAATGGAAGCCATCTTTTGCCTGGGATGCTTTAGCGTTGTGCGGCTGGCCGCTGGTATGGATTTTAGGACGCAACGTTGGTCATGTTGTTCTTCCCTTCGTGATCGTTCTGCTTTACATCTCGGCTTTTCGCGGACGTGTCTCCTCCGTGGTTTTTGGGAATCGAATCATCACCGATATCGGAGGGATGTGCTACAGCATCTACCTCTTCCACTCTTTGATCCTTTATGGCGTCAAGCATTTTACGGCGCCTCTGCACATCGGGCAGAACTTCTGGTTTTACTTTGGCTTGCAGGCTTCCCTCAGTTTGCCGCTTGTGCTGTTGCTGTGCGGCGCATTCTTTCTGCTGATCGAGCGACCCTGCATGGACCGGGATTGGCCTCGAAAGTTGTGGAGTTTCAGCCAAAGCCTGCGACTTACGGCAACAAACGAGCAACCCGCTCACTTGCGGGACTAAAGAATGCCTTTCAGGAAAATTTGTGAATCTCATAAGTCCAAAGCAGAAAAATCGGTCGATGGATGCTTCCGAGGTAAGCATTCAGACTCTCGCTGGTGACTCTGGTACCTCCACAGATCTGGCGTTAAAGCTGTGGGAAGCGGAGCCCACGATGCGTGAAATATTGCTGCTGTGGTTAATGACTTGCCTCATCTTCGTCGCATGCATCGCCCCACTTTGCAACTATTTCGCTCTGGTGGACAATTCTGGAGATTGCTCGGCTTATATGGCGGTGGCTTCGGCCATACGCCATTGGAATTTTCACAGTTTGATGGTCAAACAGTTTTGGGGTTTGCCCTATAGCATGGCGGCTTTATCGCTTGCGACGGGCGTGGGCGATCGTACCGCGCTTATGCTGATTTGTTTTGGATCGTCGCTGATCAGCGTGGCGATTGCTTACCGCTTATGGGGAGGATGGGTTGCGGGTTTTTTTGCCATTCTGAATTTCGACTGGATGCAGCGCTCCTATCTCGGTGGCTCTGAGCCTCTGTTCGTTGCTCTGCTGTTCGCTTCATTCCTGGCTGTTCGCAAGGAACGCTGGTGGCTTGCATCTCTACTGGCATCTATGGCGACTGTAGTCCGTCCGCTCGGGATCTTCGCATTGGTAGGCATTGGACTCGTGCTTCTGTGGAGGCGGGACTATCGAAGGCTCATTCCAGCGGTCATTACTGGACTTACAGTTGGCATTCTCTACTCCCTACCGCTTGCGAAACAGTTCAACGATCCCCTGGCCACGGCTCATAGCTACGTAAACCCGGAGTGGCAAGGTGGATGGCTGTTTGGATTTCCCTTCTACGCCATCATCAAGGGAACACTTACCGAACCGGCGCCCTGGACTAATCTGGTTTTGAGCTTCGGATGGATTTTAATAGTTCTAATCGCCGTGATTGTCATGATCAGGAGCAGTGAGTTCCGGAAATATGCGCGCGCGCATCCAGTCGAGACACTTTTTCTTATTCCTTATATTTTGTCTCTCTACACGTACAACTATCCGCATTGGGCTCGGGGAAACTTTCAGCGCTTTTCGATTCCCATCCTGCCGTTTGTGCTGGTCGCTCTATATCGGTGGATTCCGAAAGATCGACGGCTACTTTTGGTTTTGGGGATCGTCACTTCCGTATTGGCAGCTGCGTCCGGGATCGGACTAGCTAACGTTCCGGGCTTGATTCGGCGCGCGATTGGATGATTCGGGTTCGCTCAGGCCGTCGGCTGACCAACAGGCTTTTTTGCTGAAAACTACAGTGGCAGAAGCAAAGCAAACCTAAGGCGCTAAAGCGCGCGCGATTTTAGAGGACTAACGGCACGACTGAAGTCGTGCCCTTCCCAAACCTAACTTTTCCCGCAGTTTAATCGTGCCGTTCCCGAAACTTGCGCGAAATCGTATTTTTCAGCAAACTGCTAGGCATCCAGTACGGAAAACTGCTCTCCTACACCGGCACGGCCACACTCTCCACAATCTCTTTCAGCACCTGATCCGCCTGCTCCGACTTCCTCAGCGTCGAAGCATAACCGCCATTTACGGCAACCCGGTGGGCGAAAACCGGTACCGCCAAGGTTTTGAAATCCCCCGGAGCGCAAAATCCGCGCCCATCCAGGAAGGCCATCGCCTGAGCAGCGCGATAGAGCGCCTGCGCGCCGCGCGGAGAAACTCCCAGCGACAAATGTTCCGACTCTCGCGTGCGCCGAACAATTTCCAGCGCATAAGTCACCAATGATTCATCCACGCGAATATGCCTCACCGCGTGCTGCATCTCGAGGACGTCAGCCGCAGTCAGCACTGGATGCATGTCGTGCAAGACTCCGGCCCCGGCCTCGGACCGAAGAATCTCGCGCTCTGCTGCTGCCTCTGGATATCCCATTCTCACCCGCATCAGGAACCGGTCCAATTGCGACTCCGGCAGTGGATACGTCCCATGATGTTCCACCGGATTCTGGGTCGCGATTACGAGGAAGGGCTGCGGCAATTCGTAAGAATGCGCGTCTACTGTCACCTGGCCTTCGTTCATTGCCTCCAACAGTGCCGATTGCGTCTTTGGCGTCGTGCGGTTGATCTCGTCCGCCAGCAGCACATTGGCGAATACAGGCCCGCGCTTGAACTCAAACTCCTGCTCCAGCGCAGAGTAAACGGAGATCCCCAGAACATCCGAGGGCAACATGTCACTGGTAAACTGAACCCGCTGAAATGTGCAGTCGATTGCCCTGGCCAAGGCTTGACCCAGAGTGGTTTTGCCCACCCCTGGCACGCCTTCAATCAGCAAGTGCCCGCGTGCGAAAACGCTGACCAGCGCGAAGCGCACCACTTCGTCCTTGCCGCGAATCACGCGGCGGAGAGCCTTTTCCAGTTCAGCGGCTTTGTGGGATACGGCAATTGCCATCTCAGGGGACATTACTTGAATTTTACTATTCGACGCAGGAACGGCGGAGTTACCGATGTCATAGATCGGCGTCGGACTTCGGACCTCCGACCTTGGATTTCGGACCTCGGCAAGGCCTTACTCTGGTTGGAACGGGAATAGAGATCAAGTCTTGCAGAGAGTTTGCGTTGGCCAGGTTGGTTTCTGCGAAGTCCGACGCCGAGTCCGGAATCCGAGGCAGGAGGTTACTGCATAAATTCCGCCGGCCGCCCCGTCAGCCGCTCAATCCGCTTCGCAATCGGAGGATGAGTGGAAAACAGATTTCCGAAATTGACTCCAAGAAGCGGCTGGATAATAAACAGATGAGCCGTCGAGGGCGAAGCGGCCATTGGAACGCGCCGCGAATAAGCATCCAGCTTTTGCAGCGCGCTCGCAAGCGCATAAGGATTCCCCGTAAAATGCGCTCCGGTAGCGTCCGCCTGATATTCCCGCGAGCGTGACACCGCCAGCTGAATCAGAGTCGCCGCAATCGGAGCCAGAATCAGCATCAACAGCGCCCCCAATCCACCTCCGCGCCGGTCGTCGCGGCCGCTGCCGCCCATGCCGCCAAAAATCATCGCAAAGCGGCCCATGCTGGCCAGCATGGTGATCGCTCCCGCTACCGTCGCCGCCACTGAGCTGATCAAAATGTCGCGATTGTTCACGTGCCCCAACTCGTGAGCCAGCACGCCTTCCAACTCTTCATCATTCAGCAGCCCCAAAATGCCGTGCGTCACCGCCACGGACGCGTGGCGCGGATTCCGCCCAGTGGCAAACGCATTCGGCGACTCCGTGGGGATCACATAAATCTTCGGCATGGGGATGTTCATCTTTGGCGCCAGCCGCTCGACTGCAGCATAGGCGCGCGGCAGCTCCTCGCGCGCCACCGGCTGCGCTCTGTACATGGCCAGTGCGATCTTGTCCGAAAAGAAATAACTGACAAAGTTCATCACCGCCGCGAATGCAAGCGCCAGCAGCATCCCACTCTGCCCCCCAAAATAGCGCCCAATTGCCATCAGCAGCAGAGTAAGCGCCGTGAGCAGAAACGCGGTCTTAAATGTGTTTCCCATAGTTGTGGTTGATCCCGAATTGAAGGGTATCGGTCTATTAGATGTTACGGGATTGCGGGAGATGCAGCGCATGGGGAAGGCTGGACAGAAGTACCCTTCGGAGAGCACGGCCGAAACCTAGCACGCAATTCCCTCACGCCAATTGGGCAAGATCCTCGGCATCATTTATGCTGAAAGGTCGTCTTATGTTCGCTGCAGCGACAGCATGCTCGAACTCTGAGCTCGCTCGCGGCGCATTTGTTAGTAGGCTGCGGAAGAACGATTTCCCGAGAAGAAAATCGCACCCCGGCGGCTAAAGCTGTGGAATAGAAGCATCTTACGGCGCGGCTGGAAGCCGCGCCCTTTCAAAACGGGCTTGCTGAAGGAGTTTTTCAGCGGCCCGCTAGAGCTACAAGATAGAGCTAGAAGATTTTCTTATGAAAACTGGCATCATTGGCCTGCCACAGGTGGGCAAGACATCGCTGTTTCGCATTCTGACCAAGGCGCATCTTCCCGATCAGGCGCGGGCAAATCCGCGCGAGGCGCACATTGGTGTGGCCAAAGTCCCGGATGACCGGCTGGACCGTCTGGCCGCGCTTTACAACCCGAAAAAGCTTACCCATACGTCGGTTGAGTACGTCGATGTGGGCGCCATTGGTCAGGAAGCACTGAAGGATAGTGCGTATTCCGCGCATCTTCGCAACGTTGATGCGTTGGCCCATGTGGTTCGCGTCTTTGACGATCCGTCGATTCCGCACGCGGGGGAGATCGATCCGCTGCGCGACATCAAGAATGTAGAGTTCGACCTGCTGGTCAGCGATCTGGGGCAAATCGAGAAGCGGCTGGAGCGGCTTGAAAAAGACCTCAAGAAGATGAAGACTGCCGAACTCGAAAAAGAATTTGAATTGCTGAAGCGGGCGAAGGCGCAAGTGGAATCCGACAAACCGCTGCGCGAGATGGAGATGACGGCTGAGGATAAGAAACGGATCAAGGGCTTCATGTTCCTCAGCGAGAAGCCGATTTTTTACGTACTTAACATCGGAGAATCTACTGAACTTGGGAAAGAACTGGAAGATGCGGTAGGCAAGTACAAGCTGACTGAAATTGCCGCGCGACCCAACGCCGCGGCCACGGCGATCTGCGGCAAAGTGGAAGCGGAACTCGCGGAGATGAGCGATGCGGATGCCGCCGAATTTCTTTCCAGCTACGGACTTACCGAGAGCGGCCTGACGCGCTTGATTCGGACTACTTATAAGTTGCTTGGCGTGATTTCATTCTTTACCGCCGGCGAGGATGAATGCCGCGCCTGGCAGGTTCCGGCGCACTCGCGCGCGCAGGAGGCGGCGGGAGCGATTCACTCCGACCTGGAGAAACATTTCATTCGCGCCGAGACCATTCGATGGGATCAGTTGCTGGAAGCGGGATCGGAAGCAAACGCCCGCGCGAAGGGCACGCTCAGGCTGGAAGGCAAGGACTACACCGTGCAAGACGGCGATGTGATGCATATCCGGCACAGCGGCTGAGCAGTACCTAGTACCTAGTGCCGAGCAAATGCAGTTCCGAGTTGGGACAGGAAGGCAGGGAATCGGCCCAAGGCAGCTGAATTTCGGCGCGCTTTCGGTTGTACTCTGAATGGCATGGCCCAACACTACAAGGATTTGATCGCTTCGCAGAGGGCAATGGACTTGGTTGCCGCCCTCTACGATGCAACCGAGGCGTTCCCGAAGCGAGAGACTTACAGTTTGACTGACCAGATGCGCAGGGCTGCAGTTTCGATCCCCAGCAACATTGCGGAAGGACAAGCCCACTTTAGTCGCCGCGAGTTTCGTCATTTTCTTCGTCACTGAAACGGGTCCCTGGCCGAACTTGAAACTCAGATACTCATTGCGCGGCGACGAGATTATCTTACTGAAACCCAAACTGAAGAACTGCTTAGAACGCACGAACGAAGTGGGCCGAATCCTGAGCGGCCTACTCAGTTCTCTCAAGGACCGTATCACCGTTTCATGAGCGATTTGACTGGGTACCAGGCACTCGGTACTGTCTTACTTCATGCATCCCATTGCCACCAGCATCCTGCTCGGCCTTACTGCCGCCGCCGCGAACGTCTTCGGCGGAGCAATTATCGTGCAGCGACATTGGGAGCGGCGGTATCTTCGTTATTTTGTCGCGCTGGGCGCGGGGTTCATGCTGGCCACGGCTTTGATTGAGATGGTGCCGGAGAGTTTGGAGCTGCGTGGCCGCAGCGCGGCTTTTCTGATACTGCTTGGTTATCTTCTCATCCATTTCTTCGAGCACACGGTCACGCCACACTTTCACTTCGGCGAGGAGACGCATGCCGAAGAATTTATGCACACGCACAAGGGATACTCGGTCCTTCTCGGGCTGATCATCCACACTTTTTTTGATGGCATTGCGATCGCTTCTGGATTTCTGGTTTCGAATGCGCTTGGCTGGCTGATTTTCTTCGCGGTATTCCTGCACAAAATCCCAGAGGGATTCACGGTCAGTTCGGTAATGCTCGCCGCCGGCCGCAGTCGCGGTACCGCATGGGGAGCCTCAATCGTGCTGGGCGGAGCGACACTCGCCGGAGTTCTAACGATGGCACTTTTTCGCCATCATGTGAGCGCGGGACTGCCGCTGTCAGCTGGGGTAACGATTTATGTGGCAGCTACCGATTTAGTCCCTGAGGTCAATAAGGAACCGGCGATGAAGATGGCATTTCTAGTGTTTGTAGGCGCGGGAATGTTTTTTCTGCTGGAGAGATTGATCCACGTGCGCTGAGGGCAAGCTTTGGCTCTGTGAAGGCGAACCTACTTCCTTTTTTTGTGTGGTGGAAGCGGAAGAATGTGCAGCCCCCGAACCTTCTTGAAGTCTTTAACGTCGGAAGTGACCAAAACCCCCTCCATCGCCGAAATAGCGGCGGCGAAGCAATCGGCGTAAGGCAGGCCGTGTGCCGCTTTGAGTTGAGCTGCCCGCGTCGTAACTGCCTCATCTGCATCGAGAACCAGTAAAGGCAGCAACCTAACCTGGTCCATGATCCGGGCCCCTTCGGCAAAGCCTTCGTGTCTTGCAATCGTGTAGTAGACCTCGCCCCAATTAATGACGGACATTCGGAGCGGTTCCTCGGCATCACGGGCTTCCTTAAAAAGGTGGCCCACGGTATCGGCACCCGGACCTCCCGTCAGGAAACGATAGAGGGCATTAGCATCTAGAACATGCAACTTCATCGGAGATTTCGATCCTTGGTCCGCTCCACCCGGTCGGGCAAGCCGCGTCCAGCGAGCATGCCCTTCATTGCGTCGATGAGTTCGTCGGTGACCGGCTGGATGAACAGGCGACCCTTTTCTTCCAAGAAGGCCACCCGAGTTCCTTCATCAATCCGAAACTTGCGCCGAATGTCGACTGGGATTACGACCTGCCCTTTGGCCTTTACTGTTGCATACTCGATTGGCATAGTGTTACATCTTAATCCTAAGTTGTACCCTGGTCAATGAGTAATACTTTCCATTATAGGTCGTACTTAAAATGTCAAATCCTCCCAGGCTCATAGCCCTGCCACATTGATCCGGAGCGATTGATTTCTTCGGCCTTGGGCAAAACTAAGCCCCCGGCGATTCCCGGGGGCTTTGGGGTTGCGGACGAGTTGAGAAGCTTAGTTCACAGTAAGGCTAACGGGCTGTGACGGAATTCCGTTTGCGACCACCACCAGCGAACTCGCGCCAGTCTCCATGCCAGCGGGAACGTCAAAACTGGTGAAGACGATTCTCGAGCCGGTGGCCACGCCCATCGTGCTGTGGTCATGCGTTTTGGCGTAGAAAACATGTCCCGAGCTGAGGTTAGTGATTCGCACAAGCGGATAGTTCGTAGCGGTCTGAAACTCGTCGCCGAACGCGGCGGCTTGCGACAGGCCGTTGAACTGGGTTCCGGTAATTTTGTAGGTTGAACCGCGCGTCACCGAAGTAGGCGCAGTGTGAATGGTTGGAGCCCACGCCGGCAAATATGTGCCGGTTGATGTATAGACCTCGGATCCACCGACCAGGACCTCGCCGGTAGGCAGCAACATCAGGCTGCCGGGAGTTGACGGAACTGTCGTAAACTTCGTCCCGTCGAACTCGTAGGACGCAAATCCGCCTTCCACCAAAACATTTCCGTTGGGCAGCAGCGCGGCGAAGGAGTCACCGGCGTTGTCGCCATTGGGAAAATCCGGGCCAACGCTCCAGCCGGCCGTGGGAGAGTAGACAGCGGTGTGTCCAGCTCCGCTGCCGCTGGAAGTATTGGAGCCGGTTACAAATACAGTGCCGTCGGGGCGAAGAATCGCGGGACCAATTTCTCCAGGCGGATGGTAGCAGAGTTTGCCGCCCGGTCCGTAGGGGATGCACCCGAAGGGCGACGGAGAATGGAGATCGACGATCGTGCTGCCTGCGGATGCCCAGGAATGCGTCGAGGGTGTGTAGATCTCCGAATTGGGAGCGTTCTTCACATCTGCGGTGAGGATGGTTCCATTGGGAAGGAGCGTCCAACCTTCTTCCGCATCGAAATCACTTTTGCCTGGAGAGGGGAGTTCTTGCCAGAGAAGAGTTTTGGGATCGAGAGCTGCCATCTGCTTGGTTAGCTTGTCACCTACGATAAACTTGCCGTTGGGCAGTACCAGTGCGGGTGAGTCCCCGATGTAATTCCAGTGGTTCGGAGGCGCGAACGAAGTCCATTTACTGGTTGCGGGATCATAGATTGCGCCGAGGTTCGTGAGGACGAAGTTACCGTTATTGTATTCACCACCCACAATGACAAGCCGACCGTCGGCGAGAACTGCCGAAGCAAAAGCATCGGGCACGTAACCGGTGGGGAGGCTGGCAAGTTGGGTCCAAGTACCGTTGACATAGCTTCCGGTGTTGTCGGGCGTAAGCCGCCACCAGTCGGAATCGGAGTTACCTTGAGCCATCACTGTGCCATCCGTCAACTGAAAGGTTAGGATGGCGCCGTCCGGCGGCTGGTGCTTGAGCGTTTTCAGCGTCTGTGCCGATGAGACTGAGCCAACAGCGCAGCAGAGAGCCGTCGCGATTAAAAGCTTTCTAAACAAAATACACCCCCGATTTTGGTTCGATGAGATTGCCAAGATCTTGCGGATCAGGTTCGCGTGGAGAGCTTACTACAATTTGGGGGCGGAAACTTTCGGTACGGCGCGATTTCACGAACGTTTACAAATCTTTCGCTGAAGGACTCCGGGGCGAGAGAGACTTTATTCTCCGCCTGCGCAGAGACACAACGCCGAGCGACGTTGAGTCGGGTTAATCCACCGTATGCTTCGCGGTATATCCGTCGCGGGACACGACATCGATTTTTTGTTCCTTGCCCTTCTGATCTTTGACCTTTAACGGGCCACCGTCGGGGGCAACTACCTGGACTTTCAACTTGCGATAGGTCCCATCCAGCTTCGCATTGGTGGGATGGTAGGAGATAGAGTACTCATTGCGGATGTCGCTCGCGATGTCCTGAAAGTCTTCCGCGTACTCGGCATCGAAGCGGGGAAAATAAGCGCGGCCGCCGGTCATCGCCGCGAAAGTGCGCATCTCATTGTCGGCCTGCAAGTAATCCATCTGATCCACGGGAATGCCCATGCCTCTACGCGCAGCCCTGCCGTGTGCCTCAGCCCACTCTCTGGCTATAAACCCGACGCTGATCGGAAAGATGGTTACATCTTTCGTGGCCTTGATTTTTTTCATAATCGTGTCCAGGCGGTTCCGGCTAAAGGTATCGACACCGGTCGTCACCAGAATCACGTATTTCTTTCCCTCGACTCGATCGAGCCGATCCAGGGTGTCATAGAGGGCGTCGAAAATATTGGTCTCGGAGAAACCGGGAATCCGCAACTGGTTCAGCGCGCCGTATACGGCCTTCTTGTCCTGGGTGAAATCAACCAGGATGTGCGGGAGCATATCGTAATAGGAGACCGCGACCCAGTCATCTTTTGTAAGTGAATTCGCGAAGGCGTAGGAGGCTTGCAGCGCCTGCACCACGAACGTGTAGTTGGTATTCGCAAACTCTATCAACAGCACAGCGGTAATGGGCGCTTTCGATACGTTGAAGTTGGAGATCTGCTGCGCCTCTCCATCTTCGAAGAGCCGGAAGTTCTCCTTCTTCAGCCCGGGAACAAACTGCCCGCCGTTTTTGGTGGTGACCAGCACATCCACATTTACCAGCGGAACGTTCACTTTGATGGAGTAGTCCGGCATGCCTTCGACCTTGTTGGGGGTGGCCGGTGGCGGCGGTGGCGGGGGCGCTTCGGTACTCTTTTTCGGGATGGAGTACGGACCAACATCTCCGGTAGGACCACCGGCTTCATCAGGAGCGTCCTGCTTGGGCTTGCCGTTATTCTGGGGTGGAGTCTGGGATTGGTCCTGAGCCGAAACTAAAGCGACTAAAGAAAACAACAATAGCACTGCGAGCGCGATCCGAAGCATTGACAGAGGCTGAAAACGCGCCTGTGAGTTCATGATCTTCCGGTTGGAAAACATACAAACCTCTGAGAAAAAAGAAATCAAGACTGTTTGGAGCAAAAACCCCTTGTGTTAGTATAGACGCAAGGATTCGCGATTGGGATGTTTTGCCTGGCTCCCAGTAATTTCCCCTCCTGGCAACGACTTACAATCCGGCGAAATCTAATTCAGTAAGGCGGAGCGGCCAAGTTCTGCCGGGCTTTCGTTCATGAAAAAACTTGCTTTTGCGGTCCTCGTTGCGTGCCTGTGCCTCCCCTCTTCTTCTTCGTTTGCGCAGAATGTGTCCTCGGCGCAAGTCGGACAAAATCCTCAGACAATCGCGGTGAGCCAAATTCATACCGGCATGCGCGGCGTTGCCTACACCGTGTTTCAGGGCGTGAAGCCTGAGAGCATGGATGTGGAAGTTCTGGGCGTGCTGCACAACGTGAATGGCCCCAAGGGTGACATTATTCTGGTGCGGCTGCACGGCCAGAAAGTTGAATACACCGGCGTGGTCGCGGGCATGAGCGGGAGCCCTGTGTATCTCGACGGAAAGCTTGCGGGAGCGCTGGCGTTTCGCATTGGAGAATTTTCTAAAGAGCCCATCGCCGGAGTTACACCCATTGCGGACATGCTGGAGATCAACGCTCTGGATCGTTCGCCTGCGGAGGAAAGTGCGGCCGTAAAGCCTTCGATAACATCCGTGGCCGGCAAGACCAGTGGGCCGGGCGAGAATGCCGCATTGCCGGGATTGGCTTCGGATTCTTCAGGTTTTGCGAATTATCTGAAGCCGATTGAAACGCCACTCGTGTTCAACGGATTTTCCGAGCAGGCGATTCATCTCTTCGCCGGCCAACTTGGCTCTGCGGGAATCGTGCCCGTTATGGGCGCCGGGTCGGTAAGCGATGAGAAGCAACCTGAACCCATCGAAGCAGGCTCGGCCGTTAGCGCGATCCTGGTACGCGGTGACATGAATATCGAAGCCACCTGCACGGTCACGTATATCGATCCGCACCGATTGCTGGCATGCGGACATCCGTTGCTTCAGTTCGGCTCCGTCGACTTGCCCATGAGCAAAGCAGAGGTGCTGGCCACGCTGCCGTCGCCACTGAACGCTTTCAAGATTGTGAACACTACCGAAGCGGTTGGAACTTTCGTCCAGGATCGCCACACCGGAATTATGGGTGTATTCGATCGCCAACCGCAGATGATTCCTGTGACCTTGAGCATTCACAGCGGTGCCGGCGAAAAGCAATTCCACTACGAAGTGCTGAACAATCCCAAGTTGACGCCGATCGCTCTGATGGTCACGATTTTCAACGCGTTACACGGAGTAAACGAATTCGGCGAGGAAATTACCTACCGGCTGGCAGGCAGCATTGGGGTCAAGGGGTTTCCTGACGTGACGATGCGAAACATGTTCGCTCCGTCGGAAAACGCGCAGCCGGCGGCGATGCAGGCGGCAATGTCGCTGGGTGAGAGGTTCGGTCGCATCTATGACAATCCTTATAACGCTCCCGCGATTGCAGGCGTGAAGCTGGAGTTCGATCTCGTCCGCGAACGGCGCTGGGCACGGCTGGAGAGCGCGCGCACCGACGTGACAGAAGTCCGGCCCGGAGATGAGATCAAGCTGGAGACAGTACTTGCGCCTTATCGCGGCGAGCGCATTGTGCAGCAGATTCCGGTGAAGATACCCACTTCGGCGAGCAAGGGAACCCTGCGCATTCTGGTGAGCGATGGCGACACCCTCGACCGGGTTGGACACGGAACACCGGCGTTCGGGCGCAAACTCGACCTGGCATCGACGATCGCCGTCCTGAATAAAGAGCACTCCAACAATCGTGTCTACGTTTCCCTGCTCGAAGCCGACCCGGAAGCGCGTGTCGCCGATAAGGTCATGCCCACGCTGCCCATCTCGATCATGAATGTTATGGATGGCATGCGTGGCAACCAGGAAATGCTCGTCTCCGGCGAATCGAACGTGGACGAAACAGCGACAGGCCCGCTGGATTACGTGGTGAGTGGGGCGCAGTTGCTGACGGTAACCGTGAAGTAGTAGTTCAGAAGCTTGTCATCCCGAGAGAAGCGAGGGTTTGGTTTTTGACTGCCTTGGGATATTGCCCGCGGGCAAACATCAAGGTCCCTCGCTTCGCTCGGGATGACAGTTGGTTAAAGTCAGATCCCAATCAAAACAACAGTACTCCAGCCTTCTCCATGTGCCGGAAACCATCCGTAGCCACGGCGGCCAGGACCATGAGCGTTCCGTTGTAACCCACGTGCGCTAACAAGCTCGACGCGACTGATTTTGTTACGGCCCGCACAGCAGTTAGGACCACTCCTACCAAGAAGATGATCAACACGGCCCCCCAGGCGTAGCCGTACTGCATCGCGTGGATCAAGCCGAACGGGAGCGCCGTAAGAACGATCCCCCAGAACGCGCCCATCCGGCGCGCTAGCACTGGATAGAGAAATCCGCGGAAGAAAAGTTCTTCCATCAGCGGACCGAGGGTGATGGCGAAAATCGCAGTTAGGTAAGCGTCGGAGCGATGGGCGAAGAATTGATCGAAGGGAGTGCTCTGGGGCATCGGAAGAAAACGTCCAAGAAGATCGATGCCGAGCATGAGAACCCCAATGCCAACAAAACCGACGGCAGCCTTGCCCGGCCAATTCCACAGGATCGCGCGAGCGAACCGCGTCTGATATTTGCCCTCGACCAGCAGAATCATATACAGTGCGACCGCGACGTAGGTCAGCAACTCGGAAAGAAGAGCGAGCGACGGCTTCTGCGCTACTTCTAAAAAGGAGGCGCGCGGGAACGCGAAGTGACGCGCTCCCACGACGATGAGAAGTTGAACGAGAAAGAGAGTGAGTACAGTAAGGCCGGCGATTTGCAGCACATCCCAGCCGCTCCAGACGGGGTTTTCGCTAGCGTTGCGGGCGGGGGGCGCCGGAAGCAGCACTGGTGGCGAAAGTGCTTCGGCGACCTGCGGGACGGGCGTCAAGGGTTCGCTTTTCAGCGACTGCGGATCGAACTGCGGATTTTCGGGTGCTGACAAGATATCCTTTCTCTACGCGCTTCTTTTCCCGTTCCCCGCAAAGTAGCCCGCCAGCGCCTGCCCGGTATACGACTTCTTTACTCGTGCCACTTGTTCCGGCGTGCCTTGGGCGACGATGCGGCCGCCTTCTTCGCCACCTTCCGGGCCGAGGTCGATGAGCCAGTCGGCGTTGCGGATGACGTCCAGATTGTGCTCGATGATGATGATCGAATTGCCCAGGTCGGTCAACCGGTGCAGCACGTCGAGCAACTTCTTCACGTCATCGAAGTGCAGTCCGGTCGTGGGCTCATCGAGAAGGTAAAGCGTTTTGCCGGTCTGGCGCTTGCTCAGTTCGCGGGCTAGTTTGATGCGTTGCGCTTCCCCGCCGGAGAGCGTCACCGCTGACTGACCGAGATGAATGTAGCCGAGGCCGACATCGAGCAGGGTCTGCAGCTTCTGTTTTATCTGCGGAATATTTTCTAGAATCGGCAGTGCGTCGGAGACCGGCATCTCGAGCAGGTCGGCGATGGAGTTGCCGTTGTATTTTACAGCGAGAGTTTCGCGGTTGTAGCGGCGTCCGCCGCAGACTTCGCAGAGAACATAGACATCCGGCAAGAAATTCATCTCGATGCGGCGCTGGCCTTCGCCCTGGCAGGCTTCGCAACGTCCCCCGGAAACGTTGAAGGAGAAGCGTCCAGCCTTGTAGCCGCGCTCGCGTGCCTCGGGCAGCATGGTGTAAATCTCTCGGATAGCGGTGAACACGCCAGTATAAGTCGCTGGATTCGAGCGCGGAGTGCGGCCGATCGGCGACTGGTCGATGCGAATCACTTTGTCAATGTTCTCCGCGCCGACGATTGATTTGTGCTCGCCAGACTTTTCGCGCGAGCGATAAAGTTGGCGGGCGAGGGCTCGGTAGAGAATGTCGTTCACGAGCGTTGACTTCCCCGAGCCTGACACTCCGGTGACCACCGTCATCACGCCGAGCGGGAAAGTTACGTCGAGATTCTTGAGATTATTTTCTTTGGCTCCGAGAATCGTCAGTGCTGCGCCGTTGGCCTGCCGGCGCTCTGCGAGCATATTGATTTGCGCGCGGCCGGAGATGTAGGCACCGGTGAGCGAGTTGGGCTCGCGCATGATCTCGGTGGGTGTGCCGTGGGCGACGAGGCGGCCGCCGTGGCGGCCGGCTCCGGGGCCGAGATCGATCACGTAATCGGCGCGCCGAATGGTTTCCTCGTCGTGCTCGACTACGAGGACCGTGTTGCCCAGATCGCGCAGATTTTCAAGTGCTGTGAGCAGTCGCCCGTTGTCTCGATGATGCAGGCCAATCGAAGGCTCGTCCAGCACATAGAGAACGCCGCGCAACTTGGAGCCGATCTGCGTCGCGAGACGAATCCGCTGGCCTTCGCCCCCGGACAGGGTAGCGGCGGAGCGATCGAGAGAGATGTAGTTCAGTCCTACAGCGTTAAGAAATTGCAGGCGCTCCTTTACTTCGTGCATGACCCGTCCGGCAATTTTTTCCTCGCGGCCGGCGAGTCTGATTCCCTGTGCGACTTCAAGCGACTTTGAAATCGGGAGCGCTGTGAAGTCGGCAATCGACATGCCGTTCACTTTGACAGCAAGACTTTCCGGGCGCAGGCGCTTGCCCTGGCACACCGGACAGTCGCTGGCCGACATGTGATCCATCAGCCAGTCGCGATAGCCTTCCGAAGTCGACTCTTCCAGATTCTGTTTCAGGTATCCAAAAATTCCGCGGAAGCCGGTTTTGCCCCGGCCGGATTCGCCGTTCAGCAGCAAGTCCTGAATTTTGTCGGAAAGTTTCTCGAACGGCATGCTCAAGTCAATGCCATGCGCGGAAGCTACAATCTGCAGGCTGTGAATCAAGCCCTGCGAGGCCGAACCGGGACCGAGTCCCCCATCGAGCAGCGGCTTTGACCAGTCACTGATAACTTTGGCCGGATCGAAATCATACCGGCTCCCCAGACCGTGGCATTCAGGGCAAGCTCCGTACATGCTATTGAAAGAAAACGAGCGCGGCTCCAGCTGCGGCACACTGATGCCGCAGTCCGGACAGGCAAGTTTCTCGGAGTAGAGTATTTCTTCGCCTCCCACCACTGCGACTTGCACCAAACCTCCGGCGAGTTTCATCGCCAGTCCGACCGACATCTCAAGGCGGTGCTCAATTCCCGGCTTTACCAGAAGACGGTCGACAACCACCTCGATCGTGTGATTTTTGCGCTTGTCAAGGTTGAGGTCGTCATCCAGATTCACGATTTCGCCGTCGACGCGGGCACGAGTATAGCCATGCTTGAGCAGCGTCTCCATCTCCTTCTTGAACTCGCCTTTGCGGCCGCGAACGATCGGCGCCAGAACCATTACGCGGTCCTCAGGAGTAAGCGTCATCACGCGCTGGACGATCTGCTCGGCAGACTGGCGGCTGATCGGCCGGCCGCATTTCGGACAGTGCGGTATCCCAATGGAAGCGAAGAGCAGGCGAAGATAGTCGTAAATCTCGGTAATCGTACCGACGGTTGAACGCGGGCTGCGGCTGGTGGTCTTCTGCTCGATGGAAATCGAAGGGCTAAGTCCATCAATTGCATCCACATCCGGGCGCTCCATCTGGTCCAGAAATTGCCGGGCGTAGGTCGACAGCGTTTCTACGTACCGGCGTTGGCCCTCGGCGTAAATCGTATCGAAGGCGAGCGAGGACTTGCCCGATCCGCTTAAACCGGTCACCACGGTGAGGGTATTGCGGGGAATTTCGACATCAATGTTCTTAAGGTTATGCTGGCGCGCCCCGCGCACTGAGATTTTGGTAATAGCCATTTGGAGACTGTCTGGAAAATAGGGCTGGATTGTCCTTCGGTAATGTCGACAGGCCTACAGACATGCCCGACAGTAGGAATGCACAGCTCTACTTCGTATTTTACTACGGTTTCTAAATGGGGGGACGGGCTGTGGCGCATCTGGGTTGCCACTAGCGGCCAATGTCAACGCAGGTAAATTGAAGAAGCCGCATAGACGAAATTCGGACGAGCGGCATCTGATTGCTGCAACTTAATAAAGGTGGATGATCTTGATCTCGCTATTCATGCCTCTGATTCTTTGCCTCACCGTGGCGCTCTCCGTTGGAATTGGTGTGCTGACGGCCTATGTAGCGGTAATCGGCATCCTACAGGCCTGCGGGAAAGCTTCGCAGATGCGGCCTGCGGAAGCGCGTCCACGCCTGGTTCTAGTGCCTTCCCAGAATCACGCCAGCGGCGACTAAAAAACGAGCTGAACCTCGTGCAGCAGTTCCACGTAATTTCTTTCTATTCCGCAACGTAAGGCGGCACCTTCATGGTTCAATCTCTCCCCGCATGTGCTTGGCCAGCTTTTGGATGCGTTTTAGTTTGTCCACTACATCTTTCGGATGCAGCCCGCGGTTGACGGAATCGATATCTGCCTGCAACGTTTGCGACAGCTCTAAGAGTTCCAAGCCCTCGCGCTGCAATTGATCTGGGTCTGTCCTCGCCTTGGCCTGAGGGCTGGGGGCTGCTTCCTCCGATTGAATGTGTGGCACGTTACCCTGCTTCGTCGGCTGATGAGTTTGGGGTGCGTCGATTTCGCCCGAACTCAGCATAGAAGACATAGAAGACGAGGTAAGGAAAACCAACATTGCGGTTAGAAATGAGATATCGCGTCTCATTGGGGGCTCCTCATATTTGGCTTTCATTCGGCCGCATCGTCGAACTGCGTTCTTCT
>Ga0307474_10000764_pt1 | contig 23240 bp, 23 predicted proteins | sample atmos_gasesECM1C_2_FD_203312 | JGI IMG/M metagenome (GOLD analysis project Ga0307474, IMG submission 203312) | Hardwood forest soil microbial communities from Morgan-Monroe State Forest, Indiana, United States - atmos_gasesECM1C_05 | ecosystem: Environmental > Terrestrial > Soil > Temperate... | reverse complement strand
CTGCTCCAGCCCCAGCTGGAAGATAAGGCTCGCCGCAAACTTCGCCGACTCACACAGCGGCTCCTCAACATCGACCACGAACTCGATCACCTAACCCCAAAATGAGTGCACATTGGCCAGTCAACCGCGACAACTTTCGCATCGCTGATTTCCCCGTGGCAGTGGTGAATGAAGCCGACACTTGGGATCCGAGTACTAACGCACTTCGTTTCGCCGCGGGCGAATACAGCTCCGAGTGGTCCTACAACAGTGACAACATGAATCTGACCGTCGCATCTCCGCACCTGTCCTATCATCTGCGCCTCACAGGTGCGGAGCAGGTGATGTATGCCAAGGACAAGCTCGGCATCGAGGGCTTCATTCAGGAGGGAGCGCCAGAGGACCGGAGCTACTATTATTCGCTGCCGCGCGTCCAGATAGTAGGCCGGATCACTTACACCGGCAAGGGCGGCGTCCGGCGCGAGATCGATGTCACCGGGCAGGGGTGGGTCGACCGCCAGTGGGGCGACTTCCTGACCAAGTCCTGGGAGTGGTCCTCGCTGCGCTTCTCCAGCGGCACCCGCGTCAATCTATACAACTTCGCCAACGGCTACCAAGTCGCGACATACCAGAAGGCGGACGGCTCCACGCAATGGCTGGACTGGTTTCTCGTCCGCCAAAACGGCTACCTCAGAACTCCCAAGCGAGGAGTATGGCTGTCATGGGGCTGGAGCTATGAGTTCTCGGTCGAGGTGGAGGGCAGCCGCCACTATACGCTGGATCCGTTTAGCAAGCTTGATGTCTTCGAGAACCCGAACAATATCTTCTTTGAAGGCCCGTCGCGCCTCATCAATGACGACACAGGAACGACGGTTGGAGTAGCTGTTACTGAGTCGATGGATGTTCGCATCATGCAGAATGCGCCCTATGCCCCCAACCAGCATTGACTGTCGATCTTCGGTCGAAAGACTGCTTAACACCGCGCAACGGGACGTTCCTTGAGGACTCCCGACCGCGAGCGCGCAACAACAACAGATCAACTATTCACCAAAGCCAAGGAGTCTAACGCAATGTCGAACTTACAGAATAATGAGAAGCAGTCCACTCCCTCCGCACGAAAGATGACCGGCATCATCGATGTCCACTCCCACATTATTACGAATCTTGGATCGCAGCCTCCGATGGACAAGTTGCCGCCTTGGTCGATCGAGCAGTCTTTGTCGCTCATGGATGCGAGTGGAATAGCTGCATCAGTTCTGTCGTTGCCTGATTCGGCCAGTCACGCGAAAGGCGCCGAAGCCTGCCAACTCGCGAGACGAATCAATGAACAACTAGCCGACATTGTCTCGAAACATCCCACGCGCTTCGGAGCAATGGCAACGCTACCGGCGCTGGCAGCGACTGATGGTGTGCTCGCAGAGATTGCGTATGCACTCGATACGCTGAAGCTTGACGGCATCGCGACCACCACAAGCACCAATGACATCTATCTTGGGGATACCCGTTACGACCCGTGGCTTGAGGAGATGAACCGCCGCGGCGTGACCTTGTTTGTCCACCCAGTCCCGGCCAAGGCATCTCGCTCCGTCGATCTCGGCATCGACGTGTCGCTATTGGAGTTCATGTTCGACACCACCCGCATGCTTACCAACATGATCTTCAGTGGGGCCAAGAGCCGCTTCTCTAAGATCCACATAATTTCCTCCCACGGCGGAGGAACAATTCCATATTTGATGACGCGGATCGAAACTCTTGAAAAGGTCTTCGGTCCTGGCAAGGGCCGCGCCCGCCTGAGTCCAGAGGAGATCCGCGAAGGTCTGGCCTCCTTCTACTACGACCTTACCGCAGCAACATCTCCCACCCAGCTGTTTGGTCTACAGCAGATGGTGCCGCTCTCCCACCTGCTAATGGGCTTCGACAATCCGTTCATGCCGGGATGGACGTTTCCACCTGCCATTCAGGATATGCAGCGCTGGAATGGCTTCAGCGACACAGATGTTCCTGCCATCGCTCATCAGAATGCTGAGTCGCTCTACCCCGCTCTCGCCGAACGCATGCAACGGTCCAAAGCCGCTTGATAGGCCGACGCTCATTTCGAGGGCTAAGGCCGACGACTTTCCAAGTTGCGCAAGTACCTTGGGTTCGCCGGGTGGCGGAGGAACGCCACAAACCCATAACAAGTGAGAGTCACCGGTTCGTCTTGAGTTGATTAGTATCCAGAAACATGGTTTCTTGGAACCGATTATCGCTTTCCGCCATCCTTACTTGCTGCATGACGAGCAAGTCGGAAATTATGCCGAAGCGTGGCCCAGATCAGTGGCAGCCATTTACGAGATAGGTTCTAGGCTTTCAATAGCTCCGGATGGAGGTTTCGGAGCCAGGCTAGGGTGTTGTTCTTGAGTTCCTCCGCGAGTTTCACCATCGCTTCCAACTCCTGATCCGATACGGCACCCGCAACGTCATAAACCGATTTGTTCCTCTTATTGTTAAAGGTCTTGAATCTTTGAATGACCTTCGGGTTGGCCTTTATGGTGAATTCCAGAGATTCGATTGTTTTGACGTGGTGACCTGCTTGGGTAACGGTGCGAAGACCGGAGGCGCGGAGCGCTGTCGTCGCGACGCAGAGCGCGGCGTTGAAAGCAGCGATAAATCGAAGGTCGCTCGAAACAGCTTCGACCTTTGAATCGGCAAGGCTCCGATCCACAATTCCTGAAGATCCTTGATCTCACCGGGGCTGGTTGGTTCCCGCTTTAGCCAACTGTACTCTACCCACTTTTCTAAGCTCATCATCGTCTCCCAGCAAAAATTCCTTTTGGCCTTTGAGCACGGCGGTCAAAAAATGATTTCCGCTCGCAAGTTTCGACTTGAATTCCTCGACGGAATACACGGTCGGGTTGACAGGGCGGCCGATGTTTTTCTCCGCTTTAGAGAGCCGTGAAAGGATCTCGTCAAGTGTGGCCTTCCCAACAACCATTAGATCAACATCACTCTGTGCCGTTTCTTCCTCGCGTGCGACGGATCCGTACACAAATGCCACAAGGACTCGCTTCGCTAAAGGATGCAGTGCTGATCGCAACGCGCTAAAGATGCCAATTGTCTTGTTCACCAGGGCCTGCATCTCTCGAAATATGGGGGCGTGTCGGTTCGCCTGATAAAAAACTTGACTGCCCACTGAACTGCGAATGATAAGTCCCACTTTCGAGAGGTTTTCAAGCTCCCGTTGAACCGCGCCAACGCTGGCATCTACTTCGCGTGCAATTTGGCGTGTGTAGAATGATTGATCAGCCCTGCCATAGAGCAAGGCGAGGATGGCGCCCCGCGTTCGTCCGAACAGAAGGTCTCCGAGACCTTTGTATGTACTCATTCCGAGAACAATTGTACTCAGAGTGAGAACGCATTTCAAGGGTTCGCCTAGATTTGCTTATCCTCATTTGACTCTTCTCGTTAATGTCTTTCGGCCGACGCTTAGGCGAACATCGGCGCTGGTCACAGAATGGTCACAATAAATCGGCCATCTTGACGAGTTAAGTTGTTGATTGAAGGGGTGGTTAGGCCCTTGATCGTAGCCCTGAAAAGGCTGGCGTCGGGGGTTCAACTCCCTCCCTGGCCACCAAAATCACTCACTTTCAATAAGTTACCCATCATTGTCAATCCGATACATCGCTAGATATTCTTGTAAATCGATGATCTTCGATATTCATAACCCATTATGTCGGTTAGGGTTAATGAGTGGTAGAGCGCAGACCAGAAGGGGCTTGGCGTCTGTCATTAATAATTAAGGTTGGGAATTGCAGGGGGGGAGAGATCAATTTCGTCGGCCTCTGCCTTGTCGCGACAATGGCCGGGCAGTCGGTGCCACCTCGCATCAGAATTCTTTCAATCACTTGGGACTCTACGTTCCTTTAGTGCGGGTCTCCATGGGTCCGATAAGTTTTGGGTAGTTCTTGTTTAGATTGGTCGGGGTGATGTCATTTCTCATCTCCTATCTCGGTCCTGGGGAAACATGCTCCAGAACGGGAGCAGAAGTCCGAGTGGCGCCAGACTGAATCCCCCCAAAAGCAAAGGAAACATGGACGTCTCCTCCCGTAGATCGAATCGCAACCTCAACCAGTGCCGTCCCCCCCATGGTTCGGCAGGCGCTACTGACGCGCACCGAACCACATGTGGGAGATGTGCACTATCCGAGGACTCTGACTGCCCGAAGGGCGAGTCCGGACAGCAGAGCCAAAACACCGAGCATTCCAATCAGGGGAAGCTGGCTGCCAGTCTTAGGCAACGCATCCGGCGCGGCCGCAGCAGTCTCCACCGGCGCAGGGTCGGCAGCTGGAGCATCGACTGGAACGAACACGACCAGGATTGGCAAATCTGACGGTGGGTCCGGTGGCGGCATTGTCCCAGTCACTGCTTTCTCCTGGTCAATGACTGTCTCAGGCACCTCCGTCACCACGGTCGCCGAGACCTTCATGCCTTTTTGCAGACCCCACGCATCCGTGATCTGGCCGTCGATGTTGAATTTCTGGCCGTGTGGAATCTTGAAGGCCTGATTCTTCTTGCCATCCTCAAACATCAGAATGACAGAGCTCGGAGGATTCACTGACCACACGGTTCCCGTGACATGCTTTACGGTGGTGATTGTCTGCGGCGTTGTAGTAGTCGTGATCGTACGCTGCAGCTTCATCCCCGGTTTCAGATCATGAATACCGAGTTCCTGGCCGTCCACGGTGGCGCGGGCGCTCTCCGGCACATTGGCAAGATGCACCAGGTGTCCGTCCTCCGCCTTGACTACCAGGTCGTTCCCATCGACCAAGAGCACTGTGCCACGATCAACCTTGACTTCTGTGGTTGGCTGCTCCGTGCTTGTATAGGTCTGTGTCTGTACTTGGGCACTGACATTCGCGTTAAGGATCAGGCCTACAACCCCGACCGCGAGCGCCAGCAAGACCCGTTGCAATTCGTTTCTTCGGTTCACTGCATTTTCTCCTTATTCAGTTTTGAGTTGGAACAGCACTTTCTGAATTTCCTTGTTCGGAATTCGCTAGAGACGCCTGCACAATGTAGCGCCGCGGTGCATCCCCGACGAAATAAAAGGGATAGCAAGTCACCAGGGTCAGAGACGGTTGAGCTCGGGCTTTCAGTGCAGTTGTATCGCTTGGATCGACAACCATGATGTTGTCGACGGTGTATATGAATTGGTGCCGCAACTGCGCCAGCTCGATTCGGTCGCCCATATGAATGTCTTTCAGGCTGCGAAAGAATCCGTCGCGATGCGCGGCGATGCCGATATTTCCGGACTCGCCCGGTTTCCCCGTTCCGGCGATTCGGCCCGCTCCCTGGTCGAGCGTAAGTCCATCGGTGCCTTCGAAGACTGGCACGTCAAGACGCAACCGTGGAATCGACAGGACCGCCAAGGGTGCGCCCATCCGAGCGGCCAGGGCTTCCTTATAAGATGCGACGCGTTTTTCGGCCGTAAAGGACAAATCAGGGGCGGGGCGATACTCCTCGTATTTGGCAGCCGGAGAATCGATCTTCAGTTGCGAAAAGCTCCACAGTTTCGCCTGCGAGATCGCCGTTGCATACATCAGATTGCAGACGTAAATCGAAGCAAGAACGAGTCCTGCAGCCAGAAGAAGCCGTTCGATCCCACGAAGAACCTTTATTGCTCTCTTTGCGAGCCTTTGGAAACGCCGTTCCGAAGGTTCGGTGGAAAGAATCGGCTGGCGCTCAGACATATTTGAATGTCGGTTCGACGCCATCAGTCCACCCGCCCCCAGGTTGAATCCGGATCGAATGCGGTAATTGCATTAGCAACCTTTTCTGTATCTGGACCGAGATCCTTTTGGAACACGACGCCATTTTGATTCACGATGAACGTCATCACGCCCGTAGAACGATAGACGGCTGGATACGCTACAAAGGCGAACCCGCTTACCATCTTGTCGCTCACGAGGTAACTCTTTGGTCCACCTTGTGCGTTATTTCCTTGAGCCGTCAAAATGCGAAAATAGTAGCCGTTGAACGGTACGGGATCTTGGGATGTGGCAGTCCCGTTTTCTACACGTGCGGATGCGATGAGACCGTCGTGGGGAATGACAGATTGCTCTTCGTTTTCAGACGAAAGCAAGCCATCTTGGACATCATTATTGCCACTGAATTTCGGAGCATACTGATGTTCGCCGTTACTTGCCCTTGCGTAATGCCGCTCCTGGGCGTCGACAAGCTGGTAGCAAACATCGATCGTGGTCAGTTCATTTCTCCCCACTCGGCGCGCTAGGATCTCTCCCTTGCCGGCATCCGTGTCGAAATACCAGACGCTATTCTTTTCTACGAGCGGGATCGGATATGGCCAGTTCTCGGCGCCAATATAGAGAATCATCACGCCATCACGTTCTCTCGCGACACGATGCATCTGCGCATATTTCGCAACAAAGTTGTCTCGATTTCTCCTATCCTCAGCAGGATCGCCTGAAGAGACTATGTCCTTCGCCGCCGAGCTGAGAATCTCCAGCAAGGAACGATTGTCGGTGTGTTGCGCTGCCCCGAATAGGGCTGCGCTCGCTTCTTCGGGAGACTGAAATACGTGCTGGTTTGGTTGCTGGGCGAGCGTGAGCTGGCTGCTGAGTACCAGTGCCATCGAGGTGGAGACTGTCGCCAACGCCAGGCGGGAAAATCGGAACCGTAAAAGCTCTTCGAATCTTTTCTTTGTTTCGGACATGATTATTTTCTCCATACATGTAACTTTCGAGTAATGCTCGGGAATTCACTCAACGATGCCCGCCTCCATGGAGGCCCCCGCCGTGCAAGCTCGAGGATCCCCGATCCGAGTAGCTGCGCGTCGTGCCCCCATGGTCGTACCCTCCAAAGGCGCCAGAATGCGTGCCCGCCTCCCGGTGCGATTCTGAAGGCCCACGCTCAGTCGCACCGCCGTGAAATCCGTTGCCATGGACGTCTCTGCGGGATCCTCCCTCCCCGCTCCGAGCACCGATACCGTGGGAGCCTTCATATCCGCGCGCAGCTCCAAAGTCGTGGAATCCTTGACGCCCGCCATGATCGCCATAGAACGTCCTACTGTTGGAAATGAATGTGTGGTGGTTGTAGATGACAGTTCGGTGGCCCCAATCGCATCCCCAGCCATGCCATCCCCAACCGAAGCCAGCGAAGAATCCGATCCCAAAGCCCACACCGAAAGAAATACCAGGGCCGGCAATGTAGAGGCCCGGGTACGCGTACCACCCAGGCCAAACGACCACGGGCGCGCCGTACACAATCCATGGATCGAATGTGGGAACATAAACGACCTCAGGATCTGCAGGTTCAATGATGATCGTCTTCTCTTCGGTTACTACTTTCTCCTGTTCGTTGCTCTTCAAATTCCCGGCTGCTCGCGCGCGAGCGCGCATGACCTGCACGGCGTCCATCACATCCGCCGATTGGTTTACGTAGGCCTCGCCGAGCGCGGACGTCCAGGAAAGGTTCTTATCCATGTTGGCGAGGACTGAGGGGAACTGCGTGAGCGCCTTGGTGCTTGGATCCCAAGGTTGTTGGTCCACGGCGTCGGCCAGATCTTTTCCCTTGAGGTCCGAATGGTCCTGCACCCAGCGATCGGCCTCTACAATTTCCGTGGGATACGTTGCCCCGGCGAGTATCTGTGAAACCAACGCGTCTGGATAGAGCGCAATCGGCGCAACCAACTGCTGCAATTCCTCAGGAGTTTGCTTCACGACCGGAGGCGCGGATTCTCCGGCCGGTTGGTCCGTCTGAGCAGCGATCGCACTGGACGCGACCAAAAGCCAAAATGAAAGATACAGTGCCAGAACTTTCTGGAAGACTTTCATGTTCAACTCCTCGATGTTGTTTCGCGAGCACCGAGCGTGCTCTCATTGCGGCATTCGCTACAACGGTCTCCTTAGTGCAAGGCGCATGCCAACTGATGCGACGCTAAGTCCATGAATTTCGGCGCAGAACGCAGGAGGCAACTGTCGGGAGTGTGAGAGTAATGACAGTTCTGACACTTCGGATCGCGGTTAGCTTATTGGAGGTCTTCGTGGATGGGCGCAATACACGTACACGAACGATGCCAACTTGTCGGCTCGATGACTCGAAGGTCGAACCGCGAGAAGATGTTATTCAGATAGAGAGCCCGAATAGGCTCCAGCCCGCCCTCTTACTTTGTTCGGCCCGACCTGACGGGCTCGAAGTAACAGTACGCAACTCAAAGGAGATTGGGTAATGATCAGACCCTCTGACGGACCGGTGAACTTTGCCGGCGTCCGCCTGCACGGGGCCACGTACGAAAGCCCAGTCGATGTGGCGGCCGGCTTCGAGCAGATGGCGTGCCGGAGTGGTGGGCACACGAGAAGTTGGCACGACATCCTGGAATCCGGCGCGTGCCAGAGCGTCTGCTATAGGAGATGTGGAAGCATTCAGGTTAAGGTCACCCGCGACGACGACCAGCCGAGTTGAGTCATAAATGCCCGTATTCTGCAAGACTTCGTTCAACTGAGCAAGCCGCAGTTCATCGTTCGAGCGGCTCTCCAGGTGAAGGTTGTAGCAGATCATTGAGACACCTTGGATGATGATCTCAGACACCAGAGCGATTCTGCCCCCAAGGCGCTCCTGAAAGGTTGGCAATGTGGGCTTGAACCAGCGAGGCTTCCAAAAATCCGACTGCCGCTGAAAATGAATGATGCGCGGTTTTGAAATTTTCCACGAAGAGAGCGTGGCCTGGCCATGGTAAGCAGGACTGGTTTTGGATCCCTGAGTCAGCTCTACAAATTCTCGTCCGAAAACATAATTCAACCGCAACTTCCGGGCGATTTCCTGAGCGATGTTGAGATGATGCGTCCGTCGCGCATTAATGTCCACCTCCTGAAGAATAAAAACATCCGCGTTCGTATCGCCGAGAAAATCGATGATTGACCGAAGCTGCAAGCCACGGTCGATGTTCCAATCCACAACTCGAATCGGATCTCGAGGCCAGGAGAGCCACCGAGGAGGCGCGAAGTTCTCGGCAATGATTTCGCTCGTCAGCACGTTCAAATTACCGCTGTTGCAAGTTGCGGAAACACGCTCTGCTGGGCAAACATTAGATCGACCGGATCATCGATTTCAGCCCAGGGTCGACCATCCGTGCTCGTATAGCCGACAGGAACTCCTTCGTTCGCGAGTTCCTGCACGGCGACATTGAAGAAGTCGTTGACCCTCCCAGCCGCGATCACATCTTTCATCTTATGGAAAAATCTGTCTCGTATAGACTTGGAGAAAACGGTAATGCCGATATAAGTGCCGCTGAATTCCTCCCGTGAGATTTTCTTGCTCATCTTTGTTACGTGGTCGTCGACGACGGTGACTTTCATCGTCTCATCCCGCCACAACGGGTCCACGATCATCGAGATCGGCGCCTGTGGGCACATCGCGAGGTCAAGGATTTCCGGATCGAAGATGACATCGGCATTAAGGACAATGAAACTGTCGCCGCGCAGCCAATCAAGTGCGAGCCAGAGCGAATAAATGTTGTTCGTGATAGCGAATGCCGAATTTTCGATGAAGAGAATCTTTTGAGTGAGAAGTCTTCTGGCATTTACGTGCACAATGATTTGTTCCTTCTCGTATCCGACAACAATCGCGACATCGTGAATTCCGACCATCGATAGAGCCTCGAGCTGATGATCCAGAATCGTGGTGTTGTCGACTTCAATGAGGCACTTCGGACGCTCTCCATGTACGGAGCGAATCCGTGTGCTCCTGCCTGCGGCCAAAATCACCGCTTTCATAACGCCTCCTTGAACGTGGTTACAGTCGGTTTCACATTGGTCCGCGACTGAGTGAAGAGTCTGCGGTTGAAATAGAGCGTCAAGATCCAGGTGAGATGGGCTCCAAGGGTTGCGAGCAAGAACAGGAGTGGCAGTAGCTTAAGAACAGTAAAGAGGAGGATGAAGTGGATCAATATCCCCCGCCGTTGGAAGGCTTGGACCTGCCTGACCACACGGGAAATCCAGTTTCCCGAATCCTTCTCGAGCAACTGGTAGAAACGGCCAAGGTATTCACTTGGGCGGTCTGGGGTGGCCGCGCGGCGACGTTGTAGAGACGTGGCAATCAATGCAAGGAAAGATCCGACAAGAAGGACAATTCCGATCCAAATGGCGATCGCGCCATAATGCCGGCTCAGGCCGATGGTGATTCCACCAAACAGCAAGAGATAGCTGAGTCCGTCGGCAGCCCCTTCAAGCCATGTTCCCCTTGGCGTTTCTGCAAATTTGATTCGTGCGAGCATCCCATCCATTTCGTCGAACAAGCCGGCAATGTAGAAAAGGAAGGCGCCGAGCACCGACCACAAGTACGTTCCGTGAGCAAAGGCGACGGCGCAAAGAATCGAGACCGCAACTCCCCCAAACGTGACTGCGTTCGGAATGATTCGGGTGTGAGAGAGTAGCCGTACGAATGGTCGGCAAAGCCTCCGGTTGAATGATGTGTGAATTCCGTCCGACACTTTGCCTGAGATCGCAGCCAGAAAGTGTTCGGCCGCCACGACGCTTTCTGACGAGGTGACCGCGATGCCTCCTGCACTCCTTGGAGAGCGGACTTTGGAGGCAATCTCGCGGTCTATCTCCTGCAACGTGGTGGAAGCAGGTTTGCTCCAGTCCACGAAGTCAAACTTCACTAGCGGCAGCTGGATGATTGACTGTTTGGTGATGACCCAGTTCCAAGGCAGCCAGACGAACTGTTTCTCCAAGTAAGGTCTTAGGATTATCCAGCCTGACCAAGCAAGCGGATTGAATTCGCAGATCCTGAACGTGGCTACCTGCACTCCACGTCGCGTGAGTTCCACGCTGAAGCGCTGCACAAGTCTCTCGCTGAGTACGGCCGGACAAATCAGGAGAACCTGTCTCGCCCCGGCTCGCTCGGCGGTCAGCACAGTTCGCATCACGAGAGGAACGCCCGGAACGGGTCGCATGAGCATGCCTGTCGCCTGTTTCTCGTTCATATGGCTAGCGAGTTCTGGAATCGCTATGACCGCCTGCATCAGAGGGCCTCCTCAGTCAAAATTGTCGGGCTGGGGAGAAACGTGTGTCGCGAACGTTGCGCTCGTCGGGAATTCCAAGCCAGCCAAATGATTCCGATAAATGCCCAACGGAGATCGCGGACTCGGCGAGTGAGGGCCAAGGCAAGACCGAGCATGGGTGAGAATCCGATGAGAGCAAACGCGGAGATCGCGCCTCCCTCGTCAGAACCCAGGCGTGCAGGGATCCAGCCGCTCAGCATCTTCAGTCCGCGCGTGACACCCTCTATGACCAGAATCGCGAAGAAATGAATGGATAGGTGAAGAGCCCACAACACGACGACCACTTCGGACGCAATCAGTACCTGGCACGCGACGTCGATCCAGAACATTCGACGCACCAATGAAGGTTGATTGACTCGATAGCTGCGAATCGAAGATTCGAACCGCGCTGCACGCGCTAGCCATGACGGCGCTTTCTTACCAAGGGCGCGCACCGCCCCCGACAGAATTGGATCGCGACGAGTAATGACAAACACGATCAGAGCAAGCACCAGAACAGCCGGGATCGAGTGGTAGACGGCGCCATGAGCGGCAACAAAAGGGAGGCTTGCAATCCCCGTGATTGCGAGCAGCGCCGACGTAAACCTGGACACGCCATTGTCGAGGAACGTGGCCGTGACTGTTGGCTCAGTCGGAGTACCCAGCAGCTTGATTTTCATCGGCTCTGAGATCACAGGGCCGAGGACCGTCAAATATCCCATGGATTGGCCAGCCAATCGCGCACCCGCCAACTTCCGAATATCGACAGTCACCCGCTCGCCTTTCAGAGACCAGGACCACGCAATGCTTTGCAGAAGCAGCGCAGGAGGCTAAGTGCCAGGACAACTGGCACAGCAACACGCATCGCCTTCAGTTGCACAAACATGGCAGACAGCCCGACGTGACCGATTACCCAGGCGAACAGCACTAGTGACACAACGGCTGCAATGAGATGGCCCTTCTTCATCGGACCAACCTCGCCTGGTCATTAACCTGGGCCATGCGATCTGCAGGAGAGTTCAGGGTGTAATTAGAGCTGTCGATGGTTAACTCAGAACGACCAAAAATCCGGATTCCGCTAGTGGTGCGAGTTGAAGATGCGAGCCAGAATTGACCTACCTTCTGATAGGTATGAACAAAGTGAACGCTGCGCACCCGGAATGACGGATTCTTGGCAGGCTGGCCTTCGATTCGAACGATCGAATAATCGCTGGCGTCCACCCAAGTCTTGCCGTCGATCAGGTACTTGTTGGCGGTTGTTGGGGTAACAGACAACACGTATGCCGGTCCGGTCTCGCGAATCTCTCGTCCTACCAGCTGAAACCGGTAGTTGTCGGGAATGAGGCGCGTGCCGGCTCGAGTTCCACGGGGAGAAGCCTCTGTTTCTTCGCTCAGGAGTTTTTCGAAGACATGTTTGCGAATCGAGCTCGAGCCCTCTTCAGAAACAATCGTGAACTCTTTGGCACCCGAGCTATCGCATGAGACACGCACGAACATTTCTGCGTGCCGTTTCTTGTTCACGGCGCCGTAATGGCGAGTAGCCGTGTATCCCGACAGTTCAGATTGCCGCTGGGCATCGAACTGCATCATCTTCGTAACCACATCCTCTGCGGAGGGAAGGAGAGCTGGTTTGGGCGGATGCAATCGTAACTGCGGAAATCATGATTGCGAGCATGGAAACCGCATTCTTGATAGTCAGTTTCACAATCAGAACTCCAACACGAACTTGCCATGAAGCGTCCGGCTTTTACCGTTGAAGAATTCACCGAAGCGATAGCTATCGAGGTCGTTCTGCACATCGCGGTAATTGGGGTGATTGAAAACATTGAAGGCTCCGAAGCCGATCTTCGCGTGCTTGTCTTTGATGGGCAGCCGGACTTCGCGCCAGACTTGCAAATCCATCGAAATGAATCGCGGGAACCGCAATTCATTCCTTGGTCCAACAAATTCGCGGTACTGATCGATGCTTGAATACGGGAAGCCCGTGTGGGTATCGAGGACAGGCGCAAAGGTTAATTTCCAGGGTGCGGCGATTTCTCCCCAGGCCAAGATTCGATTTGGGGCGTCAAAGTTCAGCCGGCCACGCTGATTCGCCTGAATCACCGCCTGCGGATCATTCCCAAAAAATTGGTTGAAATCATTCAAGTCACCATAGGCTCGAGAGCGGACATAGGACGCATTTAGTGTGCTGTGGTGGATGCGATATCGCCCGGCGACTTGAAACTCCTTGTAGCGGTCACTTCCCACGCTCGATAACCCAAGGATGCCAGTTGCTCCTGACGCCACAGGATTCAGGTAGAAGTCGTGTACTGTGTTGCGCTGCTGATACGCGACCTTGACCAAGAAGTCGCTCGTGACCTGACGATCGACTTCGAGGTTCCATGCTTCACTGCGTGGATTGCGCAGCCCGTCGGAGATGACATTGGCGTACTCGGTGGAACTGACAACTCCACCTGCAGGGTTCAGCTCACTTACCGTACGATCCGGCAACTGGGGAAACGCTGGAATGTTGAGAGGAACACGGTCATAGAAGAATCCGGCTCCTCCCTTTAACAAGGTTTTACCGTCGCCGGTCAGCGCCAGGATGAAGCCGGTACGGGGAGCGGTGTTGACTGCGTCTGTAACTGAGTCACGATCAAAGCGCAGCCCTAAATCAAACGTCAAGCGATTTGAAACCGTCCACTTGTCGCCCACGAACCAGGCGATTTCGTTCTGATCGACTGAGAATGTCGACGTCGGGCCGAATTGGATTTGCTCCAACGGATACCCAGCGACGCCGATAATCTGTACCGGAAGAAACTGCTGGCGGCCGTCGTAGGAGCTGTGAGCAAAATCTGTTCCCGCATCCAATTCATGGGAACCAAGAAAGTGATGCGGGTGCGAACGGTAAAGCTCTTCCCATTCTGTGCGTGCTGTTTGGCGGTCCTGGCGGTCGAAGAACCCACCCTTGGTGGTTTCGACGAGAAGTTCGTAAGGCGTGGCGCTGTTCGGCACCAGATCAGCGTCAAACCTCCTGAAGGTTACCTGAGACGTCAGCAGATCGTTGGAGTCCGCGATGTACCGGTACTGCAGTGAGGACTGATATCCACGCTCATTTAAGTCCGGCGTGCTGGGTTGCGGCGTGAACGTGTTCAAGCCGTAGTAGTCAAGATGTTGAGGAAAGAGCGCGAACGACACAGTCGCAGTTTGTTTCTGGCTGATGTTGACGTCGATCTGCGTGTACGAGTCAAAGTTTTCCGAACGGTTATAACTTTGAAGCGGCGGCAGACTGTCCACCGGGTCTCGCTCATAGCGGTACTCGGCCGATTCGGTGAACGCTACGCGGTCCTTCACAATTGGGCCAGAAACGGTCATCCGCGGCGTAAACGCAGCAAGGCCCATGATCGACCCGTCGACTCTTCGGAGCCGCGGAAGCAGGTTCTGCGCCGACATTCGGAACTTATTGAAGTCTCCAGATCGCGTTTCCACATCTGAAACGGCGCCCGTGAATTTGCCGTATTCGGGATCGTAAGGAGTAGAGAGCACCTTCACTGACGAAACCGCGTCGATCGGAATATTGATGGCGCTTGTGCCCGTGGCTGGGTCGGTCACATCGACACTGTTTACAAGCGCGCCATTCTGCGAGGCTCGTGCGCCTTTCATGTTGATCCTCCCATCGGGGCCGCGTACTACGCCTGGAACGAGAGGGAGCAAATCTTGAAAACGCTCATTCCGATTCGGCATGTGCTTGACTGCGGATTCGTCAATGGTGGTGCTTCCCGAAGTTTCTTTTGTGTCTACCTGATTTGTGCTGGCGGTTACCGTGGCCGACTCCACTACTGCTTGGAGCTTCATCTCGAGACCCAATTCGGAAACAGCTCCTGCTGAGACCACCGTGGTCTGGGTCGCGCTCAAACCAGGTGCGTGCGCGGTCACGGTGTATGAACCGGAGGGAACAACATTGAAGGTGAACTTTCCTTCGTTGTTGCTCTCAGCCTCCAGATGCGAGGGCCCGTCCAGCGAGATCTTTGCGCCCGGCACGACCAAGCGTCCACCTTCTTGTACGCTGGTGAATACGAGTCCCTGAACGGTTCCAGCTTGCTGTTCTGCACTTTGAGCGCGAGCACAGATCGTAAGCAGCCCAAACGCGAGCGCGACGCCTACTATTTTTTGCACCATTGTGATTTCCTCTTTGCGAGTGGCGCGGAGGGTCGCAACTGAACGAAAGGAACAAAATGAACATTTCGTGGCGGAGGCGACACCGGTCCCGTCCCAACTATTGCTGCAACGACCGTTTGGCATTTCGGTGCCATCACTCATGGAGAAGGCAAGCCTCTTGCCAAACGTCACGCAGTAAGTGATTGAGTCCCAGTGCCGAATCGAAGCTTGTCCTGATGGAAGTGTGGAATCTGTTAGAAGTGTCGAGAGGGTCAGCTGGCGCGACTTTAAGTACAACTACGAACGACAAACCGTTTGCAGTATTCCGTGCTTTTCTCTTTCCAGGCTGGGAACATTGGCCGCCACCGCCGAAGAGAAAAGATCGGGCACGCGGCAGAGCCAACTTCGTCGATCGCAATCATCTTGTCTGGATAGAGAAACGGCGCGAGCGGGTGCCCGGCCGGAGGTGGAATCCCTCGAATGTCTTTCTCATCTCGATAAACGCGATCCGGCGGCTTGGCCAGCAACGGTAGTGCCTGATCCTACGTGTGCAGATCTACTACCGAATAACGATTCATCGTTTTCTAGCATCATTCTGATTCGCAGTCCTTTGGATGCTGCGAAAACATGCCAGGTCAGAGCCCGATTGTATCGGGACTGTTCGCATCGATCAGCTTTTTATTGACGAACTCCTGAATTCCCAACTCAGACAATTCGCGACCGTATCCGGAGTGTTTGATTCCACCGAAAGGAAGATCCGGAGCAGTCCAGGCGGGCCGGTTTATGAAGACCATCCCCGCATCGATCTGCATCGCAAGAGCGTCTGCCCGTACCTCATCCGCACTGAAAATCACCGAGGCCAACCCGAAAGGAGAATCGTTTGCAAGCCTGATCGCTTCCTCGTCATCGCGAACTCGGAACATCAGGAAGACCGGTCCAAAGAACTCTTCGATGTAAGCGGGATTTTCTGGGTGTATGTTCGCAAGGATGGCCGGCTCCACGTAAAAGCCTTCCCGATCCTGTTTGTTCCCTCCGGTGACAAGCGTCGCTCCAGCCTTCACCGAGCGAGCGATCTGATCCAGCAGGAATTCTCGAGCTCCCTCAGACGAAAGCGGTCCAAGGGTTGTCTCCTTGTTCATTGGGTCTCCCACTTTTCTTGCCGCTACCGCTTTCAGAATGCCATCGAGGTAGCGGTCATAGAGAGAATCCACGACAATGAAGCGCTTGGCGCAGACGCAACCTTGTCCGCAGTTGAGAAGCCGGCTCCATGCTCCCCACTTAATTGCTTTCTCAAGATTCGCGTCTTCCAGCACGATGAAAGGATCGCTGCCGCCCAGTTCCATCGTCGACCGCTTAAGAACTTTACCTGCTTCTGACCCGATCGAGGAACCGGCCCGCTCGCTGCCGGTAACAGCAATGCCCCGCACCCGCTCGTCCGCAATTACGCGAGCGGCCTGTTCGTTCGTCAATCGGAGATCGGTATATACACCCTCTTTTGCACCGGCATCCTGAAACAGTCGTGCAAATAACTGCGCGCACAGCGGAACGGCTGGGGCGTGTTTCAGGAGGATAGTGTTGCCTGCCATGAGGTTGGGCGCGACAAACCGAGCTAACTGGTAGTAAGGGAAGTTCCATGGCTCAATGCCAAAAAGGACTCCTATTGGCTGACTGACCACTCTCCCTCTCTTTTTTCCCGCGTTCGCTTGGACCGGTGCAAGAAATCTTTCCGCATGATCTGCGTAATAGGACAAAATGTCCGCGCTTAACAACGTTTCGGCGCGGCTCTCGTCAATGAGTTTTCCCATTTCGATCGTTGCTATCCGCGAGAGTTCTTCGAGACGTTCTCGCATGAGATCCGCTGCCTTGCGGACAACTGCCGCCCTTGTGGCAAAAGTTTCAAAGCGCCACGACAGAAACGCTTCATGTGCGCGCGAAAGGGCTGCTTCCACCTCACAATTCGTGTGTTCAGGAAAGCTTTGAATCAACTTGCCATTTGCGGGATTGATTGATGTATAAGCCATAGATGATCCTTTATGCGCCATTCGCAGCGAGGGAATCGGCCAGTTCCTGCAGTAATCGCAATGACGTGTCCCACGTTTCGAGCAGCCTCTTACAGGTAGAGGGTTGAAGGAGGGGCTGGATTTTCTCCAGCAGATAATATGACCTGTTAATGCCGATGGCGACCTTGCCACCATCTGGCGCGTCCAATGTCGCTATGGTAAATGGCGTCATCAGAGAGATGTCCCATTCGGAATGTTTTCGATTCCCGGGCTTTTTAGATCCGATGGTTCAGTAGAATCGATCCAGCTCCGACCGTAATCCTGCCGCGCGTAGAGCGGACCCAACCTGCGCAGGGATTCGGGAGCGTCCATCCGGTCGAACTTTACCTCGACAAAGCAGCACCCATTTGGTTCGGAGGCATCGTCCAATACCGCTTCAAGTTCCTCGATCGAAGTGACACGATAGGCAACATGGCTGTCCTTGTTCGAAAGGACGTCACACAAAGAAGCGTATTTCCAAGGTTGAATATCGTTGTACGACGACTCTTCCCCCAGAATGAGCCGTTCGATCGTATAGCCGTCGTTGTTGAGCAGGAAGATGATCGGTTTGAGATCGTGTCGAAGGATCGACGAGAGTTCCTGTGCCGTCAATTGGAACGATCCGTCGCCGATGAACAGGATGTGACGGCGTTGCGGAGCAGCTATGAGCGACCCAAACGTAGCCGGGAGCGTGTAGCCGATCGCCCCCCACAGGGCCTGACAGATGAGACTGCACTTGCCTGGAAATCTTAGTCCAGTTACACCGCTAAGGGACGTGCCATTTTCCGCCACGACAACATCGCCCTCCCGTAAGAACCTCTGAATCCGATTCCAGAAGGCCACTTGCGATAGTTGTTTTGGCGATTCCAACTTCGGCTCGACAGGCTGCAGCCACACTTTCTGTTCAGTTGCTTGTCGCAGGTCGGCGAGAATCCCGCTAAGCATGTCTGCCATGCAGATACCCTGGAAAGTATCGCCGTTCACGCATCCGCTCCATGCATTGACTTCAACGACTCGGCTGGGGTCGATACTCTGGGAAAACGATGCAGTGGTAGAGTCGGAGAAACGAACACCGAGTTGCACCAGACAATCCGCCTCTTCGATCACGGTTCGTACTCTGGGGGGAGAAACCGCCCCAGCATATACACCGATATAGGAGGGATCTGTTTCGTCGATAGCGCCCTTTGCAGTACCCATCACGGCAATTGGGCATTGGAGCTTTGCGGCAAGCTCCGTGACCTTTTGATCCTGCCTAAAGCGGGCTACATCTGCATCCACCAGAATTGCGATTGTTTTTGATCCAGCGATTCGTATGGCCGCGGCAGCTGTGAAATCCTCGAGCATTTGCGAATCGCTCTGATAGGCAATCGCGATTGGCAGTGCTGGGGTCATGATTCTGACAAGGGCAAGGTCGGACGGAAGCTGCAAATACACTGGCCGCTTCTGCAAAACGCAAGCACGAATACATCGATCAATGTCCGAAACTGCTGTTTGGGGTGTGATGCGGGCTTGCGCCACGGTAAACTGCCTGGCGCAGATCATCATGTTGTCGAAGTTTCCATCGCCTGCCGTGTGATGCATGAGGCTGTTTCTTTCGATATCGGCCAATGGCGGCGCGCCCGTAACAAAGATGATCGGCAAGTGTTCTGCATAGGCGCCTGCAACACCGCACAGAGCACTAAGCTCTCCGACGCCATACGTGGTGACAAGCGCAGCCAGGCCATGAGTCCGGGCGAAGCCGTCTGCAGCGTAGGCCGCATTGAGTTCGTTGCAGCAACCCACCCAACGCATGCCAGGTGTCCCCTCCAGCTGTTCTAGGAACTCCAGATTGAAGTCACCGGCAACGCCAAATAAATGAGAAATTCCGACTTCGCGAATCCTGCGTAGTAGGAAGTCCCCAATTGTTTCGAAAACCAGGTCCTCTTTCATATCGATCTCCGGAAGTCAGTGCCGTTCGCTTTCATTTCTTCACATTTTTGGGCTTAGGTTCTCTATTGCTTTCCGAGAGCTGCTTCGCCGACTTCGGTCTCGAAGCCAGCAGATTGAGCACCAGCGATGCAGCAGGCTTCATCGTTGTCGGCAACATCGCCACTCATCCCGATCGAACCCACCACTTTCCCTTCTTTCAGTATCAGGACACCACCAGCGACCGGCGCAATGCGACCAGCTGAGATGGTATTAAGAGCTGCCCAGAATGTCGGAGTATCCGTCGCCCGCTTTGCCATTGCTCGCCCTCCGATCCCCATCCCGACGGGACCCCAGGCTTTGGCGAAAGCGATATCCGGTCTTAGGACGCCGCTTCCGTCTTCGCGTTTCATCACAATGGCAGCGCCGCCCGCATCGACAACGGCAACGGTCATCGGTTTGCACTTCAGCTCGCGAGCCTTTGCTAACGCCCCTCTCACGATGGTGTCCGCCTCTTGCAACGTCAATCCACACATAAGCCTTCCTCCTTAATTGCAATCCTGAAAAGCGGCCGAGCGGTGACGCGCCGCTCGACCGCCGTAATGCGGTCGTCTTCGTCCGCGTTCTGACCTCAGTCCCGTCGCATCGTCACGTTCAGGACTCCCACCTCCGAGATCTCTGCGCGGATTCGATCTCCGGGCTTAAGCCACCGGTCCCCGTGGTCCCTTGCCGATCCGGAAGGCGATCCCGTGAAGAGGATGTCGCCTGGTTGAAGGGTGATGAAGTGGCTAATGACACTCAGCTGTTCATCGATCTTGTAAATCATCTCGCTGGTCGAAGCATCCATCATCTCTTCATCGTTCACGTATAGCTGGATGCGAAGGTTATTCGGATCTTTGACGAACCTTGCCGGCGTGATCGCAGGTCCACACGGCGCCATCGTGTCTTGTCCCTTCCCACGCACGAGGTCGACCTTCAGGTCGTTGTCCACCCAGATGAGATCGCGGCAGGATAGATCGAGACCGACTGCATAGCCCGCAATAGCGGCCCAGGCTTCATCTCGGTCCGCGTCCTACAGCCGCTTGCCCACACAAACAGCCAATTCGCATTCCCAGTCGAATTGATGAGTTGTCTTGGGTATGCGGACGGTTTCGCCGGGGCCCACCAGGGTGGACTTCGGTGGCCGAATGAAAAATGGCATAACGTTCCACTTCTTGACCTCCAGCCTCATCGCTTTCAGATGCCCGGCATAGTTCCCTCCGATTGCAACCAAGTTGTCCGGGTAAAGAACTGGAGCCAGCAGGTGCGCCGTCTCCTGAGGGATCCCCGCGGTCTTTGTAGCCCCATTTGTTGCGAGCGAATCGGCCAGTTCCTGCAGTAACGGCAATGACGTGTCCCACGTTTCGAGCAGTGTCTTAGAGGAAGCGGGTTGAAGGAGGGGCTGGATATTTTCCAGCAGATAATACGATCCCTCAACACCGATGGCGACCTTGCCCCCACCCGGCGCTTCCAATGTCGCTACGGTAAATGGTGTCATCGGATTGATCCCTTATTTCGAATGTTTGCGCGGCGGCTGGTCGAGCAGACAGTCTGGCTTCGCCAGGCGCAGCGTTTATGCAACTCTCGACCACCAGCATCGCCGGTGTTTCACAGACCTGGCGCCGGATACTGTTCCTTGGGCAAGGGGTTCGCGTGTGTCATAGTGCCGACGATCAATGCCGTTTCATTGGAGCGATTGCTCCAGGCGTGATTAACGCCTTGCACCACTGCTGTGTCACCCGCCTTGAGCAGAACCTCGTCCGTGTCCGAGACCAGGTAGATCTCGCCTCGCGCCACGATGAAGCAGTCCAGCGTGTCGGTGCGGTGCATCGTCGGGTGACGCTCCATGTCTATCTCGGTCGGGGGATATTTCTGCTTCACCTTCTCGTTAACCTGCTTCATCATCTCGATGTGCTTTTTCTTGTCCTTCATGTCCGGCGGAATTTCGAGCACGCGGTAGATCATCCCGTTCTCCGCCGGCTCGCGCACGGTGACATCTGCGCCCCGGTCGCCCTTAATCGAATTGTTTATTGGCAATTCCGTTGTTGCCCATAAGGTGCCGCGGCGTGCGACGTTCGGGATGTCCTGCTCGTTGGGTGAGTCGTGATAAAGAATCGCTGACTTCTTATCGGCATTCGCGCCGACAACGGTACGTTTGATCAAAGCCATGAAAAATCTCCTTGAGTTGCAATTTGCAACTTTCGTAATTGAACAGAGGCAATCGCTGTGCCAATGCAATGATGCCCTCAAAAACGGATAAATTCAGTGAAATGAAGCGGCTCATCGCGGAAGAATAAGCGAGAGGTGTTGGAGGTGTTGGGTGTGTTGGAAGTGTTGATGATGCCTCTCTAACACCACCCATCGGGAAACGGTTGCTGAGAGAAAGCGACCTGCGATCGCGTGGATCGTTCGATGACGTACACCCAGGTATACACGTGATTGTTTTGAGCTTGCCCGGGTCTGAAGGTTGCCGATCGGAGTGCTGATTGCGGCGGGCCAGAAGCCAGTCAGAGATATTTGATTATGTATTCTTCAAATTACGCAGAATTTCCCCAATGCTTTTGAGTTGCGTCATCTGTTCATCCTGCAATTTGGCAAGATAAGTGAGCGTCTGGTGGTCAACCTCCGCTTTGGCTTCATTTTGCGCTTGGGTCTTGTTTTGACTGCGCTGCAGCGCAGGCAGTGCCCACCACTGGATCCAACTGCTAGAAATTACGCCAAGAGTGATCTTAACCGTATCTGATGCATTCAGTGCGAGCAGCGGCACGATTAACGCAACGTCAAAGAAAATCACTGAGGCGAGGAGGTGGTTGGTAATCCACTCTAAAACGATGTCGTTATAATACAGGAACCTATTATCGTGGCGCCGACGATTCTTGGCTTCCTGCATTAATTCTTTAGGGTTTTTCACATGGGTATGATTATCCATGCCGTTACAGACTTCGAAGGTGGGCGCTGCAATGACCTCGCTACTGCGCCGTTTCGTCCCCGCTAGATGCCGAGCTCCTTCATCTTTCATGTTCGCGGTGTCGGCGTTTCCAGCCATGCGGACATCCCTCACAAAAACTCTCCCCGTTCGTTCAGGGAACGTTTGGCAAGACTTAAGTCGGCCTCCCTCATCTTATCCAGCTCGAAGTATGTTCATCAGTTGACCAATGTCTTCCAGTTTTTCCAAGGTCAAGATCATGTCTAAAGATCGATCTATCTCATCCTTTGTTAGAATTGGCTCAGCCAATTCCTTATAGGTTCTTATGACGTCATCTTTTGACGGTTCCGTTGGTTTGGCTACTTCTTTTGAGTACACCTTTCCGCTCTGGAGGCGGATGGTAACAGGAATGTGGAATGCAGCAGCTAAACCAGGCGACCATTCAGGGTGGAAAATCACCTTCACTTTAGCGCGAGCGTCGCGATAGCGTTGGCTTGATACGCTCGAATCTGTAAGAGCCGGCAACCACACGTCTCTATCGAGTATCGCAACACCCAGCACACCCTCGAAACTGAACCTCGCTTGGTGCCCATTAGTGGGCTCAGAGTATTGCATCATAGACTGAGTAGCTTTATTTACCTCAACCTCGACGGTTTCTATTTCTTCGTATGAAATGCCATTGTCTTTCATTAATTCCAACGTGGCTTCTATCGCGCCGTGCCCGAGGTAACAGCACGGATATTTCTTCATGTGGGTTCCAGGGGGAACTATGGCAGAGGCTTCCGTTAGATCACGAGTCATGCGGCTAAAGTCTGCACCACCTGGGCCGGCGAACTGGTCACAGAACCCCTGAGGCGCTTCAAGTATCGCGGAATTCGCGGTCACCCCGTTGGCAGCGTATTCCGCAGCTTGAACTGCCGAAAAAGCAGGTACCCCCAATTGCAGATAGTGAGAAAAATTCTCCTGGGGGTTCACCCCACCCGCATTCCCCAGGGCAATACCGAGAGCTGCCCTTGCAGTGTCAACGTCCAGGTCCAGTATCTTACAAGCTGAGGACACGGCTCCAACGTGATTAAATGGCAGGACCCATCCTCTCGAGGATGCAGCAGCAATGGCTCCATTCCAGACTCTTGCCTGAATTTCAAACCCGACGACAATGCTCTCTATGACTTTCGAA
>Ga0307474_10000763_pt1 | contig 23250 bp, 20 predicted proteins | sample atmos_gasesECM1C_2_FD_203312 | JGI IMG/M metagenome (GOLD analysis project Ga0307474, IMG submission 203312) | Hardwood forest soil microbial communities from Morgan-Monroe State Forest, Indiana, United States - atmos_gasesECM1C_05 | ecosystem: Environmental > Terrestrial > Soil > Temperate... | reverse complement strand
CGCGATCGGCGCGGTGGCGCCGACGGGCTCGGCGGTCGCGGACGGTATCGCCGCCTGGCGCCAGCGGTGCGCATTCTGTTCCCAGGCGAAACTGGTCTCATCATCACGCTGTCTACTCAGAAGGTACCGAAATGGACGCAGAGACTCCGCGCGCGACCGAATATCCATTAATTTCCCCCGAACTTGGCCTATTCTCCCCCGTGGCCTGGCCCAGCCACGAACGCATCGCCGACCCCTAACTGGCGGGGGTTCCTGCAGCTCTCGCCTTCCCCAAGGCAAGGCACGGCGGCATCGTGGATGGGTGAGACGACATTATTGGCGGCGCGTCCGGCGGTCAAGATGAAATCTGGAATGAGGCCTTTTTGAGCGCGCCGCCCGGGAACCCGGATTGGCGCGGGAGGTCGGCTTGGCGGGAGTGGCCGGGCTGGCGCCGGGGACCGGGGGCGGCCGATGCCGCCGCCACCGGGCACTATCGCTGATTCATTGCGCTACCCTTGCACCATGCGTTCCGCTCGGCTGCTCCTTACTTAGCCGCGCCGACCATCCGTCGTTGGCGCGGCTGCCCCTCGTGAGCGAGGGGCATTTTCTGTAGAAGAGAGCCAGCCCGGGGCACAACCGGAACTAGTTCACATCGCGAGGGACCAATGAAGGCGGCTGAGGACGCGGGATCAGACCGGCACGTCGCCGCGGATCGGGCGCCGGCCCGCGACGCCGTGCGAGCGGAGCACTACGATCCGCGGGCGGTCCAGGAGAAGTGGCAGCGGCGCTGGGAGGAGCTGGACCCCTTCCGGGCCAGCGACGACCCGCAGGACGAGCGGCCGCGCACCTACCTGCTGGACATGTTCCCCTACCCGTCCGGCGACCTGCACATGGGGCACGCCGAGGCGTACGCGATCGGGGACGCGGTCGCGCGCTACTTCTTCCAGCGCGGCCACAACGTGTTGCACCCGATCGGGTGGGACGCGTTCGGCCTGCCCGCCGAGAACGCCGCGATCAGGAACAACACTCACCCGGCCGACTGGACGTATAAGAACATCGAGACCCAGGCGGCCTCGTTCCGGCGCTACGGGGTCTCGTTCGACTGGTCCCGGCGCCTGGAAACCTGCGATCCCGGCTACTACCGGTGGAACCAGTGGCTGTTCCTGCGGTTCTACGAGCGCGGCCTGGCCTACCGCAAGGACGGCTACGTCAACTGGTGCCCGGTCGACCAGACCGTGCTGGCCAACGAGCAGGTCATCGCCGGCCGGTGCGAGCGCTGCGGCGCCGAGGTGGTCCGGCGGGTGCTGACCCAGTGGTACTTCAAGATCACGGAATACGCGGACCGGCTGCTGGAGGACATGGCGCGGCTGGAGGGGAACTGGCCCGAGCCGGTGCTGCTGATGCAGCGCAACTGGATCGGGCGCAGCGAGGGTGCCGAGGTCCAGTTCACGATCGAGGGCCGGGATGAGCCGGTCACAGTGTTCACGACGCGGCCGGACACGCTCTACGGGGCGACGTTCTTCGTGATCGCCGCCGACTCGCCGCTGGCCGAGGAGGTGTGCGTCCCGGAGCAGCGCGGTGCCCTGGAGGACTACCTGGCCCGGGTGCGCAAGCTGACCGACATCGAGCGTCAGGAGACCGAACGCGAGAAGACCGGGGTGTTCCTGGGCCGGTACGCGATCAACCCGGTCAACGGCGAGCGGATCCCGGTGTGGGCGGCCGACTACGTGCTGCCCGACTACGGGACGGGCGCGATCATGGCGGTTCCCGCGCACGACCAGCGGGACCTGGACTTCGCGCGGGCGTTCGGCCTGCCGGTGCGGGTGGTGGTCGAGACCGGCGGCCCGGATCCCGCAGCAACCGGGGTGGCGACGCCCGGTGACGGCGAGCTGATCAACTCGGGCCCGATCGACGGGCTGCCGAAGGCCGAGGCCATCGCCGCGATCACCGAGATCCTGGCCGAGCGCGGGCTGGGCCGGGCCGCGGTCAACTACCGGCTGCGCGACTGGCTGTTGTCGCGGCAGCGGTTCTGGGGCACGCCGATCCCGATCGTGTACTGCGCCTCGTGCGGCGAGGTGCCAGTCCCCGACGACCAGCTGCCGGTGGTCCTGCCCGACCTGCGCGGCCAGGACCTGGCGCCCAAGGGCGTCTCCCCGCTGGCCGCCGCGACGGACTGGGTGAACACCGAGTGCCCGAAGTGCGGCGGGCCCGCCACGCGGGACACCGACACCATGGACACGTTCGTCGACTCGTCGTGGTACTTCCTGCGGTACTGCTCGCCGGCGTACGAGCACGGGCCGTTCGACGTGGCCGCGGTGCGCCGGTGGAACCCGGTCTACCTGTATGTGGGCGGCAGCGAGCACGCGATCTTGCACCTGATGTACAGCCGGTTCTTCGTCAAGGTGCTGCACGACATGCGGATGGTCGATTTCGACGAGCCGTTCACCCGGCTGCTGAACCAGGGCCAGGTGATCAACCAGGGCCGCGCGATGTCGAAGTCGCTGGGCAACGGGGTCGACCTGGGCGAGCAGCTGGCCGCCCACGGGGTGGACGCGATCAGGCTCACGATGATCTTCGCCAGCCCGCCGGCCGACGACATCGACTGGGCCGACGTGAAGCCCGAGGCGTCGGTTCGGTTCCTGGGGCGGGTCTGGCGGCTGGCGGCCGAGGTCAACGCGGCGGGTGTTGGCGCTGGCGGGGCGTCGGGGCCGGAGACCGGCGATCGCGAGCTGCGCAAGGTAACGCACCAGACCATCGACGAGGTCACCAGGCTGATCGAGGCGCGGAGGCTGAACGTCGCGATCGCCCGGCTGATGGAGCTGGCCACCGCCGCGCGCAAGGCGATCGACTCCGGGCCGGGCGCCGCCGACCCCGCGGTCCGCGAGGCGGCGGAGACCCTGACCGTCCTGCTGTCGCTGTTCGCCCCGTACACCGCGGAGGAGTGCTGGGAGCTGCTGGGCCACGAGGCGTCGGTGGCGATAGCGGGCTGGCCTTCGGCCGACCCGGCGCTGCTGGTCCAGGACCTGGTGACGTGCGTGGTCCAGGTGAACGCCAAGGTGCGCGACCGGCTACAGGTCCCGCCCGGCATCGGCGAGGACGAGCTGCGCGAGCTGGCCCTGGCCGCGCCCGGGGTCAGCCGGGCCCTGGGCGACCGGGGCGTGCGCACGGTGATCGTACGGGCGCCGAAGCTGGTCAACATCGTTCCCGCCTGACGGCGGGGTGCCTGCGACCGGGGCGCTCAGACCCGGCGAAGTACGGCCACGACCTTGCCCAGGATCTGGGCGTCGTTGCCGGGTATCGGGGTGTAGGCCGGGTTGTGCGGCATCAGCCAGATGTGGTCGTCGGAACGCTTGAACGTCTTGACCGTCGCCTCACCGTCGATCATGGCCGCCACGATCTCGCCGTTCTCCGCGACTTGCTGCTGGCGGACGACGACCCAGTCTCCGTCGGCGATCGCCGCGTTGATCATGGAGTCACCGACCACCTTCAGCAGGAAGAGCGTTCCCTCGCCGACGATCTGCCTGGGCAGCGGGAAGATGTCCTCGATGTGCTCCTCCGCGAGGATCGGACCACCGGCCGCGATCCGGCCGACGATCGGAACGTAGGCCGCCTCCTGGGAGGCGATGTCCATCGCGGCTTCCTCCTCCGGGCCCTGCTCGGGCCGGATCGCCGGGCGGCCAGGAAGACGCACCTCGACGGTGCGCGGGCGGCCGATGTCACGGCGTAGGTAGCCCTTGCGCTGCAGGGTTGAGAGCTGGTACGAGACGCTGGACGTGCTGGTCAGCCCCACGGCCTCGCCGATCTCCCGCATCGAGGGCGGATAGCCTCGGCGCTGCACGGAATCGCGGATGACCTGGAGCACCTTGCGCTGCCGCCAGGTCAGCACGTGGTCGGGATCGGGCTTGTCGGGAACGTCCGCCACGACGGTCGGGACGCTGCCCTTCGGCTTTCGTCCCGGACGGCCCTTGGGCCTGTCGCCGGCATCGGCCTGGACGGCGTGGATGCCACTGACTGACGAGGTCCCTAGCGTCCCGTCCTCGTTCGAACTGCTCATCATCGGGCCTCCGGCTCCGTGGGTGTGATAACGCCGACGCTAGTGGTTTCGGCTGTGGATCTCAAACATCTGTTCGACGAGCGCCGAAAGTGTCGGACCCATGCGATATGACAGTACCGTATCTTCGTTCGATCGAACGATTTTTTGATAGAACAGAGATACGATCGAACTGTCATTCGGGTCTAGGGAGGCCAGGGATGAGCGTCATGAGCGCGGCTGAGGCGGGCCAGACCGGCGACGCCGGCCCCGATCTTCCCGTTCCCCGGGGCCGGCTGCGGGTGGCCACGCCACCACCGGACCGGGATCGGGGCGACGGGCCCGAGAGCTTGTTCGGTTCCTCGCCCGAGGCTGAGTCAGGTCCGGACGCACATGCCGGCGCGCCGCGGCTCGCCGGCGCTGAGGTTCGGTCGACGCAGGTTCGGTCGACGGAGGTTCGGTCGACGGAACTGCGGGTGAGGGAGGTCCGGGTCGTTCACCGGGCCAGCACCCGGCAGCGCCGGGTCGGCGTGAAGGGCCAGGCTGGCGCGTTGCAGCACTGGGCCAGTGAGGTGGCGGCGCGGACCAGTACCGCGACCCGGGCCCGGGCCGCGGTCTCGACCCAGGCGACCGGAATCCCCGGGGCGCCCGGTGCGCACGGGACGCCGATCGCGACCCGCAGCCGGATGGCCGCCCAGAGCAGGACCGTCACCCAGACCCGGATCGTGGCCAGGACCCGGACCGCGACGCGGCGGTCGCAGCGGCCGGGCGCCATCCGGCTGACCCGGCGCGGGCGGCGGGTGGTCGCGGGTTTCGTGATGCTCGTGGTCATCGCGACAGCGACCGTGCTCTGGATGACCGCGGCCGGCAGCGTGCAGGCGTCGAGTCAGGGCGGGACCTCCGCGCCGCCCTATCAGGGCATGACCCAGGTCGTGGTCCGGCCGGGCCAGACCCTGTGGTCGATCGCGGCCACGGCCGAGCCCTCGGCCAACACCTGGGCCGTGGTCCAGCAGATCACCGAGGTCAACGCGCTGAACGGGACGGCGGTCCACGCGGGGCAGCAACTCTGGGTGCCCAAGGGCTGATCGGGGGCGCGACACGCCGGCGACCGGGCGGGGATCTGCGCCAGGACGGCCTCCCTGGGGCTGCCGCCGGTGTCGCGGATGGGTACCGGGCGGTACATTTCGGCGTCGCAGCGGGGAACACTTGCATCCGGCGGCCGGTTGGACCACAATATCTAGTAGTTACATCACTGTAGTTTTCCACAGGTGGTGTTGAGCGGTCCCGGGGACGAGACACCTGAGGGGAGGTGGATCACGTGCACTGCCCGCACTGCAAGCATCCCGATAGCCGGGTCATCGACAGCCGAACCGCCGAGGAGGGCACGGTGATCCGCCGTCGGCGGTCGTGCCCGGTCTGCGGGCGCCGCTTCACGACTCAGGAGACGGTCATCCTCATGGTGGCCAAGCGCAGCGGCGTGACCGAGCCGTTCAACCGGGACAAGATCGTCCGAGGGGTCCGGCGTGCCTGCCAGGGCCGACCGGTCAGCGAGGACCAGCTCGCGATCCTGGCCCAGCGGGTCGAGGACGCGATCAGGGGCCGCGGCAGCGGCGAGGTGCCCTCCCACGAGGTCGGCCTGGCCATCCTGGGGCCGCTCCGCGAACTGGACGAGGTCGCTTACCTGCGATTCGCCTCGGTCTACCGGGGATTTGAGTCGCTGAGGGACTTCGAGGACGAGATCACCGCGCTGCGGTCCGAACGCGATCGCGCGCGAAACTCCGGCGAGTCGGACGAGGCGCAGCGCCTCGAGGGGGCGCCGGAGACCAACGGGCAGGACCAGCGGCAGCCGGCCGGCGAGGCCGCGCCGCGGTGAGCTTTTAAACGCAGCTAGAGAACATCAGCCGAACCACGGGGCGTGGCGAGGCTCGTGACGGGACGAGACCGATCTCCGAAGGGGGACAACATGACCGAGACGACGGCTAGCGGGGCGGCGCAGGGCGGCCCGGGGACATCCAGGGGACTCACCATCGGCCGCATCAACACCCGCGAGGGCGTTCATCCCTACGACGAGGTCACTTGGGAGCGCCGCGACGTCGTCATGACCAACTGGCGGGACGGATCGGTCAACTTCGAGCAGAAGGGCGTGGAGTTTCCCGACTTCTGGTCGGTGAATGCCACCAACATCGTCACCACCAAGTACTTCCGCGGCGCGGCGGGGTCGCCCGAGCGGGAGTGGAGCCTGAAGCAGCTCGTCGACCGGGTCGTGCGGACCTACACGGCGGCCGGGACCGAAAATGGTTACTTCGCCACCGATGCCGACGCCGAGATCTTCTCCCACGAGCTCACCTACGCGCTGATCCACCAGATCTTCAGCTTCAATTCGCCGGTCTGGTTCAACGTCGGAACCTCGTCGCCGCAGCAGGTGTCGGCCTGCCAGCCCTACGACGCGCTGGTCAGTACCCCGGCGGGCCCGGTCGCGATCGGGAAGCTGGTGGAAGACAACGCGGTGGGCACCAAGGTGCACTACGCCGGCGGCACGGCCCGGATCGTCGCGGTCAAGGCCAACGGGGTCAAGGAGGTGCTGCGCCTGCACACCGCCGACGGCCAGTCGCTCGACGTTACCGCCGACCACCTGGTCTGGCGGGCCACCGACCTGGCCATGGGCGAGTTCACGGTGGCCGGCTTCCTGCGTATCGGCGACCAGCTGCTGCACGTCACGCCCGAGGTGGGCGGCACGGACCGGCACCTGACCCAGGTCAGCAAGATCGAGCGGCTGGGCTCGATGGAGGTCTACGACATCCAGACCGACAGCGGCGAGTATCTGTCCGGCACCTCGGCGAGCCTCCGCGTGCACAACTGCTTCATCCTGGCCGTCGACGACACGATGGACTCGATTCTGGAGTGGTACCGGGAAGAGGGCCTGATCTTCAAGGGCGGCTCCGGCTCGGGCGTCAACCTGTCCCGGATCCGGTCGAGCCAGGAGCTGCTGTCCTCGGGCGGCACCGCGAGCGGCCCGGTCTCGTTCATGCGCGGCGCCGACGCCTCGGCCGGGACGATCAAGTCGGGCGGCGCCACCCGCCGCGCGGCCAAGATGGTGGTGCTCGACGTGGACCACCCCGACGTCGAGGAGTTCATCGAGACCAAGGCGCGCGAGGAGGACAAGATCCGGGTCCTGCGCGACGCGGGCTTCGACATGGACCTCGGCGGCAAGGACATCGTCAGCGTCCAGTACCAGAACGCCAACAACTCGGTGCGGGTCAGCGACGAGTTCATGGACGCGGTCGAGAAGGACGGGTTGTTCGGCCTGGCCGCGCGGCGCAGCGGCGAGGTCCTGCGGACCATCGAAGCGAAGACGCTGTTCCGGAAGATGGCGCAGGCGGCCTGGGAATGCGCCGACCCGGGCATTCAGTACGACAGCACGATCAACGACTGGCACACCTGCCCGGAATCCGGGCGGATCACGGCCAGTAACCCGTGTTTTCCGGCCGACCAGCGCGTCGTCACTGACCAGGGGTTGATCCGCATCGGTGACCTCGTCGGGCGGGCGACGAAGGGTGAGCAGTTCGGCGTGTACACGAACGACGTCACGTCCGAGTCTGAGCCCGCCGAGCGGGTCGTCGCGACGAGCCCGACGCGGTACATGGTGACCGGTACCAATGAGGTCCTCGAGCTGAGGTTCTCTGACGGCTCGCGGCTGCGCTGCACTCCCGGGCACCGAGTGTGGACCGCCAACCGCGGCTGGGTCCACGCCGAGGAACTGACCTCGGACGACCGCGTCATGCGGTCGCTGCAGCACGCCGCCCGGTCCTTCGCTTCGCCGCGGATCCCGGAGCATGCGCTCGCGGCTGGCCGCGCTGCGGCGTCGCGAAAGCCGATCGTCCTACCGGAGAAGTGGGACGAGGAGTTCGGCCATTACCTCGGCTGGCTGGTCGGAGACGGATGCGTCGCCGACCGGAGTGTCGTGACTGTATATGGCAGCGATGGCGACCGGGCCGAGGTCATGCCGCTGCACCGAGAGCTGATCACCAGGATTACCGGATTTGAGGTCAAGCCGAGCATTCAGGCGAACGGCACCCAGCAACTTCGCGTTACCAGAACAGCATTCAACGCCTTCGTCCGCGCGCTCGGCTTGTCGTCGGCGCGGGCACCGGAAAAGCGTGTGCCCGACGCGATCTTCGAGGCGCCGGAGGAGACCCTGATCGGATTCCTTCAGGGACTCTTCGACGCCGATGGTTGCGCCGTCAGCATGAAGAACGGAACCCGATATGTCGGCCTGGGCAGTCGCTCCGAAGAGTTGCTGCTCGGCGTCCAGGAACTGCTCGGCTCGCTTGGCATCGCTAGCCGGATTTACCAGACAGGTATCAAGACAGACAGCTTCAGCCACACCCGTAAGGATGGTTCTACTGTCAGTTACGGCTCCGACGGTCCCAGCTTCGACCTGCGGATCACCGGCCGGTCACTGCGGGAATTCGGGGCCAGGATCGGGTTCAGCCTGCCCGCCAAGGAGCATGCGCTACTCAAGATCATCGCTTCGACCACCTATTACGACAAGGACGAGACCGTGCGCCTGGTCTCGAGGGAGTCGCGCGGGTTCGAGACGACCTACAACCTGACCGAGCCGCGCAACCATTCGTACATCGTCGGCGGCGTTGTTGTCGCCAACTGCTCGGAGTACGTCCACCTCGACAACTCGTCGTGCAACCTGGCCAGCATCAATCTGCTCAAGTTCCTGCGCGACGATGACACGTTCGACGTCGAGCGGTTCGAAAAGATCACCGAGCTGATCATCACCGCGATGGACATCTCGATCTGCTTCGCCGATTTCCCGACCGAGAAGATCACGGCCATCACCAGGGCCTACCGGCAGCTCGGTATCGGTTACGCCAACCTGGGCGCATTGCTGATGGCGACCGGGCACGCCTACGACTCCGAGGGCGGCCGGGCCATCGCCGCCGCCATCACCTCGTTGATGACCGGAACCGCCTACCGGCGATCCGCCGAACTGGCCGCAGTGGTGGATCCGTACGAGGGCTACGCCCGCAACGCGAGTGCGCACAAGCGGGTGATGCGCAAGCACGCGTCGGCTAGCGCGGAGATCAAGACGCTCGGCGGCATCGACGAAGCCGTCCTGGCCGCAGCCAACAAGGCTTGGGATGATTGCCTCGCCGTAGGCGATAAGAATGGCTACAGAAACGCCCAGGCGAGCCTACTCGCGCCGACCGGAACCATAGGCTTGATGCTTGATTGCGATACGACGGGAATTGAGCCAGATTTGGCGCTGGTGAAGTTCAAGAAGCTGGTGGGCGGCGGCTCCATGCAGATCGTTAACCAGACGGTGCCGCGGGCGCTGAAGAACCTCGGCTACCAGCCTGAGCAGGCCGAGGCCATCGTCGAGTACATCGCCGAGAACGGTCACGTGGTAGATGCTCCCGGGCTACGGCCGGAACACTATGAGGTGTTCGACTGCGCGATGGGCGAGCGCGCGATCAGGCCGATGGGTCACGTCCGGATGATGGCCGCCGTCCAGCCCGCGCTGAGCGGCGCCATTTCCAAGACCGTTAACCTTCCGGAAAGCGCGACGGTCGAGGACATCGAGAAGATCTACTTCGAGGGCTGGAAGCTGGGCCTTAAGGCCCTGGCGATCTACCGCGACAACTGCAAGGTGGGCCAGCCGCTGTCGGTGTCCAAGAGGAAGTCCGCCGTGGCCGAGGCTCCCGTGGCGTCCGCGGCACCTGCGCCGTCCGTCGCGCCGCACGAGGTCCGGCCGGTGCGCCGTCGCCTGCCCAAGCAGCGGTCGGCCATGGTGACGCGGTTCTCGGTGGCGGGCGCGGAAGGCTACATGACCGCCTCCAGCTATCCGGGCGACGGCATCGGCGAGGTCTTCCTCAAGCTCGGCAAGCAGGGCTCGACCCTGGCCGGGGTGATGGACGCCTTCTCGATCGCGATCTCGGTGGGCCTGCAGTACGGCATCCCGCTGGAGTCGTACGTCGCCAAGTTCACGAACATGCGGTTCGATCCGGCCGGCATCACCGACGACCCGGACATCCGCATGGCCAGCTCGGTAATGGACTACATCTTCCGGCGCCTGGCCCTCGACCACCTGTCCTATGAGCAGCGCTCCGAGCTCGGCATTCTCTCGGTGTCCGAGCGCTCGGCGGCGCTGGCGGGCGAGGATCCGTCCTCGGCGGACGACGTGGACCCGGATGAGCTGGCCCAGTCGGTACCGGTGGAGAAGGCTCAGGCCCAGCCGGAGACTCAGGAAGCGGCACCCAGCGTCGGCGGCGGATCGCTGTCCGCCCCGCACAGCTCGGTGGAGCTGATCGAGGCCCAGCAGGGACGCAGCGCCGACGCCCCGCTCTGCCTGAACTGCGGCACGAAGATGCGTCCCGCCGGCAGCTGCTACGTCTGCGAAGGCTGCGGCTCCACCAGCGGCTGCAGCTGAACGTGAGTGCTATTGCATCAGATGCAACAAGCTTGCGAGAGCGGTTGAGTATCTGAGCGTTTAAACGTCGCACGCCCGGGCCTCTCAGGGGTCCGGGCGTGCGGGGCGGCGCGAGCTGATGTCGTGCCTGGCTGGAACCTGGATGACATCACACTCCGCGTCGCAAATCAGGTCTGCGGCCGGCAGTGCGCTGGCGCAGGCGCCGTTCCGCACGAGCGGCAAGAGGAAGTGATCGAGGCTGCCCGAGCCTGTAGTCGGGGCGGCTGATCGGTGAGACGTCGGCAGGTCTTGGCTCGCCTGCTTGGGAGGAAGCATCAATGTTGTGTTAGATGCAACAGGGGATGAGAGTATGAGGCTCACTATGCAGCCGCAAGGCGGCAACTAACCCCGGCATCCTGGCTCTTGCCTGGCCAGAGTCCAGCCCGCCCGGCCGTGGACATCCTTCTGGGCGTCCGCCTCCATCGGTATGGCATCGACGCCCATGCCGGGCGCAACACCGCCCGCCGCTGAACTGCCCGCCTCGGTCCTGGCTGACCTGACCGGCATCAGCATTAGCACCGCCGAACGCTGGTCCCAATGGGCCAAGCGAGACTGGGCTGCCTACGTCGGCCAGCGCGCGGCCGACAATGCCGAAGGCGTCGACAGCCGGAACCCGCTCAACAAACCCTCCAAACATGCTAATCGACACTAGAATTAGGTTGTTTAGTAGGTTGGTTAGGAGGTTTCCTTGCGCAGCTTCGCTGACCTTGACGCGCTCATCCGGCTGGTGCCCGCTCAGGTCGTCACCCGGCTCAGCGCGATCGACTTCGGCCGGGGCTCGGAGGCGCTCTACCGGGACCAGATGCCCGGGCTGCTCACCGAGCTCGCCGACCGGGCCCGCGTCCAGAGCATCACCGCCTCGTCCGCAATCGAGGGCATCGTCGCGGGTAGCCTGCTAGCTCCTGCTCGCCGCGGTTGCGCAGCGTCGTCGCCTGCCGGTTGATGATCCGCTGGGCGCGGTCGGCGTCCGCGACGATGCCCAGGACTTTCTGTTCCAGCAGGACTGGCGCCCGCTGAACGCCGGCCTGATCCTGCACCTGCACCGGCTGCTGTTCGCTCACACGCCAATGCCAGGCGGGGCGTTCAAGACGCAGGACAACCTGGTCGTGGACCGCTCGCCAGACGGCTCCACGACCGTCCGCTTCAAGCCGGTGCCCGCCGCGAGCACCCCGTTCGCCGTCGATGACCTGATCGAGCGCTACGAGCACGCGGTTGCGGCGGGGGAGCACCATCTTGTGCTCCTGTCCGGGCTGTTCATCCTGGACATCCTCGTCACCCACCCCTTCGAGGATGGCAACGGACGGGTAGCCCGCCTGCTCACCAGCGCCATGCTCAGCGAGCACGGCTACACAGTCGGCCGCTACGTGAGCCTGGAGCAGTCGATCGCCGAATCCGATGACGCCTACTACCAGGCGCTCCTGGATTCCACCCACGGCTGGCACGATGGCGCGGCCGACCCGTGGCCCTGGCTCGGCTACTTCACCAGCGTGATCGCCGGCGCCTACGCCGTCTTCGCCGACCGCGCGGCCGCGGCCCAGACCCCCGGGACCAAGCAGCAGCGCGTCCGCGAGCACATCCTGCGGCACGCGTCGGCCACGTTCCGCCTCGCCGACATCAGGACGGCACTGCCCGGTGTCAGCGACCCGACCATTCGGCTCGCCCTGGAACAGCTGAGGAACGAAGGCCGGGTCCGGGCCGACGGAACCGGCCGCTCCGCGACATGGACCCGGACGAATACCGCAACCTTCGAATAGGTGCGCTGCGCCAGCACTTCGACGCCATCAAACCGAAGGTGTACCAGCTCAGGAGAGGGCGGCCGATAAAGCTCTGCTCCTCTTGAGCGTCTAAGGGAGTCCCGGACACCCAGCTGTCGCGATTCCCCGGCAAAGTGGCCAGACTATGTCCGGCAGATCGGTCACCGAAGTACCGGCAGATCGCGCGCACACCTACCGGCAGATCGGCCACTAGGCTGGCGCTGGCTGCTGTAGTGCTGCCCCGTGAGCGGCGAGGTCAGCCTGTTCTCTCGGCATGCTGAGCAGATGGCCGTTGAAGCGCTGGCGGATACCCGCGTCGTGGTGGTGAACGGTGCCCGGCAGGTCGGCAAGAGCACCCTGGCAGAACTGATCGTCGCCAGGTCTCCTGGCGCGCGCGAGTTTTACCTAGACGACCAGGCGGTCCGCGCCGCAGCGGAAGCGGATCCCAGCGCTTTCGTTCGGCATGACGGTTTGCTGATGATCGATGAGATCCAGCGGGTGCCGGAGCTTCTGCTAGCCATCAAACGCGAGGTGGATCGTGGCGCCCGCCCCGGCAGGTTTTTGCTGACAGGTTCGGCTCGCCTCCTCGGGCTTAGGGACTTGCCGGACGCGCTGCCGGGACGCACCGAGACTATCGAGTTGTGGCCGCTATCCCAGGGAGAGATTGATTCCGCTGCGGACGGGTTCGTGGATGCCGTCTTTGTGCTTGACGGGCACGTCAGCATGCCGCCATGTTCTCTGACCAAGCGCGATTACGTGGCGCGGGCGCTGCGCGGCGGATACCCGGAGGCGGTGCGCCGTGATCCAGGGCGCCGCCGGGCGAGGTTCTTCGACTCCTACGTGACCGACCTGGTGACCCGTGACGTCCAGCAGATATCCGACATCGAGCGGCCGGCCGAGATGCGCCGCCTGCTGAGCGTCGTGGCGGCACGGATGGGCACCCTAGCGGTCGCCCAGTCGATGGCGAACGACATCGCCCTGCCGCGCCGGACACTGTCGCGCTACCTGGACCTGCTTGAGCTGATCTTCGTGATCAGGCGCATCCCGGCATGGTCATCGAACCTGACCACGCGCGCGATATCAACGCCGAAGCTGATCGTCACCGACTCCGGACTGGGCGGCAGGCTCATCGGTATGTCGGAGGAGCGCGCCAAGGATCCAGTGGCCCCAATCGGGCCGCTGCTGGAAAACTTCGCCATCGGCGAGGTCGCGCGTCAGCTCACTTGGGCCGAAGAGCCGGTGCAGCTCTTCCACTACCGCGACCGCGACCAGGTGGAAGTGGACATGGTGCTGGAGCACGCGGCCGGCACCGTGATCGGCATAGAGGTCAAAGCCGCCGAGACCGTCCGCGGCGAGGACTTCCGCGGCCTGCGCCACTTGGCGAACCGGCTCGGCGACCGCTTCCGGGCAGGAATCGTGCTCTACGCCGGCGAGCAGCAGCTTTCCTTCGGCGACCGGCTAACCGCCCTCCCCATGGCCGCCCTGTGGACGCTTGTGCCCTGAACGTTGCTGGAACCCGGCCGTGATTAATCTGCAACTATCGGTTGCATATCGTTGCCTCTAGGTGCTACCTTCGGTTGCAGGTACAGAGAGGCGGTGAGCACGGATGCCAGGGCTCGTGATCGATCGGGACATTGTGATCGAGGCGCCGGTGGCGGTGGTGTGGCGCACCATCACCGAGCCCGACCGGATGATTCAGTGGTTCGCCGACCGGGTGGAACTCCTCGTGGAGCCGGGCGCTCATGGCTACATGGAGTTCGGGGACCAGGGCGGCCCGGTGGTCGTGGAGGCGGTGGATCCTCCGGTCCGCTTCTCGTTCCGCTGGAACCATCCTCGCGGGGAGGAGCCGGTGGCCGGCAACTCGATGCTCGTCGAGTTCACGCTGACGCCCCTCGGCGAGGAGCGGACCCGTCTTCGAGTCGTCGAAAGCGGTCACGAACTGCGCGACTGGCCCGATGCGGAGAAGGAACGCTATGCCGACGAACACCGAGACGGCTGGGTCGAGTACCTGGACCGCCTCGCGGGCGTGCTCGCGGAAGGCCCGTCGGGATGACGGCGCAGGCCGACGATGACTTGTGGTCGGCCGTCGCCGACCCGTCTCGTCGCCGGGTGCTCGACCTCCTGATCAACAACGGTGAGGTCAGCGCCAGCTGGCTGGGCCGCCAGGTGCCCTTCTCCCGCCAGGCGGTCTCCAAGCACCTGGTCGTGCTCGAAGAGACCGGGTTGATCAGCCGGCGCAAACAAGGCCGGGAGGTTCTCTACCAGGTAGAAGCCGACCGGCTCGACCAGGCCGCCCGGGCCATGGCCGACCTCGCCGCCCAGTGGGACCGGCGTCTGGCCGCGATCAAACGGCTCGCCGAAGCAGCGCACGCAGAAGACAGGAAGAGGAAGCAGCACAATGACCAGTCATCGGATCGGAACGCGTGAGGAGTGGCTCACGGCGAGCGCCGGGCTGCTGGAGCGGGAGAAGGAGCTCACCCGGATGGGCGACGACCTCGCCCGGCAGCGCCGGGAGCTGCCCTGGGTGCCGGTCGAGAAGGACTACACGCTGCAGACCGAACACGGGGCCAGGACGCTGCGGGAGCTGTTCGATGGCCGGTCCCAGCTGGTGGTGTATCACTTCATGTTCGGCCCCGGCTACGACGCCGGATGTCCTACCTGCTCGTCGACCGCCGACAGCTTCAACGGCGTGCTCGCTCACCTCAACGCCCGCGACGTGACGATGATATGCGTCTCAAGCGCGCCGATCGAGAAGCTGCTCGCCTACCGCGAGCGCATGGGCTGGAACTTCACCTGGGCCTCGAGTCACGACAGCGACTTCAACCTTGCCTTCGGCGTATCGGCCCGCGAGGACGAGACGCACGCCCCGGCGGCGCCGTGGCCCGAGGCGAGCGAGCTCGTGCTCCAGAAGGTGCTCAGGGATCAGCCGGCCGTCCGTGCGAGCCTGCCGCTGGTCACGTTCCAGAACGCGAGTTCGACCGGGACGGACCTGGATGGCTACTTCTCTGAGGGGCACGGCGTCAGCACGTTCGCGCGCCAGGGCGACGCCGTCTACCACTGCTACACCAGCTACGCCCGCGGCACCGAGTTCCTGATGGGCTACTACGCGATCCTTGACCGCGCGCCCAAGGGCCGCGACGAAGGCGACCAGCCGATGAGCTGGCTGCGCCGCCGCGACGAATACGACCGCCAGTGACGGGTCGGCTTGCGATGAAGGAAGACGGCGGAACGACGCGGCCGACGATAGCGTGAAGGCAGCCTGACATGAGGTGGTGGCCATGCCCGAGGTTGTCCTGCCACTAACCATCCGCGATCTGACGGCCGAAGATCTGCCATTGTGCGCCTGGTTAGGATCGGCTGCCTATTTGGCGAGCATCGCGAGGGCGCTCGAGCGCGCCACGTCCGGCGAGACCGACTACCTCGCGGCCTGCCCGCCGTCCGGCCTGCCGGTGGCGCTCGGTGGTGTCGACTACACCAAGCTCGCGGGAGCGGGATGGCTGCAACAGCTAGCGGTCGACGCCGCCCTGCAATCGTGCGGCATCGGCACGCTCCTCATCCGTGCCGCCGAGGAGCGGATCTGTGCCCGCGGCCTGCACCGGGCTGAGCTGAAGGTAGAGGAGCGCAACCCGCGGGCCCGCGCACTGTATGAGCGGCTCGGCTACCTTGCGTACGGCCGCGAAGCCGCCTCCTGGGACACGGAGGCTGAGGACGGATCCCTGGTCCGGTACGAAACGGTCTGCACGCTCATGCACAAGGAGCTGTAGCCCAACGCTGGTCCTGCTCGCGCAGTTACCGGGTGAGGACGATCCACTGGCTGCGCTGACTTGAGATGGCTCTTCTCGAACTTGTATTTGATAAAGATCTTTGAACTGGTAGGGTCACGTCGACAGCCGAGACGGCCGGAGGCCTGACATGCGACGTGCCGAACCGCGCGACTTGACCAGCCAGGACCTAAGCCCGCGCCAGCTCAAGATTGTCCAGGTCATCGAGGACTCCATCCGGCGCGACGGCTACCCGCCCACGCTGCGGGAGATCGGCCACGCCGTCGGACTGGCCAGCGCGTCGAGCGTTAGTTACCAGCTGTCGAGCCTGGAGCAGAAGGGGTACCTGAGCCGCGGGGCCGGCCAGCCGCGCACGGCGGTGGTGCGCTTGTTCCGAGACGCTGAGGGTCAGCGCGTGGCTGAGGGGCAGCGGGTCGCTGAGGTGCCGCTGGTCGGCCGGATCGCCGCGGGTGACCCGGTTCTGGCCGACGGGTCAATCGAGGACATCATCTCCCTGCCCCGGCAGCTCGTCGGCGAGGGGGACCTCATCATGCTCAATGTCGTCGGCGACTCGATGATCAACGCCGCCATCACCGACGGCGACTGGGTCGTCATCCGCCGCGAGTCGGACATCGAAAACGGTGACATCGTGGCCGCCATGATCGAGAACGACGCGTCGGCCGACCGGGAGGCCACGGTCAAGACGTTCAAGAAGAGCGACGGGCATGTCTGGCTGATCCCGCACAACCCGGCCTACGCCCCGATCCTGGGCGATGAAGCCAAGATCATCGGCAAGGTGGTCGCCGTGCTGCGCCGAATCTGATTTGGAGCCCGCGGCTTTGCCGCCGAAATGGAGCTTGGTGCGGTGATCTGCGCAGGTGGCATAGGTTTGTTCATTTTTGTGTGTTAAGACTTTGGCAAAGCCGTGCCCCTGTGGGAAGGAACGGAATGCTGAAGCCCCTCGCGCGCTCTGGTCCGTGGTCATCGCGTCGCGCATTGCCCGGGGCCGCATTAGCGGTCGCCATCACCTGCGCGCTGGCCCTGTCCGGAGGAAACCTCGCACAAGCGGCCGACGGTGCCGGGGCGGCGGCCCATCCCGTCGCGCCCGCTCTGGGCGGAGCCGCGGCCGGCGGCCGGGTCATCGTCGTCCTGAAACAGCAGCAATCCGGCCTGAACCTGCGGACGCAGGCGGGCCAGCGGATCGCGGCCGCGCGTACCGCCCAGGCGCCGCTGGTCAGCTCGATCAAGTCCGCCGGAGGCACCGGGGTGACCCAGCTGGCGGCCCCGGACGCGGTCGCGGCGACCGTTCCCGCCGCCGAGGTGTCGCAGCTGCGCGGCAATCCGGCGGTGGCCGAGATCGTTCCCGACCAGATGATCCAGGTCGGGCAGGTGCACACCGAGTCGGCTCCGCCGGCCGCGACCACGACCGTCGCCAAGCCGGACAGCGGCGCAGCACCGAGCGGAAGGCCCGGCGGCCCGTCGGGAACGATCCCGCCGCTGGCGACGCACACGATTCCCGCGAACTGCCCGTCCAAGCCGGTGCAGGAGCCCGAGGCCGTCGCCGACATCCACGCCTCCAACGGCAACCCGAACGCGCCGGATGAGGCAAACTCCATCGCCACGGGCAAGGGCGTGATCATCGCCAACGAGGGGATGAACGAGCTGGCGGGAGACCCGGATCTGCAGCGGGCCGACGGCTCGCACGTCGTGATCAACGCGCCGGACTACACCCTGGACCAGGGCAACGATGAGACCTTCGAGGACGCGGCGTCCGTCGGCGCGCAGGGCCTCATCGTTTACCAGTACTCGAAGGCCCTGCCGTTCTCGAACGTCTCGCCGGGCTGCACCTTCACGATCAAGGGCGACGCGCCCGACGCCTCGCTCGTCGACCTGAGCCAGATCGACACGCCCATCCTGGCGTTGTCGCAGATCATCGCCGGGATCGACAACGCCGTCACGACCGTGCACGCCGACGTGATCTCCGAGTCGTTCGGCGACACGTCGCTGCCGACGAGTAACTCCGGCAAGCTCCTGGCCGCGGCCGACGACGCGGCGGTGGCCGCGGGCGTGACCGTCGTGGAATCCTCGGGCGACAGCGGGCCCCAGGGCACGATGATCACCGCCGCCGATGACCCCAACGTGATAGCGGCCGGCGGGGTGGACAACCTCCACATCGTGGCCCTGAACGACGGTTACCACAGCTATGTGAGCAACAACATGGCCGCGCAGTCCTCGGGCGCCACCGCGCCGACCGGCAAGGTCGTGGACCTGGTCGCGTCCGACTGGTTCGGCGGCGAAACGGACTGCGCCCCGCTCATTAACGGCTGCCCGGACAGCTACCCGATCGAGGCGGCCGCGGGCACCAGCGAGGCATCTCCGCTCATCGCGGGGGCCGCGGCGGACGTGATCCAGGCCTACCGCGCCACCCACAACGGGGCCAGCCCGACCCCGGTGATGATCAAGGACATCCTGACCAGCACGGCCACCAACATCGACGCTCCCGCCGACGAGCAGGGCGCCGGCCTGCTCAACGCCTACGCGGCGGTCAAGGCCGCGCAGCAGATGCCGGGCACGACCTACGCCCACGGCGCGGGTGACGCACCCAGAGTGGTGGCCTCTCCCTCGCAGCTCGACATCACCGGCAACGGCGGCTCAATCTCGAACCAGTCCGTTACGCTCTACAACGCCAGCACCCAGCCGACCAGGGTTACCGGCCGCTACCAGTGGATCAACCCCGAGCACCAGATCAGCCCGGTCGTCACCGAGAACGTCACCGCCCCCGACCCCAGCCTCCCGGTCCCCGTGGCGGGCGCCACGGCGGCCAGCCCGATCACGTTCAACGTGCCGCCGCACCTCGGCCGGCTGGACGCGGACATGATCTGGCCCGACCCGACGAACAGCAACGTGCTGGAGTTCGTGCTGTTCAATCCCCAGGGCGCGATCGTCCAGGAGTCGTACAACGACGGCACTCCGGGCCGAACCGGCCGGTCACCGAATATTCAGCACGTCGAGGTGTCCGATCCCGCTCCTGGGCGGTGGACCGCGAAGTTCCTGTGGGGAGGCATTGACGATTACGTCGAACTCGCGCCGGCCACGCCCGGCACCTACCGCGGCCCGATGTCGTTCAAGGTGTCGGGACAGGACTACGCCAGCGTGCCCGATGCCTTCCGGCCGGTCACGATCCCGGCGCGCTCCAGCGTGTCGGTCCCGCTGCACGTCCTGATGCCCTTCCAGCCGGGCGATCATCCGGAATCGCTTCAGCTGCAGGCGAGCAACGGCGCGGTGAACACGGTGCCGCTCGCCCGCCGGACCCTGATCCCCGCCGACGGCGGGAGCTTCCAGACGCTGATCATCGGCACCAGCGCCCGCAGCGTCGGGCAGATCAGCACCTACGAGATCAACGTGCCCGCCGGTCGGCCCGACCTTGACGTCAGCTTCCACACGGCCGACGCCAGCCCGGACAACGTGTTCAACTACTACCTGGTTAACCCGAGCGGCACGGTCGTGGCGACCGCCACCACGCCGCAGACGGTGAACGGCCAGGCGGTCGGGGACGCCGAGCTAGCCACCACCAGCCCGGCCGCGGGCATCTGGCAGATCGATGTCGTGCTGAGGCTCACCGTCAGCGGGAACGAGTTCACCCAGACCGTCCACGGCAGCGTGGACGACTCTGGCTGAGGATGCCGGTCCGGGTGGGGCGCCAGGCGCGCCCCACCCGGAACCGGCGTCAGCTCTCGTCGCGCAGATCGGCGGGAGCCCCGGCGGCAGGCGGGGGCGCCGGAACCGGAAACCTCTGCTGTCGGCAGATTGTCTTGGCTGGTCAGAGCCGGGCGAACGATCCTGGGCGATGAGGGGAAACCGGAGCCTCCGGCGCCCATTGCGAAAGCAGGGAGATCATGCAGGTTGCCTTGGCCGAAACCACGCCGATAGTCGGGACGCTCGATGAGCAACTGGCCTCCCGGCTCCTGTACCAGCGCATCATCGTCCTCGGCTCCGAGGTCGACGACGGGGTCGCCAACCGGCTGTGCGCCCAGTTGCTGCTGCTGTCGGCCGAGGATCCGCGCAGCGACATCAGCCTCTACATCAACTCGCCCGGTGGCTCGGTCAGCGCCGGGCTGGCGATCTACGACACCATGCAGCTGGTCCCCAACGACGTCCGGACGCTGGCGATGGGCCTGGCCGGGAGCATGGGCCAGTTCCTGCTCTGCGCCGGGGCGGCGGGCAAGCGGTTCAGCCTGCCGCACGCGCAGATCCTCATGCACCAGGGGTCGGCCGGGTTCGGCGGCACCGCGGCCGACGTCGAGATCCACGCCCAGCAGCTGGACCGCGTCGGATCCATGATGACCACGCTGATCTCGAAGCACACCGGGCAGCCGGAGGAGAAGATCTCCGACGACGGCCTGCGCGACCGCTGGTTCAGCGCCGAGGAGGCCCGCGACTACGGGATGATCGACCACATCGTGGAGCACGTCGACGACGTGCGGCCCGGAGTCAGCAAGACGGTTGGGCTGTGACCATGGGCCAGTACACGATTCCCACCGTGGTGGAGAAGACCCCGGCCGGCGAGCGCGCGTTCGACATCTACTCCCGGCTGCTGTCGGAGCGGATCATCTTCCTCGGCACCGAGATCGACGACGGCGTGGCCAACGTGATCATGGCCCAGCTGCTGCACCTCGAAGCGGCCAGCCCCGACCTCGAGATCATGCTCTACATCAACTCGCCGGGCGGCTCGTACAGCGCCCTGACGGCGATCTACGACACGATGCAGTTCGTCCGGCCCGACGTGTCGACCGTCTGCATCGGGCAGGCATCGTCGGCGGCGGCCGTGCTGCTGGCCGCCGGGGCCCCGGGCCAGCGGGCCGTGCTGCGGCACGCGAAGGTGCTGCTGCACCAGCCGTCGAGCGAGGCCCGCGGCACCCTGCCCGACCTGGCCGTCCAGGCCAAGGAGGTGGCCCGGGTGCGGGTCGAGATGGACGAGATCCTGAGCCGGCACACCGGCCACCCGGCGGGCAAGATCAGGAAAGACACCGACCGGAACCTGACCTTCTCCGCGCGCGAGGCGGTTGAGTACGGCCTGGCCGATCACGTCCTGGTCAGCCGGGAGTCGGCCGAGGCGGAAGAGACCGAGGCGATCAGCGCCTGACGGTCAGGCGGCCAGCAGGCACTGGGCGTCGCCGGACCGGCGGACCGGCGGCGCCACGGTGCCGCCGCGGGCCGTGTCCAGGCCGCGCACGACGTCCAGGCGGAACACCGGGGCGGGGCGCACCAGGTCGCGGCGTACCAGGTCGCGGCCGACCTGGACCAGCACGTCGGCCAGCTCGACGTCGAGGGCATCGCAGATGGCGGCCAGAACCTCGGACGAGGCCTCCTTGCGGCCCCGTTCCACCTCGGACAGGTAGGGCATCGAGACCTTCGCGGCCCGGGCCACGTCGGCCAGGGTCCGCCGCTGCTGCTGCCGGGTCCGGCGCAGCACCTCGCCCAGCGTCCGGCGCAGCAGCGGCCGCGTCCGCTCCGGCGCGGCTGGTTGGTCCCGTCGCTGCGAGCCGTTCACCATCGGATTCAGCATTGCCGTCCCTTTCCGGCCGCGGTGACGGCTCCTCGCCCAGACCTCGCTGAGGCCACCGTATACACGACCCGGCCGGCCGCAGGCGCGGTTTCGCCGCCAGCGCACAAGGAGCGCACCCGCCGGCCCGGCTTACCCGCCGGAGCGGGGCGGCTCGACGCGGCGCTTGAACGTGTACGTGGTCAGCACCCAGGCGGCGTCCCAGTAGCTGTGCCCTTCCTCGTGCTGCCGCTCCTCTTCCTGGCTGGTGAGCTCCCATCCGTCGGCCCCCACGCGGTTGAGCAGGTCCAGCACCCGTGGCTCGCTCTCGGAAAGATCCTCAGCCAGCTCGGCGCCCGGCCCGTGCCACAGGACCGTCCGCTTGGTATCGGAGGCGCGCGAGTCGAGGGTGATCGTGAGCTGCGCGTATTGCCAGACTGACATGGGGTGAGTGTCCCCAGGCAGATCTGGCCTGACACTAGGCGCCCGCCAAGCCGGATCGGCTACGAGGTGACGGCGACGGCCGCGATGAGCGCGTCGAGACCGGAGGTTTGCCTGCTGGCGTCGGCCCTATCGAACGGGCCGGCCCAGCGCAGGCCGAACTGGTTTTCCGCGTTCCTGCTGTTCCAGACGCAGCGGGCGTTATGCAGGATGAAGTCGCGGTACTCGGGCCGCGGGACGTCGGCATAGAACCGGCCAAGGTAACGAACGAAGATGCCCTTGAACTGGCTGGCATCGTCCGCGCGGCCGATGATGTCTGATTCGCCCGGCTCGCTGAGCACGCCGGGCGTCCGGGCGTCCGGCGGGCCGGTCAGTCGCTGGAGCGCGGCGTCCGCTATCGACTCGCCTCGCCTCAGGTAGGCGCGATCACCGGTGATCCCGTACAGGTCCGCGAGGCCCCCCAGGATCACGCCCTGGTTATAGGTGTAGGCGGGCCGGCCGTTGTTCGCGCCGTCGGCCGTGAGCCCGTCGTTGACCAGCCCCTCGGGGCCCACCAGGGCGACCGCGTCGAACCATTCCCATTCCCGTAGCGCCCAGTCCAGGTAGCTGCGGTCCCGGCCGGGCGAACGCCGGTGCAGCCCGGTCGCCACGGCCAGGAACAGCTCGTTGGTGATCGCGTTCTTGTACCTGCGGTCCCGGTTCCACCACAGGCCGCCGCCGAAGACCTCGTCCCAGCCGGAGACCATGTCGGCGAAAATGCGCCGGGCCGCGGCGAGGTAGCGCTCGTCGCCGGTCAGATCGTAGGCCCTGAGCCAGGCCAGCGCCCACCAGCCGTTGTCGTCGAAAAAGCGATTCAGGAAATGGCGACGCCGCCAGCGGGCGGCCCGGAACGTCCGGCCGGTCACCCACGCGTAGGTCGGATCCCCGGTCCGCTGGGTGTAATCGATGAGCGCGGTGAGCGCGTTGGCGGCGTTCCACCACCCGGTTGTCCGCCACAGGCCGGTCCGACGGCTGTACCAGCGCTGCAGCACAGCGATTCCCGCCGCGGCGCAGGCGCGGTAGTCGAGCTCGCTCGTGCCGGTCATAGCGGGTCGATCTCGGTCAGCTCGCCGTCAAGCCAAAGCCAGCGGGTGAGCCCCAGCTCGCGCAGGAACGCCGTGTCGTGGCTGGCCACGATCAGCGCGCCCGGATAGGACCGCAGCGCCCCGGACAGCTGGCGCACGCTGGCCATGTCGAGGCTGTTGGTCGGCTCGTCGAGCAGC
>Ga0307474_10000762_pt1 | contig 23252 bp, 19 predicted proteins | sample atmos_gasesECM1C_2_FD_203312 | JGI IMG/M metagenome (GOLD analysis project Ga0307474, IMG submission 203312) | Hardwood forest soil microbial communities from Morgan-Monroe State Forest, Indiana, United States - atmos_gasesECM1C_05 | ecosystem: Environmental > Terrestrial > Soil > Temperate... | reverse complement strand
CGGATTCCATCCTTCACCCCGAGCCCCCTAAGGAGCCGCCGAAGCCCCCCCATAGTATCACGCTCGCACAAATGCCCTCCGATTGCCGGAAGGTGCTCAATGCGCCCGATGCCAAGAAATAGCGCCGATAACAACTTCGCCATCCGGCTACCCCTCCGTCATAAGACTGCGCTAATATTCATTCTGGCAGCGCCGTAAGCGCGAGCCGACCGATGGGACGATGGTCCCGCCCCTTCATTCCAGCCCGCCGGCTGCGCCCGCAATGTTCTCGCGCGAGTCCGGCCCTTGTGGATTCATCATGCGGACTCCCTTTTTGATCACGGCCCTGCTCCTTGTCGTGGCCGCGCCGGCACGCGCGGCGGAGGAGCCGAGCGGCTGCGACAAATTCAAATGGCCGATCGAGCGCGAGCGTGCGGCACTGACCGCGCCGGATCGAACCAAGCTGACCTCGGGCAATGAGCTCGCCGCCATCCCCGCAAGCGGCGTCACGCTGGCGCTCGTGCCGCCTGGCGAGGCCAAACTTCCGACGCCGCCGGAGCGCGCGCCGAAGGAAGGCACCTTTGCCGGCTTTGCGAGTTTCAAGACCGCGCCCAAGGCAGGCGTCTACACCATCAGCCTGTCGGCGGGGGCCTGGGTCGATGTGGTCCAGGACGGTCATTTCATCAAGCCTGCGGCCTTCAGCGGCGCGACCGATTGCGACGGCATCCGGAAAACCATGAAGTACGAGCTTAAGGCGAGCCCCTTTACCCTGCAGGTCAGCGGTACCAAGGAAACGCAGATATCCATCGCGATCCTGCCGTCCGAATGAGGTACTTTACGCAAAGGCTGAGCCTGTTATGTTCGCGCCCGCGATATCCCAACGGCCGTAAGCCCAAGGGATAAACGGAACGGCGCTTCCGCCTGTCGCAAATCCTGAGATGACCAACCCTCGTATTGCGCGCGCGGGCAGCGCTACGCATGCGCGCATGGAGCGCCCTGATGCACCGCCTTGCCGCACTTTTTGTCGCCTTCGCGCTTTGTGGAGGTCTGATCTCGCCCGCCACCGCCGAGGACAGGACGCTGACCGTCTTTGCCGCCGCTTCGATGAAGAATGCGCTTGACGACATCGACGCTGCTTTCACCGAAAAAACCGGCATCAAGGTCTCGGCCAGCTATGCCGCCAGCTCGACCCTGGCCAAGCAAATCGAGCAGGGCGCACCCGCCGACATCTTCGTCTCCGCCGATACCGACTGGATGGACTATGCGGTCAGCAAGAAGACCATCAACGAAGCCACGCGCGTGAACCTGCTCGGCAACAGCATCGTGCTGATCGCGCCAAAGGACTCCAAGATCGACAATGTCACGATCGGGCCCGGCTTCGATCTCGCCAAGCTCGCCGCCGACGGGAAGATCGCGACCGGCGACGTCAAATCGGTGCCGGTCGGCAAATATGCCAAGGCGGCGCTGGAGAAGCTCGGCGCCTGGCAGGCGGCGGAGCCGAAATTCGCGATGGCCGAGAGCGTGCGCGCGGCGCTGACGCTGGTCGCCCGCAGCGAGGCTGTGCTCGGCATCGTCTATTCCACCGACGCCAAGGTCGAGCCGGGTGTCAAGATCGTCGGCACCTTCCCGGCTGATACGCATCCGCCGATCATCTATCCGGTCGCGGCCACCGTCAGCGCCAAGGCGGAAGCCAAGGATTATCTCGACTATCTGCACTCCTCGGCCGCCAAGGCAGTGCTGGAAAAATACGGCTTCATCTACCTGGTCAAGCCGACGTCCTGACCGCCTCTCGTGTTCGAGATCACACCAATGGAATGGATCGCGATCCGGCTCTCGCTCCGGGTCGCGAGCGTGGCGACGCTGGTTGCGACCCCGCTCGGCATCGCGCTGGCCTGGCTGCTCGCACGACGAAATTTCTGGGGCAAGTCGCTGCTCGACGCACTGATCCATCTGCCGCTGGTCTTGCCGCCGGTCGTGACCGGCTATCTGCTGCTGCTCACCTTCGGCCGGCGCGGGTTGGTCGGCGGCTGGCTTGCCGACCATCTCGGCATCGTCTTCGCCTTCCGCTGGACCGGCGCGGCGCTGGCCTGCGGGGTGATGGCGTTTCCGCTTTTGGTGCGCCCCATGCGGTTGTCGATCGAGGCGGTCGATCAGAAGCTCGAGCAGGCAGCGGAAACGCTTGGGGCCGCGCCGCTCAAGGTGTTCTTCACCGTCACGCTGCCGTTGGCCTTGCCGGGCGTACTGGCGGGCATGGTGCTCGGCTTTGCCAAGGCGATCGGCGAGTTCGGCGCCACCATCACCTTCGTCTCCAACATCCCCGGCGAGACCCAGACCATTTCCTCCGCCATCTATTCGCTGATCCAGACGCCGGACGGCGATGCCGCGGCGCTGCGGCTGGTCGTGGTGTCCGTCATCATCGCCGTTGCCGCGCTGGTCGGCTCGGAATGGTTCGCGCGCCGCGCCACCGCGCGCCTGCACGGGAATTGACCCATGCTGCGCGTCGATGTCGAGAAACAGCTGGGCGAGTTCTCGCTCTCGGCGACCTTTGAGAGCGAAGGCCGCGTCACCGGCCTGTTCGGCGCATCCGGTTCGGGCAAGACTTCGCTGGTCAACATGATCGCAGGCCTGTTGCGGCCCGACCGCGGCACCATCTCGATCGACGGCGATATCCTTGACGACACCGGCAAGGCCATCCATGTCCAACCCTGGCGCCGCCGCATCGGCTATGTGTTCCAGGATGCCCGGCTGTTTCCGCATCTCAACGTCACGCAAAATCTCGACTATGGCCGGCGCATGAACCGCCTCGCCGAGGACGCCGCCCAACGCAAGCGCGTCACCGAGCTGCTCGACATCGGCCACCTCCTCGATCGCCGTCCCGGCAAATTGTCCGGCGGCGAGCGGCAGCGCGTGGCATTGGGACGAGCGCTGTTGGCGAAGCCGCGCCTGCTCCTGCTCGACGAACCCTTGGGCGCGCTCGACGAGGGCCGCCGCGCGGAGATCCTGCCCTATCTGGTCCGGCTGCGCGACGAGGCGCGCATCCCGATGGTCTACGTCAGTCATGACCCCGCCGAATTGCGCCAGCTCGCAACCCAGATCGTGCTCTTGAAGGACGGTCGCGTCACGTCCTTCGGCGGGGTGAAGGTATTGTCGGGGTAGCCTTAAATAACCTCTTTCGCCCGCAAATCCGCGATCGCCGTTGCGTCATAGCCGAGCGCGTCCAGCACCTCGTCGGTGTGGGCGCCGAGCGCGGGCGCCATGCGGTCGAGCCGGCCGCCGCCATGCCCAAGCCGGAAGCCGGAGCCTGCAAAGCGCAGGCGGCCATAGGGCGTATCGATCTCCTGGATGGCGCCGCGCGCGAGAATCTGCGGATGGTCGATGACCTCCTCGACCTTCCAGATCGACGCGCACGGCGCGCCCTCCGCGTCGAGAATCTTCTCCCATTCGCGCGGGCTCCTTTTCGCAAGCGCCTCCTCGATGATGGCGCGCAGAGCCGGCTCGTTCTCCTGCCGCGCGAACCAGTCAACGAAGCGCGGGTCGTTGAGCGTATCCTCGCGCCCCAGCGCAGCCATCAGCGCGCGATACTGCTTCTCATTGTTGACAGCGAGCAGCAGATAACCGTCGCCCGCCCTAAACAGGTTCGCGGTCGGCTTGCGGCTGACGGCCTGGTTGCCGGAGAGTTCCTGGCGATGGCCGGCAACCGAGTAATCAGCGATCTGGCCCGATAGAAACGCCAGCGTCGCTTCCAGCATGGAGACGTCGACGAACTGCCCCTTGCCGGTATGGTTGCGCTGGAACAGCGCGCTGGAAACACCGAACGCAGCCGTGGCGCCGGAGAGCACGTCGCAGACGGCAAAGCCTGCGCGTGTCGGCCCGGTCTCCTCATGACCGGTGATGGCCATGATCCCCGACATCGCCTGGAGCTTGCCGTCATAGCCGGCACTGAGCCGTTCCGGGCCGGTCTGGCCGAAGCCGGAGACCGCGCAATAGATCAGCCGCGGGTTGATCGCCGATAGCGCTTCGTAGCCGATGCCGAGCTTGTCCATCACGCCGGGGCGAAAATTCTCCATCACCACGTCGGCTTGGGCGGCGAGCTTTTTGACGATCTCGATCGCTTCGGGTTTCGACAGATCGAGCGTCAGGCTGCGCTTGTTGCCGTTGATGGCTTGCCAACCCGGCGCAAGTCCGCGCTCGGCCCATTCGCGGCTGAGCGGCGTGCGGCGCATGTCCTCGCCCTCGCGCCGCTCCACCTTGATCACGTCGGCGCCCAACAAAGCGAGCTGGTAGCTCGCATAGGGGCCGGCCAGTACCTGCGTGAAGTCGAGAATCTTCACGCCCTCGAACGGTCGGGTCACGGCGATATCCTCCTGATGGGCATTGTTCTTGTTGTTTACACCGTGGGCAAACGCATGATCCGGAAAAGTGGACGCCGGTTTTCCGAAAAGATCATGCGCATAAGAGTCACGCCGCGCGGTTGCCCCGGGCGATCTCCTTCTGGCGGTCGAACTCGGCGCGCCGGCGTGCAAGCTCTTCCGGGCTCATCTGCGCGATGTTGTTGAAGTCGAGCTTCCAGGAGGCATCATCGCTCCAGCGCAGCGGCGATTGCATGGTGGTGCGCGCGCCGGCCGCGCTTTCGAGAAGGCGCAGCGCGAGTTCAAGCGTCAGCGCCTGGGAGTTCTCGTCGTGCGGCTTGCCGGCGGAGTTGCCGAGCGGGAAATCGCTGAACAGAAAGCGCGGCACGGCCGCGTGCTCGACAATGTCCTTGGCGCATCCCATCACGACGGTCGGAATGCCGTTCGCTTCGAGATGCCGCGCCACCAGCGCGGTGGTCTGATGGCACACGGGGCAGTTCGGCACCAGCACGGCGACATCGACATCGTCCTCGCGGCAGCGCGCCAAGATCTCCGGCGCATCGGTCTCGATGGTAACGCGGTGGCTGCGGTTGGTCGGCGCGCCGAAAAAACGGGGCGCGACCTCGCCGATACGGCCCGCGGCTCTGGCCTTGAGAAGCTGCGGCAGCGGAAACCAGGTCCCGCTGTCGGTTGCGGTCGTGTGCTTGCGGTCATAGCCGATATGCGAGATGCGCAAATCGTGCTGCTTGGACGTGTCGCCGTCATAGACCTTGTAGAACTTGGCGCTGCCATTATAGGCGGCGCCCGGTCCCTGGTCGCCCTTGGCGGGATCGTAGGGCGCAGCGGTAGTGATGATGGTGACGCGGCTCTGCGACAGCGGCTTTGTCAGCGGCTGGAACGCCGCGTCGACATGATGCGCCCAGCGATAGGGCGTGGAGTAGCCGATCGCGGCGTAATAATCGCGGGTCCGCTGCATATAGGGGACCGGGGAATCGTAGTCGGGCGCAAAGCCGAACTGTTCATCTTGCGGCTCGGACATGGTTTTTGTCTCCTTGCGTATCCGTCGCGAGGAATGTCGGGTGGCGCTAGATTAGGGTTAGTTGGCACGTTGCTCAATACTTGTTCCGCCGTCATCGCCCGCCTGGCGGCTCGGCGCAAAAGCGCGCCCCGCTAGGCGGGGCATGACGATGGAGAGAAAAGAATCTCGAGAGTCTCAGATGTGCAATAGCACATCGAGTTCGATGCTTACGCGTCGCCCCGGAATGACGGAGTCAATATCAACTGCGGTGTACCAAATTCAATAACGTCCCAGGTAATGGATTTCCGTGCGGCAAAAATTCACCGTGCGCCGCGCTGGGCGCCACTCTCGGGCATCGTCGACGGCGTCGGATGCACGGGCACGTTCCAGATCTCCTCGGCATATTCGCGGATGGTACGGTCGGAGGAGAACCACGCCATGCGCGCGACGTTGAGGATGCTGGCACGCGTCCAGGCCGGCATCACCTGCCAGCGCGCGTCGATGCCGCGCTGCGCCTCGTAATAGGAACCGAAATCGGCGCTGACCATGTAGTGGTCGAGATAGCGCAGCGCATGCGCGATGGATTCGAACCGGCTGGGCTCGCCGGGCGAGAACTCACCGGCGCCGATCGAATTGATGGCGCGCGCAAGCTGCGGCGATCTGCGGATCACGTCGCTGGCATCCAGCCCCTGCTTGCGGCGAACCGTGACGTCCATCGCCTCCATGCCGAAGATCGCAATATTCTCAGGTCCCACATGCTCGCGGATCTCGATGTTGGCGCCGTCCAGTGTGCCGATGGTCAGTGCGCCGTTCAGAGCCAGCTTCATGTTGCCGGTGCCGGAGGCCTCCATGCCTGCAGTCGAGATCTGCTCGGAGAGATCGGCGGCTGGGATGATCACCTCTGCGAGGCTGACATTGTAGTCAGGCAGGAAGGCGACCTTGAGCCGGTCGGCGATCACGGGGTCATTGTTGACGACCTCCGCGACGTCGTTGATCAGCTTGATGATCAGCTTGGCATAGCGGTAGCTCGCCGCCGCCTTGCCGGCAAAGATTTTGACCCGTGGCACCCAGTCGCGGTTGGGATCGTCTTTCATCGCCTGGTAAAGCGCGACCGTCTCCAGGATGTTCAAGAGCTGGCGCTTGTATTCATGAATGCGCTTGATCTGCACGTCAAACAGCGCGCTTGGATCGACCCAGACGCCAAGCCGCTCGCGGATCAGCCGCGCCAGCACCAGCTTATTGTGGTGCTTCACCTTGCGGAATTCCGCCTGGAAGGCATTGTCGCTGGCGCGCGCCTCCAACAGTTCGAGCCGCGCGGGATCATCGAGCACCGCCTCGCCGCAGACCTCACACAAAAGGCTGGTCAGCTTCGGATTGGCGAGCATCAGCCAGCGGCGGAAGGTGATGCCGTTGGTCTTGTTGGTGATGCGGCCGGTATAGAGATGGTTGAGATCGTGGAACACGGTCTCGCGCATCAGTTCCGAATGCATCGCCGAGACGCCGTTGGTGCGGTGCGAGCCGACGAAGGCGAGCTGTCCCATCCGCACCCTGCGCCCGCTCCTCTCGTCGATCAGCGAGACCGAGGCGCGGAAATCGATATCGCCGGGGCAACGCTGCTCGGCGAGCGCCAGGTGTTGGCTGTTGATGCGGTAGATGATCTCGAGATGCCGCGGCAGCAACCGCTCGAACATTTCGACCGGCCAGGTCTCCAGCGCTTCCGGCAGCAACGTATGGTTGGTGTAGGACAGCGTATTGACGGTGATCTTCCACGCCTCGTCCCAGCGAAAATTGTGCAGGTCGACAAGAATACGCATCAACTCGGTCACGGCGAGCGAGGGGTGGGTGTCGTTGAGCTGCACGGCGACCTTCATGGCAAGGCTGCGCAGCTGGCCGTCGGAGGCGAGGTGGCGTTTCACCAGGTCCTGCAATGAGGCAGAGACGAAGAAATACTCCTGCCGCAGGCGCAGTTCGCGTCCGGCCGGGCTCTCGTCATTCGGATATAGGAATTTGCAGATCGCTTCTGCGCGCGACTGCTCGGCGCTGGCGCCGAGATAGTCGCCTTTGTTGAAGACATCGAGCTTCAAGGGATCGGCCGAGCGTGCCGACCACAGCCGCAGCGCATTGACGTGCTGGCCACGCCAGCCGACGATCGGGGTGTCGTAGGCGATGGCCTGCACGGTCTCGGCCGGATGCCAGATCGCGCGGTCGCGTCCCTTGTCGTCGACATGTTCTACGCCGCCGGCGAAATGAACATGGTAGACCACTTCCGGCCGCTGCAATTCCCAGGGGTTGCCCAGGGAAAGCCATTCGTCGGGATATTCCTGCTGCCAGCCATCTTTGATGATCTGACGGAACAAGCCGTAGTCATAGCGGATGCCATAGCCGATCGCCGGGATCTGCAGCGTCGCCATGCTCTCCATGAAGCAGGCGGCAAGCCGCCCCAGGCCGCCATTGCCGAGCGCCGCATCGGGCTCGCATTTGCGCAGTTCGTCCAGGCCGACGCCGAGATCGCCGAGCGCAGTCTCGAACACCTGCAACACGCCCATATTGTTGAGCGCGTCGGTGAACAGGCGGCCGATCAAAAATTCGAGCGAGAGGTAATAGACCCGCTTGCTGCCCGCGTCATAGCTCGCCTTCTCCGTCGTCAGCCAGCGGTGCACGATGCGGTCGCGCAGCGCGAGCGCTGCGGCCATGTACCAGTCGTGCTTGGTCGCCATGCCGGCGTCCTTGCCGATGGCAAGCCTGAGCTTGGCGAGGATGGCACTCTTGATCTCGGTCAGCGCGAGTTCGTCGACGGGCTGGCCGGGCGCGGGATAATGGAACGTTTGGTCTGCCAACTTGAAATCCTGACAGTGAGACTCACCGGAATCATAGGCATGTTGCGCGCGGCCTGAAACCCGGGAAGGTCCGGTTTGTGCGACGCATGCACGATTTTTATGCAAGGACTGGGCCGATTCAGCCTGCCATGGTTCCGGCCCCTTCGCGCCTATACTGGGGTATAGTGAGGGACGGAAAGCTTTAGCATCTCGGGAGGACCGCGCCCATGCGACTGACCATCGAGATCATTGCAGCACTCTTGCTCCTGGTCTGCATCTCCGGATCCAGTGCAGCCTTCGCCGCCGGCAACGTCAGCCGCAGCGCCGACGGCTTGAGCTGCGCGTTTAGTATGCCGCAGAATGCCTCCCCCGCCGCCCGCTGCGCCGCCATCCGCAGGCAATGCGGCGGGAGGTTCTATGCCAATTACTGCGGTGACAGGATGCTGGCGGATATATGAGGGCTTGCGTCTCTCTTAGTCGCCCCGGCGAAGGCCGGGGCCCATAACCCCAATGTCAGAGAAGACGCGATAGATCGTCCCAATCGGGATTTTCTTGCTCGATCAATCTGATCTTCCAGTCCCGACGCCACTCCTTCAGCTGCTTCTCGCGCTGGATGGCCTCTTGCGGCGAAGCATACTCTCCGATGTAGACGAGCCTTCGCCGGGGCGGCGACAACTGGCCGCATCAGAACAAATTAAGAACAATTTAGCAAGTATTTGATATATCATAGTGATTCGGCGCGTCGCCCACACAACATCTATGGTCTGTCCGTTCCCGCGAGGACTACATGTCCACCATTGCTTTCGATCAATTCGCGCTCACCCGGATTGCCGATTTCGCCCGCTCGCTGTCGCGGTTGCATCAGACGTCGCGTCACAGGTTTGTCGATGACGACGACATCGACCGCGAGTTCAACGCGGTCTGCGCTTCGATCTGGGGCTACACCATCGACGACATCAGTGATGAGCTGTTCTCGCCTCTCGATCACGCCTTCCTCGACGCGCTGGACGAGGCGCAGGCGCGCATCTTTGCCGCCGAACAGGGCTACGACCTTGTCGATGACACCGGCATGCTGACGGATTGGTGGGGCTATTGCTGGATGATCCTGGCCGAGAAGCGTGGCCTGCTCACGCCGGATAACCGCGCCGCCGCGCGCGCCGCAATCGAGGAGAAATATCTGGCGGCGCCGAATGTGATCGGCGTGATCGTGGGGCGGTGATCCACAGCATCAATTCGCGTCCGCGCGCTTGTCGCGCGCCGGTGCCGGCTTCGGCGCAACAGTCACCGGCGGCAGCGGCGCACGGGTCACGTCAGCGGCTGCCGCATCGTTTGCCACCATGTCGGCCCGTGCGGGCGCGACCTTGATCTCGTTCAGTCGGGCGCGCACTTCCGCAGTCAGGCCGGGATAGGACGCAACCGGTGTAAAGTCCGGGGTCTGGTCGTTGCCGATACGTATGCCGGAATAGGCGACGAGCCCATCCGTTGTGGCGATCACGTCGCCCGGGCGCAGCGAGCCGTCGAGCGCGAGATCGACCGGCGCAAGGCCGGCGGGATCGCGGCCGTTGCAGGTGCAGTCGGCGCGCAGCGCCTTGCGATAGGCAAAGGCGTTTGCACTGTCGGCGTAGCGTTCACCGCTTGCGGCATAGGCGCTATCGATGCTGGAGCCGTAGAACACCTTGGTCGCACTCGCCGGACAGAAGGCCTGGCACATCTGCACCGGTGAGGCGGCGTCGCGCATCAGCGGAAAATATTTGCCGTCGCAGCTGCGGACGCAGAACGCAGGTCCTGAGCTCGCAACGGCCGGCCGCTGCGCCGGAGGGGCTTGCGGATTATTGTTGAAAGGGTCGGCAAAAAGCGGGGCCTGGGGCTGCTGCCTCTGGAAAGCGCCGAAAAAGAAATCGAACAGACCTCCGGCGGAACTTGCCTCAGGCAAGAGCGCCACGGGGCCAATGATGGCGGCAGCAACAAGTATGCGGCGCAGCCTGCGCGACAAGGACAACTCGGTACGCAACGCTCACTCCACCCGACGCAACGGACCTTCTCTGCAGCGCGAGGCGCCCTGCAAGGTTCGATTCACCATAGTCGCGGATGGTAAACGAGCTCTAAGCGCGGGAAGGATGGGCGGAAAGAAATGCTCCTTACTTACCTCGCCCCGCCGCAACCTGGGCGAGGGAGAAGACAGCTCTCACTCTTTCAAAAACTCCGACGCCTTGTAGATCGAGCGGAACGGCAGGCCCGCCTGAGCAAAGGTGTCATTGGCGCCTTCCTCGCGGTCGACCATGGTCAGGACCAGCACGACATTGGCGCCGACCTCGCGTAGCGCCTCGACCGCCTTCATCGCCGAACTGCCGGTGGTGGTGACATCTTCGATCACGACGACCCGTTTGCCCTCTAGCTTTTCGTCCTTGGCGAGCCCTTCGATGGCCAGCCGCGCGCCGTGTTCCTTCGGCTTTTTGCGTACGAAGAAGGCAGCGATCGGATGGCCCTTGAGCCAGGAGAGCTGCGCGATCGCACCCGCCAGCGGAACCGCGCCCATTTCCAGCCCGCCAATATAATCGAGCTGGTCGTCCCGCAGTGCCTCATACGTGACCTCCGCGAGCAGGGCGGCGCCTTCGGGGTCGAGCATGGTCGGCTTGAGGTTGAAATAGAAGTCGCTCTTGCGGCCCGAGGCCAGCGTGACCTCGCCGCGGCCGAACGAGCGCCTGCGGATGATGTCGTGAAGACGGGCACGGGAGGCTGATTTGGACAAGGTCTTTCTCGCGTTTTCGGCAGCGCGGCAATTTATCGGCGTGCGTGCGCACATTCTAGAGCCATATCGGCCCGTCAACAGCGGGAACGCGGGCCGCTTCCGCCGCTCCGGTCGGTCGGTGGGGTGGCGCTCGCCAGCCCTTTTTTTGCGCAACCGGATCGGATGATGCTAGAGACCCGCGTCTGAACAAGAGCTGAAGGGCCACTGGATAGGCAGATGACCATCGAATTTCACAGCTGGAACACGCCGAACGGCCGCAAGATTTCCGTGGCGCTGGAGGAGATGGCGCTGCCTTACAGGGTGATACCGGTAAACATCACCAAGGGCGAGCAGATGTCTCCGTCGTTCCTTGCCATCAGCCCGAACAACAAGATCCCGGCTATCGTCGACCCCGACGGTCCGGAGGGGAAGCCGGTCAGTATCTTCGAATCCGGCGCCATCCTGCTCTATCTCGGCGAGAAGACCGGCAAGTTCCTGCCCAAGCCGTTCGCAGAACGCATCCCGGTCTACGAATGGCTGATGTGGCAGATGGGCGGTTTCGGGCCCATGCCGGGCCAGGTTCATCATTTCATTGCACTGGAGAACGAGCAGGACCGCGCCTACGGCCTGAAACGTTTCATGGCCGAGACGCGAAGGCTCTACGGCGTGCTCGACCGCCGTCTTGCCGGCCGCGACTACGTCGCGGGCGAGCTGTCGGTGGCGGATTTTGCCATCCTGGGATGGGCGTGGCGCCATCCGCGCCACAAGGTGGAGCTTTCGGACTTTCCCAATGTGGAGCGCTGGTACAATGCGCTGATGGCCCGCCCGGGCGTCAAACGCGGCATGGAAGCGAAGCTGGATTGAGGCCTGGCTGTCGTCGCCCCGGTGACCATTTTTTTAATGCATGGTCATTCAGGGGCGATACGAAGTATCGAATCCGGAGTCTCGAGATTCCGGGTCTGGTCCATCCAAGTCGGCTGTTGCCGACTTGGACAATTAATATTGCTGAACTCGGGTAAACCCGAGTTCAGTGGACCATCCCGGAAAATGACGGTGCAAGACGACATGGATGCGCGGGTCAAGCCTGCGCATGATGAGTTGGTGCTACGCCCGCTTCGCTTCGAACACCATCCGCACCGCGAGACCCGCGAGCACCGTGCCCATCAGATAACGCTGACCCCGCATCCAGATCGGCCGTGTCGACAGGAACAGTGCGATTGCGCCGGCCGACAGAGCGATCGCAGCGTTGCAGCTGACGCTGATCGCGATCTGGATCGCGCCCAGCACCAGCGACTGCACCAGCACGCTGCCTGCGGCCGGATCGATGAACTGCGGCAGCAGCGCGAGATAGAGCATCGCGATCTTCGGATTGAGCAGGTTGGTGACAAAACCCATCACAAACAGCTTGCGCGGGCTATCCACCGCAAGCTGCTTCACCTCGAACGGCGAGCGTCCATTGGGCTTGATCGCCTGCCAGGCCATCCAGAGCAGATAGGCGCAGCCCGCAAAGCGCAGTGCGTCATAGGCGAAAGGCACGGCCAAGAGCAGCGCCATGATGCCGAAGGCGGCGCACAGCATGTAGAACACGAAGCCGAGCGCAACGCCGCCAAGCGACACGATCCCGGCCGGGGCGCCTTGCGTGATCGAGCGCGAGATCAAATAGATCATGTTCGGCCCCGGCGTCAGCGCGAGACCAAAGGAGACAAGGGCAAAGCCGATCAGGGCAGAGATGTGCGGCATTTGGGGCTCGTGAGAGGATGCTGCACGCTTCTAGCGTCCAGCCGCCGCCAATGCCATCGCGCAATTGCTCCGATATTCGGAGCAATCAATGCGCCTCGTCCCAATTGGTGGCGGCGCGGGCGTCGACATGCAGCGGCACCGAGAGCAGTACGGCCGGGAACGGCGCGTCCTGCATCACATGCTGGACGACCGGCAAGGTCGCCGCGACTTCGTCGTCGCGCACCTCAAAGATCAGTTCGTCATGCACCTGCAACAGCATCTGTGCCGACAGCTTCTTCTCGGCGAGCGCATCTTCGACGCGCGCCATGGCGCGGCGGATGATGTCGGCCGCGGTGCCCTGCAAGCGCGCGTTAATCGCGGCGCGCTCGTTGAATGAGCGAACCGAGGCGTTGCTCGCCTTGATGTCGGGGTAGTGGCATTTGCGGCCGAACAGCGTGGTGACAAAGCCGTGCTTGCGGCAGAACTCCTTGGTCTCGTCCATATAGGCGCGGATGCCCGGGAAGCGCTCGAAATATTTCTTGATATAGGCGGACGCCTCCTCGCGCGCGATGCCGAGCTGGTTGGCGAGGCCGAAGGCGGAGATGCCGTAGATGATGCCGAAATTGATTGCCTTCGCCCGGCGGCGCACCTCGCTCGGCATGTCCTTGATCGGCACGCCGAACATTTCCGACGCCGTCATGGCGTGAATGTCGAGCCCGTCGCGGAAGGCCTGCTTCAGCACCGGGATGTCGGCAATCTCGGCGAGCAACCGCAGCTCGATCTGCGAATAGTCGGCCGAGACCAGCTTGTGACCGGGCGTAGCAATAAAGGCGCGGCGAATCTTGCGTCCGTCCTCGGTGCGAACAGGAATGTTCTGCAGATTCGGCTCGTTCGACGACAGCCGTCCCGTCGTAGTCGCGGCCAGCGCGTAGGTGGTGTGAACGCGATGGGTGTGCGGGTCGACGTAATTGGGCAGCGCATCGGTATAGGTCGATTTCAGCTTCGACACCTGGCGCCATTCCAGGATCTTCCTGGGGAATTCGTAGCCCTGCTCGGCGAGGTCATCCAACACCTGGGCTGAGGTGGACCATGCGCCGGTCTTGGTCTTGGTGCCGCCCGGCAGCCCCATCTTGCCGAACAGGACATCGCCGATCTGCTTGGGGCTGCCGACATTGATCGGCTCGCCCGCGAGCTCCTGCAGCTCAGCTTCGACGCGCGCCGCAGTCTGCGCGAAATCACCTGACAGACGCGACAGCACCTGGCGGTCGATCGAGATACCGCGCCGCTCCATCCGTGCCAGCACGGAGACCAAAGGCCGCTCCAGGGTTTCATAGACCGCGGTCATGCGTTCGGCGATGAGCCGCGGTTTCAGGAGATACCACAGCCGCATGATGACGTCTGCATCCTCGGCCGAATAGGCGGTGGCCCTGTCGATCGCAACCTGATCGAAGGAGAGCTTGTTCTTGCCGCTACCGGTCAACTCGCCAAAGGTGAGCATGGCATGGCCGAGCCAGCGCTCGGCGAGCGAATCCAGTCCATGCGCTCCACGGCCGGCGTCGAGCGCATAGGACATCAGCTGCGCATCGTCGTAATTGCGCAAGATGATGCCGGCCTGCGCCAGCATCACCGCGGTGAACTTGATGTTGAAGCCGATCTTGAGGATCCCGGCAGACTCGAGCAAAGGCTTCAGCAAGGCGAGCGCGTCGGCCTCCTTGATCTGCCCAGGGGCGAGGCCCGCATCGAACAGCCCGGCGCCGCTGCCAGGCTGCTTGTGGGCGAGCGGGATGTAGCAGGCGTCATTTGGCGTCAGCGCCAGCGCAATGCCGCTGATATCCGCCTGCATCGGATCGATCGAATTTGCCTTGGCCTCGAGGGCAAAATGGCCGACATCGTGGATGCGCGCGATGAAGGCGTTGAGCTGGCCGAGGCTCTCGATAGTCTGGTATTTGGCTCGGTCGATGCGGGCGTTGCGCGCGGCTTCGGCACGGGCGTTGGCGAGCGCGAGCGGCGTGCCCTTGAGGCTTCCGGCGCGGTCACTCTTGTCGGGTGCGGCGCGGTTTGGACCCGCGGCATTCGCGCGCGGCCGCTCCTTGGTGTTTGCCGTTCCATTGGCGGGCGCAGAGGATGCGTCGGGCGAGGTCACTCCAGCATTGCCATTGCTGCCGCCGCTCCTCAACAGCTCGTCCGGGGCGATATCGGCCGGATCGATCTGCGCATATTCGGCGACGCGGCGGGTCAGCGAGGCGAATTCCATCGCCTTCAGGAAAGCGATCAGCTTGCGCGCGTCAGGCTCATGCACCGCGAGATCGTCCAGCGGCACCTCCAGATCGACCTTGTCGTCGAGAAGCACGAGCTGGCGCGAGATCCGCGCCTTCTCGGCATTCTCGATCAGCGCTTCGCGCCGCTTCGGCTGCTTGATCTCGCCGGCCCGCTTCAGCAGCTGCTCGAGATCGCCATATTCGACAATCAGCTGCGCCGCGGTCTTGACGCCGATGCCTGGAACGCCCGGCACATTGTCGGTGGAATCGCCGGCCAGCGCCTGCACCTCGACCACCTTCTCCGGCGGCACGCCGAACTTTTCCACCACCTCGGGAATGCCGATGCGGCGGTCCTTCATGGTGTCGTACATGGTGACCTTGTCGGTCACGAGCTGCATCAGGTCCTTGTCGGAAGACACGATGGTCGCAGTCGCGCCGCGCTCGCGGGCCTGCCGCACATAGGTCGCGATCAGATCGTCGGCTTCGAAGCCGGCCTGTTCCAGGCAGGGCAGGTCGAAGGCGTGCACCGCGGAGCGGATCAGCGCGAATTGCGGAATCAAATCGTCCGGCGCAGGCGGACGGTGTGCCTTGTATTCCGGATAGATCTCGTTGCGGAAAGTGACTTCCGACTTGTCGAACACGATGGCGAGATGGGTCGGCCGGTCGCCCTGCGGCATGTCGCGCAACAGCTTCCACAGCATATTGCAGAACCCGAGCACGGCATTGACCTGCAGCCCGTCGGACTTGCGGTTCAACGGCGGCAGCGCGTGATAGGCGCGGAAAATGTAGGAGGAGCCGTCGACCAGGAAGACAAGGTCGCCCTTGGCAAGCGCTTTGGCGGCGACGGGCCTGGCGGCAGCGGGTTTTGCGGCGGCGGTGGTTTGGGGGGAGGCGGCTTTGGGCATGGCGGCAATTTAAGAATTTTTGCGGAGGAATGACAGTGTTGGGCGGGAGTTTTTGGGGCTGCTTTCACCGCAATTTCGCTGTCATCATCCGCGAAAGCGGATGATCCGGTATTCCAGAGACTGCAGTGATTAGCCGAGAGGGTACGGCTTGCTGGATTTCCCGCCTGCGCGGGGAATGACGACGTACCAAGGATTTGGATGGCTGGACATGACAGGAGGACGCAGCAGCGTTCTACTCCGCGGGTTGCAGCGCCGCAGACGGCTTCCTTGGCGCAACCCAGAAGGCGTCGGGCCGCTCGAACAGGAAGTTCAAATGCGCGGCCAGCGCCAGCCGCCAGATCGCCAGCGCGCCGAAAACGCCCGCGATGGTCACGATCAGCGAGATGGTGCCGATGTCATGGATCAGGCCGCTCTTCAACAGCAAGGTTCGCGTCGCGGCCATCGGCAGGAAGAACGCGAGATAGATCACGATGGAATGCTCACCGCAGAAACGAAGAAAATCGAGCAGGCGCGCGCGTGCGAGCAGCGTGCCGGTCGTGATTACCGCGCAGGCGCCCGCTAGTCCAAGCATCAGCGAGACCGCGCGTAGCTCGCTTAAGCCAAGCGCGACGAAACTTCCTTCGAGGATTGCCCAAACCGCGAGCGCAGCGAGGGCGTGGGCGGGGTTGCGGCGTGCCCGATCGGACAGCGCGAAGACATAGTCGGCGAGCAGATAGCCCGAATAGATGTAGACAAATCGCGCGCAGAACTCGTCGATGACGGTCCACCCGGTTGCGACGCGCGATGTTTCCAATAGTGCAGCCAGGCACCAGACCAGGAGCGGCGGCACGGTGCGTGTTAGTTTTATGACGACGAAGAAGATCGGCAACAGATAGATGAACCATAGCGTGCCGAACGGATCGATGAAGGATTCGAGATACAGGAAGCCGGCGTGTGCCCAACTTGATTCGGCGGCAAAACCAGGGGCCTTGAAGGCGAACTGGATCGTCACCCACAGCACATAGAAATAGGCGAAATGCACCACCTTGCGGTCGAGATAAAGCCGCCAGTCGCGGTCGATCACGAGCGGCAGAAAAAGCCCTGAGATCAGGAAGAAATCGGGCATCCGGAACGGTTTGGCGAAGGCCACCAGGACATGCATGAAGCCGGTCTCGCCGGCAGCCAGCTCCACCCCCAGGACCGAATGCATCATCACCACCATGACAATGCAGATGCCCTTGGCATAATCGACCCAGTCGACCCGTGGTGAGGCGGTCGCCGCAGGGCGGCCGCCTGTCAGCGCTGTGCCGTTTCCCGTCATTGTTGTCCCCTTATGAGGTGGTATTTCTGCATCATCGGGCCAATCGGTTGCTGACCTCTTTATTGATACAAAGGACGTGCCGAATTGAAGGGCTTCCCTTCGCGCGGAAATGCGTTAAGACGCGGATGCGTTAACCATTCGGGACGGCTATCTCATGCGAATCGCCATGATCGGCACGGGCTATGTGGGGCTGGTTTCCGGCGCCTGCTTTGCGGACTTCGGCCACCAGGTCACCTGCGTGGACAAGGATGCGGATAAGATCGCCGCCCTGAAACGCGGCGAGATCCCGATCTTCGAGCCCGGTCTCGACAGCCTGGTCGCGACCAACGTCAAGGCGAAGCGGCTCGACTTCACCACGGACCTGTCGGCGCCGGTCGCGGAAGCCGATGCCGTCTTCATCGCGGTCGGCACGCCGTCGCGCCGCGGCGATGGCCATGCCGACCTTACTTACGTCTACGCAGCCGCTCGGGAAATCGCCAACGCGCTGTCCGGCTTCACTGTGGTGGTGAACAAATCGACCGTGCCGGTCGGCACCGGCGACGAGGTCGAGCGGCTGATCCGTGAGACCAATCCGCAGGCCGACGTCGAGGTCGCTTCCAATCCGGAGTTCTTGCGGGAGGGTGCCGCGATCCGCGACTTCAAATTCCCCGACCGCATCGTGATCGGCACGTCCCATGAGCGTACGCGCAAGGTGATGGCGGAAATCTACCGGCCGTTGTCGCTCAACCAGGGCCCGCTGATGTTCACCGCGCGCCGCACCGCCGAGCTGATCAAATACGCCGCCAACGCTTTCCTTGCCACCAAGATCACCTTCATCAACGAGATCGCCGATCTCTCCGAAAAGGTCGGCGCCGACGTGCAGGAGATCGCGCGCGGCATCGGGCTCGACAACCGCATCGGCACCAAGTTTTTGCATGCGGGGCCCGGCTACGGCGGCTCCTGCTTCCCCAAGGACACCCGCGCACTGATCAAGATCGCGCAGGACCACGACGTGCAGTTGCGCATCGTCGAGGCTACGCTCGGCGTCAACGACATCCGCAAGCGCGCGATGGCGCGGAAGGTAGCCAACGCCGTCGGCACCAGCCTGCGCGGCAAGACCATCGCCGTGCTGGGCCTGACCTTCAAGCCCGACACCGACGACATGCGCGAGGCGCCGTCGATTCCGCTCGTCACCGGCCTGCTCGATATGGGCGCCAAGGTGCGCGCGCATGATCCGATCGGCATGGAGCAGGCGCGCAAGGAATTGCCCGAGATCGAATATTGTGACGACCCCTATCTATGCGCCAAAGGCGCGGACGCTTTGGTCCTGGTCACCGAGTGGGTGCAGTACCGCGCCATGGATCTGGGGCGGCTGCGGCGCGAAATGGCCCAGCCGGTCGTCGTCGACCTGCGCAACATCTACCGCCCGGACGAGATGGCAGCGCACGGTTTCGTTTACGAAAGCGTCGGCCGCCCGCCCTTGAAGCTGGCGTGAACCGATGCTGTTTCCGTCATGGCCGGGCTTGTCCCGGCCATCCACGTCCTGTTTGCTTGTCGTGAGCAAAAGACGTGGATGCCCAGGTATCGCAGACAAGTTTACGTGGTCTGCGCTAAGCAGACTGCTACGCCCAGGCATGACGAGTGGTGAGATTTTTGCCCCGCAGCTTCGACACGTCTCTTCCAATCGACGCGGTTCTGGACGAACTGTCGGACACGCTCGAAAGGACTAATGCCGCTGTGCTGGTGGCGCCGCCCGGCGCCGGCAAGACCACGCGTGTGCCGCTGGCGTTGCTGGACGCGCCCTGGGCCAAGGCGAAGAAAATTATCGTGCTGGAGCCGCGGCGCATCGCGGCCCGCGCGAGCGCCGAGCGCATGGCGAAGACGTTGGTCGAGCGTGCCGGAGAGACCGTCGGCTATCGCGTCCGCTTCGGCTCCAAAGTGTCGCGCGCGACCCGGATCGAGGTCGTCACGGAAGGTATCTTCTCACGGCAGATCCTTGACGATCCGGAGCTTTCTGATGTCGCCGCCGTGCTGTTCGACGAATTCCACGAACGCTCGCTCGACGCCGATCTGGGTCTCGCTTTGGCGCGTGATGCGCAAACCGGCTTGCGCGAGGATTTGCGCATCCTGGTGATGTCGGCCACGCTCGACGGCGCACGCGTCGCCAAATTGCTTGGTGATGCGCCGGTCGTTGCCAGCGAAGGCCGCGCCTTCCCGGTCGAGACGCGCTATCTTGGCCGTAAACCGGACGTGCCGTTGGAGCGGCAGATGGCGGATACGATCGCGACAGCGTTGCGCGCCGATTCCGGCTCGGTGCTGGCGTTCCTGCCTGGCGCTGCCGAAATTCGCCGCACCGAGAGGCTTTTGACTGAGCGCATCCAGGACGCTTCGATCGAGATCGTGCCGCTGTTCGGCGCACTCGATGCGGCGGTGCAGGACCGTGCGATCGCACCGGCACCGAAGGGCCGCCGCAAAGTGGTGCTCGCGACCTCGATTGCCGAGACCTCGCTGACCATCGAAGGCGTGCGCATTGTCGTCGATTCCGGTCTCGCTCGCGTGCCGCGCTATGAGCCCGACATCGGACTGACGCGGCTGGAGACGGTGCGCGCCTCGCGCGCCGCAGTCGACCAGCGCCGCGGCCGCGGCGGCCGCATTGAGCCCGGCATTTGCTATCGGCTCTGGGAGGAGCCGCAGACGGCGTCGCTATCGCCCTTCACCCAGCCGGAAATTTTGAGCGCCGATCTCTCCTCGCTGGTGCTCGATGTCGCGCAATGGGGCGTGACCGACCCGACCACGCTGCCGTTCCTTGATCCCCCACCGGCACCCGCCCTGAAAGAGGCGAAGAGCCTGCTGCACGAGCTCGGCGCGCTCGATGAAGGCGGTCGCATCACCGCGGAAGGCAGGAGCCTTCGTGCGCTGGCGCTGCCGCCGCGGCTTTCCCGCATGATCGTGGATTCCGCACGCTTCGGCGCGGCAGAGCCCGCGGCGGACATCGCCGCCATTCTCACCGAGCGCGGCCTTGGCGGCGACAGCGCCGATCTCAATGCGCGGCTCGACCAGTTTCGGCGCGACCGCACGCCGCGCGCCGCAAGCGCGCGCGATATGGCCCGCCGCTGGGCGTCGCAGGTGACGACGAACAGCGCGCCTTCCGCCGAGGCCGGCGAGTTGTCGATCGGCGTGATGCTGGCCTTTGCCTACCCCGATCGCGTCGCGCGCAACCGGGGCAATGGCAGCTTTGTGCTGGCAAACGGCCGCGGCGCGGCGATTGAGCAGACCTCGGCGCTGGCGCGCGCCCCCTATATCACGGTCGGCGAGCTGACGGGGACCGCTGCCAGCGGCCGCATCCTGCTGGCGGCGCCGATCACGCAAGGCGAGGTCGAGGACCATTTCGCAGGCCAGATCGAGACGGCAGATGAAATCACCTTCGACAGCGGCGCGTTGGCTTTGCGCGCGCGCCGCCGGCGCAGCCTGCATGCGGTGACACTTGCCGAAGCCCCGCTCGCGCTCACACCATCAGTGGAAACTGCGCGCGTCTTCGCAGGCGGCCTGGTCGCGGCGGGCCTCGACAAATTGCCGTGGTCGAAGGCTGCCATACAATGGCGCGACCGCGTGATGTTCCTGCGCAAGGCGGAAGGCGAACCCTGGCCGGATCTCTCCGATGACGCGCTCGCCGCGCGGCGCGAGGACTGGCTGGTCCCCGCTCTCTACGACAAGACCTCGCTGAAAGATGTCTCCGCCGGAGATCTGTCGGAGGCGCTGATGGCGCTGTTGCCGTGGGAGTTGCGCGTGCGGCTTGATCGCGAGGCGCCCACCCATTTCGAGGCACCGACGGGTACGCAACTGGCCATCGACTATGAGGCCGAGCAGGGGCCGACCATTGCCGTGCGCCTGCAGGAATTGTTCGGGCTTAATACCCATCCCTCGATCGCGGGCGGCGCCGTGCCGCTGGTGCTTGAACTGCTGTCGCCGGCGCAACGCCCGGTGCAGGTCACGCGCGATCTGCCGGGTTTCTGGCGCGGCAGCTATGCTGCCGTGCGCTCTGAACTGCGCGGCCGCTATCCGCGCCATCCCTGGCCGGACGATCCCGCAAATGCGCTGCCGACCCGCCGAGCGAAGCCGCGCGGAACTTGAGTGATCGGCACGGCGATCGGACTTGGCTCATCGGACTTGGCTCATCGGACTGGCTCATCGGAATTGGCTCAAAGGCGGCCTGAGATGTCGAGGGGCTATCGTTAACCCTTCGCTCATCATTTTCGCGAAAATGGCGGGGTTCGGACGTCGTGAGCTCTAGCGGGCGTGATCAAATAGTCCGGTTCTCGGCGGCGAGTGGTGGCGTCATGCGTAACCTGATGATTATTGCGGCGGTCATGATCGCGCTCGGTAGCTTCATGGCGCAGATGGCGGATCGGATGGCGCCCGCGTCCGCTTCTCCGAATCCTGCGAAAACGATTGTTGCTCCCGAGCCGACGGTGCAGGCGCCGACAGGTTCTCGCAGCCTGAGTCTCGCCCCTGACGGCCGCGGCCATTTCCTGACCGAAGCACGGATCAACGGCCAGCGCGTCAATGTCATGGTCGATACCGGTGCCTCGGTCGTCGCCATCAACGAGAGCTCGGCGGCGCATTTCGGTCTTTATCCGTCACGTGGCGATTTCACCGCCAATGTCACCACCGCCAACGGCACCATCAAGGGCGCACGCACACACCTTGCGATGGTCGATGTCGGCGGCCTCGTGGTGCGCGATGTCGATGCGCTGGTGCTGCCCGACGAGGCGCTGTCGGAGAACCTGCTGGGGCTGTCGTTCCTGTCGCGGCTGAAACGGTTTGAGTATAGCGACGGGCGGATGGTGCTCCAGCAGTAGGGGCCGGGAGTGGCGAGCAGGAAGCATTTGGCCTCTCCCCGAGAGCCGTAGCCGCACGCTATAGTGGAAATATGAACCGCGCTGAACTACCGCTACAGCAGATGCGGTCTATGCGTTCTGAGCTTGTTGCGGCTGTCCTCTGCCTGGAGATAATCTCCGAGGCCTCCCGGCGCCTGCCGGATCATCTTAAGGCGCGGCATCCGCACATCGTATGGAAGCAAATGGCCGGGGCGGGAAATGTCTACCGGCACGATTACGAGGATGTCGCGGCTCATTTTGTCTGGAACACCGTGCAGGATGCCCTGCCGCCCCTGAAGGTGGTGATCGAGGAAGAGCTATCGCGCCTCGCTAGCGCGGTCCAAATTTGCCACGAACCCCTCGGCCCGCCCGAATTATAGTCGTTCCAACCGCAATCCCGCCTTCCGCGGCGGCTATCCATTCGCTATGGCTGCTCCAGACTGCAGTTCCGGGTTCCCCACGAGGTTATCTCCTGATGTTTCCGAAGCCGAAGCCCGCGCTTTCCCCCAATAGCTATGCCTTCGAATCCGAGCCGATGGTGAAGCCGACCGGCTTCCGCGAATATGACGCGCGCTGGCTGTTCAACAAGGAAATCAACCTGATGGGCGTGCAGGCGCTGGGCCAGGGCCTGGGCACGCTGATCGCGGAGCTCGGGGTCAGCCAGGAGATCGTCACAGGCCACGATTTCCGCGGCTACTCGGCCTCGATCAAATATGCGCTTGTTTCGGGCCTGATGGCTTCCGGCTGCAAGGTGCATGATATCGGGCTTGCGGTGACGCCGATGGCCTATTTCGCGCAGTTCGAGCTCGACGTGCCCTGCGTCGCCATGGTCACCGCATCCCACAACGATAATGGCTGGACCGGGGTGAAGATGGGGGCCAACCGCCCGCTCACCTTCGGCCCCGACGAGATGACGCGCTTGAAGGAGATCGTGCTCAATGCCGACTTTAAGAGCAGCGCCGGCGGTTCCTATCAATTCCACGAAAACTTCCCGGCGCGTTACATCAAGGATCTCACCGACAGGCCGAAGCTCAAGAGCAAGCTCAAGGTCGTGGTCGCCTGCGGCAACGGCACCGCGGGCGCGTTCGCACCGCAGGTGATGGAGGCGATCGGTTGCGAGGTGATCCCGCTCGACACCGAGCTCGACCACACCTTCCCGAAATACAATCCGAATCCGGAAGACCTCGAGATGTTGCACGCGATCCGCGACGCGGTGCTGGCACACAAGGCCGATGTGGGCTTGGGCTTCGACGGCGACGGCGACCGCTGCGGCGTGGTCGACAACACCGGCGAAGAGATCTTCGCCGACAAGGTCGGCGTGATA
>Ga0307474_10000761_pt1 | contig 23257 bp, 21 predicted proteins | sample atmos_gasesECM1C_2_FD_203312 | JGI IMG/M metagenome (GOLD analysis project Ga0307474, IMG submission 203312) | Hardwood forest soil microbial communities from Morgan-Monroe State Forest, Indiana, United States - atmos_gasesECM1C_05 | ecosystem: Environmental > Terrestrial > Soil > Temperate... | reverse complement strand
GCGCCGGATTGACGGTGCGCGAGAACGTCATGTTGGGCGCGCAGCCGGTGCTGCGCAGCGACCCGGCGTCCTCATTCCTCGGGCTCTGGCGATCGAGCCGTGAAGAGCGGCGGACCGCGACGCGGGCGATGACGGTCCTCGACGACCTCGGCGTCGCCGCCTACGCAGACCGGTTGCCGTCGGCGCTGCCCTATGCGGTCCAGAAGCAGACCGCGCTCGCGAGGGCGTTGATGGCCGAGCCTCGCCTGTTGCTGCTCGACGAACCCGCGAGCGGGCTGTCCGAGGCAGAGATGACATCGCTGGGGTCGAGGATCCGAAGCCTCACCACCCGCATGTCGGTCCTCTTAGTGGAACATCACATGGATCTCGTCATGTCGGTGTGCGACCGGATCGTCGTTTTGAATTTCGGGAGCGTGATCGCCCACGGCACGCCCGACGCGATCCGCGCCAACCCGGAGGTGGCCACCGCGTACCTCGGAGACGTGGTCGATGCAACGAGTGCACCTACGGACAGCGAGGAGGACGATGCTTGAGGTGCGCGAGCTCTCCGTGTCGTTCGGGGCCGTGCGGGCGCTGCGCTCCGTGTCCTTCGAAGCGGAGCCCGGAGCAATCACCGCGGTGCTCGGCGCCAACGGTGCCGGAAAGACGACCCTGCTCCGCACCATCTCCGGGCTGGTGAAGCCGACGGCGGGATCCGTGTCCTTCGACGGCGGTTCGCTCGTCGGCCGCTCGGTCGAGTCGATCGCGCGCCTGGGGGTGGCCCACGTGCCCGAAGGACGCGGCGTCATCGAAGAGCTCACGGTCGAGGAGAACCTCCGCCTGGCCACCCTGTGGTGCCTCAAGCGCGGCGAACGCCAGGCCGCCATTGAGGAGATCCTCGAGATGTTCCCGCGACTGCAGGGCTTCCGGCGCCGCCATGCGTCGACGCTCTCGGGCGGCGAACGCCAGATGCTGGTGCTCGGCCGTGCGCTCATCTCCAAGCCGCGGCTCATGCTGCTCGACGAGCCCAGCTTGGGACTGGCGCCCCTCATCACCGCGCAACTGATGGCCATGCTGCAAGAGCAGACCGACGGCAAGGACATCACGGTCGTCCTGGTCGAACAGAACGCGCGCAGCGCGCTGTCGGTGTCGCATCACGCTGTGATCCTCAACCTCGGACAGGTGGTTGTGTCCGACTCCGCCGCACACGTGTCGGCGGACGACGACCTGCGCCACCATTACTTGGGGTTCTGACGCGATGACCCTCTTCTGGGACTACACGCTCGACGGTATCGCCAACGGGATGATCTACGCGACGCTCGCGCTCGCCCTGGTGCTGATATTCCGGGCCACGCGCATCATCCCCTTCGCGCAAGGGGCAGCGGGCATGCTCACGACGTTCATCGCCTTCAGCCTCATCTCCCGTGGATGGGGGTACTGGTGGGTGTTCGTCGTGGCGCTGCTGATCGGTTTCGCCATCGGCGCGGTCACGCAGCGGGTCCTGATCCGACCATTGGCCGGCAAGTCCGAATTGAACCCCGTCATCGTGACGATCGGCCTGCTGGTCGTCTTCGAGGGCCTCGCCGGCGCCATCTACGGCAACGCGAGCCGAGGCTTCCCGGCCGCGTTCTCCCAGCGAGGGCTGCGCATCGGGAACACCACGATCGCGTTCTCCTCCTTCGACGTGTTCATCGTCGTCGCAGTCCTCGTGCTGATGACCGCGATGCTCATCCTGTTCCGCTTCACGACGCTCGGACTCCGCATGCGGGCGTCGGCCTTCTCACGGGAGATCGCGCGCCTGCTCGGCGTGCGGGTGGGGCTACTGCTGACGCTCGGTTGGGGCCTGGCAGGGATCGCCGGATCGCTGGCCGGACTGCTGGCGGCGCCGACCAGCTCATTCAGCCCGTACTACATGGACCTGATCTTCGTGTACTCCTTCACCGCTGCCGTGATCGGCGGGCTCGAGAGCCCGGTGGGCGCGCTGGTGGGTGGGGTGATCTCGGGGCTCTGCATCTCCTACGTCGGCGGGTACCTCGGTTCGGGGCTCGAGCCGCTCGGCGCGCTCGCCCTGCTGATGGTGGCATTGATGGCCCGGCCTGAGGGGATCTTTGCCCGACCGCCGGCGAGGCGTGTCTGAGATGGACGCGGCGGCCGTGACCAAATACGTGCCCCGGCAGCCGATGATCCGCCACCTGCTCGTGGCCGTCCTCGCCGGCGTCGTGCTTTGGTACCTGACCACACAACTCAGCACCTACAACGACTACCAAGTGGGCGAGATCGCTTGCTACATCGTGGTGCTGGCCGGGCTGAGCGTGCTGACGGGCGCCAATGGTCAGATCTCGCTCGGTCACGGCGGATTCATGGCGGTCGGCGCCTACACCCTCGGGCTGTTCATGACCCACACCGCGACCAATTTCATCCTCGAGCTCGCCGCGGCGGCCGGGGTCGCGGCGGTGGTGGGCGTCCTCATCGGCCTGCCGGCCACCCGGCTGAAGGGTCCCTACCTGGCCGGCATGACGCTGCTCTTCGCCCTCGCCATCCCGTCCATCGCCGACAAATGGCCCGCCACGTTCGGTGGCGACCAGGGGCTCACGGTGAGTGCACCCACCGCGCCGGGGTCGCTCAGTCAAGAGGAATGGCTGACGTGGATCCAGATCCTCGGCGCACTGATCGTGCTCGTCCTCCTGGCGAACCTCCTGTGGAGCCGTTACGGGCGTGCGTTCCGGGCGGTGCGGGACGACGAGATTGCGGCGTCGTTGGCGGGGATCCACGTGGCGCGCACGAAGGTGACGGCTTTCGCCGTCAGCGCCGCCTGTGCCGGGCTCGGCGGTGCACTCCTGGCCCTTTCGACCGGCGTCGTGAACACCGGTTCGTATTCGCTGACACTGTCGATCCAGTTGCTGGCCGCCATGGTGCTCGGCGGCACCGGGACGCTGTTCGGCATGGTGTGGGGCGGGATCCTCCTCGTGTACCTGCCGCAGTGGTCGACGTCGGTGTCGTCGGACTTCAATCTCGGCAGCGGGGCGAACGCGTACCTCGCCACGATCATCTTCGGGGTGGTGCTCATCGTGGCCATGATCGCCGCGCCGAACGGGATCCAGGGCGGGTTGCGGTGGCTGTGGGCCCATCGCCCGCGCCCGGGGCAGGGGGACCACGGAGTGCCCGCCCCGGTACCGGTGTCAGCAAGTGACTAATGCAATGTGCAAACAAAGAAAGGGAGAAGTCATGCGACGACGAGCAGGGAGATTGACGAGTTGGGCCCCCTGGGCCCGGGCGCTCGTGGCGGGTTCCATAGCCTGCATGCTGGGGGTGACGCTGTTGCCGGCGACGGCACAAGCGGCGAGCACGCCCGGCGTCACCTCGAACTCGATCACCATCGGCGCCACGGTCCCGCTCACCGGGCCCGCCGCACCGGGCTACGACGAGATCGCGCCCGCCATGAACGCGGTGTTCGCCTGGGCCAACGCACACGGGGGCGTCAACGGTCGCAAGATCAACTACACCTATCTCGACGACGGCTACAACCCCGCCAACACGGCGACGCTCACGCGCAAACTCGTGCTGCAGGACAACATCTTTGCGGACGTCGGGTCGCTCGGGACGCCCACCCAGTCGGCGGTGCAGTCCTTCCTGAACCAGCAGAAGGTCCCGCAGCTGTTCATCGAGTCTGGCTGTAACTGTTGGAACGACTCGAAGTTCCCGCTGAGCCTCGGATGGCAGCCGCCGTACACCATCGACGGCAAGATCCTCGGCGCGTACATCAAGGCCAACTTCGCCGGCAAGAAGATCGGTTATCTGTCCCAGGCCGACGAGTTCGGCCAGGACGTGGTCAAGGGCCTCGACATGGAGATCCCGAGCTCGTCGGTCGTCTCGCGCCAGACCTATGACGCGGCAACGCTCTCCGGAGCGCTGTCGAACCAGATGGCGGCGCTGAAGGCCGCGGGCGCCCAGGTGGTCGTACTCGCCACCATCCCTGCTGCGACGGCGCTGGCGATGTTGCCGGCCGCAGTCATCGGCTACTCGCCGCAATACGTCGTCGACAGCGTCGGTGCGGACGCCCCGACAGTGGGACCGCTGCTCCAGTCCTTCGCCCAGAAGGGCGGCGCATCGGCCGCGCAGGTGGCGGCGGCGGGCGGACTGCTCAACGGCGTCATCACGACGGCGTACTTCGCACCCGAGTCGGAGACGTCCAACTCGTGGGTGCAGACGGAGAAGAAGATCCTCCAGCAGTACGCGCCGTCCCTGTACGCGAAGTCCGGCCTCGACGGCAACACGCAGTACGGCGTCGCTCTGGCCTACACCTTCGTACAGGCGCTGCAGAAGGCCGGGAAGAACCTGACGCGGGACAGCCTGATGAGCGCGATCAACAGCCAGGGGCACAGCTTCGTCACACCGGGGTTCGTGCCGCTCTCCTACTCGAGCTCGGTGCACTTCGGCTTCGAGGGCGAGCAGGTCGTGCAGTTGAAGAGCTCGGCGCCACCGGCGGTGACGCCGACGGGCAGCTGGATCGGCGGGGTGCCCGTCGGACCGGTCGAGACGACCAGCCCCGGCTCGGGCCCGATCAAGAAGTACACCGGCCCGACCTCGACACCACCGAAGAGCCTCTCGTCGACGGCCTGACGTTCTCGGTCTGACCGGCGGCGGGGACACCCGTCGCCGGTCAGCGCCGGTGTCAGCCGAGGTGGTCCAGCCAGTCGGCCACGATCTCGGCGGCCTCGCGCTCGCTCTTGCGCAATGAATGGTCGCCGTCCACGAAGGACAGCGTCACGTCCCCGGGGATTGCCGTCGTCTCGCGCTCGAGCTCGTCGGTCGTGGCGAAGGCGTCGCGCCGGCCCGAGACGAAGAGACACGGGACCGCCAGCGCGGGGAAGTGTTCGGTGCGGAGCCGGTCGGGCTTCCCCGGCGGATGGAGGGGGTAACTGACCAGTACGAGCGCGGCGGCCTCGAGGCCGTCAGCGACCGCCATCGAGCACATGCGCCCGCCGAAGGATCGCCCGCCCACTGCGATCCGGTCGAGGGGGACGTCGAGGTGCTCCGCCAGCGCGGTCGCGGCGTCGCGCACGGTCGCGATGCACACTGCGGGTGGGTCGGTCCGGCGCTTGCCCGCGGCCTGCCCGGGGAACTCGATTCGCACGACCGCGATGCCGAGCGGCGTCACCGCCGTCTCGATGGCGACCAGGCCGGAGTGCTCACGGCCGGCGCTCGCCCCGGGAGTGACGACGAGGCCGGCAACGCGGTGGCGGGGCATCGGGACAGTCTGGCCCGTCGCCCAACGGCGCGAGAGTGTCCGGGTGCCGCCCGCCGCCAGCCCCACGGATTGGCGGGCTCGCCTTTCACGGGCGGTTGGACCGCTCGACGCGATGCGGCCGCTCAGCGGCGACGCGTGGTTCGTCGAGGCCGGTGGACGGACACTCGTGGCCAAGACGGGGCCGGGCCCCCGCGACGAGGCGGACGGACTGCGGCAACTGGGCGCCGTGCGCGACGGCCCTCCCGTGCCCGAGGTCGTCTTCGCCGACGACGAGCTCGTCGTCACGGTGGCGGTCGAGCAGGCGCCGCGTACGCCGGCCCACGAGGAGTCGCTCGGCCGAGCCTTGGCCGCGCTGCACGCCACGCGGCTCGAGCATTGGGGTGGCGGTTCCTCCTGGATCGGCAACTGCCAGGTCGACGCCTCGGTGTGGCCCGATGGCGCCGCCTTCTACGGCGCCCGCCTCGGGGAGCTCGCCGCACGTTGCGGACTGGAAAAACCGGTGGGCGGCGTCGTCACGCGGCTCCCCGACCTGCTCCCGCCCGGCGGCCCGGCGCTGCTGCACGGGGACCTGTGGTGGGGCAACGTCCTCTTCGGGGCTGACGGCAGGGCGTGGCTCATCGATCCCTCGGTGCACGGGGGTCACCCCGAGGAGGACCTCGCCATGCTCGCCCTGTTCGGCACGGTGCCGGACCGCCTGCTGGCGACCTACCGGGAGGTGGGCCACCTCGAGCCCGGATGGCAGGAACGGGTCGCCCTGTTCCAGCTCTACCCGCTCCTCGTGCACACCGTCCTCTTCGGTGCGGGCTATCGGTCCCAGGCCGTGGCCAGCCGGCTCTCCTGACAGCCACGCTCGCGGCGCCCGCCGCGGCAGCACGATCTAATTGCGCCCATGGCCTCTCCGATCGAGTTCTGGCTCTACCTGCCCCAGATGCGCCTCGACATGCACGACATCGTCGAGCGCGCCCAGACCGCCGAGATGGTGGGCTTCGCCGGCATGGCCGGCATGGACCATCTCGCCCCGCCGGGCGCCGAGTCGTCGCCGATGTTCGACGCCATGGCGACCAACGCGTGGGTGGCGGCGCACACGCAGCGCCTGAGCGTGGGCTCCCTCGTCCTCTGTGACAGCTTCCGCCACCCCGCCGTGCTCGCACGTGAGGCGGTGACGATCGACCAGGCGTCGGGCGGCCGCTTCGAGCTCGGCATCGGATGGGGCTCGGTGGCCGCCGAGTTCGAGACGTACGGCATCGGCTCAACCGAGCCCAAGTTCCGCGTCGGCCGGCTCAAGGAGTCCCTCGAGATCATGACCGCGCTGTGGCGCGGCGAGACCCTCGACTACGAGGGTGAGCACTTCACCCTGCACGGCGCCCACCAACAACCCGGGCCCGTCGGGAAGATCCCGATCCTCATCGGTGGCGGCGGCCGCAAGACCATGGAGCTCGTCGCCACGTACGCCGACTGGTGGAACGTCCACGTCAGCATCCTCGACCGGTTCGACGAGATGCGCGAGCGAGCCGGCGACGCACGCTGCTCGCTCCAGGTGCAGGTGGCGTTCGTCCACCCGCACAGCGACCGCGACGAGGTTGATGCGACCGCGCGCCGCCGGTTCTGGGGCAACCACGTCCTCGGGACCGCGCCCGAGCTCGTCGAGTACTTCGGGGGCCTGGCCGAGCGCGGCGTCGAACGGGTCTACGCCTGGTTCACCGACTTCGCACCCGGTGAGACGCTGCGCGAGTTCGGCCAGAACGTGATCGCCCCGCTGCGCGCCTCCGCCGAGGGCTAGTTCGGGGCGGCCGGTGTGAACTCGAGGTTCAGCCGCATGAGCCCGCGCAGGATGTAGGTCGGCACGTAGTCGTAGCGCCGCGCCCCTTCCGGCCCGTGGGCCGACTCCGAGATCCGGATGTCTTCCATCCGTTCGAGGAGCTTGGCGATGCTGATGCGGGTCTCCGCTCGTGCCAGCGGCCCACCCGGGCACGCGTGCGGGCCGCGCCCGAACGCCAGGTGCTCCTTGGCGTTGGCGCGGTCCATGCGGAACTCGTTGGGCTCGTCGAAGCGACGGGGGTCGCGCCCCGCCGCCCCGTTGAGGACCATCACGCACGTCCCCGCGGCGATGTCCACGCCGCCCACCGTGACGGGGGTGCGCGACAGGCGGAAGTCGCCCTTGACCGGGCTCTCGAAGCGCAGGCACTCCTCCACGAACCCCGGAATCAGCTCGTTGTCGTCGCGCAGGCGTTGCTGGATGTCCGTGCGCTCGCCGATGGTCTGCAGCGCCGTGCCGAGCAGGCGCACCGTCGTCTCCTGCCCGGCCGAGAAGAGGTTGGCGGCGACGCGCACGACGTCGATCGCCTCGGGCATCGAGCCGTCGGGGAAGGTGGCCGTGGCCAGGCCAGTCAGCACGTCCTGGCGCGGTTCGCGCCGGCGGTCCTCGACGTAGGCGGTCAACCGGTCGTAGAGGAACTCGAGCGGCGAGTGGGAGAGCGACCCCTTACCGGTGCTCCCGAGACCCTGTGTGTCCTTGCGGTGGCCGCCCTGCAGCTCGTGGCGGAACCACTCGTGGTCCTCCTCGGGCACACCGAGCAGGTCGGCGATGACGTAGAGGGTGAACGGCCCCGCGAAGTCGCGGATGAACTCGCACTCGCCACGCTCGATGAACTCGTCGATCTGGCGGTCGGCGTGCCGCCACATGAAGTCCTCGTTCTCCCGCAGGCGCTTCGGCGTGATCAGCCGCATCAGCAGGCCGCGGTGCGCCTTGTGCATCGGGTTGTCCATGACGGTGATCTGGTCGCTGAACGGCAGCTCGTCGCGGTGCGCGTCGATGAGGTCGCTGACGTCGTCGCCCTCGAGCGCGACCGGGAACCCGGGGAACGGGCCCGTCACGGCGTTGCACGACGAGAACGTCGTGGTGTTCGTGTAGACCGACACCGCCTCCTCGTACCCCGTCACCATGACGACGTCGTGGTTCGTCTCCTGCTGGACCGGGCACTTCTGGCGCAGATGGTCGAAGTAGGGGTACGGGTCGGCGACCAGCTCGTTGCCCCGGAAGAAATCGATGTCGTCGAACTCCCTCATCCAGCGCTCCTTCACGCGTGCCGTCGCTCGTCCGCCCGTCGGCTGAGAATGTCGTTCTTCGCATCGGAGAGTACCACTTTGTACCGTTCGTTCCGAAGGTCGGCGCTCCGTCGGGCGACGACCTCGGCCGGCCGCCGGCATCGGTCCCGGAGAGTGGGCCCGGTCGCCCATCCGGAGGATGCTCTCTTACGTCGGCCCAGGTGAGGGGCCGAGAACGGCAATTTCACGGCTCGCCTAACATCGGTCCCACCACGTCAGGGGAGGAAGCTGGGATGAGGACGGTTGTCGTCGGGGCGTCGAGCGGGCTGGGCCGCTGCATCGGGGTCGGCCTGACCAAACGAGGGGCGGAGACGGCGCTGTTGGCACGCCGGCTCGAGCGGCTCGAGGCGGCCGCGAAGGAGGCCGGCCCGGGAGCGGCGGCGATCGCCTGCGACGTGACCGACACTGCGTCGTGCCGTACGGCTATCGACGAGGCGGCCGCGAAGCTCGGCGGGATCGACGCTCTCGTCTACACGCCGGCCATCGGCCCGCTGTCGGCGCTGGCCGACATGGACGCCGAGACATGGCGCCAGGTCTTCGACACCAACGTCGTCGGCGCTGCGCTCGTCACCCAGGCGGCGCTCCCGCATCTCGAAGCGACCAACGGCGTCGCCCTCTACCTCTCATCAGTGAGCGCGTCGCTCACACCGCCGTGGCCCGGCCTCGGCGCGTACGCCGTGAGCAAGGCGGCGCTCGACAAGCTCGTCGAGGCCTTCCGGGCCGAGCACCCCGCCGTCGGCTTCACCCGCGTGATCGTGGGCGACTGCGCCGGGGGCGAGGGCGATTCGATGACGGGCTTCGCCAACGACTGGGACATGGACCGCGCTATCGCGTTCGGGACGGTGTGGGCGGAGCGCAAGTACCTGAGCGACAGCCTCATCGAGGTGGAGGAGCTCGTGAACGTGGTCGACTCGCTCACCCGGCACGGCGACAGCCTGAGCCTGCACTCCGTGACCGTCGCGCCGCGCACCGTGCCCGGCGCGGCGCCGTCGCCCGGGCTCGACATGGCGCAGGGATCCTGACCGGGGCCACGCTGCCGTCATGAGGGTCCAGCGCTACCCGTATCGAGCGAGGGCCTGGTGGGACGGCACTCTGGTCGCCGAGTCCGACGCCTGCTTGGTGTTGGAGCGCGAGGGCGAGCCGGCGCTGCTGTACTTCCCCCGGAACGACATCGACCTCTCGGCGTTCCGTCCGGGTACGGGCACGGAGCCCGGTCCCGAAGGCGGCCCCGGCGAAGTGTGGGGCACCGGTGCGACCGGCGGTGAGGCCGTGCTGACGATCGTGACGGACCCGAAACCCGAGCTGGGCGCATTGCGCGACCACGGAAGGTTCGACGCGGACCGGGCGCGGGTCGAGGTACTGGACGGTGCCGGGGGCGCGGACCGCGACGTCACGATCAAACGCTTCCCCACCTGGGGCGACGCCATCGACCTCGTCACTTTGCTCGACGTCCAACGCGACGGCGATCTCGCCTTCGTGGCCGGGTCGCACACGGACGGGCGCCGCCCCGTCGTCGAAGGCAGCCAGATGCTGGGCCAGGCCATCGTGGCGGCCGGCCGCCATGCACCCGGTCGCCGCGTCGTGTCGGCGTCCATGGTCTTCCTGCGCGCCGCCGACGCCGGACGGCCGTTGCGCTTCGAGCTCTGCGAGCTCAGCGCGGGCCGCACGTTCACCGGCCTGACCGTCGAGGTGCTCCAGGGGGGTCGCCGTTGCGCGGCCGGCACCCTGCTTCTCGACGTCACGGCAGCCGAGGTCGTCCGTCACGCGGTGGAAGCGCCCGACGTACCCGGGCCGTACGAGTGCCCGCCGTACGACATGGGCGTGACCGGACGCGACCTGCGGGTGGTCGACGGCGCGTACACCGACGACGCCGACGCGCCCGTGGGCCCGCCCGTCATCGACTGCTGGGTGCGCTTCCGGGCGCTGCCCGACGACCCGCCGCTGCACGCGGGGCTCATGGCACAGTTCGCAGGGCACATCCCGATCGCGACCGCCCTGCGACCGCATGCGGGGGTGGGGCAGTCGGCGGCACACCGGACGTTGTCGATGGGGATCAACGCGATCAACCTGTCGGTGCATCGAGACGTGCGGGCCGACGAGTGGATGCTCTACCGCCACCACTCGACGTTCGCCGGCGACGGCATGACGCATGCCGAATGCCGCGTCTTCACCGAGGGGGGTGAGCTGCTCGCGTCGTTCAGCGTCGACGCGATGGTGCGCCCCTTCGGCGAGGCGGATCGTGCGCAGGACTATCGGACGGCGATGTGAGCCTCAGCACGGGCCGCGGGCCGCTCAGCACCCGGCCGGCGGGCCGCTTCACCGCGGCGATGCCGGCGGAAGTCGCCTACATCGAGCCCTTCCGCCGGCGCGTGCGGGGCGTGAAGGACGGGCAGACGCTGATCGACAGCGAGCGCGTGCTGCTGGTCCACCGCCCGGGCCGGCCGCCCGCCTACGCGTTCCCCGAGGACGACGTGCACGGGCCGCACGCCGACCCCGAGCCCGACACCCCGGGTTACGTCACCGTGGCGTGGGACGCGGTCGACGCCTGGTTCGAAGAGGCCGAGGAGGTGTACGGCCACCCCCGCAACCCCTACCACCGCATCGACTGCGTGCGTTCCGAGCGGCTGCTCCGGGTCGACGTGGGGCCCACCACTCTCGTCGACACGAACGACACCCTCGTCGTCTATGAGACGGCGCTCGACCCGAAGCTCTACGTCGACCCGCGCCACGTCCGCATGGATGCGCTCGAGAAGAGCTCGACGCAGACCTACTGCCCCTACAAGGGAACGGCTTCCTACTGGTCGTACCGGGTCGGCGACGACACCGTCGCCGACGTTGCCTGGAGCTACGAGGACCCGCTGCCCGAGTCCACGCCGCTCCGGAGCTTCCTCAGCTTCGACGAGGCCCGCGTCGCGCTGCGCCACGACCTGCCGGCCGGGGGTCGACCCGGTCGCTAGGACGCGCTGGCGGTCTGGGTCCCGGGCAGGTCCGTGCCGCAGGTCGGCGTCGAAGAGACGAGCTTGAAGCCGGTCTTCTGGGCCTGCATGACCCAGGCACACGTCTTCGGCAGGTCGTGGCCGAAGATGGTCGAGTAGTTGATCGACTCGGGGAGCAGCCCGTTGACGTTGTAGGACTTGAGGCCGCGCAGGTCCTTGATGACCGCCGCCTGGGTCGGGTTGCTACCCGCCATCTCCAGACCCTTGATCATGAGGTCCGCTCCGGCCCAGGACTCGTACTGGCCGAACGTCGGGAACTGGGACTTGGAGAAGTGCGCGTACTTCTCCATCGCCGCCTGCATCTGCTGGGTTCCGGCGTTGGGCAGCGACCACGGGCGGAAGGGCGAGAGGAAGTACGCACCCTGCAGCGTCGACCAGGACGGCGAGTTGATGACGTCGGGCTCGTAGCCGGTCGCGTACAGCGTCGCCTTCAGGTTGACCCCGGCCTGGTGGAGCGCCTGGGCCAGCGCGTAGTTCGAGTTGGCGTCCATGGCCGGCACCATCGCGTTGATGCCCTTCTGCTTGGCGACGAGCGCAATGCTCGAGAAGTCGACGCTCCCGAACGGGACCGTCGTGTTCAGGACGCCCGTCTTGCCGCCGGCGTGCTGGAAGGAATCCGATGTGGCGATGGCGGCCCGGCTCGACGACGGCGAGATGCCGTAGCCGTAGGCACCGAGCACGGAGCCGCCGTGTGCCTTGAGGAAGTTCCCGATCTGCGTGTTGACGGGGTACTTGGGATCGACGCTGCCCTCGTCGGCGGCGAACATGTTCGTGTAGGGCTGCGTCCCCCACTCGGGGCCGTCGTCGTAGGAGCCGGTGACCGGGACACCGGCCTGGTTCGGGTACTTGGCAGCCAGGAAGAAGAGTGGGCTCTGCGAGACGATGCCGAAGGCCTTGGAGTCCGCCTCCTGCACGACGGTGGCGATGTTGGAGGGGTTCGTCTGGTCGTCGAGAACGAGCGGCACCAGCTTGTGACCGTGCACGCCGCCTTCGGCGTTCTGCAGCGCGATGCGCGCCTGGAACCCGGACGGCGAGTTGCCGTCCTGGGCGCCGCCGGGCCCCGTGAGCGAACTGATGTAGGCGATGGTGATCGGCGCCGGAGCGGCCGATGCCGGCGCCGGCGTCGTCGCCAGCAACGCCAGCGGCAGGCCGGCTACCGCGGCAGCCAGAACAGATCCGATGGTCCGGACGCCGCCCGGCGCCCCCTTCTTGGAGATGCCTCCGAGTCGCACTTGCCGTTCCCTCCCCCGGACTCGTCCGAGTCCCTAGCCATGGGCATGGTAACCCACTTGGAGGATTATGAGAATGCCAATCTCACTCTGGGTTACCGCCGTTCTTGTAACGACCGGTCAGTACGGCCGCCACGGTTACTGTAACCCGTTCGTAACGGCGGTGGCGCTCGGGGCCTCGGCCTCCCCCAGGTAGCGCTCGATGACCTCTTCGCCGGCGTCGGCCGCCGGCCCTGACCAGCCCACGCGGCCCCGGGTGAGGATGACGCAGGTGTCCGCCATCGCCAGGGCCCGGTGCACGAACTGTTCGGTGAGGACGATGGTGATTCCCGCTCTGCGCGCCTCCTCGAGGCCTTCGAACACCGACTCGGCGACGAGCGGCGCCAGGCCGAGCGACATCTCGTCCGCGATGATCAGCTTCGGCGATACGGCGAGCGCACGCGCCAGCGCCAGCATCTGCTGCTCCCCGCCCGAGAGGCTCCCGGCGCGCTGCGTCCGGCGTGTGCCGAGTACGGGGAAGCGCTGGATCGCCCGGTCGATCGCACCGCCGCGATCCTGCCGGCGCTCCTGGGCGACGGCCATGCGCAGGTTGTCCAACACGGAGAGACCGGGGAAGATGCCGCGTCCTTCGGGGATGTAGGTCAGGCCGAGCTTGCGGATGCGATGGGGCGACAGACGCGTGATGTCGTGGCCGTCGAAGTGCACCGAGCCGGCGCTCCGGGGCACGAGGCCCGACGCGGCGCGGGCGAGCGTGCTCTTCCCCGCCCCGTTCGCGCCCAGCACCGCGAGCACGGTGCCCGGTTCGACCGCGACCGACACGCCGAAGAGCGCCTGCGACGGCCCGTAGAGGACGTCCAGATCGCGCACGTCGAGGAGGAGTTCCGTCACGACGTCGCCTTCGGGCCGCGCTCGAGCTGGGTGTCGCCCAGGTAGGCCTCGCGCACGCGAGCGTCGTTGCGGATCACTTCGGGAGTCCCGGAGGCGATGAGCTCGCCGAAGTCGAGAACGAACACCGTGTGGGAGAGCGAGAGAACCGCGGCGACGTCGTGTTCGACGATCACGAGGGAGAGCGGGCGCTCGTTCTGGTCGACGATCTGTCGGAACACTGCGAGCAGGTTCTCCGACGCCTTCATGTCGAGACCGGAGAGCGGCTCGTCGAGGAGAAGGACCCGAGGCTCGCTGGCGAGGGCGCGGCCCACCTCGACCAAGCGGGCCATTCCCAGGGGCAGTGCCGCCACCGGAGCCTGGGCGACGCGGGTGAGCCGCAACATCTCGAGCAGGCGGTCGATGTGCTCGTTCTCGCGCTTCGAAGGAGGCAACAACGAGCGCGGATCGAACATGTCCCGCCAGAGGCGCACCGGGGAAACCCGTGCTCGGTGCGCGAGTACGAGGTGCTCGCGCACGGTGAGCCCCATGAAGAGCTCGGGCTGCTGGAACGTCCGGGCCAGGCCCCGGCCGGCACGAGAGCGCGGTGAGGCGTCGCTGACCTCCTCCCCATCAAGCCACACCCGACCCGCATGGCACCGCTGCAATCCGGACAGCACGCCGAGCAGGGTGGACTTCCCGGCACCGTTCGGACCGACGAGGCCGGCAATGGACCCGCTCGGCACCTCGATCGACACATCGGACAGGGCGGTCAGACCCCCGAAGCGGACGGTGACGCCTTGTGCCGTCATGGCATGCGGCGTCTTCGTGGCGCCCGACTCCGACCCGGGCTCGAGGGTCAACGGCCCCGTCGTCACGAGACGCCTTCGGCCACGCGCGGCACAGCCGGATCAACGTCACTCGCGGCGAGGCCGATGTCATCGAAGCGTTCGGGCCCCCGTCCGGCGGAGGGGCCGAATCGCAACAGCAAGCCTCTCAACTTGCGTCCGTTCTCGGCCAAAGCTCCGTCGGGGTACTTCGCGGCCGAGATTGCGCCCAGGCCGAAACCAATCTGCAGCCAGACGGGCAGGTTGGTGATGGACGGCCAGTAGTACTGGAAGATCGCGCTCGGGAAGACCAGGATCACGCCTGCGATCACCGCTGCAGCCGTGGACCGGACACCGATGGTGACCAGGACTGCGAGCCAGACGATGCCTTGGAGGGTGGCGAACTCGCTCGGCTCGAACGTCGTCTGCGCCATGGCATAGAGCGCACCTCCCACGCCCGCAACGAGCGCAGCGGTCGCACCTGCGATGACCTTCATCTGCACCACGCTGATGCCGGAGGTACGAGCACCCGCCTCGCTCCACCGCGCCGCGTTCAGGGCAAGCCCGGTCGTCGATCTTCGGAAGTTCACAATGAAGAGCGCGATGATCCCGAAGATGATGAGGACGAAGTAGGCGTAGGACAGGTTGGAGCCGACGAACCCAGGCCGGTTGAGCGTCAGCCCGATCCCCTGGTTCACAAAACTCGGCAGAGTGAACACGAGTGTTTCCATCAACAAGCCGAAGGTCAGCGTGACCAACGCCACATAAAGGTCACCGAGCCGGATGCTGAGAAAGCCGACGATCGCTCCCATCGCGCCGGCGATGAGACCGCCGACGACCACGCCGGCCAGGACCGGCCAGCCGTAGTGATTCGCCAGCTGGGCGGTGGTCAACGCGCCTACACCGGCAAAGGTGATCTGACACAGCCAGAGCATCCCGCCCTCTCCGGTGACGATGGTCCAGGAGAGACAGATGATGCCGATGGCGAACGCCGACGGAAAGAGCCCGACCCAGTAACCGCCGACGAGGAGAGGCGCTACCGCCACCGCGACGAGAAGCAGGAGCGGACCCGCATATTTGCCGATGAAGTTGAGCCGTGCCGTCTCGATCACGTTGCTCGTCGAACCCGCCAGACGGCTCTCCCCTTGCGGGGTGATCGCCCGGTCGAGCGCGCCACCCCAGCCCTCGGTCTCTCCGATCCGCCCACCGCGGATCAGGCTGTAGATGAGGAAGAGCGCGATCACGATGAACGGGATCGAGTTGATGAGCCCGGTGGTCCATTGGCTGTTGGACGGCAGGTACCGCTGGATCAGCGACGTCGCCACACCCATCAGCAGCCCGACGACGACGGCCACCGGGAGACTGCGCAGGCGTGCCGCCACGACGGCTGCGAACGAGGCGGCGATGAGGAGCGTGAACTGGCTCGGGTCCAGCCCGTTGAGCGGGGCGATGAGTACGCCCGCCAGGCCGGCGAAGAACGTGCTGACCGCCCATACCCCCACCGAGATCGCAGTGGGGCTCGATCCTGACAGGTCGGTCATGGCAGGAGAATCGACCATGGCGCGCACCTTCAGGCCGATCTCGGTGTAGCGCAACACGACCGCACCGAAGATCACCATCGCCACCACGCAGATCAAGACGATGAGCTTGTTCTGATCGATCGGAACGCCCAGGAAGTGGTAGACCGCGTTCGGGTTCGGCGCGAGGCCGGGGGCGGACTGGATGGGGCCGTTGCCGAACAACCACGTCGCGACCGCGGGAATGGCCACGAGCAGCCCGATCGTCGCCACCACTTTGATGAGGGGTGACGAGAGGCGCATGTAGCGGAACAGCACCACGTAGAGCAACACGCCGATTGCGGGTGCCAGGACGACAACGGAGAGCACCGCCGCGGGCGCGATGCCCCAGTTGTGCTGGGTGTGCAGGTAGTAATAGAAGCGCGCAACGAAGTACGCGATCGCGCCGAACGCGAAGTTCAAGATGCCCGATGACGTGTACGTCATGACGAGCCCGGCCGAGGCGATGGCGTAGACCCCGCCTGTGACCAGCCCGGCGATCACGAATTGCAGCATCCTGCGGAAAGCACCCCCTTACCGGCTGGATCAGCCGGGCCCATTTCTGAATTCGACGTCGATAAATGTTAACTAGGCGGCGCCTCCCCTGCACGACGCCCATTCTGGCCGTTGAGCTGGGATTTCACTGCCTCTGACCAAAGCGACGCAGCGACCGGGAAACGGGAAGACGTCCCGAGCCGGCCGAAAGCCGCTCCTGCTTCAGGACTCGGCGCGGACCTTGTCCTTGACCGCCGGCACGATCGGGGGAGCCTCCTTCCAGTTCGGGATCCCCGAGTCCTCCTTGGCCACCGGGAACCGGTCCTCGTTGACCCAGGCCCAGTGCGAGTGGTTCAGCTCGTGCAGGGTGAAGCACGCGTTGAGGGCGTTGTAGAAGCCCATGTTGTCCACGCTCTGGTTTACCGACTCCTTGATGAGGAGCGAGGTCATGGTCGGCAGCTGCGCGATGCGCCGGGCGAACTCGATGGTGCGCTCCTCCAGCTGCTCCTGCGGGAAGATCTTGCTGACCATCCCGAGACCGTGGGCCTCTTCGGCATCGATGGAGTCGCCGGTGAGCAAGAGCTCCTTCGCCTTGCGCGGCCCGAACTCCCAGGGGTGGGCGAAGTACTCCACACCGCACATGCCGAGGCGCGCGCCGACGACGTCGGCGAAACGGGTGCCTTCGGCGGCGACGATCAGGTCGCACGCCCACAACAGCATGAGGCCGGCGGCATAGACGTCACCGTGCGCCTGGCCGATCGTGATCTTGCGGAGGTTCCGCCAGCGGCGTGTGTTGTCGTAGAAGTAGTGCCACTCCTGCAGCATCAGGGATTCGGACCCTTTCCTGGTGGCGCCGTTGATCGTGTGCGAAGGGTGCTGGTTCGGCCCCGGGGTGTACTCCTCGCGGGAGGCCTTCGAGCCCAGGTCGTGGCCGGAGGAGAACATGGGCCCGGTGCCGCCGAGGATGACGACGCGCACGGTGTCATCCGCTTCTGCCTGCATGAAGGCGTCGTTCAGTTCGACGAGCAACCCACGGTTCTGAGCGTTGCGCGCGTCGGGACGGTTCAACATGATGCGGGCGATCGTCCCGTCGTCAACCGTCTCGTACAGCACGTACTTGTAGTCAGGCATATCGGGCTCTCCGTGAACTGGTTCTCTTGATGGTCGGGCCGACCCTATCGTCAGAACCCGCGGCGCTGCGATGGGGGTGGCGCTACCCCGCGGCGCCGACCGGCGCGTCGACCTTCATGATCCCGGCAAGGTTGCCGCCCATGATCTTGCGCATGTCGTCGTCCGACAGCCCGGGCGGCAGGTGCTCGGCGTAGCTCCGCGGTTCGGCCAGTCCCTCGGGATGTGGGTAGTCGGAGCCGAAGAGGACATGGTCCGCACCGATTGTGTCAATGAGGCGCCCGAGGTTGTCCTCGTGGAAGGGGCTGATCCAGACGTGGGACTTGAACTGCTCCACCGGGTCCTCTTCGAAGGCCTGGGGCATCTTCTTGTAGGTGTCGGCGACGTGCTCGAGGAACCCGGCCACCCAGTCACCGCCACTCTCGATGGAGGCAACGCGCAACCTGGGGAAGCGCGAGAACACGCCGTGGCAGAGAAACGCCGTCATGGTGTCCTCCATCGGCCGCTTGCCGACGCTGATGGCGCGGAAGGGATCGAGCCGGAAGGGCAGCATCTCGTTGGGCTGGCCGATCCAGTCGTTCTGGTACCGGGTGTACCCGCTGTCCGAGGAGTGCATGGACACGAGGATGTCGGCCTCCTCGACCGCTTTCCAGAACGGGTCGAACTCGGAGTACCCGAACGAACGCGAGCCGCGGTAGCCGGGCACCGGGGCCGGGCGGATGAGGACGGTTTTGGCACCCCGTTCGATGACCCATTCGAGCTCTTCGAGCGCCTTCTCCACGATGGGCAGCGTGATCACGGGCGTGGCGAAGATGCGGTTCTCGTAGTTGAAGGTCCATTCCTCGTGCATCCATTCGTTCAGCGCATGGATGGCGGCGTGCGTGAGCTCGGGATCGTCGCGCATCCGCTCCTCGAGCAGGCTGGCGAGGGTCGGGAACATGAGCGCACGGTCGACACCGAGCTCGTCCATCAGCTCGAGGCGCGGGCCGGGCTCGCGGAAGGCGGGAATGCCACGCATCGGCTCGCCGACGATCTCGCGGTACGACTTGCCCTCGGGGTTCCCGTCGCGGAAGTACTCCTCCTGGGCTCCCGGACGCGCCACGACCTCGAACGTCGGGTTCGGGATGTACTCACTGACCGTCCCGCGGATCATGATCTTCGTCCGGCCGTGCAGGTCGACGTAGTCGATGGCGCCCTTGAAGCGCTCCGGGAGATGGCGCGTGAACGACTCCCGCGTCTCGTAGAAGTGGTTGTCGGCGTCGAAGACAGGGAACTCCAAGGTGCTGGCCATACTCCTCAGGATAGTCCATTTTTGACTACGACGTCAATATCAGATTCACGGAAGGGTCCGCGGCAAAACCGCAGGCTGCGGGCCGTCCTGCACTCAGAGCCGGTACAGCCGGCGGGCGTTCTCCCCGAAGATCTTGCGGCGGATCTCGGGGGTGAGCGTCTCCATCTTGGCTTCGACCGTCTGGAGCGGGTCGGGGTACAGACAGGTCGGGTGCGGGAAGTCGGTCTCGAAGAGGATGCGGTCCTCGCCCACGGCCTCGATCAGGTCGGGCAGCTTGTTGCGGTTGTTCTCGAACCAGAACGTGGCGTAGAGGTTGGTCCTGAAGTAGTCCGAGGGCATCCGCTCCATCTGCGCGAGCTCCGGCGGCGCGTTCTCCGCCATCTCGTAGTCGAGCGCCTCGAGGATGAACGGGATCCAGCCAACACCGCTCTCGACGGAGACCATCTGCAGGTCCGGGTAACGGTCGAACATGCCGGAGAGGATCAGGTTGGTCACCACGCGCGCATTGCCGATGAAGAGGAGCGTCCCGCCGATCGCGAGCTTCGTGTTCTCGGCGTGCGACTCCCACGGGTACTGCCCGAAGAACGTCATGGCCGTCTGGCTCGCACCGATGTGGAAGTGGACGGGTAGGGCCAGCTCGCAGCAGGTCTCCCACAAGGGGTCCCAGGCCCGGTTGGCCAGGTCCGGCGCGCCCAGGTCCTGGGGGTCCGACGTCATGTTCACGCCGCGTGCGCCCAGCGCCGCGACCCGGCGCGCCTCCTGCACGCAGGTGGCGACGTCCCACGCCGGCATCAGGGGCAGCGGCAGCAGCCGGTTGCCTGAATCCGCCTGGATCTCGGCCATGCCGTCGTTGTAGATCTCGATCGCCAGGCGGCACAGAGCGGGGTCGTCGACCATGCCGAGGTCCTGGCCGCCGAGGCCGATGGTGCTCGGGAAGATGATCTGCGCGTCGATGCCGCACTCGTCGAGCACGCCGAGACGCACCTCGGGGTCGTGTGCGCCGAGATGGACCTCGTCGTGGTCCCACTCCATCAAAGCGTGGAAGGAGCTCTCCTTCGTGCCGTCCCGGGCGATGACTCCGCCGGCGCTGAAGCGACCGACGGGGTGCCCGTCGAAGACCCACATCTTCTCCCCGTCGACCTCTTCGACCCGGGGCACCCGGTCCTTGAAGGCGGCGGGCGCACGCTTGGTGAACAGGTCGGGTGCCTCGCACCAGTGCGAATCGGCGTCTACGACGAGCATATCCTTCAACATTGACGTCAATATTAGGGTAGCGTCGCTCCCGCAGCAATGGGCAAAGGGGCAGGTGGGCGAGTGAGCATCGACGACGAGGAGACCCGTGCGACCGTTGCCTGAGCTGACGCTGGCGAGCGAGTGGTTCTGGACCTCGGGGGCCGACGGCGTGCTCCGGATCCAGGGCTGCCAGGACTGCGGCCAGCTCGTGCACCCGCCGGTTCCGATCTGCCCCTCGTGTCGCAGCCGTTCCTCCAAGCCGGTCGCCGTCTCCGGCCGCGCCACGGTCGTCGGGTTCACGGTTAACGCGCACCAGTGGCATCCGGACTTCGAGCCGCCCTACGTCATTGCGAACATCGCGCTCGCCGAGGACCCGAGCGTCCACCTGACGACGAACATCGTCGGTTGCCCGCCCGGCGACGTCGCCATCGGCCAGGAAGTGGCCGTGCGCTTCGAGCACCACGAGGACGTCTGGTTGCCGCTCTTCGAACCGACGGGGTCGATGGACCCGGTCGACCGGGTACCCGAACCCACCCGTCCGCTTCCTCGCCGGCCGCCGGCCACCGAGCGGTTCGAGCACCGCGCCGTGCTCTCGGGCGTCGGTCGCTCCCAGATAGGACGGCGCCTGATGATCGACCCGCTGTCGCTGGCCGTCGACGCCTGCGTGGCCGCGGTCGCGGACGCCGGGCTGACGCTCGACGACATCGACGGGCTGTCGACCTACCCCGGTATGGGAGTCATGGGGATGGGCGAAGGCGGCGTGACCGCCGTCGAGGAGGCACTCCGCCTGCACCCGACCTGGATCAACGGCGGCGGCGAGCTGCCGGGACCGGGGGGATCGATCATCGCCGCGGCCATGGCGGTCGCCGCCGGGCTCTGCCGCCACGTGCTGTGTTTCCGCACGGTCTGGGAGTCGACCTTCGCCACACTCGCGGCCCAAGGCAAGGCGGGCGCAGGGCGCGGCGGTGGAGGGCGCGCGTCCGGCCCGATGCAGGAATGGCGCGCCCCCTTCGGCGCACTGTCCGCCGCCAACTGGATCGCGATGAACGCCAATCAGTACCTCCATCGCTACAACACCCCGCGCGAGATGCTCGGACTGATCGCGCTCAACGGCCGGACCAACGCGGCGCGGAACCCGGCCGCCATCTACCGCGAGCCGATGACGATGGACGACTATCTCTCGGCACGGCCGATCACGTCGCCGTTCGGGCTCTACGACTGCGACATCCCGTGTGACGCCTCGATCGCTGTCGTCGTGTCCGCAGCGGACGTGGCGGACGACCTGCCACACCCCGCCGTGCGGATCGAGGCCGTGGGGACACAGATCCTCGAACGGGTCTCGTGGGACCAGGACACCGTGACCCACGAGCCGCAGGTGATCGGGCAGGCGGCGCACCTCTGGACGAGGACCGGCATGCGGCCATCCGAAGTGGACCTGGCGCTCGTCTACGACGGCTTCACGTTCAACGCCATCTCGTGGATCGAGGCGCTCGGCTTCTGCGGCTTCGGCGAGGCCTACGACTGGCTCGACGGTGGGCGCCGGATCGCCCTCGACGGCGAGCTTCCGGTCAACCCGCACGGTGGCCAGCTGTCGGAGGGCAGGACGCACGGCTTCGGCTTCGTCTACGAAGCGATGCAACAGCTTCGCCACGACGCCGGCGAACGGCAGGTGCGCGACGCCCGCACGGCCGTAGTCACTTCTGGCGGTGGCACGCCCTCAGGGGTTCTCCTCCTGCAGCGGAAGGACGCCTGAGAATGGGATCGGACCGGGCAGGCGTCCCCCAGCGCACGCCACGGGCACGGGTACATTGATGGGACCCCCGGCCCGGGAGCCCGCACGGAAGGAGGGACGCGTGCCGACGGCGCGGCCGGATACGAACGGCAACGACAAGCCCAGCGGACCCCGATCCCGCAAGGGTGTCGAGACGCGGGCGCGCCTCGTGGGCGCGGCCAAGGAGATCTTCGAACGCGACGGCTTCCTCGACGCGCGCATCTCCGACATCGCGGAGAAGGCTGGGCTCTCCCACGGGTCCTTCTACCACTACTTCGAGTCGAAGGAAGAGGTCTTCCGCGAGGTCGTCGCCGAGGTGGACGAGCGCCTCAGCGCTCCCATGACGAACATCATCCTCGACCCGAAGTCGTCGCTCAGCCCGTTCGAACGCATCCAGGAGGCGATGCGCGTCCACCTCGAGGCCTATCGCGACGAGGCGCGCATCATGGGGGTCATCGAGCAGGTCTCGCGCTTCGACCCGGAGGTCGCGGCCACGCGCTTCGAGCGACAGCTCCTCGGGCTCGAGGAGGTCGCGAACTCGATCCGCAGCCTGCAACGCCACGGCGTCATCGACCGGCGCCTCGACCCGACGATCACGGCGGCGGCGCTGGGGTCGATGACCCGGCGCTTCCCGGAGGCCTGGTTCGTCGAGAAGATCATCGACGACGACTTCGACGACGTGCTCGGGCAGTTCACCTTCATTTTTGCGCGGGCCCTCGGCCTCGACGTGAGCGAGCGCGACCTGCCGCGCGCCCACGATGCCGGCTCCGCCGCCTCGCAGAAGGCCTAGACGCCGGCGGATTCAGCGCCCCCAAGGATGTTCGACGCACCGTTGGCTAGCCTGACCGCGGTAAGTCGGAAGGTGGAGGGAATTGACACAGAATCCGATCGCGAACGTGTTCACGTGGCCGGCCGATGATCCTGAGCTGCTCGGTGGTCAGTGCAAGGACTGCGGAGCCATAACGTTCCCGGTGCAGTCGCGCTGCCCGCGCTGTGGAACCCAGAGCATGGCCGAACTTCCTTTACCTCGGCGAGGCACACTCGTGTCCTGGACCACCCAGGAGTTCCCACCCAGTGCCAACTACAGGGGTGATCCGACGGGCAAGTCCTTCGAGCCGTATGGAGTCGGCCTCGTACAACTCGAGGACATCGTGCGGGTCGAGTCGCGGCTCACCGAATGCGATCCCAAAAAGCTCGAATTCGGAATGGAGGTCGAGCTCCGAATCGTCCCCTTCTATACCGACAACGACGGCAACGAGATCATCACCTTCGCCTTCGCGCCCGTCGGCGCGCCGAACAACGAGGAGCGTTAAATGGACGACGTCGCGATCATCGGTGTCGGTCTCCACCCCTTCGGCCGGCACGGCGACAAGTCCGCGTACGAGATGGCCGCCGACGCGGTCGAGCTCGCCCTGACCGACGCCAACGTGACCTGGAACGACGTCCAGTGCGCCTTCGGCGGGAGCTGGGGGGTCTGGACCGACCCTGTCACCGGTCTCGTCGGCCTCAGCGGCCTTCCGTTCATCCATGTGTTC